>JAEEGH010005371.1_pt1 | contig 32250 bp, 15 predicted proteins | sample 9134181 | NCBI WGS metagenome assembly JAEEGH01 (sample SAMN16246544, study PRJNA631951) | gut metagenome | biome: gut microbiome; feature: rumen; material: DP-attached | host: Bos | place: Iran: Karaj | collected 2018-10
GCACACCTTAATATTTTGTATTTTTGCGGCGGTTTCAAAAAATGATTTTTTTTTAAGTTTCGAAAATGAAGATTATTGAACGCTTTGATTATCAGAATTATCTTTTGAGCGTAAAAGATACGCCAGACATAAAAATCATCACAGGGATTCGGCGTGCCGGGAAGTCAGAGATAATGAAATCGTTTATCAATCGTCTTAAAGCCGATGATGGAACCGCCAATGTGGTATATGCCGACCTGTCTGTTCTGGAGAACGAGATGTTGTTGGATTATCACCAACTCTACGAATGGGCGAAGAAGCAGTATCAGGATGGAAGAAACAACTACCTGCTCATTGATGAAATACAGCTTTGCCAACATTTTGAGTTAGCCATCAATAGTTTGCATACTTTGAAACTGTACGACATCTATCTGACAGGATCCAATGCTTTTTTGTTGAGTTCCGACTTGGCAACACTTTTCACCGGGCGGCATATCGAGGTACATGTCTTTCCCTTTTCGTTCAATGAATTCTGCGCGTATTTCGATTCGGAGGATGATTTGCAGGTGCTGTTTGACCGATATGTGGTTGAAGGAGGATTGTCGGGAAGTTATCTCTATGAGCAGGAACGAGGAAAGAAGAGTTATATCAAGAATGTCTATCATACTATTTTGCGGAGAGATTTGACGGAGAAATATCACCTGCCGGACTCCAAAATGTTGGAACAGGTGACGGAATATATGATGGATAACATCAGCAATACAACCTCCCCCAACAATGTCAGCAATTGTCTGACGTCAAACGGCACTACCACAAACCACATCACGGTCGGTTCCTACCTGAAATATCTGTGCGATGCATTTGTGTTGTACAAGGTTGCCCGCTATGACATACAGGGGAAGAAGTATTTGCAGTCGTTGGACAAGTACTATCTTGCCGATACGGGGATCCGTTTTGCCGTATTGGGGAAACGGAACATGGATTATGGTCGGGTCTATGAGAATATTGTTGCTTTGGAGTTGCTCCGCAGAGGATATGGCATTTATGTTGGCAAACTTTACCAAAAGGAGGTTGATTTTGTTGCCATGAAGGAGAACGAGAAGATATACATACAGGTAAGCGACGATATCACAAATTCCAATACCTTTGAACGGGAGATATACCCGTTGATGAAAATTCGGGATGCTTATCCGAAAATCTTAATCGCGAGGACAAAGCATGAGTTATACGATTATCAAGGCATTAAAATTTATGATCTGGCTCGTTGGCTTAGGAGCATCGATGGGGAATGATTGAAGGATGAGAATTCCGTGCCGATTCGCGCGATACGTGGCGATAAAAAATGTACTTTTGCAACCCTAATAAACGTATAATGAACATCAAGATCACAGCCATACGGAAGGCGGACTACCGCGATTTGCAGGCGCGGTTCGAGAACCCCATCGAGCACGCGTGCGACGTGCAGGAGGGACAGACATGGATTTCGGTCGATGGCGCGCAGCCCGAGGGGATGTGCGATAGCGCGTGGGAGTCGATGCGGTGGTTCGTGCAGGAACTGGCCGCCGGCCGCGGCAACTTCTACGACGGATGGATGAAGAACCCGCACTCCGCCATGATCAGCTGCAATGACGGGTTCCGGCCGGTGAGCTTCTATCTGGAAGTGATTAGTGAATTGTGATTGGTGAATAGTATTCCTTGAACCGCCCCGGAGGGGCAAGAGCTTGGTAGCCTGGGGTAAGGCCGCAACCCTGGGATTAATGGTCAAATTAATAAACAAACAATAGACAATGGACAGAATCGTGTTTCCAAAAAAGATGGCGATGACGGTGTTCCTGTCGTGCGCCTTGCTCCTGACCTCCTGCTACAGCGGCAGCAAGTTAGTGGGCGGCAGTGTCAGGGCCGTTTCGGACAGCATTTGGGCGTACAGCCTCCAACATCCCGACGGCTTCACGATGGATGTCGCCACGATGACGGAGCCCGCGGAGGGCGTTGTCGTGGCATACGCCGCCACGCAGGGATGCCACTCCCGCAAACAGCTCGGCAGGGTGGTGCGCCACGCGCTTCGGCACGACGGTTACGTGGGCGGTTGGCTCGACACCACCGACAGCCTCTACTACTTCGACAGCTCCCGCCTCTTCCCCGAGGACTCCCTCGCCGCCGCCATCCGCTTCGGCATCGAGAATGGACAGATTGCGGTTTTTATCCTGTCGGAAGGGCGCGAGGTGCGGTTGGAGAGATGATTGTCGTATCATTACGAATATCACAAAAGCATTCGTCGTTCTGATTTTTCACAAAATGACAAACAACACAATGAATACCCAGCTCTTGCGTTCTTGAAGAAACTATATCTTCGCACACTTAACTTGACTTGGAACACTGATCACTGTTTACCAATCACCTTTCACTAATTACTGTTCACTATGAATGATGAATAACAAGGGCAATGACTGACACTAACGATATAATCCTTTTACCCATATTCTCTATTCCTTGTTCCCTCAACTCTATACGTGAACCGGTCGAACTTCCTGAATTCTACCCTTGAAAGCCGTCCACCCCGATGCGGTGGCGATTGATGCCAATAAATGGAGTCTCGCTAATACTATGCTCGTTAAGATTGGTCTTCTCTTGCATGTTACCGCACTACCATCACTTTCTTGGTGATGCCGCTACCGGTGTGCACCACATAGATGCCGCTGGATCTGACTGTAAATATTGTGTGATTAGAGCTGTTAAGTTCTTCCCGGATAACAAGTCTGCCTGTTATATCGTAGATTTCAACCGAAGTACCTTCTGCACCGTCCACAAAAATTCTCCTGCCGTCACAGTAGATCAAGATGTCTGACAATGTTGGTTCTTCAATACCGACAATGTTGGGTCGGAAGTAAGCGGTGTAAGTTGTATCACCAGTGACGGTTATGGTCCTCGGGTTAAGAGCTGAGAAAGACACACTGTCATTGATGTCCCAACCAATAAATTCATAGCCGTTGTATGGAATGGCTTCTATCTGGATTTCGCTTCCGATGGGGAAATTGCCGCCGCCAATAGTCCTCCCCATTGAGGGTTGGTCGCTGATGACAGTGATGGTGTGATAATCAGTGAATAAGGCGCGAATCATCCACGTGTAATAGAGATCATAGTCGCACAGCGATTTCCAATTGTGGCCGTTGATAGAGAACCAGGAACCATCTGGATTTCCAGCGTAGGTGCTACTGACGGCAGCGGGATTGGCAGCCGAGGAATATAAAGTTATCCAAAGAGGTTGGGTTGTGTTCAACGTGATTGGTGAAGACAGGGTGTCAGTAAACCATTGATGGGCTCCGTCGAGTGTTAGGGTTTCACTGTACAACAGGGTTTCAGGAGCATTGGCTCCACCTTGATAGATACGAAGCACGTAGTTGCCAGACTCTATGACCATGAATTTTACGGCACTGAGCGTGTTGTTGTTAACAAGTGAACTTTCAGGGAAACGGACGCCCCACCAAAAGGAACCCTCAGCCCCGATATTGGTATAATAGTTGTCGTTATCATAATAGAGCTCTTTACAACCGGTGGTGCTGTCATAACCTTCAATGTTGTTAAAAAATGCGGTGAAAGCAGAGTCACTGGATACATTTATGGTGCGCGGATTATCAGTAACGCTGTCATTCCATTGCGTGAATCGATAACCAGGTTTGGCTGTGGCCAAAAGGCTAGCAGTTTCACCAGAGTTGTAAAATCCACTTCCCGATGTCAATCCCATAGTGTTGTCAGAGGAGTTGGCCGTAATGTGGTATTCACCTAACGGCTTAATGCCGACAATGACGGCAACTTCATCGTTGAAAGAATAGCTTATATTGCCACCGATACCAACCTGACTGGGATTTAAAGCGTTATGAGCAAAGTGGCCGTCACATAAGCCACCCCAGCCCCAATTGATATGGAATAGTTCATTGTCATCGTAGCCATCGCACACAAAAGCGTGGCCTCCGCCTTCACCATGACCTCTTTCTAGCATAGGTCTTTCGGCATCTAATTCGCTTTTCAAAGTGCTGATCCATTCGGTTTCTGAAACATTGTTTTTAGAGACACTATGCAGGGTGTTTTCATATTTGAAATAATTTTTCAATGCGTTTTCAGCACTGGGATAGGAAGAACCAAATGAGTTCATTGCAGCTCCGCTACCACCAGTACTGGCATAACCATAACCCATCTCAACAGCAACACCAATATGATACATCAGTGTGGCTACAGCGTTCACTTGCGCTGAAGTACTGCTTCCGCTGAGTGCATTCGGCATTTGTTGCCAATTGTAGGTTGTGGCACTGAAGTCAGCTGATTGGGAACCAAAGTTTTCGTCAGTGTAACTATGGCTACCCACACCATTTACCGGCCAATTCCAATATTTCATCACCTGGGCGGTGGCAGTGGCCACGCAGCCAGTTACGGCATGTTCGCCGTTTTCACCCGTTGGACAAAGGTTGTTGTAAAGGGGAGCTTGGTCCCATGTGGTGCTCAACAAGGGTGTCACAGTTGTGGTTTGCTTAGGCGCGTAAGTTCCTTCAAGTAGGGATTCCCAAAGCTGCGTTATCTCAGTAGTGGCGGAAATGTTGTTTTCCTTATAATAAGAGATTTCTTGCTCGTATCTGTTCAGGAACGAGAACACGTGGGCGGGCAGCGGGGTGACGAAGCGATTGTCGGTGGAATAACCCAGAATGGGCTGCACACAGTCATCGGCGGCTACTATGACAAATCCGTTGTCAGTGCCACGCGTGAAAATATAGAATTCTTGAAAACCTGTTTGTGCGGTGATGTCCGTCCACTTCTGAAAAGAAGTGTTATCATTGACTACAGCCCAGAAATTGCTGGCGATTTGTTGAGCCGTAGAGGAATCTACAGGTTTGCAAATGGACAATAACGGAATTAAGACAAAAAGAACAGATAAACAAAATATTTTTCGCATAAAGAAGGCTTTTTAAGTCAATGTTTAGATGTATATAATATTTGGCGCGAAAATACGATTTTTTTTATTTATTGTAAACAAAAAATCCCCATCTCAAAAGAAATGGGGATAAGGAGTTAGATATTATGTCCGTTTAGTTCTGCATTCGGGCGTTGATTTTGTCGTTCAGCTCTTGCGGGACGGGCAGATTGAGCAATGTCTTCATTTCGCGCAAGATTCTGTTGTTATCCAAGTTGTCGGAGTTCACTTGGTAGGCTTTTTCACACCATTCGTGAGCTTTCTCCATGGCGTTCTTGCGTTCAGGGCTTTGGAACAGACTGTTGGCCTCATCCCAGTGCTTGGTGTTCATAGCCGTTTGGCGACGATCCATGATGTCATAATATTCCATTGCATAGCGGTAGCCCATTTGCTTCAGCAGTTCAAAGTCATTGGCATTCTTGGCAAGGGCATCGGTTAAGATTTTCTCCGCTTTGGCGTATGATTTCGCATTAGTCAGGTAAGTGGCGCAGATGGGAACCATGGCTTCGTCACCGGTGGCAATGACTTTGTCGCAAGTCTCCAAAAGCTTCTCTTCGTTGCCAGTCATGGCGTAGTAGTCCATCTCAGGCTCGTACAACTTTTCCGGTTTCTCGGCAAAAAGTTTCTTCGCTTTGGTGAGAATGTCATTGCACTTCACCGTGTCTTTTTTGTCTTTGTAGAGATAGTAGAGCTCCACATAGGCATCTTCGGACACATCAGGAGCGGTTTCGATGCATTTTGCCAGCATCTTTTCGTAGTTGTCCTTGTCGTTCAGTTTCTGGTTGTACAAGATGGCCGTTTGCAGATAGACAACAGCGGCATTCTTTTTCATTTTTGCCAGTTCAAAGCATTTTGCGGACAAACCGTAATATTTCAAAGCGTCCTGTACTTTGCCTGCGGAGGCGGCGGCAGCAGCTTTTTCATAGAAAGGTTCTGCCAGAAGCTTTTGGCCTTCGATGGCTCCGAGCATACCTGTTTTCGGCTCCACTTTGGGATCAAGCTCCAAAGCTTTCACGAAAGCATTGTAGGCATCTTCCAGAGCACTGGGATAGCGTGCTGCGGCTGACGGATCCTTTTGCTTTTTATCTAAGTCGTATTGATACAAGTGGACATTGACATTCGCCTGCATCAACCATACGGCTGCGTTATCAGGATTGGAAGCCATGCACGATTCCATGAACTTTTTTGCCTTAGGTGTTTGGTTGCTTCTCAAGCACTGCCATACATCATCAAGGCAAGATTGCGAGAAAGCACTGACGCTCACAAAGAGCGCGACTAAAACAAGCATCCATTTTTTCATTTTTTCGGTTTTTTAAGTGATTATTAATTTGACTAATTATTGTTCCAGTTGTTTAATTAAAGCATCAATTTCATCGGCTTTTGGGGATTGTTGGCGTACGTAGATGGCACGAAGTGTGTTCAGGAGATTCACGTCATTGGGCTCCAATTTGCGAGCCTGCTCAAAAAAGTCTGCCGCTTCCGATAGGTATTTCTCCGACAAGCTCTTGGCTGTTTGAATGTCATTTTTGTCTGCCTGTTGTATGGCTAATTGGTTTTGTCGGTTGAAATAATATTCCGAGAAACTGTAAGTGCAAACACCCAAATTATAAAGAATGACAAAATTGTTGGGACTCAATATGTTGGCGCGGGAAAGCAGACGGTCGGCAGCTTCGTAACGTTTCTCCTTGATGTAGAAGTTGGCCACGTTCACCATCTCATCGACGGTTTTCAACGACTGCGGGTCGATTTGATCCACTAAGGCCACAGCTTTCACGCTGTCACCCGACCAATAGGCGTAATCGATCTCTAACAATCTTACACTCATATCGTTGGGATTCTTTTCTTTGGCTAACTTCAGCGTGTTCTCAATGCCTTTTTTGTCGTTGGCTTCCTTGTAGTGCTCGATCAGCTTCGCAAATACGTATGGATTCTGAGAACCGTCATTCAGCGCCTTCTGGTAGTATTTCATCATCTCTGTAGTCTCGCCAAGGCTTTCAAGTGCGTAAGCGTAGTAGTAATAGAGGTCGCCATTCATAGGGTACTGCGGTGTATCCATTTCGTAACTTTTAATGCCCTTCGCGAGTGTGGCTTTTGCACTGACAAAGTCTTTGGCTATCAGTTGGTCAACACCGTGCACAAGGAGATAGGGGTAGAGTTGTTTGAGGGCATCTTGGGCACTCATCATGTCCAACGCTTCCACTTTGGGATTGATGGAGATTGCCTTCTCAAAAGCGTCAAAAGCTTCTTCTGGGGCGTTGGGGTAGAGAATTTGATATTTGTCATTTTTCTGCTTCTCCGTATATTCACGATTGGCTAACAAAAACTCGATATTGCCTTTGTAAAGCCAGGTTTGCGCTTTCGTTGACAGCTTTTCGTCAGCTGCGCACAAGTCGATCTGTACCTTAGCTTTGTCGTAGTCTTTGTCGTAGAAGAAGTTGTATGCTTTCGTCAACGATGGCTTTTGGGCGAACAAAGCCGTAAAAATCAGAACGTTAACGGTTAACAGAATGTATTTTTTCATCGTAATGCGATTTTGAATGACTATGCTTCAGACTCTGGTTCCGGGGTGCCGTTTAATTCGCTGTTCTCGGGAATCTCCGTGGTTTCAACACCTTCGATATCCTCTTCTTCGTCTTCCTGGCGCGGCACTTCGCAAACAGCAGCGATATTGTCCTTTCCACGAAGATCTATCAGTCTCACACCTTGAGTGTTACGACCTAAGATGCGCAATTGATCGACATGCAGACGGATGGCGATTCCGGAGCGGTTGATAATCATCAGGTCGTCGTCGTCGGTGACCGCCTTAATGGCGATGAGCTTGCCGGTGCGTTCGGTAATCTTGATGGTGCTCACCCCCTTGCCGCCACGGTGCGTGATTCGGTAATCCTCTAACAGCGAGCGTTTTCCGTAGCCGTTTTCAGATACAATCAACACGTTGCTGCGGTTGTTGTCAATGGCGAGCATACCCACCACGCGGTCGTTCTCATCTTCAAGGGTAATGCCGCGCACACCTGCAGCCGTACGTCCGATGGCGCGCAACTCCTCGTTCTCGTGGAAGCGGATGGCGCGTCCGGAATGCAAAGCCATCATGATGTCGCTGTTACCGTCGGTGAAACGGGCGGCTAACAAGCGGTCGCCTTCGCGCACATTGATGGCGATGATGCCCTTCTTGCGCGGACGAGAGTAAGCCTCAATGGAGGTTTTCTTGATGACCCCTTTTTCTGTACACAAAATGATGAAATGGTTGTTGATAAAATCAGGATCATCAATGCTTTGGAGGTTGATGATGGCCGTGATCTTGTCGCCTTCCTCAATCTGCAGCAGATTCTGGATGGCACGGCCCTTAGAAGTCTTCAGCCCTTCAGGAATCTCGAACACTCTCATCCAGAAACACTTACCTTTCTCCGTGAAGAAGAGCAAGTAGTTGTGGTTGGTAGCCATATAGAGGTGCTCGATGAAGTCTTCGTCGCGGGAACTACTGCCACGGGAGCCCTTGCCGCCGCGATTCTGCACCTTGTATTCGGCCAGCGGCGTGCGCTTGATGTATCCCAAGTGCGAAATGGTGATGACCACCTCTTCGTCGGCGATGGTGTCTTCCACGCGGAACTCGGAAGAACTGTATTCGATGGGTGAGCGGCGTTCGTCGCCGAAGCGTTTCTTGATGTCCTGCAGCTCGTCCTTGATGATACCCATGCGGAGATTCACGTCGGCAAGCACATCCTTGAGGTGCGCGATAAGTTTCATCAACTCGTCATATTCGTCCTGCAGTTTCTGCCGCTCCATGCCAGTGAGTTGGCGCAGACGCATCTCCACGATGGCTTTGGCTTGAATTTCGGTGAAGCCCCATTTCTCCATAAGGCCTTGCTGGGCCTCTTGAACCGTTTGTGAGGCGCGGATGAGGGCGATGATTTCGTCGATGATGTCGAGGGCTTTGAGGAATCCTTCGAGGATGTGAGCGCGCTCTTCGGCTTTCTTGAGGTCGTACTGGGTGCGGCGGATCACCACATCGTGACGGTGTTTCACGTACTCCACAATCATATCCTTGAGGTTCAGCGTCATCGGGCGGCCGTTGACCAGCGCGACGTTGTTGACGCTGAAGGAGGATTGCAAGGCGGTCATTTGATAGAGCTTGTTGAGCACGACTTCGGGCACCACATCTTTCTTGAGTTCATAGACGATGCGTGTGCCGTTGCGTTTGTTGGTGAGGTTCTGCACATCGGTGATACCAGCGATCTTGCCCTCCTTGACGAGTTCCACGGTGTGGCTGATCATGTCGGAGGGGTTGGTCATGTAGGGCAGGGTGGTCACCACGATGCAGTTGTGGTTCTTTTCGGTCTCAATTTCGGCGTGACCGCGCATCACGATGCGGCCGCGGCCGGTAAGGAAGGCATCCTGCACGCCCTTGTAGCCGTAGATGATACAGCCGGAGGGAAAGTCGGGAGCCTTGATGATGTGCATCAGTTCCTCGATGGAAATGTCGTTGTTGTCTATGTAGGCGCAGATGCCGTCGCACACCTCGCTGAGGTTGTGGGGCGCCATGTTGGTGGCCATACCGACGGCGATGCCGGAGGAGCCGTTCACAATCAGGTTGGGTATCTTGGCGGGCAACACGGTGGGCTCAGGAATGGAGTCGTCGAAGTTGAGCACCATGTCAACCGTTTCTTTCTCAATGTCGGCCACCATCTCTTCGGAGGAGCGGCGGAGGCGGGCCTCGGTGTAACGCATGGCGGCGGGGCTGTCGCCATCGACGGATCCGAAGTTACCCTGTCCATCGACGAAGGGGTAACGGAGCGTCCAGGGCTGTGCCATACGCACGAGGGCGTCATACACGGCTGTGTCGCCGTGCGGGTGGTACTTACCGAGCACCTCACCGACGATACGGGCGCATTTACGGTATGGCCCGCTCTCGGTGATATTCATGTCCCACATGGCGTAGATAATGCGGCGTTGCACGGGCTTCAGTCCGTCACGCACATCCGGCAGGGCGCGGGACACGATGACCGACATCGAGTAGTCGATGTAGGCCGTCTTCATCAGGTTTTCGATGTTATACGGAACAACTTTCTCGTCTAAAATCTCATTTTCTTCCATTTCGTGTCTTCTATTAAATCTCTAACTGTCTTAAAATGAAAAACTTAAATTTGGCTATAAGAAAACCCGAAAATACGATTTTTTTCGATTTACGGGGCGTGAATCTGTCACTTTTTATCAACAATGGAAATGGTGAAAACGCGAAAAAAACGGCGTTTACGGGCATTATCGGGGAAAATAGCCGAATAAGGGCGAGGATTCCTCCCCGCCCTTATTCGGCTATTGGCTTTTGGCTATTAGCCTTTGGCTAAAAGTTATCTCTTCACGATCTTCCGCATGGCCACGCCTTGTGACACGGTGATACGTAACATATAGACACCATCGGCGAGGTCGTTGAGGTCAATGTTGTTGCGGATGTTGTCATACACGCGCACGAGCTGACCCATCTGATTGTAGCATTCCACCTTCTGAATACCCACTGCGTCGATGTACAACTCGCCCGTCGTCGGGTTCGGATAGACAGCGATGTCCTCCAGATCGACGTTGATGTCTTCATCATTTGCGTCAATCTTGGATTCCTCAGTTAAGGTGAAGTTGATGTCATCAAGGTAGTTGTAGCTGTAGTCGAAATATTCGGTGCTCATTCCTGTGCCCGGAACCAGCGTGTTGCGGAACGCGATACGACCGTTGACTGGAAAGTTTGCGAAACTAACCGTCTTCTCTGTCATTGTCGTGCCGCCCTTGAGGGTCTTCACAACCGTGAACTCACCATCTTCGTCCACCACACCTACTTGCAGGCGGTACAGGGAATTTGGCTGACGCAGTTTGAACGTCATCGTAATGTTTTCAATAGGATAGTCAATGTCAAACTCAGGCATTGCATAGACACAACGGTTCATCATGCGCAATGAGTAGTTGCCGCCTTGGGTGCTGTTGAACCCACGATACAGCTGAGGTTTCGTGGTGGATGTAAGATCCGCATCCGCCATGATCACTTCCCAGCATTTTGGTTCCACACCCGTGGCGCCACTCAGAGTGGTCAAGCCCTCAAAGGTAATAGTGGTGTCCGATGACAACCGACAGTTTTCTATGTCAACGTAGGTCAGCGTGATGTCGTCTAAATAGTTGACAGCGTACGGGTCATTCTCATTATTGCCAAAGTTCTTGAACGCAATGCGACGGCCTTCGCCCACGAGATTCTTCACAGACTCGAATCCGCACTCGAAATAGGTCTTGCTCTTGTCGGGATTGTTCACCACTGCCACTGGCACAAATGTGCTGTCAGCGGTGAGGACACCAATTTGCAGTTGGTAACGCCAATAGGACTGGCGCACATACATGCTCAGGCGAATCTTGCCAAGATCAACGTTCTCGTCGAGTTCCGGCATAGCCAACAAAGCCTTGTAGTGCATACGCAAGCTGTAGTGACCACCAGGGGTGGTGTTGAAGCTGCGATACACCTGAGGCACCGTGTCAAGCTGGTCGCCAATCTCATTCATGACAGCACTGGTGTTCATTTCATAAACCCAGCAGTCAGGAGTCACTCCCGTCCAAAGAGCCGTGATACCTTCACCCTCGTCCTCGAAGTCCTCTATCCACGTGTAATCGTTTTCAGAGTTCAGGACAATCTTCACGCAGGCAGGTATAATCTTCAGATAGCCAGGGGTCACAACGAAGCGCACGCTATCGAAATTCGCACTAACATTCGTAAAGTTGTCCGCACTCAGTTCCATCGTCGTCGTGCCGATTTCAGTTCTTGTGGCCGTGTCATTACCGCTGAAGGAGAAGTCAGCCTCGGTGTAGAGTGTCGAGGCAACACCGCCGATTTTGATGGTCTTCACGTCATAGCCCGTCACGATATGCTCTGTGTTGTCGTACTCAACCGTGCTATAGTGGCCTACGATGGTAACCACAACCTCATCCGTTACAGGGGTTATCGTTAAAATACCAGGCAGGAACATGACTTGGTAGTTGCCTTGAATCGTGTTGCCCGTCGGGGTGATTACATACTCTCCGACATCTTCGCCTGATTCTCGATTCAACGTGTAACTAATGAGACTTGCATCATCACCGTTTCGCAAACCGCCAATCGTGGCCGTCAGTTCGGGATCGTCTGTGCCATACACTTTTTCCATATCATCGGCCATAACCATGGCGGAAGCCGGAGTGATCGTGAAGGTGCCGTTGGTGCTGGTCACCAGGTAATTGGGATTATCTTCCAAGGTTACGGTGATGGCGTATGTACCGACGTTTTCTCCTGTATCGCGAGCCAAAGTGTAGTTGAGCACATCATTACCGACAGTACCTGTCACAGTTGCAGTGAAAACAGGATCGGCATTTCCGTAGGTCTTGTTCTTGTTAATGGCTAACACCGTGGCAGGCTTCTTCGTGATGGTGAATACACCGTTCGTAGGCGTTACGGTATAATTCGGGTTGTTGCCTAATGTCACCATGATGGTGTAGGTGCCAACAGTCTCGCCTTCAACACGACTCAAGCTGTAGTTGATGGCATTAGCCGCATCGCCGTTCTGCAGGCCGTTAATCGTGGTAGTCAGCGTTGGATCTGCCGAACCGTAAACTTTAGCCTTGTCATCAGCCATGACCGTAAGGGCTGCGGGTGTAATGGAGAGGAAGCCGTCTCTGGTCATCACCTCGTAATTGGGATTATCTCCAAGTGTCACCGTAATCAGGTATGTGCCAACATCCTCGCCTATGGTGCGATTCAGCGTGTAGTTCAACACATCTTCGCCAATCGTATCCATCAATGTCACTGTCAGTTCAGGATCCTCGTCGCCATAGACTTTATCCTTGTTATCTACGGCAACCATTACAAACTTCTTGTAGATTTTGAAGATGCCGTTAATTGCTGTCACCTCGTAGTTCGGGTTGTCTCCCAGTTCTACAGTGATGAGGTAAGTGCTGACGGTATCGCCGGGTTCACGGGACAAGGAGTAGGCGATGGTGTCGCCTTCCACGATACCTGTTATGGTTGCTGTTAGTGTCGGATCAGCGTCGCCGTAGGTCTTGTCGAGAGTGTCAGCGACAACCGTAGCAGCTCTTTTCGTGATGGTGAAGACAGCATCTGTGGTTGTCACCTCGTAGTTCGGGTTATTGTCCAGGGTCACTGTGATGGCGTAAGTGCCGACGGAATCGCCAAGCTCGCGGGACAAGGAGTAAACGATAACATCGCTTTCCACGATACCAGTGACCGTAGCGGTGAGTTCGGGATCGGCATCGCCATAGGTCTTGCCGAGGCTATCGGCAGCCACTGTTGCGGCCTTCTTGTTGATGGTGAAGTTAGCGTTGGTCGTTTCAATCGCATAGTTCGGGTTGCTGCCCAAATTTACCATGATAGCGTAAGTACCGACGGTATCGCCAGGGGTGCGGGACAGGGTGTAGGCAATGGCATCGCCTGCAACGGAACCAGTGACCGTGGCAGTAAGTTCGGGATCGGCATCGCCGTAGGTCTTATTAGTGTCATTGGCGGTAATCGTGGCGGCCTTCTTGTTGATGGTGAAGATGGCGTTGGTTGTTTCAATCGCGTAGTTCGGGTTGCTGCCCAGCGTTACCGTGATGGGATAGGAACCGACGGTGTCGCCTGCGGTGCGGGTGAGGGCGTAGGCGATGGTGTCACCCACCATGGTACCAGTTACAGTGGCGATGAGTTCGGGGTCAACGTCGCCGTAGGTCTTCGTCAGCGTGTTCGCCTTCACTGTTGCCGGAGCAGGGGTGATGGCCTGGTAACCGTCTGTCACAATGAACGTCACATCAAAGGTTCCATTATTGTTGATAAACTGCCCTGCCGCCAGTCCCATATAGGTGGTGTCAGTATTCGTTCTTTTGGCTTCAGCTGTACCGTTGAATATAAAGTCCGCTTCTGAATAATCCGGATTACTGATAGAAATAACATCATAACCGCTCACAACATGTTCAATTTTGTCATAAACGGTCGTGTTGTTATGACCGACGATTCTCACCACCACTTCGTTAGGAGGCGTGATAGTGAGTGTGCCAGGCACGTACGTCACATTGTAGTTGCCTTGTACGGCATTGCCATCAGGTGTGATAGTATATGAACCAATTGCTTCACCGCTATTGCGAGTCAGCGTGTAGCTAATAACACTTGCCGTATCGCCGTTCTGCAAACCGGTAACCGTGGCGGTCAGTTCCGGATCAGGTTGATCAGCTATTTTCTCCTTGTCATCGGCCGTAACTGTCGCAGTAGCTCGTGTAATGGTGAAGGTGCCGGGGGCGGCAGTCACCTCATAGTTCGGATTGCTGCCAAGGGTCACGGTGATGGTGTAGGTGCCGGTGTTCTCGCCTGCTTCGCGGGACAAGGTGTAGGCGATAACAACGCCTTCCGCAGCACCGGTGACCGTGGCGGTGAGTTCGGGATCGCTATCGCCGTAGGTTTTGCTCTTGTTGTCGGCGGTCACTGTGATGGTGGCAGAAGTCACCGTCAGCGTGCCGAGATTGTCGTGAATGTCGTAGTTGTTCGAATCGGTCGTGCCCCAGTCGATGGTGTAGGTGTTGAAGCTCTCGCCGACCTCCGTCTGACTGCCAGTGGCGGTCACGGTGATGTTCTCGCCCGAAACCAGACCGGATATGCTTCCCGCTCCCGTGGAGGGGTCAAATGCCGCAGTGAGCGCACTGCCGTCGTAGGGCTTGGTGGCGGACGGGGTGGCGATGAAGAGGTCGGCCGGTTCCACGGTCAGTGTGCCCGCGACCGTGGTCACATTGGCGAAGTTGCCGGTCTTGTCCTCGCCATTGGCGTTCTTGATCACGTAACTGCTCACCATGTTCTCGGTAGTGCCGGCGTCCGTCTGGCTGCCGCTCGTGGTGGCTTCCACGTAGAAGCCATCGGGCAATCCCGTGACGGTGACCTGGCTGTTGGTTAGTTCTGTGCCGTCATAGAGTTTGCTGGCGCTGCCAGCGGTGAGGATGATTTCCGAAGTGTTTGGGGTGACGGTGAGCGTACCGAAATGATTGATCACCGTGTAGTTTTTCTGCTGCGCTATGTTCTCGCCCCAGGGACCGGGATTGCCCCAGTCGATATAGCAGATGTTGTCGCTGGAGCCCACATCCGTCTGGCTGCCGATGGGGGGGGTACACCAGACATGCTCGCCATTCTGCAGCCCCTGAACATTCCAGTTGTAGTTAGTCAGCTCCGTGCCGTCGTACTCCTTGGTGGCACTACCTGTGAAGAGCGTCAGCGTCGCGGGCACGATGACGATACAGCTGTCGATGGGATAGAAGTGGTAGAGGCAGGTCTTGTCTTTACCCGTCTCCGCGTCTTTGATACTCCAACCATCAATTATGTTTCTCACACTGTCCACATCCTTAATCATCGTATCTGGTTTCGACAGAGACACTATCAGCGAGTCTCCAATCCTGAGGGCGAGCTGCCTCCACTGGTCACTGGTAACATAGTATTCAGCCCGTTCCGGAACCCTCCAATTATCGTCATATTCCACGACGTTGATGCTGTTGAGCGAGACAGGGATGCCGTCATAGACCTTTTTGAAACCCTTGGCGCGGAGTGTCATCGTGGGGTTGATAGGATCGTTGACTTTAATCTGTTTATCTTGATAGCACCCCAAACTGTCAGTGATAGTAATGTAATACAAGCCGTTGGCGAGGTTGAACAGGGTGTCGTAGCCCTTCGGTACACCGGATTCGTCGGGGGGATTGAGGGCGGGGATCGTGTCGTCGGCTATTAACCTATGGTTCGAATCCCAGCACATAATCGAATACGGCGAACCGTCCCTGTTGAATTCGAACTGCCTGATTACAAGCTCAATCCAGCCGTCGTCAGTATCGACGCAGTTGCCCCATTTGGTTGCGAGGTAGTTAAAGGAATACTCATCAACCAATATGGTGTCGTGAGCTTGGCACAAAGGAGCGTTAATGTCGGTGGTGGTGAGATAATAGGTGTCGGAGGAGAGGTAGCGGAGGGAGTCAGGATGATCGGCAATGAAAGATTCATTGTCAATGGTGCCATTCGCCCTTGACCATTCGTAGGTGTATTCTGTGCCGAATCCGCCGCCGATGACCGACGCCTTCAGGAATCCGATATTGTGCCCGTATTTACTCCAATAGCTATCCATGCAGGCATCTTGCTTGGCGATAGTCGTCTCCAGCGGTGTTGAAAAGAACAGGTCGATGGCCTTAGTGCTGTCGCAATCCTCACCTTCGGGACTATAGGAATAGAAACCGGGTTCGTCCAAGATTTCGGTGTGGTCGTTGGTCGGCTTCCAGGTGTAGGCAGAGCAGGCCATTATGGTGTCGATCCTGATATTTGCCGCCGCGACGTTCAGCGGCACCACACGTCGTGCACAGACGTTACTGTCTGTCAGCACCACCATCAGCGAATCCTCGCCGCAGCTGTTGAGGGTGAAGCTGCCGTTGGAGGTATCCGGATCGGGTTCGTTCAACGCGGTGCCCGTGCCGTAGCGGTACCATTTGACACCGGCGGTGGTATCGGCCATGAAATCCACCACGATGCGGTTCACCGGTATGCGTCCAGACAGGTAAATGGGCTTCACCGATGCAATCGCCGCAGGGGAATTTTGAATGATGAATTCTGAATTCTGAATAGTCTTAAGACGAGGATATTCATTCTCATTATAGGACCAGTATGTGTTGCCTAATTCAGTTTCAAGGCCGTTACCAATCATTTCGGTGGTGAAAAAAGCTGTGGAGCCATCTTCAGAAGGCAGAGGACAGAGCTGTTTGTCGTAGTGGCAATTGATAATGGATAATGGATAATTGATAATTGACCCGGCAAACGGACCGATTAGCGTGTCGCCGTCAACAAATCCTGCGTTGTATGAATTGAGAATTGATAATTGAGAATTGATAATTGCGCCGGAGAGACCACTAACACCCGTTTCACCGCTAATTGCACCAGTGTTGTAGCAATTTTCGATGCTAAAATTACCATTTTCAATTGCTCCGACCATACCGCCTACTCGGCTGTCTTCATCGGTGGCCGAGACCATACCGTAATTGAAGGATTGTCTTACAGTTCCCAAATAATTATCCATTATCAATTCTCCATTATCAATTAAGCCCACAAGGCCGCCCACGGACTGCTTGCCGCGCACATTGCTGCCGTTATAACAGTCGATGATCTGCGAGTAGTAGGCTTCGCCAATGAGGCCGCCCACAGCGGTGTCGCCCTGAACGGCAGGTATGGCGGTGCAGCTGGAAAGCGTGCCGCAGTGACTGACGGTGCCGTTGCAGAAACCGGCGAGGGCGCCCACACGGTTACGACCCGTGATGGAGATGTCTTTCACGTAGAGATTCTTCACCCTACCTTGCATATAACCGAAAACGCCTTGTTTGTCTGTTGTAGATTCAGCGAATACGAGGTGGACAGAATGATTGTCGCCGTCAAGGTAGCCCCGGAAGGGATGCTCTTCCGTGCCGATGGTAGTCCAGTTTTGAGTGGTGTAGTTGTCATCAGCGGTGAGTTTGAAATAGAAGCCGTCGGCATCAGCGGGAATGGGAGTGGCATTGCTAAGCTGTTGATTAGAAGAATAGAAGGTTCCATTGGAGTAATAGAACGGCTGGCCATCGTTGATATAATTCCTAAGTTGCCGGAAGCCAAGAACGTTTAAGGTAAGGGGTTGTTCCTCGGAGATGCCGAAGGAGAGCTGCACAGCGCGGAGGGGGATGGTATGGTTTTCCCCATAACCAAATATAAATTTTGTGGCTTTGATGCTCATAAAGTTGCGCATACCAGAGGGAGTGAGGGTAGTTCCCGAAAGAGTGGCTGTGTTGTCGCTGCTCTTAACCTTGTTCCATTTGAAAGTGCCCGAAGCTGGGGTGTAGGAAGGCAACGTGTAGAAAGTATTGGGGTTGAAGGACAAGTTATAGATATCGCCAATCTGCAACGCCAATGCAGAGACCTTGCTGGCGTCAGTGTCGGAGATAGTAGATAGGCGCGGATACATATCGCTGCCATCGTAAACCCACGGACGGTCGTTGTCGAAAGTGACACCCGTCATCTCGGAGGTGGAATGCGCCGTAACACCCGTCACATCCTCTTCATTCACGCCCTTGTAGGGGCTCATCTGCTTGTCGTAGTGGAGGTCGTGGAGCAAGGTTGTGTCCGACGTATAACCGCACACAGCCCCGACCATCGAGGAACCCTCGACCCAGCCGGCGGAGTAACCATAGCCGGAAGCCACGGCGGGATCAAGCTGCGAACCAATCATGCCGCCTACCTGCGAGATGCCTTTCACGATGCCCGTGTTGTAGCAGTCGGTGAAATAGCCAGCTTCCGACAGATGTCCCACCAGGCCGCCCACAAAGTAGCGACCCGTCACCAAACCGCTGTTGAAGCACGCGCTGACACTGGAAGAATCCGTCAATGCACCGACAATACCGCCAACGTAATCGTCTATCTTCGATTCGCAGACAGTACCCGCATTGAAGCACTCGCTGATGCGGGCACCTTCGGCACAAAGACCCGCGATGCCGCCGATGTAGTTGCCCTGCGCGATGATGGTGCCGTAGTGCTCACAACCGTCAATGACACCGTCATCCATCTTGCCTATTACGCCGCCGATATAGTTGCCAAGGGAAGGGACTCGGCTTTGTTCGTCCACATAGCAGCTCCGGATTTCCGACTGTGTGCCGTTGGAGTAGCCGGCAATGCAACCGACGTAGGACATAATGGATTTATTGTAACTGTTGTTATAGGAGGTGTCGGCCACAAGGATGCCGTTGTGGTTGTATCCTACGATGCCACCGACAGTGTCAATGGTGACACCGGGGTAAACAGCCAAGTGCGAGCGGCAAGAGTCGATGGTGCCGAAATCGTTGTAGCCGCAGATGCCGCCGAAACAGCTTCCGTGGGTATAGGTGGCGTTTTCGATTTGGGCCATATCTGTCTGGCAATGGACGATGCGACCGTAGTGGTTGGTGCCGCAGACGAAACCGAGGTTGCGGCCGGTGATAGCGCCGATGCGGCTTTGGCTAGTGTAGTTACTGCCGACAACTTTTGTTATGACACAGTTGCGCAGAGTGCCGCTGTTGAGGTATCCGCAGAGAATGCCGCGGTGGTCGCCGGTGGTCTCGCGGTTGGTTATGGCGCCGGCAATGGTGAGGTTCTTCACTGTGCCGCCGTAGATATAACCGAAGAAGCCCTGATTGTCGCTTCCCGGAACGAGGAAATTAGCGACGGTGTGGTTGCCGCCGTCGAAATGGCCAAGGAAGGGACGGGTTTGGGTGCCGATAGAGGTCCATAGGTCGATGACGTTGTACTGTTGCCCACTACTTGTAGTGCCATGGAAAGCGAGGTCAACGTCGGCCGTCAGTTTGAAGTAGAGGTTGCGTCCGCCGTCAGTGATTCTCACATATTGGGAAGCGGTGTAGGAACCGGTAGTGAGGAAGGTTTGTGTGGCACTGTTGTAATAACCCGATCCTTGGTTGATGATGGTGCGGAATCTCGTTAGCTGTAAACTGTCTTTGATAATGATCGGATTCGCCTCGGAGAGGTTCACCCACAGTTGCACCTTACGGTAAACAGGATCGTTGGTGCCGGCGCCTCGGAAGCCCAACGTAATAAAGCCCTGGGCAGGATGTCCACTGTTGGTGGGGATGGTGACATTAATAAGGTCGTTGCTGGGAGTCGTCCCTATCGACACACAATTGCTGCCACCAATACGTTGCCAGTTGCCGCCATCGGCATAATTCAACGTGAATTGGTGGGAGACGGTGCTGTAGGTCTCAGTAGTGTACAACTTGGCCCTCATGGCTGAGGCTTTGGAAAGTATGGCGTTGATACTTTGAATGCCCTTGAGCTGGGGATAATAATCGTCTTGGTAGTACCAGATACTGTCGCTGCTGTCCCCTCCCAACAGGGGTTTCATATATTGGTCGCCCATCATGGTATCGGTGGGCAAGCCTTCGGCCACGCCCGTCTGATCACTGCCGTCAATACCGCCTACTGGGGACATCTGCTTGTCGTAGCAGCAATTTTGAATGGTTATGGGTGATGGGTTATTGGTTATTGAGGCACCGATGATAGAACCGAGGTGTGTGCCCGTGGAACGTACCGTATTGGAAACGTAGCAATTTTGAATGGTTATGGGTGATGGGTTATTGGTTATTGAGCCCTCGACGGCACCGCAGATACCGCCTACGTATTTGCGGTTTTCACCATTGACGATGCCGGCATTATAACAATTGTGAATTGTGAATTGTGAATTGTGAATTGAACCCACGAGGCCTCCAACATAATTATCGGTGTTGGGATTGCCGGGCAGTGCGGTGATGATACCGGTGTTGAAACAATTGTACATTGTACATTGTACATTGTGCATTGTGCCTATAATGCCGCCGATATAGGGACAATCGGCCTTACCGGTGATGTCGCCTAAGTTGGCGGAATTCTTTACATTGCCGTCCTTGGCGATAATACCGCCGACACATTGGATACCCATGACATCGACGTAGTTGAAGCAGCCGATGATGCTGTCGTTTGCGGTCAATGAGACACCGGCGATGCCGCCGACGGTAACACCGTACAAGTTGTCGCTTGTATTATTATATTTTTTGACGGAGCAGTTCTCGATGCGACCGCCGTTGAGAATGGCGCAGACGGCACCAGCAGTGTCGGCTCCAGTGATTGTGTTAACAGTGATGTTTAGGTCGTACACCTTGCCCGTAAGGGTGCCGAAAAGGCCGACCACAGACCGAGTTGAGTTAAGTTGGGTGAGGGTATGGTTATTGCCGAGGAATGTGCCCGCGAACCGTTTCGTGCCGATAGAGATCCAGTTGGATGTGATATCGGACAGGTTGATGTCGTTGGTGAGGCTGAAGACGATGTCCTGCACATAATGCGGAAGGAGATAATCTTTATAGATCACCATGTAGTTCCCGTTCACGATGTTACGCAGATTATTCAGATCATGAAAGTTGTCAACGGTCATCGTGTCGGGCAGCGGAAGACTGTCTAACGCTAATCGTGGTGTGCAGGCGGCGATGGCGCCCATGCGGACGGACGAGCTGTCGGTCCAGCCCAACCGGGGGTAGCGCCCCTCCTCGTAGAGCCAGTCGTCGTCGCCCATATACTCTCGCACAAGGGCTTCGAGACCGATGAAGTAGCGCGTGGCTACTTTTGTCGCCCCTTCACAGACGGGATTGACATGGTAGTCGTTGTAAAACGTTGTATACGCTGATTCTACCTCCACTTGATTGCCCGTAAGCACACCGGCATTGTAACAATTAGTATAGATGCGGCGCGTCGTGGATCTGGAATGACCAACCAGGGAATGCACTGTGCCATTGGTGGCCGTGATGTCCCCCGTGTTGAAGCATCGTTCGAGGATGCAGGTGTCGGCGTTCACATAACCCACCAAACCAGCGGCGTATCCGTTGCCGCTATTCACAACGTTGCAACTGTTGAAACAGCCCGCAATGCGGATGCTGTTGAGCGTCACACTCGCTGTTCCGACCGAACCTATCAGAGCGGCACAGTTGTCGTCGTTGAATTGCAAGGGCGAATAATCATTCGCCCCTACAGAATAGGTCACAGCGCAATTCTCGAAAGAACCGCCCAAGACGTTAGTGGCCAATGCGGCCGACGAGCCGCCGCAGCCCGTGATGTGCGGGTCTTCGATGACCAAATTGTTTATCTCGCCCTTGCTATAAACAAAGAGTGCGCGATCGGTGCCGTTGGTCATCGTCAGGTTCATCAGCTTATGCCCCCGACCATCGTAAAAACCAGTGAAGCAGGTGTCGGCGTTCTTTCCGATAGGGGTCCAATCGCCAACGCTGGCAAGGTCGATGTCAGCGGTCTGTATCCAGTGGATGTGCGGAAGAGAGTCGTGAGGAATCAGGAAGCGGTGGTACACGAAGTCCTCGTTTGCGTTGATGCCGTCGCGGAAGGCGAGGAAGTCTTCCAGATTGCTGATGAGGAAGGGGTTCTCGGCGGAACCAACGTACGGGGGAATATTGACCACCGCATCGTAGTAGCGGGTGCGTCCAGCCACCTCTACGGTGAGGCGCACCACACCCTGCTTTTGCAGATAGACATTCCAGCTGTTGTCGGGCGCATAGAACTCTCTGCGGACAGCATCGGGCCAGAGACTGTCAAGGGTCCACGTAATATCCAGACTGTCACACCCTTTCCACAGCACGAACGACTCGGTGAGGTTGGAGAGTTTCATGTGCTTGCGCTCTTGGTCATTCATGTTGTTAATGGTACTTTGGCCGTTGCCATTCGGTTTCATGAAGACATCGAGAAACGGAACGAGGGTGGCGGTCACAATGGAATCTTGGGGGTAATCCAATTCGAGGCGGTAGGTGATTTCTATCGGATCGTTGAATGGATCCGGGTAGGGGTAAACATTGCACAGATAGGTGTTTTTCCACAAGCTGGGCTTCTGATTTTTGATGTCGAAATACATCATGCTGTAATAGGTCATGTCGTAGGTACTGAGGGCTGCGGCACCCCTATTGTCCCGCCAATTTGCCGGAACCCATGACGACCCAGGAATTGACGGAAGGTCGCTCAGCTGCCAGTCGAAGTAGCAGGTATCGACCCGGATGCTGTCAACATCCGGATCATAGCTATTGGTACTGTAGGGGGAGAGCGCATAGCCGTAGATGCCGCCTATATGGTTGCCGACAATTTCTTCGTCCGTGCCGATGCCTCCGTTGGTGGGATTCTCGCCCGAGAGGGCTGTGCCGACCATATCGGTGGTGCGGACAATCATCGAGGAGTAGCTATGACGCACGGTGCCCTTCTCCACCTTGCCGACAAGGCCCGCGATATAGTCACCGATGCAATCGACGTGCCCGGAAGCGAAGCAAACGCTGACTTCGGGCAACATGGGAGAAGACTGCGTCCCCGCAGTCGTATCATTATAAGTCGTCATCAGTCCGATGAAGCCGCCCACGTTGTTGCCGCTCGCGCGGATACTGCCCTCGAAGAAACAGTCGTTGATATGGCCTCCGGAGAGTTCTCCAATGAAACCGCCGATATTGCTGGATTGTGACGATTGTGAGGGCGAATTATCATTCGCACCTACCCTGATGTAGGAATTGACAATGCCGAGTTTTTCAACGTGTGCATCCCCCTCCACTTTCGAAAAGAAGCCTACACCCACAGTGCCGTCCGGACGGTCGATGTACATACCGCTGATCGTATGCCTATCACCGAGTAAGTGGCCTTTGAACACGCCCGTCTCGGGCCATACCGTCCAATTGGGGTCAATCTCGCCGTCGCAGGCAGCCAAATTCCCCTGGTTGAGGGTGATGTCATTCGGTATCAAGAAATACTTGCCTTCGCCGTGGGCGGGAATGGTGTCGTATTCACCACTGGAGGGAGGCGTTGTACTACAGATGTACTCTTTGCTGTAGCCATATTTATAAAAATAGAACTCGTTGCCAGTATTGAGGCAGTTGGCAAAGGCCACTAACTCATTAGCCTTACGGATCCGGTACGGATTATTGGGCGTGCCATGACCACCCTGTGCAAAAACATTATTGCCGTAGAACCAGCAGGTCATCCATACGGCAAAGCAGGTCAAAATGGGTAAAACTCTATTTTTCATATTGCTATCGTTTTATTATTATCATCGCTATTTCATCGTCCATTCATCGCCATTCATCGTAGTCGAACCAAAAGTTCTCGTTGGGGTTGTGACGGCGATAACGCCAGGCACGGACAATCATCCAGGCGAGGAGCCCGAGAACCATTGCGCCGGCAATCAGAAGGATAATCAGTTTGGTGTTCATATCGGTTTATGATTTATACATTCATCGTTCATTCATCGTGAAGAACAGGTTGCAAAAATACAATAATATTATATAAACAAATTTTCCTCTGATGGAAAATTCCACGAGAGGAAAACGTTTTTTCTGTTAGAGGAAAGGAATTCGAGGAGGGGAAAAAGGGGAGGGAATGCCAGTGTAGATACGCAATGCATTCGAATCTACACCCCTCTATACGTCGATGGCGTCTCTTTGCCCTGCGCCTTGAAGGCCTTGGTCATGGAGGCTTGGGAGGAAAAGCCACAGCGTTCGGCGATGTCGGCGAGGCGTTCGTCGGGATGCTGGTGGATGAGGCTGATGGCGTGGCGCACGCGGTGCTGGCTGACCATGTCGTAGAACGACTGGTAGCCGCTGCGGCGGATGACCTCGGCGAGGTACTTGCTGTTGGTACCCAAGCGCAAGATGAGCACGTCGCTGGTGATGTGCGGCTCGGTAAAAATTTTCTCTTCCGTGAGAAGGACTTCAAGGCGGCGGGCGAGGTCATCGAAGCGGGCGTCGGATAGGCGACGGGGGGTGTTGGACGCATCGCCTGACTCTGTCGGGTCGGATGGGCCTGACACGTCGGAGAAATCATTCGGTTCGGATTCTGCGGGGACACTCCGCCACGGATTCAACGTCAAGATGCAGAACCACACATTGGCTCCGATGAAAAGGATGTCGCGGCCGAACTTCACACACATATTGTCGGCGTAGAAGTTGATGGCTAACAACACAAGCGTCAAGGTGGGCACCCAGCGGATAAGGTTGGCAAACTGTACGGGGAAGTCATCGCTGTCAGCATAGCGGTCCTCGTTGGCGCGACGTACGGCATCCCTAATCCGCAACGCCATCCGTACAGAGAGGTAGAAATAGCCGCAGAAGAGCAGGCTCACCGCCCCCACGCACCATACGCGCCACCCCTCGGGCATGTTAACAAGGTGTACCGCCTGTAGGAACATCGGCAACAGCACGACCACCGCGGGGATGAACAGCCAGTAGCCTTTGAGATGGTGCTTGACTTTCGGAAAGAAATAGCCCTCGCACATGATGAGCATCTGGATAGAGAACACTAACAGAGAAAAGGCATTGACATAGAGCAACGCATCGCTGTTGCCAATTTGCAACAGATAGGGCAACTCGAAAATTTGAAGCAGGTAGATAACCCCTACGGCTCGTTGCGCAGGGAAAAGTTCGTGGAAATGCTCGCGGTAGGCTTTCGGCTTATAGAACCACTTCAGCAACCACCCGTAAAGGTGGGTGACAATGAACGCCAGATTGGCGGAATATAATATCATGTAGGCTGTGTCGGTCATGGGGCGATTTGCCGTAGGGGCGAATAATTATTCGCCCCTACAGGTTACGGTAATCGATTCTTAATCTCCTCCAATTCCCGGAAAAGATCCGGTAGCTTGCGCATCATCGCCATTTCGCGCCATTTTGCTGTGGCGTCGCCGGCGGGCATCCCGAAGAGGGTCTTGCCCTCCTCCTTCACGTCCTTGTCGATGGCGGACAAAGCCAGCAGCACGGTGCCTTTGGCGACGTAGAGGTCTTTGTTCACAGCGGCTTTGGCCCAGATTTTGCAGTCGTCGTCAATGTAGGTGCAGCCCGCCACGCCACACTGCGCGCCCAAGAGCGTGCGCTTGCCGATGTGCGTGTCGTGACCCACTTGCACAAGGTTGTCGAAGATGCAGCCGTCGTCAATGTAGGTGGTGCCGGAAACACCGCGGTCGATGCAGCAGTTGCAGCCAATCTCCACGTTGTTGCCGATGTAGGTGTCGCCACAGGAGGTCAGCTTCACCCAGCCGTCAGGACGTTTCTGGAAATAGCAGGCATCCGCGCCGATAGTGCTGTTGGAGTGGATGACCACATTGTCGCCAATGACGGTGTCGGCGTAGATGCTCACATTGGAATGGATGATGCAGTTCTTGCCGATGCGCACGTTCTCGCCGATGAAAACCAACGGTTGGATGATCGTGCCTTCACCGATAACGGCACTTGGATGGATGGTAGTGTTTTGCGGTGTGAAATGTACAAAATGCTCCACGACGGAAAGATAGTCTCGGAGTGGATCCTCAGAAACAAGCAAAACCTTGCCGGCGGGGCATTCCACTTCCGCACTGTTGATGAGGATTGCGGAAGCCTCGCTTTGCAGGATTCGAAGGTAATACTTCTCGTTGTCCACAAAAGTGAGGTCTCCTTTGTGGATAGAGTGCAACTCATTGATTCCCGTCACCTTAAGAGTGGAATCACCCTTGACGGCAACGGGATGACCAATCAGTTGAATTAATTCGTCGATGTTAAGCGACTGACGCAGAATCATGCGGGTAACGCTTATTCTTTGACGCGTTCAGAATACTTGTTGGTGCGGGTATCGACTTTGATTTTCTCACCCACATTGATGAAGAGGGGAACATAGACATCAGCGCCTGTTTCCACCACAGCGCGTTTGAGGGAGTTGGTGGCGGTGTCGCCCTTCACGCCGGGATCAGCCTCAATGACTTCCAGGTCAACAAACGGGGGAAGTTCGCAGGTGAGCGGAGTGTCGGAATCCGTGTCGTAGTTGATTTCCACCTCTTGGCCTTCCTTGAGCAGGTCGGGGTTGTTGATAAGATCCTTCTCGATGGGAAGTTGCTCGTAGGTTTCGGTGTGCATGAAAATGTAGGTGGTATCGCCTTCCTTATAGAGGAATTGGTATGGGCGGCGCTCCACACGGGCAAGGTCAACCTTGACGCCGGCGTCAAATCTGAACTCCTGAACTCTACCGTTTTTGAGGTTTTTGAGTTTCGTGCGGACAAAAGTGTTGCCTTTGCCGGGTTTTACATGCAGGAATTCCACGATTGACCAAATCTCGTTGTTGTGAACAATACAGAGGCCGTTCTTAAAATCAGCAGTTGTTGCCATACAATTGGTTTTTAGTTAGAAAAAAATCGGCTGCAAAGATACAATTTTTTTGGTTCAAAGTTTAAGGTTCAAAGTTCAAAGTTCAAAGTTCATGGCGCAAGGCAGAGGTGAGATATTTTGTGTCCCTACCAATCCTCTTCTTCGGTAATCATCTCCAATTTCGTAGCCGTTTTGTAGTATTGCAAGAATATTTCCGCGCCGTGGTGTAAGGGTGGGGGAGTGCCTGGATTTTGCAACAACTCCTCGCAGAACGTGAAAATCTTCTCGTTGGCGAACACCACGCACTTCACGCGGGCGCGGGTGAGAGCCACGTTCAGGCGGTTCGGACTGTAGAAAAACTCCAGATGGTCTTCTACCTCCGCAGGATTGGAGTTGGACATACTATAAATAATGTAGTCCTTCTCTTGACCCTGCATCCGTTCCACCGTATCGACAAAGATGGTTTGCGCTACTTCCGCGCCGGCCTTCTCCAACAACGCCCGTCTGATTTCGCGGATCTGTGCACGGTAGGGGCTCATGATTCCGATCTCGCTGACTGGTACGCTGTTGCGTAGCAGATCCGTCACTATGTCGGCGGTGAGGTTGGCCTCGTAGGGGGAACGGCCGAGCGAGTCGAATTCGTGATGAATGACCAACAACTCGTTGGAGGGGTGTCTGACGATTTGCGGCGCGACCGGACAGTTAAAATCGGTATAAGGCTGCTGCAACGCATGTTTCGCGGCAATGCGTCCGCTGTAGAACAGCTGGTTCGGGATGCTGATCAGGTTTTCGTTGAGGCGATACGATTGGTCTAAAAGGGTGATGTCTTGCGGGTAGAGGTCGGCGAGCCGTTTGAAGATGCTGCCGTCGAAGAAGCGGTTGCCGGTGTCCTGCGGCACGATGGGGTCGAGCTGCTGGTGGTCGCCGACGAAGATGAGCCGCGAGCCGCGCATGATGGCGGGCAACGCGAGCGGGATGCTCATTTGTGCGGCCTCGTCCATGATGACGTAGTCGAAGAGCCAGCCGTCCAGCTTTTTGGATGCGGGCGAGCAGAGGGCGAAAGGGGTGCCGCCCACCACAAAACCAGCCTGCGAAAGCTCAGAATCGTGCTGGTAGTCGTAACGTTTTAGCGACTTTTTGCGTGTGATGTGCGGATTGTTCATGATTTCGTCCGCCTGATGCCGTTCCCCAACCTTCACTACGAACTGTTTGTCCTGCAGTTCGTTGGCGATGGCGTTGAGGCAGTTGTTGATGGCCGTGTGGGTGGGTGCGGTCACGAAAACCTTCTTGCCCATTTTCATCAGGTAATAGACGATTTTCGCGATGGTGAAAGTCTTGCCCGTGCCCGGCGGCCCTTGGATCAAATGGAAATAGCTGCAAACGAAGGATTTGCGGATAGCTTCGTTTTGCGAAGGGTTGCCGCAGTCCGGCGACGGCGATTCGCGGTACTGGTTGTGGAACTGTCCGGTAAGGAACCGTTCGAGGTGCTCGCAGTAGTCGGGATTGCCGTAGAGGTTCTCCCACGTGGCGCGGAGCAGTCGCTGTGTGATGTTGGAGTTTACGGCATTCACTTCCCAGCCGTCATGCGGGTAGTTTCCGATATCCAGCATGTTGTGTTGGTATTCGTAACTGCTGGAGCGCAGCACGAAGTCGTTCACATCGTCCTGCTCAATTTCCATGATGAACGAGTGCGGACCGTGACTGAGCCGCACCTGCGTGCCCTCGCGGAATTTGGAGATGTTGTAGTCGCAGTGGATATGCACGCGGCTGATGAAGCGTAGGGTGCCGGTCGGAGTGGGCACGAATCGCGAGGGCGCCCCGTCGTAGAACTCGAACTCAGCGTGCAGGTTGGTCATCGTGTAGCCCCGGCTCACGCGCTCGCGCAACGGCCGTTCCATCAGCTCGTTGTATTCCTGATCCTGCCGTTGCTGCTGGATGTCGATGGCGTCGGAAAGTTGGTCGAGAAAGGTCATTTTGTAATGGTTATGGGTTATGGGTTATTGGTTATTGAAGCGGCCTTGCACCCTAAGTCGTCCCATTCTTTTTCTGGCTGTTTTTGCAGAAGCACTTCTTTTGTTATTGTTCTCTGATTTTTGTCCTTAAAGAATAGGGGGTAGAGATATTATTCGGCCGTCATTGCGAGAATCTTGTCTTCGGTCAGACCGCTTGCCTTCGCCAAGACAGCCACATCAAGGCCATCCGCGAGCAGTTTTCGGATGAGTTCGAGACGACCCTGTTCAAGACCTTTCTGCATCCCCTGTTCTATGCCCATCTGGATACCGATCTGTATTCCCTCCTCTTTTGCCTCCGCACGCTCGCATTCCACCATCTCATGCACACTGGGGTACTCCATCAGACTTTTGACATAATCCTGTTTTTCCATATCGGTGAAATTTGTGATTTGACATTCCTCATAGAAACGCATCTGTATGGGTGTCAAAGCGTTGACCTCATCTTTCTGTAGGTACACCACGTTGGTGAACATGTAGAGTATGCGGTTGCGCTCGTCGCCCATGTCAAGCGTCTCCAATTGCGCGGCAAATTTACTCAATTCAACGAAATAGTAAACAATGTTTTTTGTATAAATGTCATTGTCGTCATCTTTGTGGTAAATTCTTGAGAAGAAACGCTTTTTCCCCTTGAACTCTGGCATGTTGTAACTCATTATGTTAAAGGAGTAAACTTTCGGAACATGCTCGTAGTGCTTGTCTTTTTTGTCCCAGTTATGCACGGTGGCGAGGCTGGTATAGACTCTCAGCCGGTCGGCATAGTTCGACTGCTTGCCGTTCTGCATTTCCACGATGAAACGTTTGCCGTCTTGGTTCTTGCAGTAGAGGTCGTAGCGGATGTACTTGTCCTCTTTCCGGATGCCGAGCATTTCGGTGGGCAGGTAGGAAATGTCGGTGATGATGCCGGTGTCTTCGGATATGAACACGTTAAGGAGGTGCATCAGGATGTCTTTGTTGCGCTCGGAGGCCAGCAGCCGCTTGAACCCGTAGTCGGATAGCGGGTCCATGACTTTCAGGTTGTGCGCTTTGATGTAGGCCTCGGTTTCCTTCAGGCTCGGTAGTTTTCTTTTGCTTCCCTTTTTTGTTCCTGTGGTTACTTGGGACTGTTTTGTCTTCTTCGTTTTTTGTCTTCTTGCTTTTTTCGACATTGTTTTTTGGTTTTGGTGAATAATTTTGTTAGTTCTGGTCAGATGTTTTCCCATAGAGACGCGCCGTTGGCACGTCTTTATAGACAACCGTTCCGTCTGCAAATATACAATGCAAACACACCGTTTGTCAAGAGTTTTGAAAAATTTTTATTTCCCTGTCTGTCAGATTGATGTGAAAATTATCTTAACTAATCAAGATAAATAGTTAATTTTCAAAACAAGATTTCGCAGAAACAGGAGTCCATCTTGCAACGGATGAACATTTCAACGGCCGTAAGACGTGTGACAATGATGGAAACCCAATCATACGTCACACGTCTCAAGTCATACGTCTGAGATTTTTTTTTGTGCGTATATCAAAAAAAAGTATATTTGCAGCGTCTTTCAAGAGATAGAAAGGCCGAGAAAAAGTGCATTTTCTCTGTTCCGCAGTCGGTGAAACTTGGACACTTTCACGCTAATTAGCAGGAATAAAGGAAATGATTTCTCGCTTGTACTGTATTCGTTCCCAACGAAATACAACAAGTGGAGTTATCGTAATCCGTATCTGCTAATAACAAGGGAGTCCAAGCCCTACCGACTGGGATAGGGATAAATGGATGGCTCCACTTTCTTTCGTTTTGTTTAATTCCCTTTGAGCCGAGGAGCAAAAGTTGCGCCCGACACGAATTAGGGATTTGCTTATGGAAGTGTTTAGTGATTTTGGACTTCTGATTTGCGCGTTTATCGCTATGGTGATTTCATTTTTCCAACTCCGCAGCCATAATGCGAAAGAAAACAACAAGCTACTATCACAACTGAACAAACGGTATTTGAATAATGATGACGTTCAAACCGTGGTGAGATACCTGCGAGAGTTCGATGCGAGCGACAGTGAACCGTCTTCATATCAAGTGGAGGTGTTCCTTCGCTTTTTCGAGGAATTGGGCGTATATCTTAAAACTGAAAGCCTAAAACCTACCGATGTGGGGACGTTCTTTAATTATTATTTCAAGCAATATGAAACAACTGATAGAGGCAAGGTTTTGAAGGCTAAAATCAAAAACCAAGATACCGATGATATTCTGCCCTATTTGGGTGAGTATAGGAAACGTATGAATTGTTAACCAATAAAAGAAATAAACTATGTTTTTAATGTTATTATTAATATTACTTGTTGTACCAATAGTTGTACTTGTAAAAATAGCGAAGGCTAAAGGCACAGTGAAAAACGCAAACGGTTTTGCAGAATACAGTTTGTTGCCTGACGAGAAGATTGTTGCAAAAGCCGAATTCCATCCGCTTCGAGACTGTTTGGCTCCAATACTCTTTTATTTTTTTACCTTTCTCTTTTTCAATTTAGCTGTTCTTCATTTAATTCCTACACACTTGTTGGACGATCCTTATAGAATAGTTGATGGTGTAAATATTATAGGAGATTCCCAACTCAGATGGGATGAATCCACAGGAGAATTATGTATAAATCAAGGAGATGAAGAATGGAAATGTACTCATCCTAAGATGGATTATTTAACTGTTTTAGATGAAATTGAAAAAAGAGGGTTGGAAGAAGAACATGTGTGGTTATGGAAAACATCTCCTGTCAAGAGAAATCTGTTTTTTATAGTTAATATTTTGTTGTTTTTCGGGTTATATTTCTTAATAAGGTGGATTAATAGCAAGAATGAATTTGTGATTACCAGCAAGCGGGTTATTGCCAAGGTTGGTGTTATCCGAAGAATAGCTTTTGAACTGCAAACAGAACAAGTGGAGTCTATAGAAATCTATCAGGGGATTTTTGGGAGATTATTCAAATACGGTACATTGATGCCATGTGGTATTGGTGCTTCAAAAGTACGTGTCAGATTTGTTGTAAATCCTTTTGAGTTTAGGCAACATTTCTATAACTTGAAGAAAAGCCAAAACAATTAAAATAAATTCCAAACGATTAGTTGCTTATGTAAATAATGTCCACATACTCGTTCCCATTTCAACGCCGATTTTGGTTCTGAAACATTTATTGAACAAATATGGATGAGTGTGAATGGACTTTGGTGAAACAAAAAGCATATAATAACCATTGTGGGCGACCGTGAAAAGTCGCCCTTTGTTGTGCTAATCAGCATCTTGATTCTTCGGATAATCACGTTCCCGCGCAAGCCATCTCCCGCGTTGTAGCCCACCTTCCACACTGTGGTTGCGACCTTATGTGAAATTACGTACATTTCGTGCGTGTTACCTCTTCAAGGTTACTCAGGGAATATCTTTTACAATGTACAGAGATAAAACCGCCAAATCCTATCCGCCATTTTAACAATTTCCCCTCGAATTGTAAAACCACATCCCGCATCCCGCTGTGACCCAGCTGGATAAAAATTCCGCAAAACCCTTGACAAACGCTTCGTTTTGTTGTATATTTGCGGACTGGATTTCAGTTAACCTATAACCGAAAATAGTATGAAACAGAATATTGACTTGAAACAAAACGGCGAAA
>JAEEGH010005375.1_pt1 | contig 32215 bp, 28 predicted proteins | sample 9134181 | NCBI WGS metagenome assembly JAEEGH01 (sample SAMN16246544, study PRJNA631951) | gut metagenome | biome: gut microbiome; feature: rumen; material: DP-attached | host: Bos | place: Iran: Karaj | collected 2018-10
GGTTACCAATTTGGTTTCTATCGAAGGACAGTAGCGAGGGCCAATTGACTGAATCTGTCCGTTGTAGAGTGGGGAGTCTGCCAAACCGCTGCGCAGAATCTCGTGCACTTCCTCGTTGGTGTTCACCGTCCAGCAGGGCAATTGTTTTAGGGCTCCGCCTTTGTTGAGGTAACTGAACTGATAGGGTCTGCTCTCTCCTGGTTGGATTTCCATATCCTCGAAATGAACGCTGCGCTTATCGATACGGACTGGAGTACCTGTCTTCATCCTCGCTGTGCTGACACCATGACGGGTGATGCTCTCCGTCAGATGGGGGACTGCCGGCTCCGCAATTCTGCCACCAGAAACCATCTTCCGCCCGATATGCATCAGTCCGTTGAGGAAAGTTCCTGCCGTCAGCACCACACATTTCGCATAGAGCTCAGCGCCCCAGATGGTTCGGATACCGATGGCCTCACCGTTCTTAACCAACAACTCGTCTGCCTGATCCTGCCAGATGTCGAGGTTTGGTGTGGCGTCAAGATGTCTGCGCCACTCCCAAATGAACTTCCCTCTATCGCACTGGGCCCTTGGACTCCATACAGCAGGACCCTTGCCCACGTTGAGCATACGGAACTGAATCGAGGTGGCATCCGTTACCACACCCATCTGTCCGCCCAAGGCATCTATCTCACGAACGATCTGACCCTTCGCGATGCCCCCAACGGCAGGGTTGCAAGACATCTGTGCAATCTTGTTCATGTCCATCGTCACCAGACAGGTTTGTGCTCCCAAATTGGCACTTGCACAGGCCGCTTCACAGCCCGCATGACCCCCTCCGATGACTATCACATCATACTTGAATTTCATCCTTATTTGCTATTTTTCCGCAAAAGTAACAAAAAAATTTGAATACTAAATGCATTTTTACCTCAAAAAACTTTGAAATATCAATATTTTATAGTATCTTTGCGGTCTAAAACAGTCTTTAAATACCTATAATAAGGTATGGACAGAACGGTTTGAAGGGGTCTTGCGGCCTCAAAGTGTAAAGAAACAAGAACAATTATTCATATATAAATAACTTAATTTCAACAACTTATGTGGTTAATCAATTCATCAATTGGTAGAAAAGTTGTAATGTCCGTAACGGGTATTGCGCTGATCTTGTTCCTGACCTTCCACGGTTGCATGAACATGGTTGCGCTTTTCTCGGAAGAGGGTTACAACATGATTTGCGAATTCCTGGGTGCCAACTGGTATGCCGTTGTGGCTACACTTGGCTTGGCTGCCCTGGCAGTGATTCACATCGTCTACGCCTTCATCCTGACGGCGCAGAACCGTACGGCTCGCGGCGACAACCGCTACGAGGTGGCTACGACGGTCAACGCTGGTAAGGTGGAGTGGGCATCGAAGAACATGCTCGTTCTCGGTATCATCGTAGTGATCGGCCTGCTGCTGCACCTGTACAACTTCTGGTACAACATGATGTTTGCCGAGTTGGTAGGTTCCTATCAGCAGATTGATCCCGCCGACGGTTTCGGCTGGATTGTGGAGACGTTCTCTAATCCTGTGTTCGTGGTGCTCTACATCATTTGGCTCGTTGCCATCTGGTTCCACCTCACTCACGGTTTCTGGTCAGCTATGCAGACTCTCGGCTGGAGCGGTAAGACTTGGCTCTGCCGTTGGAAGATGATCGGCATGATCTATGTCACGCTGCTCATGCTCTGCTTCCTGATTGTTGTTCTGGCTTTCGCATTCAAGTGCGCTCCGAGCCTCTGCTAATTATCAACTTTTAAATTCGAAAGATTATGGCAAAAGTAATTGATTCTAAGATTCCCGCAGGTCCAGTACCTGAGAAATGGAAGGAATATAAGGCTCATCAGCGTCTCGTCAACCCGAAGAACAAGCTGAAGCTGGATGTGATTGTGGTTGGTACTGGTCTGGCTGGTGCTTCTGCTGCCGCTTCACTCGGCGAGATGGGCTTCAACGTGATCAACCTGTGCATTCAGGACTCTCCCCGTCGTGCTCACTCTATCGCTGCCCAGGGTGGTATCAACGCAGCCAAGTGCTACCAGAACGATGGTGACTCTATCTACCGTCTGTTCTACGACACCGTGAAGGGTGGTGACTATCGTGCTCGTGAGGCAAATGTTTATCGTCTGGCTGAGGTATCAAACAATATTATCGACCAGTGCGTTGCTCAGGGTGTTCCCTTTGCTCGTGAGTATGGTGGCATGCTGGCCAACCGTTCTTTCGGTGGTGCTCAGGTAAGCCGTACATTCTACGCTAAGGGTCAGACCGGTCAGCAGCTGCTGCTGGGTGCCTATAGCTCTCTGAGCTGTCAGGTTCAGGCTGGTAAGGTGAAGCTCTATACGCGTTATGAGATGGAAGATGTAGTGATCGTCGATGGCCGCGCTCGTGGTATCATCGCCAAGGATCTCTGCACAGGTAAGCTGGTTCGCTTCAGCGCCAACGCTGTGGTGATCGCTACTGGTGGTTATGGTAACACCTATTTCCTCTCTACCAACGCTATGGGATGTAACTGTACCGCTGCCGTTCAATGCTATCGCAAGGGTGCTTACTTTGCAAATCCCTCTTACGTTCAGATTCACCCCACCTGTATCCCCGTTCATGGCGACAAGCAGTCTAAGCTGACGCTGATGTCTGAGTCGTTGCGTAACGATGGTCGTATTTGGGTTCCGAAGAAGTTGGAGGATGCCAAGGCTCTGCAGGCTGGTACTAAGCAAGGTTGGGAGATTCCCGAGGAGGATCGCGACTACTATCTGGAGCGCCGCTATCCTGCATTTGGTAACCTCGTGCCTCGTGACGTGGCCTCTCGTGCTGCTAAGGAACGTTGCGACAAGGGCTTCGGTGTGAACAATACTGGTCTGGCTGTGTTCCTTGATTTCTCTGAGTCTATCAACCGTCTGGGTCTCGACGTCATCATGCAGCGTTATGGCAACCTCTTTGAGATGTACGAGGAGATTACAGACGTATTCCCTGGCGACGTTGCCAACGAGATCAATGGTGTGAAGTACTACAAGCCGATGATGATTTATCCTGCTATCCACTATACGATGGGTGGCATCTGGGTTGACTACGAGTTGCAGACAAGCATCCCAGGTTTGTTCGCTATCGGTGAGTGTAATTTCTCTGACCACGGTGCTAACCGTCTGGGTGCTTCTGCTCTGATGCAGGGTTTGGCCGATGGTTACTTCGTATTGCCTTACACCATCCAGAACTATCTGGCTGATCAGGCTGTATGGCCAAAGGTTTCTACCGATCTGCCTGAGTTTGCTGAGGCAGAGAAGGCTGTTGATGCAGAGCAGGATCGTCTGCTTAACATCAGGGGTAAGCGTTCCGTTGACTCTATCCACAAAGAGCTCGGCCACATCATGTGGGAGTATGTTGGTATGGGTCGTACAGCTGAGGGCCTAAAGACAGGTCTGAAGAAGATGGCAGAGCTCGAGAAGGAATTCGACACCAACCTGTTCGTTCCAGGAACGAAGGAAGGCTTGAACATCGAACTCGACAAGGCTATCCACCTGCGCGACTTCTTCACCATGGGTCAGCTCGTCGCATTCGACGCCCTCTCTCGTAACGAATCCTGTGGTGGTCACTTCCGCGAGGAGTACCAGACAGAGGAAGGCGAGGCCAAGCGCGACGACGAGAACTACTTCTATGTTGGCTGCTGGGACTACAAAGGCAAGGGCAACGAGCCTGAGCTCATCAAGGAGCCGCTGGAGTACGAGGCAATCAAGGTACAGACACGTAACTATAAAAACTAAGGATTATGGCTAAGAATATAAGCTTTACAATAAAGTTCTGGCGCCAGAACGGCCCCAAGGACCAGGGACACTTCGATACCCACGAGATGAAGGATATCCCCGATGATACCTCGTTCCTCGAGATGCTTGACATCCTGAACGAGGAGCTCATCAACGAAGGCAAAGAGCCCTTCGTGTTCGACCACGACTGCCGCGAGGGTATCTGCGGTATGTGCTCACTCTACATCAATGGTACGCCTCACGGACTCACCGAGCGTGGCGCTACCACCTGTCAGCTCTACATGCGCCGCTTTAACGATGGTGACGTCATCACCGTCGAGCCTTGGCGCTCAGCAGCCTTCCCTGTAATTAAGGACTGTATGGTAGACCGCAACGCCTTCGATAAGATCATCCAGGCTGGTGGTTACACCACAATCCGCACAGGTCAGGCTCAGGATGCCAACGCTATCCTCATTCCTAAGGAGGATGCCGACGAGGCTATGGATTGCGCATCTTGCATCGGCTGTGGCGCTTGCGTGGCAGCTTGTAAGAACGGTTCGGCTATGCTGTTTGTCAGCTCAAAGGTGTCTCAGCTCGCCCTGCTTCCCCAGGGCCGCGTGGAGGCTGCCAAGCGTGCTAAGGCAATGGTGATGGCTATGGAAGAGGCTGGCTTCGGCAATTGCACCAACACTCGTGCCTGCGAGGCTGTCTGCCCGAAGAACGAGACCATCGCCAACATCGCCCGCCTAAACCGCGAGTTCATCAAGGCCAAACTGGCTGACTAAGACTGTTTATCGGTAGTGGGGGTTATTATGCCCCCATTACCTTTATTTATTATTAAGGACTAAGCTAATAATTATAAATATTATGAACAAGAACGAAAAATTTGTCATTACTATTAATCGTGAGTTGGGTAGTGGTGGTCGAACCGTGGGTCGCATCTTAGCCGAAAAGTTGGGTGTGCCATATTACGACAAGGCCCTTACTAAACCTTTGGAAGAGAAGTTTGATATGTCAATAGATCAAATAGAGCGTCTGAAAGGTAATAACCGAAGCTGGTGGGAAAATATTAAGCGTGTGTTGATTTTAGGAGAGGGTGCAGCAAACTCTTCTGAGTATTACGACGAGGAAAAGAAAGAGCTGGTCACCTCCGAGGCTGTGTTGAAGGCCGAAAAGGAAATCTTACAAAGCATCGCCAACGAGGAGTCGTGTGTCATTGCTGGTCGTTCTGCCTTCTTCGTTACGAATGGTCATCAAAATCGTCTGAACGTACTCATTCAGGCCTCTATGGACCATCGCGTGAATCGTATCATGGGCAAGCGGGGCATCAGCGAGAAGGAGGCCAAAAAGATCATCAAGGATGTGGACGAGTCGCGAGAGGAGTATCTGAAGAATAATGCCCACACCTCACGCTACGACACTCGTAACTACGATCTGGTCATTAAGATGGACGGCAAGACCGAGGAAGAAGCGGCCAATGTCATATTGACGTACATCGGATAATGAACACAAAGGATCGACACTTTGAGCTCAAGTGAAGACTGAGGCTGTGATGCTACCCTCAAAAATATAAAGAGCCTCGTCTTAGGTATTATCCTAATGGCGAGGATTTTTCCCTCAATTATTTGTTAGGTTCACCATTAAGTTGTACCTTTGCAGGCGCAATTAAAAACAGACGATGACTTATATAGGTGAACTGATTTCAATAGGCGTAGCGTTCTCGTGGACAGCTACGGCGCTTTTGAGCGAGTTTGGCTCGAAACGGCTGGGTAATCTAACGCTTAATGTGCTACGAATGGCGTTGGCCTTGGTGTTCTCATTGGTGCTTTTCGGAGTGGTGACGGGCAATCCATTGCCTACAGGGGCTTCAGCAGAGGCGGCAGGATGGATGCTGTTGTCAGGACTTGTAGGTTATGTGATAGGAGATTTCTGTCTTTTCCAGTGCTATATTATAATAGGTTCGCGATACGGACAACTCTTTATGACGCTTGCCCCATTGGCGGCAGCTCTGATGGCTTGGGTAACTCTTGGGCAACAGATGAGGGCCATGAGTATCGTGGCTATGCTGGTGACGCTTTTGGGAATTTGCGTCTCCGTGTTGGGACGAGGCGAACATCATAAGGTTTCGCTGAAACTACCCCTGAATGGTGTCCTTTTTGCGATTGGTGCAGCTGTTTGTCAAGGTGTGGGTTTGGTTTTGAGCAAGATCGGTATGGATCATTACGAGGCTTCGATGGTGGCTGGAGCAGGCATGCCAAAATGGCTGGTACCTTTCAGCGCCAACTTCTATCGTTGTCTCGCCGGTATCATCGGGTTCCTTGTTTTGCTTTATTATCGCGATGGAATAAAGCCTTTGCATGAAGCGATGCACGATAAAAAGGGTCTTTCCGTTGCGACAGCTACCACAATCTTTGGTCCCTTTGTGGGAGTCGGTTTCTCGTTGATGGCTGTACAGTATACTGCTGCTGGTATTGCCTCCACGTTGATGGCAATGACACCGATTATCATTCTTTTGCCCTCACATTGGCTCTTCCAAGAGAAGATCACCTGGCGAGCAGTTTTTGGAGCCGTCATCTCCGTTGTAGGTGTCAGTCTGTTTTTTCTTCTATAGATAATTTACTAGCGAAGGGGAATGGCGGTGTTTCGAACTCACGCAGTTTTTTGATATTGTGGTGTTTTTCTGAAGAAGAAGCGAATAGTCTTGATTATTATTCGTATCTTTGTGCCGAAAAGTGATATCTGAAGAGAAATGAAAGGAAGTAATATAATAAAGTGTATGCTGTTTTGGCTACTGACAGTTACAGGACGGGGTGCTGAGGCTCAGGAGCGGCTTGTGATGCCAGCGGTTTTGAAGACAGGCGACACGATAGCCATCATATCGCCTTCGAGCACACCAGATTCGATGACAATAGTCAAGGGTTGTCAGACGCTCCGAGAGTGGGGATACGTGCCAGTAGTGGGGCCTCATGCGCTGAGCAATTATCACAGTTTTGCGGGTACGACAGATGAACGGGCGGCTGATTTGCTTTGGGCGTTGAGAGACTCAACAGTCAAGGCAATCTTGTGCAGCCGTGGTGGCGATGGTGCTGTTCAGGTACTGAGGCGAATTCCTCTACAAGAATTTCGTGAGCATCCGAAGTGGGTGATGGGCTTCAGCGATGCGACGGCCTTACATAGTGCGGAGGTGTCGGTAGGTGCGATGAGCATTCATTGTTCGATGTGCGATGGCATCTCCCTACGAGGTGAGCGTGACTCTGTGAATGCCATTCTACAGAGGCTGCTGAAAGGTGAGTTCCCTAGTTATCAGGTACCTGCGCATCCGCTGAATCAACAGGGCGAGGCTGAGGGCATTTTGGTAGGCGGCAATCTCTCTGTCTTCAGTGGTTTGGCTGGTTCTGAGTATGATTTCCTGAATCGCGCAGACGATGGACTTGTACTCTTTATCGAGGATACTGGCGAGGGAATGTCGAAAGTGGACCGTATGCTTCACCAGATGGAAATACGGGGGATTCTATCGAAGTTGAAAGGCATTATCGTAGGGCATTTCTCAAAATATAAGAGCCCAGAGAACGGCTTTGCCGATATGTACGAAATGCTTCACGAATATTTGCAGCATTATGCAATCCCCGTCTGTTATGATTTCCCCGTGGGTCATCACAGCGGTCTGAACTATCCGATGGTGGAAGGTAGTAGGGTTATCTTGAGCGTAAGGCAGGATGGGACAAGCATAATGACTATGAAATAGTGATATGAGATTCCACCTTGGGTCAGATAGATAAAGACAATATATATGGACCAGAAGAGAATATTAAGCTTTCTGCGACAAGTGATGGTGAACAACAACCGTGAATGGTTCCAGGAGCAAAAGAAGGAATACGAGACCGTAAGGGCTGAGTTTGAACGTGGTGTACAGCAGGCATTGGAACGGGTTGTTACGTTTGATTCGGAAATAGCGCACGTTAAGGTGAAGGACTGTACCTATCGTTTCTATCGTGACACGCGGTTCTCGGTAGACAAGTCACCCTATAAGAACCATTTTGGTGCCTATATCAATGCTAAAAGCAAAAAGGCTCTGAGGGGCGGTTATTATCTGCATCTTGAGCCAGACCACTGTCTTTTGGCTGTTGGCAACTACTGGTTGCCCACGAACATCCTGACCTCGTGCCGTAATGAGATGATGGCTAACACGGCGGAATGGCTAAGGTGCGTGGAAAACGAAGAGTTTGTGAAGTACTATGGCAATGATGAGCCCTATAGTACTAAGGAGCCAACAAATATAGACAGTTGGGACCAGCCGCAGGGTTTCGGGTTGGCGAAATTGAAGACCTGCCCCTCGGGTTTTCCGAAAGACTGGCCGCATGTAAACTATCTGCGTCTGAAGGATTATTGCTGTTGGCACGCAGTCTCGAATACGTTCTTCGAAGGCGATGACTGGCTTGACGAGATGGAGCGAATGTTCCGTGCTGCCAAACCGATGATGGACTTCATGAACAGCGTAATCGATGATTATGAATAGCCAATTTTAGCAGTGGCCGCTTTTTCAAAAAAAGGGAAACTGCCTCCCGGCAGAATCCCTTCATAAAGTGTTTTTAGGTTAATAGCCTTCATTAAAGGCTCTGATCATAGTAAAGATTTCATTGTTAACTTCCAATAAAGGTTTTGGATTGTTTCGCGAGCAAAAGTAGTATATTTTTTTCTTATTCCCAAACAATTGCATTATAATGAATGGTAAAGTTTTTTAATAATTGTATGAAAAGCTTGAGCACTTTGAAAAAAAGGTAACATATTATAATTATTTTCGTATTTTGTTCGTAATTTTGTATTTTGGGGGAGAATACATTTGTAAAGAATTCGATAAATTGTTATACAAACAATTCTGAGAATATGAGGTTTGTTTTGATTTTTATTTGTATCTTTGTGCCGAAAAAGTTATGGATATCGCAATTTACACTCTTACTTCTGAACTCCACGACGAGAAGGCCGTGGGGGCAGTGACTCAGGAATTTCTGAACAGCCTTCAGATAACATATACGCTGAAGGGCAACGATTACGCCGACTATGGCAGTCAAGACCTCTCGTTGATCTATGTGCGGACGGGTGGCACAGAGGGCATCTTCCGCAGATTATTGTCTCAGCTCAGAGCACAGTCGCAGGCACCCTTCTATCTGCTGACCTCAGGCAAAAGTAACTCTTTGGCAGCGTCGATGGAGATTCTCTCCTTTCTTCAGCAAAACGGTATGCGGGGTGAGATCATTCACGGCAGTGCTGATTTTATCTCCCGTCGCATTCAGATACTCGCCAAGGTGGGTGAGGCGAGACGAAAGCTCAGGGGCAGTCGTCTTGGAATCATCGGACAGCCTTCCGACTGGCTCATCTCCAGCAGGGTCGAGCCAACCATTGTGAAGAAGCACTTAGGCATAGAACTGGTGGAGATTCCGATGGACGAACTCTTGCAGACTATCGAAAAAACTCCAGAGACCGTTTCTCGAGAAAATACTACGAACGAAACGATTCTCAAGGCACTACCTATGGCAAACCGTATCTATGGAGCGCTGCGAACGATTGTTGATCAAAACAACCTGCAGGGCTTTACCCTTCGTTGCTTCGACCTGCTGACGGCTGTACACAATACAGGGTGTATGGCCTTGGCCCGCCTGAATGCAGAGGGGGTCGTGGCTGGTTGCGAGGGTGATGTGCCTGCGATGCTGTCGATGATGATTGTGCAGTCACTGTTGGGTGTCAGCGGATTCCAAGCAAATCCAGCCTCTATCAATCCAGAAACGGGCGAGATACTTTTTGCCCATTGTACCATACCTTTTAATATGGTGGAGCGTTACGAGTTGGATTCTCATTTCGAGTCGGGTATAGGTGTGGGTATCCGTGGGTACATGAAGGAGGGACCTGTTACTATCTTCAAGGTGTCAGGCGACCTCTCGCGTAGTTTTATCGCTGAGGGCGAACTCGTGAGAAATCAGGCCAAACCTGATCTCTGTCGTACCCAACAGGTGATACAACTCGCCGACAAACAACTGACCAACTATTTTCTGACCCATCCGATAGGCAACCATCATATTATCCTTCCTGGTCACTATGGGAAACTGTTGGAGAACCTCATCAGTCATTGTGTAAGCGATGAATAAGATTACAGAACAACCATCACGTTACGACCATCTGGAGCAGATGTCGGTAGGAGAAATATTAAAAGCAATCAACCGTGAGGATTGGTTGGTTGCTGAGGCTGTAGAGCGTGTGATACCTCAGATAGAGATGTTGGTAAATGCTTTGGAGCCAAGGATAAAGCAGGGCGGACGATTGTTCTATATTGGCGCAGGAACCAGTGGACGGCTTGGTGTGTTGGATGCCAGCGAACTGCCTCCAACGTTCGGTGTGTCTCCAGACTGGGTGGTGGGCGTCATTGCTGGTGGTGACGAGGCTTTGCGCCATGCTGTCGAACATGCTGAAGATGATGCTGAACTTGGCTGGCGTGATCTCGAGGTGTATCAGCCTTCTTCAGAGGATAGTGTGATAGGCATAGCGGCTTCTGGCACTACGCCTTATGTTGTAGGTGCTATTGAAAAGGCACGTAAGCATGGATTACTGACGGGCTGTATTACCAGCAATCCCCAGACACCATTGGCTGAGATTGCTGAATATCCCATCGAGACGATTGTTGGTCCCGAATTTGTTACAGGCAGCAGTCGCATGAAGAGTGGTACTGCGCAAAAGATGGTGCTCAATATGATTTCCACCTCGCTGATGATCCGTATGGGACGAGTAGAGGGTAATCGTATGGTGAAGATGCAACTCACCAACAACAAACTGGTCGATCGCGGCATACGGATGATTCAGGATTTGCTGGGTCTATCCTTTGAAGAGGCCCGATATCGTTTGCTCAAGGCAGGAAGCGTAGATAAAGTATTAAGAGAAGCTGCTCAAAGTGTCTGAAATGCTACAACGGAAGTTATATATATTGGTGGCGGTGATCCTCTGGTGTTCTGCTGTTAGTGCTCAGCCAGAGTGGAGCGATGAGTTCAATGGCAATGGGGCCCCAGACAGTACCATATGGAACTTCGAGGAAGGATTCGTGCGTAATCAGGAAGTTCAGTGGTATCAGGTTGCCAATGCCTGGCAGCAGGATGGGTGTCTCATTATCGAGGCTCGTCGTGAGCATCGTAAGAATCCTACTTATGCCCCCGCCAGCCGTTTTTGGGGTAAAAAACGAGAATTCATCGACTACACGTCTGCTTGTCTGACAACAAAAGGAAAGAAGAGTTTTCTCTATGGTCGTTTAGAAGTGCGCGCCAAAATCCCTACGGCGGCAGGTGCCTGGCCTGCCATCTGGACTCTGGGCAACGATATGGAGTGGCCTTCGTGTGGTGAGGTTGACATTATGGAATACTATCGTATTGACGGCGAACCCCATATACTCGCTAATGCTGCCTGGGGCAACGACCAGCGGTTCCACGCAGTATGGAACAGCCGGAAGATTCCTTTTGCCCATTTTATCGAGAGAAATCAAGATTGGGAAAACCTGTTCCACGTCTGGCGTATGGACTGGGACGAGACGCATATCTGTATCTATCTTGATGATGAGTTGCTCAACGACATTCCCTTGAGCACAACAGTTAACGGCAGTATTGGCAACGGTGAGAATCCTTTCAAGAAGCCGCATTATATCCTGTTGAACTTGGCCCTTGGTGGTCAGAACGGCGGACCCATCGACGATTCTGCCCTTCCCATGAGATACGAGATTGATTATGTTCGTTTCTATCGTGCCTTCAACGACTGAAGGAGCACGCTGAGTAGGATGAGGGCGATGCCGAGGTAAAAGGAGAAGTTTATCTCGCGACCTTCGCCGAAGATGAGGAAGGCAAGGATGATGGTGTAGCAAGGCTCAAGGTTATAAGTCAGATTGACGGTAAAGGCCGACAATCGTTTCAGGGCCTGAATCTGTAACAGATACATACCAACGGTACAGAACAGCGCGTGGCAAAGCATAAACCATAGATTTGTACCTTCAGGGATGACCACCACAGGCTGCTGGCTGGGAAAGAACCACAGATAGATGGGTATGATGGCTGATACAATGATGAGGCCGCCAGACATCTGATACATCAACACCGTACGGCTGCGAACGCCCACGCTGGCCTTTTTATTGCAGATGGCGTAGAGAGCGCAAACGGCCGATGACACCACACCAATCATAATACCATAACGATAGCGGGCATCTAGAGAGAAGATGCACATCACACCAGCAACGGTAATCAACGAAAAGAGCAATTCCAGACCAGAGAGGCGCTTCTTGAAGATCATCGGCTCGAAGAGGGCCGTGAAGAATCCGATGAGCGAGAAGCAGATGACACCTATTGACACATTCGAGGCTTTGATGCTGCCATAGAACAATATCCAGTGGAGTCCTAACAATGCTCCACATCCACAGAGTTGCAGGAACTTCCGCCAGCCGACACGGGGCAAACCGGTGAACACCAATAGGATGCAACTTGTAAAGAGCATCCGATACCACACAATATCCACCTCGTTCAGTGTGATAAGCCGTCCGAACAAGCCTGTGAAGCCTGCAAGCAGCACGCTGAGGTGCAACTGGATAAAGCCTTTCTTAGTCTCGTTCAATTCTGGTTGTTATCGTTTTATGGGTTTACGTTGCTGGGATCTTACACCCTTCTTTGTTGTTGGCTTGGTAACAGGCTTGGGGGAAAAGGGGTCACTGATAATCTTGATGCGGAGAATACGAACATCTTTCGTGGGGCGATCGTTCTTATCGGTTGCCATCTGCTGGATCTGGTCCACAACATCTAGTCCTTCAGTTACTTCACCAAACACGGTGTATTGTCCGTCTAAATGGGGTGTGCCGCCAACGGTTTTGTAGGTCTCAATCATGTCAGGGGTCAGTTTAACTTGTCCGTTGGTAGCCGAATCCAGACGCTCCTGAACTTTGGCTAACCTCTTATCGTCGTAGATCTTACCCCAAACGATATAGAACTGGGCTGCACCCGAACGCCTTTCAGGATTGACCTTATCCGACTCCCTGGCTGCGGCAACCACGCCCCTGCGATGATATATCTGGGGCAATTGGAACTCGGGCTCTATGGTATAATCCAACTCGCCAGCCCCAAGCAACTGTCCTGGCTGGGCGTTGCGACTGGTAAGGTCACCACTTTGAATCATAAAGTCCTTGATGACGCGATGTACCAGTAGCGAGTCGTAGAACTGCATCCTAACAAGTTTCATAAAGTTGTCACGATGTTGCGGGGTCTCGTTGAATAGGGCTATACGGATGTTGCCTTCTGTCGTTTCCAGTTCTACCTCAGCCCTCTCTTGTGCAGAGATGTTCGCACAGAAAAGCAGAAGCAGACAGATGATGATGACTCTGATATGCATAATTATTTGTTTATTTCTGCTGCAAAGATACAAACTTTTCTGAAGATTTAGCGAGTTGTTTTAATTTTTATTCGTATCTTTGTCGCAGATTTAATCTACGGCGATGATGAAAAGGATATTTAGTTTAATGGCATTTGTGATGGTGCTTAACACCGCCACGGCCCAAAGTCAGGTGTTTACTGTTGTCTATGCCACATCAGAAGATGGCTTCCTGAATGTCAGGGAGGGGGCATCAATGAAGAACAGGGTCCTGACACAGTTGTATGGGCCGATGCATGGAATGGGCTCTGGTGTGTTGCTAGAGCATGGCAACAAGTGGAGCAAGATCAGCGTGGGTAACATCGTTGGTTGGGTCTACAACAAATATCTTGGCTATCAGACGTGGTACGACGGCAAAGGCGATACTGTGATGATTGCTAATCGCGATGAGATGCCTATCTACGGAGAGAGTTATGTAGATGCTAACGAATATCCACTATTCACTACCGTGAAGAAAGGCACCATCATCGCAGATCAGTTCTATTTCAATAATGGCTACTACGAATTACATACAGGTCACGACTACCTCTTTATAAAGCCGGAAGACGTTATTCTGCGTCCAAAAAGTGAGTAACTATTCTTCTTTGGTGATGTCTTCTATTTGGTTGATGATGTCCTGATACTGACGTTGGGTCTTGAAGTGGAGGGAGAATCCACAGATGGCTCCGATGACACCACCGATGCATCCGCCCCAGAAGATGCCGTCAGCGAAGGCACCCGGGTGAAGCTGGTACGACTCGTACATAAACCAGCCCAGGAAGACGATGATGAGGGGGATGCCGAGGAAGAGCCAGTTGGCGTCGAACTTCTTGGCGCGTGCCATGTGACGACGGACGTCCACAAGACTATTGGTCATCATGTCCAGGTCGAGGTTCCTGCTGTTGTAATAGGTGCCTCCCAGACAGACCAGCATGACGATGCAGGTGAAGATCCAGAAAGGAATGGAGAAGCCTGACAGCTTCACAAAGGCCCAGTAGCTGTAGGGAATCATCAACACACAGACGGCCATGATGAAGTAATACCTGCGGTTGATCTTGTTAGCGGTCTTTTCCATCGAATGACGGATAAGACGGTCATTCACTATCTCCTGCTGATCCAGCTTCTTTTTCAGGGTGTTCAACTGCTGGCGCATATTCTCTAATTCAAAATTCTCGTTTGTCATAATGGGGTAAGTTTTTAATCGTTAGACATTTGTTTTAATTGCTCTCTGATTCTGAACAGACGGACGCTGACGTTCTTAGTAGAGATACCGACAATCTGTCCGATCTCCTCGTAAGGAAGGTTCTCGAGCCAGAGCAGGACGATCGCGCGGTCGAAGGGCTGTAGCTTGGAGATGCGCTTGTGGAGCATGTCCACTTGCTTGGTGTCCTCGTCACGGTCTTCAAAGAGGTTGATGTCCATCGTCAGGTGGACTTCTGCCGAGCGCTTCTTCTTCCTGTCGATAGAGATACAGGTGTTGAGGGCGACACGATAAATCCAAGTCTTGATGTCACTGCGATGCTCGAAGTTGTCGAAGCCTTTCCAGATGTTCACTAGTACCTCTTGGAACAGGTCGTTCACTTCGTCGGCATCCTGCGAGAACATGTAACACACCGTGTAGATAGTGCTCTTATGTTCCTTAACGGTTTGCGCAAACTGTTGTTCTAATACGTTCATTGTCTCACTGTTTTTGAATCTTTTTGCCCATTAGACGTCATCTTATGGCGAAAAACTACACGAATTGCTTGCAAAGTTACAATTTTTTTTATAAGTCGTGGCTGTATTACGGGAAAAGTTGTATTTTTGCACGGATTATGGACAGAAACAAGGAGATATATAAGGTGACGCTTGTCGGAGGGGCGGTGAATGTATTGCTGCTGCTTTTCAAGTTTGTGGCGGGCATCGTAGGTCACAGTGCTGCGATGGTGGCAGATGCCATCCATTCGTTGTCCGATTTTGTGACGGATGTCATCGTCTTGGTGTTCGTCCATATCAGTGGCAAGCCACAGGACAAGTCACACGACTATGGTCACGGCAAGTATGAGACGCTGGCGATGACGTTGATAGGCGTGGCGCTGTTGACGGTGGCAATAGGTATTCTGTACAATGGAGCGTCAAAGATCGCAGCGTGGATACATGGCGAAGAACTGGAGGCTCCAGGGCTCTTGGCTCTCTGGGCGGCCTTGTTGTCGATTGTCCTGAAGGAGGCCGTCTATCATTACTCAATGGTGAAAGCCCGTCAGTTGCAGTCGCAGGCAGTCGAGGCTAATGCTTGGCATCATCGCAGCGATGCCTTGTCTTCCATCGGAACGGCCATTGGTATCGGTGGTGCCATCTTCTTGGGCCAGCGCTGGACGGTGCTCGACCCCTTGGCCTCTGTCGTCGTAGGTGCGTTTATCGTGAAGGTGGCTGTCGATCTGTTGCGAAACGGCATTGGCGACCTGATGGAACAGTCGTTGCCTGATGCCGTTGAAGAGGAGATTCTGCAATTAGTAGCATCGCTACCTGGAATAGTCGAGCCGCACGATTTGCGCACCCGCCGGATTGGCAATCACTATGCTATCGAACTGCATATTCTGATGGATGGCGACATCAGTCTGCGCCAGGCTCACGATAAGGCCTCGGAAGTGGAGGACCTGTTGCGTGACCATTATGGCGAGGAGACCCATGTGGCCGTACATGTGGAGCCGAAATGAGTTAACCGTCTGAGAAATGAAGATGATGAACGAAGCGACGAGAGAGTTTGTACGAGAGCATTGCGATGAGGATGTCAGACAGCTGGCACTTCGGGGAACAAAAGACCCTGAGGTGGATCTGGCGTTTGCCCTTCAGCAGATCGACGGATATAGGCGAGCTATGGAGAAGCTGCCTTCTTGGGCGGCCATAGAGGGTATCGTCTGGCCGTCTCATCTGTCGATGGAACAATGTTCAAGTGAACAGACTGCCCGTTATAAGGCTGAGGTTGCTGGAAGCGGAGTGTCGTTTGTAGACTTGACGGCAGGATTCGGCGTCGATGCGGCTTTTATCGCCCAAGGGTTCCAACGGGCAGTCTGTGTGGAACTGCAGCTAGAGTTATGCGCTGTTTCATCAGCTAATTTCCAGCTTTTAGGTTTTCAGCAGATGGAGGTGGTGAATGGTAATGGCATAGACTATCTGCATACGATGACACCTGTTGACATGATTTTTATTGATCCGGCCCGAAGGGATGAACATGGGGGACGGACGTATGGCATTGCCGATTGTACGCCAAACGTGCTCGAGATCATGGATGAGTTGTTGACAAAAGCCTTACGGGTGCTTATAAAACTCTCGCCGATGCTCGATTGGCGCAAGGCAGTCAATGATCTTGGCACTAAGAATGTCTCTGCTGTTCATATCGTTTCTGTGGATAATGAGTGCAAGGAACTGCTCATCGAAGTGGTCAGCGATCAGTACAAAGTGAACAGCGCTGAGCCGTCACTGCGGGTAGTTTGTGTGAACCTTCTTTCTGACGGGACCTCTCAGAAGTTTGAATATGACCCTTCTGTTTCTGTCGCTAATGAACCTCCGTCACTCACCTCTTTCCAATTCCTCTATGAACCCAATGCATCGCTGATGAAGGCGGGAAGTTTCGATGTGCTGGCCAGGCGATATGGGGTGGTGCAGGCTGACGTGAACAGTCATTTGTTTTTCTCCGACAGACAGGTAGCGTCGTTTCCGGGCCGTGGATTCATCATCGAGAAGGTCACCTCTATGAATAAGCGTGAGTTGAAGGAGAGTCTTGCAGGCGTGACACAGGCCAATATCACCGTCAGGAACTTCCCGATGTCGGCCGAAGAACTGCGCCGTCGCCTGAAACTGCGTGACGGTGGTGACGTCTTTATTTTCGCCACAACGGTCGAAAACGAAGGCCATCGGCTCTTTATTTGCCGAAAAATCTCCTAACGAATAATATTTTTCAATTATCATTTTTCAATTATCATTTATATTTCGTACCTTTGCACCCAATATCAGATGATTTATGGAAGCTGAAAACAATCATATCGAACAGCAAGAAGAACAGGTCCAGTACGATGAGGGTAACATCCGCCATTTGTCGGATGTAGATCATATCCGTACACGTCCTGGTATGTATGTGGGCCGTCTCGACGACGGCTCGAAACCTGAGGATGGTATCTATGTGCTCTTGAAAGAGACCATCGACAACTCCATCGACGAATTCCGTATGAATGCCGGCAAGCGCATCGAGATAGAGATCGAGGATCACCTGCGAGTCTCAGTACGCGACTACGGCCGTGGCATTCCTCAGGGAAAGATCATCGAGGCTGTCAGTCAGTTGAACACGGGTGGAAAATATGACTCAAAGGCCTTTAAGAAGTCAGTGGGCATGAACGGTGTCGGTATCAAGGCCGTTAACTTCCTGAGTTCCCATTTTGAGGCCCATAGCTATCGTGACGGTCAGGTTCGTAAGGTGGTCTTTGAGAAGGGTATTCTGAAGAGTGACGTTACAGAGCCATCTCAGGATGAGACGGGTACCTACATCTTTTTCGAACCAGATGATACGTTGTTCAAGCACTACTCCTTCCACGATGATATTGTGGAGAATATGCTTCGCAACTATACCTACCTGAATTCAGGCCTGGCCATCATGTATAATGGTCGTCGCATTTTTTCGCGAAACGGACTGGAGGACCTTCTCAACGACCGCATGACCAACGACGGACTTTATCCCATCGTCCACCTGAAGGGCGAAGATATCGAGATAGCCTTCACCCATTCTAACCAGTATGGTGAAGAGTACTATTCCTTCGTCAATGGCCAGCACACCATTCAGGGCGGAACGCATCAGAGTGCCTTCAAGGAGCATATTGCCCGTACGATCCGCGACTATTATGGCAAATATGAGTATGGTGACATCCGTACAGGTATTGTGGCCGCCATAGCCATCAACGTGGAGGAACCCATCTTCGAGAGTCAGACGAAGATCAAGCTTGGCTCCCTGACCATGTCGCCCGACGGTGTGAGCATCAACAAATACGTTGGCGACTTCATCAAGCAGGAGGTGGATAACTATATGCATATCCATCAGGATGTGGCAGAAGTGTTGGAGAACAAGATCAAGGAGAGTGAACGTGAGCGCAAGGCGATGGCAGGTGTCACCAAACTGGCCCGTGAGCGTGCTAAGAAGGCCAACCTCCATAACCGTAAGTTGCGCGACTGCCGTATCCATTTCAGCGATGTGAAGAACGACCGCAAGGAAGAGTCCTGTATCTTTATTACCGAGGGTGACTCTGCCAGCGGAAGCATTACCAAGAGCCGCGACGTGAATACGCAGGCCGTTTTCTCGCTGCGCGGTAAGCCGCTTAACACCTTCAAGCTCACCAAAAAGGTGGTCTATGAGAATGAGGAGTTCAATCTCCTGCAGGCAGCCCTCGACATCGAGGAAGGTCTCGACAGTCTGAGATACAATAAGGTGATTGTGGCTACCGATGCCGATGTCGACGGCATGCACATCCGTTTGCTGCTGATAACGTTTTTCCTGAAGTTCTTCCCGGAACTGGTGAAAAAAGGCCATGTCTATGTTCTTCAGACACCGCTTTTCCGGGTGCGTAACCGTCGTACGAAGATACGCAGCAAACAGGTGATAGCTGAGGCAGATGCCAAAAGTGGTAAGAAGAGTGACTTTATCACCCGCTACTGCTATAGCGACGAGGAACGTCTCCAGGCCATCCAAGAATTAGGCCCTGATCCCGAGATTACCCGCTTCAAGGGCCTTGGAGAGATTTCTCCCGATGAATTCGCCGTTTTTATCGGCCCCGACATCCGCATGGAACAAGTCACGCTCAATAAGAACGATGAAGTGCAGAAACTACTGGCTTATTATATGGGTGACAACACCATGGAGCGCCAGAACTTTATAATTGATAATCTGGTGGTCGAAGAAGACCGTCCGGAAGAAGATAACTACGAATGAAGAAAATACTACTGTTTCTTTTCTCTTGCCTCGTGTGTTCTGAGGCATCCGCCCAAAGGGGTGAGCCGCTTCATAAACTGCAATATGCAGAAGTAGCCATTAAGAATCTCTATGTCGACAGTGTCAACGAGGTGAAGTTAGTCGAGGATGCCATCCGTGGTATGCTCAGCAAACTCGATCCCCACTCATCTTATTCCACGCCCAAGGAGGTGGCGGAACTGAATGAGCCGTTGAACGGTAATTTCGAGGGCATCGGTGTGCAGTTTAATATGATGGAAGACACGCTGCTTGTCATCCAGCCGGTAACCAACGGTCCCTCCGAACGCGTAGGTATTATTGCAGGCGACCGTATCGTGTCTGTCAACGATACCGCCATCGCTGGCGTCAAGATGTCGAAGGAAGAGATCATGAAGCGTCTGCGTGGACCGAAAGGCACTATCGTGGAACTGGGTGTCGTGCGTCAGGGCATTGCCGACAAGCTGACGTTCACCGTTCGCCGCGACAAGATTCCTGTCCATTCCATCGATGCCGTCTATATGATTCGTCCGGGCATCGGTTTCATCCGTATAGGAAACTTCAGTGCCACTACCCACGAGGAATTCCTGGAGGGTCTCGCCCGTCTGAAGAAGGAGGGTATGCAGCACCTGATCCTCGACCTTCAGGAGAACGGAGGTGGTTATCTGAAGGCTGCTGTAGACATTGCCGACGAGTTCCTGCAGAGGGGTGACCTCATTGTCTATACTGACGGTCGCAGGGCGCCGCGTATGGACTACACCGCCAACGGCCGCGGCGCTTTCATGGATGGAAAGGTCGTGGTGTTGGTGGACGGCTATACCGCCTCTGCCGCAGAAATCGTCACGGGTGCCATACAGGATCAGGACCGTGGTATTGTCGTGGGGCGGCGTACCTTTGGTAAGGGTCTCGTGCAGCGTCCCATTGACCTCCCTGACGGCTCCATGATCCGTCTTACCATCGCCCATTATTACACACCCTCAGGCCGTTGTATTCAGAAGCCCTATAAGAAGGGTGATGCCAAGGATTACGCGATGGATATGGTGAACCGTCTGAAGAGTGGCGAGCTGACCAATGCCGACAGTGTGCATTTCGCTGATTCCCTGAAGTTCGAGACGCTCCGTGAGCACCGTACCGTCTATGGTGGTGGAGGTATCATGCCCGACTACTTCGTGCCTCTCGACACCACTGTTTACACCCGATTCCATCGGGAATTGGCTGCCAAGAGTATCGTTATCCAGCAGAATCTCCGATATGTGGATAACAACCGTAAGGAGTTGAAGGATCGTTGGAAATCCTTTGCCGACTTCAAGCAGCATTTCGAAGTGCCGCAGAGTCTGATTGATACGATTCTTGCTGAAGGAGAAAAGCAGAAAATCAAGCCACGCGATGAGGCTGAGTTGGAGAAGACGATTCCCTACCTTCGTCTGCAGCTGAAAGCGCTCATCGCCCGTGACTTATGGGAGATGAGCGAATATTATTCCATTTTCAATGAATCGAGCGAAATGGTGAAAAAGGCTCTGGAGGTCATCAACGAGAAGCCCTGAATGCAACAGGATTACCTCATCTCTAGTGCCTTGTCTTCTGCGGCTTCCATGATTTCCCGTTCCCCGGGGCCCTTGTCGTTGATGCCACAGAGGTGAAGTATGCCGTGGATGATGACCCTATGTAACTCCTCGTCGTAAGGACGTCCAAATTTGTCGGCATTGGTGAAGATGGTGTCCAGCGAGATGTACAGGTCGCCGTTGATGGTCTTGCCCTCGGAATAGTCGAAGGTGATAATATCCGTATAGTAGTCGTGACCCAGGTATTGCTTGTTCACTTCCAGGATCTTGTCATCATTAACAAACAAATACCCGATTTCACCGATTCTTTTGCCATACGATTCTGCCACCCGACGAATCCAGTTGGATGTTTCACGCTTCTTGATATTGGGGAATTTCACCCCCTCTGCCTCATAGGTAATCATCTGTAAACTATAAACGTTAAACTATAAACTCTTTTTAGGCAAGAACTCACTGATGTCAACTCCGAAATGCGCCAGTTCACGCAGGGCTGACGACGAGACGCTTGCCAGTTCCGGCTCAGAATAGAGCAGGATGGTCTCAATGCCTCCGAGCCTGCGGTTTATGTCTGCCTGCCATTGTTCATACTCAAAGTCACTGACCGAACGCACACCCTTCACGATGAACTGTGCCCCTTCGGCCTTTGCGAAATCCATTGTCAGTCCGAAATACGGCTTTACCTCGATGCGCTTCTCGTCGGCATAGAGGTCGCGAATCACCTGCATCCGCTCTTCGGCCGACGGCATGTCCGGCTTACGCACATTGTCGCCAACCACTCCGATGACCAGTCTGTCGAACAATGGTAATGCACGTCTCACGATCGAGTCGTGTCCCACCGTAAACGGGTTGAAACTCCCAACGAATATCCCTGTCCTCATCTATAAACTATAAACTGTAAACTGTAAACTAATCAAATAGATTCGGTTCCATAATATTACCGCCATACGGATTGCGTCCGAAATGACGATAAGCCAGTTCTGTCACCATACGTCCTCTGGGGGTGCGCTTGATAAAGCCCTCCATGATGAGGAAGGGCTCGTACACCTCCTCCACGGTGCCGGCATCCTCGCCCACGGCAGTGGCGATGGTTGTGATGCCCACAGGACCACCCTTGAACTTGTCGATGATGGTCAGCAGGATCTTATTGTCGATTTCATCGAGACCGTACTGGTCTATATTCAGGGCCGTCAGGGCAATTTTGGTGATCTTGGTGTCGATCTTGCCGTTGCCCTTCACCTGTGCGAAGTCCCTCACCCGTCGGAGCAGTGCGTTGGCGATACGTGGCGTTCCTCTTGAACGGCCTGCAATCTCCATGGCCGCGTCCTCAGTGATGGGTACGCCCAGGATGCCGGCGGAACGCTCGATAATCCTCTGTAGGGTCTCTGGCTCGTAGTACTCCAGATGCATGTTGATGCCGAATCGGGCCCTGAGAGGAGCCGTCAGCAGACCGCTTCTCGTCGTGGCGCCCACCAGTGTGAAGGGATTCAGGTCTATCTGTATAGAGCGTGCTGAAGGACCTTTGTCGATCATGATGTCTATACGGTAGTCCTCCATCGCCGAGTAGAGATACTCCTCCACCACCGGAGACAGACGGTGTATCTCGTCGATAAACAGCACATCGTTCTTTTCCAGCGACGTGAGAATGCCCGCCAAGTCGCCAGGCTTGTCCAGCACGGGACCGCTGGTGATCTTGAATCCGACTCCCAGCTCGTTGGCGATGATGTTCGAGAGTGTGGTCTTTCCCAGTCCTGGAGGTCCGTGCAGCAGTGTGTGGTCGAGCGGCTCGCCTCGGAACTTGGCTGCTTCCACGAACACCTGCAGGTTCTCCACCACCTTCTTCTGTCCGCAGAAATCGGAGAAGGCAAGTGGTCGTAGCGCATTCTCAAAGTCTTTTTCACCCTGAGAGAACCGTTCTCCGCGTATGTCAAAATCTTCGTCCATCATAATTCTGCGTGCAAAATTACGAAATAAAATGCAAAACTTTGCTATAAAAGATATAAAAATCTGCATCGTCATTTTTATTTCACAAATATTTTGTAATTTTGCACGTTGGAACTAAAAGAATGAATGGTATGAAGACGAAACAACTCGTTTCAATCATGATTGGGTGTTTGACAGCCTTGTGTGTCACTTCATGTCTTGGGGATGACACTAGCGAAAGCGACTCCCAGACACTGACAAAGGCTCAGATAGCCCAATGCTTTATGACTGTTGCCGGCAGTTATTCAGGTTATCTGTATTATGAAGCCAAGTCCAATGACGGTTATACTACGGTAGTCGACTCCCTGGGTACGTCATGGTACATTCCCACCGACAGCACGCTCATCATCACCGATTTCCCGGCAAAGGCGCTGGCCGAGTATGTGTCGTATCAGCCCCTGAAAGCGGCACTGGCCGAAGCCCCCAATAAGATGGTCAATTGTAAGACGTGGTACCTTAAAACCTCACCCATCGAGTTACTGGTCAATCCCTACACCATCGAGTATGACCTCGAATTTGATGGAAAGCAACACAAGGTCCATGTGGTATTCTATGCCAACAACACCTATTCTTTCGGCGTCTACGATTCCGGATCGAATAGTATGGTGGTGAAGATTATTCCCGCTGTTATTTATGTTGACGAGAAGCAGACGAGCTATCTGACTTCGTCGCAATTGATTTTCTTTTCAAATTCACATGCGGCTATCTGACGCCGCCGCCGAAGCCGCCGCCGGAGAATCCTCCTCCTCCGCCCCATGAGGAATGGCCGCCACGTCCCGAGGAACGGGCCTTGCGGGCTTCACGTGCAGCCTCGCGCTCCGCCTTGCTCATGGCAGCACGTGCGGTACTCTTTTGCATGGTGGAATAGATGGTGGGCAGGGTCATGTCATCGGCCATCTGCTGGGCCACCTTGTCCATGTTGAAGTACGCGGGGTTGATCTGCTTCATGTCCCTGATGACCTGGTCGGCGATGCCGAAGAGGGTGGCGAAGATCATATAGTCCTTCCACAGCGACACCTCCTGCACATGGCGCTCATCGATGATAGAGAATTCCTGAAGGAATTTTTTCAGGCCGAACACCTGTCTCACTTCGTCGAGACGGTGTTTGTAACTGCTGAGGCCTGTCCTGGTGTGCAGGGTGTTGATGAACGAGTCGGTGATGCTCTGGTTGTAGTTGCTCTTCATGAACGACTTCAGTTCTTCCGGTTCGAGGACGGTGTCTGAGCCAGCCGCCTTCTGGAAAATCTGGTGTACCTTGCGCAGCAGGATGGGCTGGTTATCGGCATCCTTCAGGTCGTGGATGACGAAATTCTGCACGCTGTTGCCTTTCTTGTTTAGGTGCTGTTCTATGCTGATGCCTCCGAGGTTGATGAGCTTCAGGATACAGGCCGAGAGCAGGTTGTTGTAGTCGGAACTGAAGTATTTGTATGCGTTCAGCATGTCGTTGGTCTGCTGCAGGTTACCGTCGAGGGGTATATCGCGATACCACATCAGGCCCTTCGACACTTTCCTCCTCGCGCGCCAGACATAGATGAAATAACATAGTAAGGCGATGATGGGCACGATGAGGAAGCCGAAGACGACGGCGAGAAGGATGAATGTGTCCTCGCTGGTCCACTCGTCCTCGTCGACATAGTCGCTGCCCTTGAAGGCCGTTTGCCTGAGGTCCTCGAAACTGCCGCTCCTGACGTCGTCCGGCTCAAACATCCCTTTGTTGAAACGGCACATCACAACCATCGCACTACGGCTGTTGAAGGGCTCTGTGCTCTCTGCGATGATGGTGTCATTCTCGAACCCGACCTCTCCATTGTACCGGAAGCCCCACACGCCGCTGTTGTCCCTCGTGAACTGCAGGGAGTCCTCTGGCACAATGGTCAGCCTGACGTGGTCGGGCAGGGGAGAGACGCCCTGGGCCACGAACATAAAGTTGAAGCCGTCGGCATCGTCGTAGCCTTTGACGAGCTTGGTGACGGTGTAACTGGTGGCATAGGTACGGTTGCCGCTGTCGCCGAGACCCCAGCAGAGCTCATAGCCGTCGCGCTTGGTGACGATACCGCACTTGCCCGCTTTCCAGTCGCGACTCCGGTCGATGTCCCACTCCCCGATATTGGAGAATGTCAGGCCGGTTTCGTCGCTCACGGTCAGGTCGCATATCTCACTGCCGTTGAGCGAACCGATGACGATATAGCACTCCGTGCCTTCGGAGTCGATGTTCATCTGGCGCGTCTCGGTGATACGGGCGTCACCGTTCCGGCTCAACACCACATGGATGTTGAGGTCCTTGAGCGAGGGGCGGGCAAAAAGGCTTGTTGCTGCCGCGAACAGCAGCAGCAACAGACACTTATTTCTTAAATGCTTCATCGAGGTCGGGATAGTTTTTCTTCTTCTCATCGTCTACCTTGAGGTAGTCCTTGATGTCGAAGTGGAGTATGGATGCGACAATCGACGACGGCCACTGACGCACCATACGGTTCATCTTCGTGGCAGTGTCATTGTACACCATACGCGACATGCGCACATGTTCCTCATACTCTTTCTCACCCTTCTGAGCGTTCACATAGAGTTCGCTTGCCTTCAGTTCCGGATAGCGCTCAAAGACCACGTTCAGGCGTCCCATCAGCTGACTGAGCAGGTTCGACTGCTGGTTGATGGCCTCGGCAGTGCTTGCCGGTGCGGTGCTGTTGCCGCTGCGGGCCTGTGCGGTCTTAATGATGGTCTCCGACTCGTGGGCGGCATACTTGGCCGCCGTCTTGGCCAGGGAGATCACAATGTCGAAACGGGAGTTGAGCTGAACCTCAATCTGGCTCAGGGCATTTTTGCACAGTTCATCGAGGTTCACCAGCGAGCGCTGGGTAGCGATGAAATAACCAATGACGATAACCGCCACGATGATGATGATAATCAATGTAGTACTCATAGTTTGAAAATAATTAGTTCATTGGTTGCAAAGGTACAAAATAAAATGAAAAACGGACAATGGATAAAGGAGAAATTTTTGTTGCGGATTAAAATAAACAAACTTTTAATATTTTTTTAGATATGAAAGATTTGCCGTTATGAGGAAAATTTGTATCTTTGCAGCCGATTTCGGTTTTCCAAAACGGACAACTTTTTGGAGACGTAAACGGAAAAAGTTTCCCGAAACGGTGAACTTTCGCGTCAGGAACGAGCGTAAACATTAACAAACAATACAATGGAAATTAAAAACTTTACTATCACAAAACGAGACGGGTCGCAAGCCCAGTTTTCTTTGGACAAGATCATGAATGCCATCGTCAAGGCATTCGACAGTGTTTCTGAACCGGCTGATCTGGGGACGATTTCCAAGATTATCAGTCATCTGGATATCCACGACGACATCACCGTCGAGAATATCCAGAACCAGGTGGAGGAGGCTCTGATGCGCGAAGGGTTCTACAATGTGGCCAAGTCGTTCATCCTCTATCGTCAGACGCATTCCGAGGACCGTGACACACTCGAGAAGATGATGTTCCTCTCCGAGTACACCGACTCCGTCAACGCCGCCACCGGCTCGAAGTACGATGCCAACGCCAACGTGGAGCACAAGAACATCGCCACGCTCATCGGTGAACTGCCGAAGTCGAACTTCATCCGTCTGAACCGCCGTCTGCTCACCGACCGCATCAAAAAGATGTACGGTAAGGAACTGGCCGACGAATACATCGACAAGCTGTCTCACCATTTTATTTACAAGAACGACGAGACGAGCCTGGCCAATTACTGTGCTTCGATCACCATGTACCCCTGGCTCATCGGCGGTACCGTGGCCATCGGCGGTAACTCCACGGCTCCCACGAACCTGAAGTCGTTCTGCGGCGGTTTCGTCAACATGGTGTTCATGGTATCGTCGATGTTGAGCGGTGCCTGTGCCACGCCGGAGTTCCTGATGTACATGAACTACTTCATCGGCAAGGAGTGGGGTCAGGACTACTGGAAGCATGTGGACGACCAGGCAGACCTCTCGCTGAAGAAGCGTACCATCGACAAGGTGATCACCGACTACTTCGAGCAGATCGTCTACACGCTGAACCAGCCCACAGGCGCCCGCAACTACCAGGCCGTGTTCTGGAACATCGCCTACTACGACAAGTACTACTTCGAGTCAATCTTCGGCGATTTCTACTTCCCCGACGGCTCCAAGCCCGACTGGGAGAGCCTCTCCTGGCTGCAGAAGCGCTTCATGAAGTGGTTCAACCAGGAGCGTACGAAGACGCTGCTTACTTTCCCCGTGGAAACCATGGCGCTGCTTGTCGACGAGAACGGCGACTGCAAGGATCCCGAGTGGGGCGACTTCACGGCTGAGATGTACAGCGAGGGACACTCGTTCTTCACCTATATGAGCAACAATGCCGACTCCCTGTCTTCCTGCTGCCGTCTGCGCAACGAGATCACCGACAACGGATTCAGCTATACCCTTGGTGCCGGTGGCGTCTCGACGGGTTCGAAGAGCGTGCTCACCATCAACCTGAACCGCTGCATCCAGTTCGCCGTGAACCACGAGCTGAACTATCTCGACTATCTGGGAAGCATCATCGACCTCTGCCACAAGGTGCAGCTGGCCTACAACGAGAACCTGAAGGAGCTGCAGGCTCACGGCATGCTGCCGCTGTTCGACGCCGGCTACATCAACATCGGCCGTCAGTACCTCACCATCGGTATCAACGGTCTGGTGGAGGCCGCAGAGTTCATGGGCCTGAAGATCACGCCCAACGACGACTACCTGCACTTCGTACAGGGCATCCTCGGACTCATCGAGAAGTACAACAAGCAGTACCGCACGAAGGACGTGATGTTTAACTGCGAGATGATTCCCGCCGAGAATGTCGGTGTGAAGCATGCTAAGTGGGATCGTGAGGACGGCTACTTCGTGCCCCGCGACTGCTACAACAGCTATTTCTACGTGGTTGAGGACAACTCGCTCACCATCATCGACAAGTTCAAGCTCCACGGTGCACCCTACATCGAGCACCTCACCGGCGGCTCCGCCCTCCACATGAACCTCGAGGAGCACCTGTCGAAGCAACAGTACGCCCATTTGCTGAAGGTGGCCGCCCAGGAAGGCTGCAACTACTTCACCTTCAACATCCCCAACACCGTCTGCAACGACTGCGGCCATATCGACAAGCGTTATCTGAAGGAGTGCCCCCACTGCCACTCGAAGAACGTGGACTACATGACCCGTATCATCGGCTATCTGAAGCGTGTCTCGAACTTCTCGCAGGCCCGTCAGGAGGAAGCCGCGCGCCGTTACTACGCTATGGCGGATTAGACAAAGTAACATTTTAAAGACATACTAACATATTAACAAATTATTATTAACGATATAAATATGTTAGTCTGTTAGTATGTCTTTTTAAGTTATTCTGTATATGCTGAAATACGTCAATTCAGATATTGTTTTCCAGGAGATACCCGACGAAGTGACACTGGCAATCAACATCTCTAATTGCCCGTGTCATTGTCCTGGGTGTCACAGCCATTACCTCTGGGAGGACGTCGGCCTGCCCCTCAACCCCGACGCCATCGACGACTTCGTCCGGAAGTTCGGTTCCAACCTCACCTGCATCGCCTTCATGGGCGGCGACAGCGATCCGAAGGGTGTCGACCAGCTGGCGCAGTATGTCCACGAGGAATACCCCCAGCTGAGGGTGGCCTGGTACAGCGGCCGCACGGTCATCTCCTCCGCTATCCACAAGGAAGACTTCGACTACATCAAAATAGGCCCCTTCATCAAACACTTAGGTCCGTTGAAGAAGCCTACCACCAACCAACGCCTCTACCGTCAGAACGACCAGGGCGAATTCGAGGACATCACCTCCCGCTTCTGGCGCTAACCTCACAGAAGGGACACTAGAGCCGTGGGGACAGGTACCTGAGTCATAGCAGCCGTCATACCCAAGTACCTGTCCCCACGGCTATCTGTTTGCTCGCTCTGACCCTTGACCGGACAAATTTTGAGCGAATTTGCTCGATTTGTCGCATTTTTCCCCACTTGTCGCAACAAACTCGTTCAAAAGTCAGCAAAATTGTTGCAAATCCTTGAAAGTCGCCATACCTTTGCATCGTCGAAAGGAAACAAACGACAGATTCAACAATAGTATAAACAGATAAAAAAGTAAAGTTATGACAAACAAAAATTTCAATGCAAAGAAGGTGCTCATGAGCACAGTTGCAGCAGTAGTTTTCTCATTCGTGTTCACCACCAGTGCAAATGCAGATTCTAAGGCAGGAACCCCACAGAAGAGTTCTTTAGAGGTTCGTGTGAAAGGTGCCCAAAAGGGTAATGTGGGGATTCGCGTGAAAGGTGCCCAAAAGGGTAATGTAGGGATTCGCGTGAAAGGTGCCCAAAAGGATAATGTAGGGATTCGTGTGAAAGATGCTCCCAATAATTATTTTGAGAATCTCCTCGAACGGGTTCTGGGCATCCGCGTAAAAGTTCGCGTATAGTACCAGCGGTATAACATACGAAGCCGTCGGCATTTGAATGTCGGCGGCTTCCATTTATATAGGTCACGCGCACAGGGGGTCCGTCCCCGTGATCGATCGACAAAGGAGCACCGCCCTGAGGCGATGCTCCTTAAATATATTAATAAGGTGTAAGACTTACTTCTTGGCAGGAGCCTTAACCTCTTCTTCTTCCTTGATGGTGCGGCCCAGTGTCAGATAAGCCACGGGAGCTGCAATGAAGAGTGACGACAGGGTACCGAATACAACACCCAGGATCATAGCGAATGAGAACGAACGGATCGAATCACCACCGAGGATGAAGATGGCGAGCAACACGATCAGGGTCGTTACAGAGGTGTTGATGGTACGGGCCAGTGTCTGGTTCAGCGAGTCGTTGAACAGCTGCTGACGGTCGCGCTTGCCATAGAGACCGATGTTCTCACGGATACGGTCGAACACCACCACCTTATCGTTGATGGAGTAACCAATCACCGTCAGGATAGCACCGATGAACACCTGGTCGATCTCCAGCGACATCGGCAGGATACCCCACAGGGCAGAGTAGAGTCCGAGTACCACCAGTGCATCGAGAGCCAGCGCAACGATAGCACCAACAGAGAAGGCGAGGTTGCGGAAGCGGAGCAGGATGTAGAGGAAGATGGCTACCAGGGCGATCAGCACGCTGATGATAGCACCATAAGTGATATCCTTAGCCACAGAAGGACCTACCTTTGCAGAAGAGATGATGGAACCGCCTTCGCGGACATCAGGATTCTTGAAGTGCTCGACATTGTCCTGGCTGACGAGGCCGGCCTTCTTCAGGGTGTTGAAGAGGATGGTCTCTGCCTGGTCGTCGACCTCAGGATTATTCGACTCGATATCCCAGTTGGTGGAGATACGGACGGTCTTACCGTCGGTACCGAGGGCGATCACAGAGGTGTTGGCCTCCTGATTGGCCTTCTCACCCATCGTGTTGATGAAGGCACCAGCCATGGCCTTACGGACATCCTCAACGGGAGTCACCTTGTCGAGGGTCACCACATAGTTACGACCACCGGTGAAATCGATGCTCTGGCTCAGACCGCGAACAGCGAAGGAGATGCAGAACAGAATGGCAAAGATTCCGTAGATGGTGAACGACTTCTTGTAGATACCCATGAAGTTGTAGCGGGCATTCTGCATGAGGTTCTTCGAGTAAGCGGTCACGAAGGTCAGGTTGGTCCACTTATCCTTCTTCAGCATATAGTCGTAAACAAGACGTGTGAGATATACGGCTGTGAAGAATGAGCAGGCGATACCGATGATCCAGGTGGTGGCGAAGCCCTTCACAGGACCTGTACCGAAGTAGAGCAGGATGATACCTGTGATCAGTGATGTGAGGTTAGAGTCGAAGATAGCGCTGAAGGCGTTGGAGTAACCCTTGTTGAGGGCTTCCTTCATGCTCAGACCCTTCTTCAGCTCTTCCTTGATACGCTCGTAGATCAGCACGTTGGCATCCACAGCTGTACCCAGCGTCAGCACGATACCGGCGATACCAGGCATCGTCAGGGCAGCCTGGAACGATGTGAGAATACCGAGGGTGAAGAACAGGTTGAACAGCAGGGCGATATCAGAGAGGATACCGGGAATCCAGCCGTAAAGCATGATCATGTAGATCATCAACAGCACGAAGGCTACGATGAATGACATGACACCCTGCTTGATGGACTGTGCACCGAGTGACGGTCCGACAACCTCTTCCTGCACGATACGTGTGGGAGCAGGCATTTTACCTGAATTCAGCGTGTTGGCAAGGTCCTTGGTGTCCTCAATGGTGAAGTTACCGGTGATCTGAGAATTACCTCCGTCAATCTGAGTGAGGATACGGGGAGCGGAATAAACGGCGTCGTCGAGCACAATGGCCACAGCCTTGCCGATGTTCTGCTTAGTGATCTGGCTCCAGCGGCGGGCACCGTCAGAGTTCATCTGCATCGACACACAGGGATGACCCATCTGGTCGAAATCGTCCTTACCGTTGGTGATGACGTCACCCTCCAGTGGAGCACGTCCTGAGGGCTCGGTGATCTTCAGGGCATAGAGCTCGAAGATGTCGCCCTTGGTGTTCTGACCGCCGAAGTCCTCAGCCTTGGCACCCCAACGGAGTTTCAGCTCAGCGGGGAAGATCTGACGGGCGAGGTCGGAGTAGATAATCTTGTCAATCTCTGCGGTATCACGTACGTTGGCATAACCAACGACAGCGAGGGTGTTGCCCTGTGTGGGCTGGAAGATCGAGAACAGCGGGTTCTGCTTCTTAGCAAGCTCAGCGGCCTTGTTGTCTGTAGCCTTGGTGTCCTTCTTAGCCAATTTGGCAGCGAGGTCAGTGGCAGCAGCCTTCGTGGTATCAGCTTCCTCAGCAGCAGGCTCTACAGCGGCAGAGTCAACGACCTCACCACCCTGGGCTGCCCAGCGCTGGTTCAACTGAGCCAGTAGCGGCGTGATCTCCTGAGAATTATAGGTCTCCCAGAACTCGAGGTTTGCGGAACCCTGGAGGAGCTTACGCACACGCTCCGGCTCCTTGATACCCGGCATCTCGACCATGATACGGCCGCTCTGTCCCTCCAGTTTCTGGATGTTGGGCTGAACGACACCGAACTTATCAATACGGTTACGAACGACGTTGAACGAGTTGTCAACGGCAGAGGCGACCTCTGCACGGAGAGCTGCCTCGACCTCAGAGTCGCTGCTCTGGGTGCTCACCTTACCCTTCATCTGCTGGGTGGCAAAGATGGCGGCGAGGGGACGGCCGTTGCCCTCCTGTTTCCAATACTTCACGAACAGAGAGATGAAATCGTTCTGACTGGTCTCCTCTTCCTTCTTTGCCAACTCCATGGCCTTCTTGTAGGCGGCGTCTGTCTTGTGGTCGGCGAGCACATCGACGACATCGGGTACAGACACCTCGAGGATAACGTTCATACCGCCTTTCAGGTCAAGACCCAGGCCAATCTCCATCTCACGGCACTGCTTCAGCGAGTAGATGCCCATATACACCTTCTCGTTGTTGATTGAGTCGAGGTACTCCGCACCTGCTTCCT
>JAEEGH010005376.1_pt1 | contig 32213 bp, 24 predicted proteins | sample 9134181 | NCBI WGS metagenome assembly JAEEGH01 (sample SAMN16246544, study PRJNA631951) | gut metagenome | biome: gut microbiome; feature: rumen; material: DP-attached | host: Bos | place: Iran: Karaj | collected 2018-10
TGCCTTTTCTCTTTCTATATCCCACACCTTGCTGGTTTCCACATCTTCCTTCTCCTTCATTGTGCTGACATAGTCCACACGGAAAGGCAATACATTATGGTCACTTATGGCATTGACAATAGTGTATGTATGCAGTCTTTCACCAAAGGCATCTTCTGTGGTCTTGATGAGTCCTGCACCTGTTGGCATATTCTCTATGAAGATAGGAGTACCAGTAAAGCCAAATATGTAGTATTTCTTGAATTTCTTGGTGATTTTCTGGTGCATCTCACCGAACTGGCTTCTGTGGCACTCATCGAAAATCAATACTACTTCCTTCTTGTATATTTCGCTGTCTGGATTTTTCTTGATAAAACTCGACAACTTCTGTATGGTAGTGATGATGATTTTACTCTTGCTGTCGGCTATCTGCTTCTCCAATACTGTTGTCGAAGTATTTCCATTGGCAGCACCCTTCTGGAATCGGTCATATTCTCTCATGGTCTGATAGTCCAAATCTTTTCTATCCACCACAAACATAACCTTATCGATATATGGTAACTTGGTAGCAAGTTGAGCAGCCTTGAATGAAGTCAGAGTCTTACCTGAACCTGTTGTGTGCCATATATAGCCACCAGCCTTTACTGTACCATATAGCTTTGCATTGTGTGCCACTTCTATGCGGTTCAGCAATCGCTCAGTAGCAGCTATCTGATATGGTCGCATTGCCATCAGGATGTTCTGTTCTGTCAGCACACAGAATCGGGTCAGAATGTTCAGCAGAGAATGACGGCTGAGGAATGTAGCAGTAAAGTCCTCCAAGTCATTCAGCAGTTTATTCTTTGCATCACTCCAATACGAAGTAAATTCATAGCTATTGCAGGTTCTTTGTCTTCCTGCCTTAGCCTTGCTGTTCTGTTCTTTTATATGGTTGTCGCGAGTAGTGTTGCTATAATACTTTGTTGTGGTTCCATTCGAGATAATGAATATCTGAACAAACTCAAACAAAGCATTGTCAGCCCAAAACGACTCTCTTCCATATCGGTTTATCTGATTGAAAGCCTCTTTCAGCAACACCCCTCTTCGCTTCAGTTCTATATGCACCAATGGCAGACCATTCACAAGGATGGTGACATCATATCTGTTCTTTTGCGTTCCGCTATCTACTGCATACTGATTGATAACCTGTGTGCTATTGTGGTGAACATCTTTCTTGTCAATCAACGATATATTCACCTGAGTTCCATCCTCACGGACAAAACTCTTCTTATAGTCACGCTGAATGGTGAAAGCCTTTTCTTTGATGCCGTTCGACTCCTTGGCTATCTCGGTCTTAAAGAACCGCTGCCACTCACTATCAGTAAATGTGATATCATTCAGTTTTTCCAACTGCTTGCGAAGGTTCGCTATCAGCTCCTTCTCGTTGTGGATGGGCAGATATTCGTAGCCCTGTCGCTGAAGCTGGGCAATGAGCGTATTCTCCAAGTCACTCTCACTCTGGTAACCTGTTTCCCTTTCGCGTTCCTCACGCACATACTCGGCAACAACTGTACTCTGAGTATTCTGTGAAATGATATCTAATATTTCTGCCATTATTTTATTCAATTTTATCTAATTCGAGTCTATTCTTAAGATAATCTAAAGAACCATTCACAGTTTCTTGAATCTTCGTCAATAATATTATATCTTTACTCTTTTCTAAGTTCTTGTAAAAAATTTTGAAATAATTTATCAAGCCAAAGATATCTTCATATGTAAGTTTCATAGGTTCTCTTCCCCTTCCCCCATGCATTCCTTCATCTATAGAGCGTGAAAGATTATTGAACTTAAGAGCAACATCAGCATCTTCAAAATGACTATAGATATTTATCATATCTAAATAATTACACAACACTTCTTCTTTGGAAAAGCTAATCTTAGAAGGTGTACTATATAATCGCAACTCTGTATCATAAGGGTCAATGCATTCAATTTCAAATGAAGTACTACAGTACGAACCTGGCTCATGAAATGTACCTTTGAAATGACAACTGAAGGTCCATCCATTTAACTCAATATCTGTTAATTCGCCAAAATGATAAATATTGGCTTCAAAAGAACCGTCAAAGTTGAAGCCACCGCCCAAGACATCTATTTCACCGCATGTGTCAATATAACTTACATGATCAGTTTGGTAAGCGCAATACTTACCTAAGATTTTGTGCAATTCATATATACTTTTTGCCATAACCAATATTCATCCAACGTTATATAGTTCGTTTCTAATTATTTTAATGCTTTGTTGTAATCCTCTTGTCCTTTGAAGATTCCTTTCATGACACGAGGACTCTTCGCTTTCTATGAGAAAGGATTTATTTCTGCCATTATGCTGTCTTACGCTTAAATGTCAATAGTTGTTCTCTATAGTATTCGTATTGTTTTCTACGAGCCTCTATCTCTGCTGGTAAACCACTCTGCAAGTCGGTAGTCAGTGCTTCAAAGCGGTCGAGGATGGAGACAATGCGCTGCTGCTCTTCCAATGATGGAATGGGGATTTCAACTTTTTCCATTTTTTTCTTTGAAACATTGAAACGAGTTACGCCACTTGCAGTTTTTACAATTTGGCTTCTTAGTGAATGGCTTCTAAACAAATGTTTGAGAAAATGTACATTGAATACAGATAGATCATCTATACGGAATCCAAAGCAAAAACTATTCAGATAGATTGGTTCTTCCATGTTTTCCGTTACTACAGAAGACATTCCACATTCTTCAGGTGTTTCTGATGATCCCGTAAAAATTATATCACCATATTGAATTGAATTTTGTTTCTCATCATCAGTAACATTAACATCCTCTGCTATTGATAAATCTACAGCTATATTGCTATATACATTCATATAGGTTATGTATTTAGCTTTGCCAATTCCAAAATCATTCTTGTTTTTACCAGAAAGACCTCCATAGAATTTACCTATCTCACTCATATTAACAAATCTTGCCCCCCCCACTTTGTCAAATGTCAGGAGTTGATTCCTGTAGTATTCGTATTGCTTTCGCCTTGCTTCTAGCTCCGCTTCTAACTTTATTTTTAGCTCCGCCTCTAGCTCCGTAAAATTGTCGAGTATCTCGACAATTTTACTCTGCACCTCGATGGGAGGTACAGGGATTTCTATTTTATTTATTCTTTTTGCTGACAAGTGAATTACTGTGCCACTATTCAACTCACCTTCGATAGACTTGAAAACAGGTTTTAAATAATGATAGATAAATCCATTTAGAATCTTGTCCTCATTCTTAGACGATAATTTACAGACACGTTGGTTTAGCAGTCCATCTACATCATTCCATTTCTCCAAATTGAAATTGCCATCCATGCCAACCAATATATCACCTTTTGTAATTCGGTATTCCTCAATAACCTCTCCACTATAGTAAGTTGATGCTTTAGCGGGCTTTACATCACGAATTCGTATCAAGGGCATAAAGGTTTCGTCTTCACAGAACAATCGAGAATCAAACGGATATCCATACAGGACATCAACATTGTCTACTAATTTTTCCCACTCCACTCCATCAGGGCAAAGTCTTTCTATCAACTTCTTTATCTCACTCATGCCACATCCTCCTCTAATTCTTTGATGATAGCATCCAGTTGAGTGCGAAGTGTGCTCTGGCGCTTTACTATCTCTGCTATCTCGGCATTCAGTTTCTCAATATCCACTGCCTCGCGAGTATCTTCCTGCTCTACATAGGTGCTGACACTCAGATTGTAATCCTCTGCCTCAATGTCCTTTGTAGTTACTACATGACAGAAGTGCTTTTCTTCCTCCTTCGCCATACAAGCCTTATAGATTCGCTCCTGATTGGCTGGAGAAAGTTTGTTCTTATTGCCTTCGTGAACAAACTCCTGTGAGGCATCAATAAAGCAAACTCGGTTGTCACTTTTATTCTTTTTCAGCACAATGATACAAGTAGCAATTGATGCACCAAAGAAAAGGTTGCTTGGCAACTGAATAATAGTATCTATATAGTTGTTTGCCACAAGATACTTTCTTATCTTCTGCTCTGCACCTCCACGATAAAGGATTCCAGGAAACTCTACAATAGCTGCTGTTCCTTCGGTAGAGAGCCAAGAAAGCATGTGCATAGTAAAAGCAAAATCTGCTTTAGACTTAGGTGCCAACACTCCTGCAGGAGAGAATCGAGGGTCGTTGATAAGTGTCACATCACTATCTCCAGCCCAAGGAACACTATATGGCGGATTTGATACTATTGCATCAAATGGCTCATCAAGTTCGTGCTTTGGGTCAAGAAGTGTATCACCCAACTGAATATCGAAATGATCATAGTTCACATTATGCAGGAACATATTCATTCGGCAAAGGTTGTAGGTCTTCAGGTTTATCTCCTGACCAAAGAATCCTTCGCGAACATTCTTTGCGCCCAACACAAGATTGAAGTTCAGAAGCAATGAACCAGAACCACAAGCAGGGTCATAGACCTTGTTTACTGTCTTGCGACCTGCTGCTGCTATCTGAGCCAAAAGGTAACTCACCTCTGCTGGAGTATAAAACTCACCTCCCTTTGTACCACTATTCAAGGCATACATTTTGATAAGGTGTTCATAGCAAATGCCAAACACATCAAGACCACTATCCATGTATTTTGTAAATGGCAAGTCGCGAACACTTTCCAACAATGTAGTTAGCAGACCATTGCGCTCTTCAACAGTAGAACCTAATCCTGCATCATTGGTATTGAAGTTGCTGAAAAGTCCTCTTACATCATCCTCACTGGCAGTACCGATGGCACTTTCCTCAATGGCCTTGAAGTTATTGGCAAGGGTGGTATTCAGTTCGTCGTTGTTCTTGGCTCCATCGGCAACATTCTTGAAGAGCTGAGAGGGCTTGATGAAGAAGCCCTTGGCCTGTACTATCTGGTTACGAGCATACTCAGCCTGTTCGTCACTCATGTGCAGATAGTCGGCATTGGCCACGCCAGCCTCTATCATCAGGTGGTTGCAATAGTCTGTGATATTCTCCGAGATGAAACGATAGAAGAGTGCGCCCAGCGTATAGTCCATAAACTGCACTGAAGACACCTTGCCACCATGTACCAGGTTGGTAGCCATCTTCCATATCAAATCACCTATCTCTCTCTTTAAGTCTTCTTTTGTTATTGTTGCCATATATTTCGTTTTAAGTTGTTTCTTTAAAATTCCCATCTATCTTCTCAGACCAATGGGCTTAACTACATATTAGAATAAGCGTCACTGTGATGAATCACCACGTGTGCAATAGTAATCAGAATGTATCTTCGTAGTCCGGCAGCCACTCGTCATCAACGTTGATGTTCAGACGGAATGATGCGGAGCGGATGTTCTCCTGGATACGGGGGTATAGCGGGTCTTGCTTCGCATCCGAATGTCGGGTGACGAAGGTATCGACCTTCTGCATGAAGCGTGGGACGCTGTCGGTTGCGGCAACGCTGAGGTGGCAGGACTCTACGTAGTAGGCCTGCATCTCAGGATACTGGGAAATAGAAGTCTCCTTCGAGCACGCAAGGCACAGGAAGGAGACTATTATCAGGACAAAAAAAGAAATCAAGGAATTGTGTAAAACACTGAAATTCAGCGTTTTACCCCCCCCCTACAAGCTTTAAGGCTCTGATATTCAGGGACTTAGGTGTGTATGTGTAGTGTTTCATTATTATTTAGCTATATTGAATGCAAAAGTAAGCAAAATAATTAAAAATGCCAAATATTTTATTGAGATTTTTTAGACAAGTCGACAAGTCGACAAGTCGACAAAACGTTTTTGAAAAACGCCATATATAGAGACAAACATATCAATATATTAATTAATATTATTATTTATATTATAATATAAATAATAATATTATAGAATTTTACAACATTATATCAGTATTGTTCAATGCCTTTTGTCGACTTGTCGACTTGTCGACTCTACATTATGTGAAAACTGGTGCCACGAATAAGAGCCACTCGCTGCTCAGCAGGAAACGCTTATGAGACAGCCGGTGGCTCTTACTGAAAATCCTGTGCCGCGCGCCGTTACGGCTCGCCAAGCTGGCTGTAGATGAGGCGTACCTCGGCAGGCGTGAAGGTGCGACGGCGCAACTGGCGCAGGTGGCAGAGCGCAGGATTGATGGTGATCCACTGGCGGAGCTTGTGCCACGCGGCCTCGGGACAGAGGTGGGGGAAGTACATCTGGGCGAGTTCCGTGCGCCCAAATGCCGTGATTTTCGTTTCTTGTGATTCGTTCATATCTGTTGTTTTAGTTGTTCAAGTTGTCTTAGTTGTCTTTTATCTTTTCAACTGCAAAGGTACAAAATAAAATTGACAAAAGCGAATAAAAACAAGATATAACGTATCATAACAGATATGGCTGAAAATAAATTGATTAATTTTGCAGTATGAAACAAAATAATAACATTATCAATAACTAAAAAAATTAAACAAGTATGATTGAACTTTATCTTTCACAAAACAAGAACTCGAAGTCGGCTGCCTTTGGCAAGTACTACCCTCGAGTAAGTTACAAACAGACGCTGAACATCCACGACATGGCTGTTCACATGGCGGAGCACAACACCCCGTTCTCGGAAGGTACCATCGAAGGTATCCTGCGCGACTTCGTGAAGTGTACGCGTGAGCAGACACTGATGGGTAACACCGTCAAAGTTGACAACCTGGCCATCTTCAAGGTGAGCTGTATCGGTAACGGCTGTACCAAGCTGTACGACGCCGACACCGACAAGACCATCAGCGCCAGCATCGGCGTGGTGAAGAAGACCGACAAGACGGGTCCCGCCGTCGGCTCGCTGAAGCTGCTGGCTCAGGCTACGGGCGAGTACACCCGCGAGGAGCTGAACAAGGACGGTCGCCTGTCATGGACCGACAAGGCTGCCGAGCAGATTGCCCAGGCGAAGGGAAGCCTCACCCCAAACCCCTCTCCAACGGGCGAGGGGAGTGGTAACTCAGGTGGAAACACAGGTGGTAACACCGGAGGTAACAGTGGCGGTGGCGACGATGCCCCTAACGAGAACTAGTTGAATTAACCGCAGATTACGCAGATTTCACAGATTTATTTAAGTGTGGCGTTGCATTTGCAGATTTCTACTGCGCGTTGTCTGAATAGATTAATCTGTATAATCTGTGGAATCTGCGGTAAAAAAAAAGAAAGGAAAGAAGTATGAAACGAGAGACTTGGAAGACGGTGATTCAGATGGTGATATCCATCTTGACAGCGGCACTGACTGCACTGGGCACGACATCGTGCATGGGGGCTTGCGGCCTTGCGGCCTAGTGAACAGTGAAGAGTGAAGAGTGAAGATTGAAGAAGTGAAAAAGTGGAAAAAGTCGGGCTGATGCATTGTCAGTCCGATTTTTTTTATTATTTTTGCCCCAGAAACATAAACGACTAAACTTATTGAGATGAAACAACGCGGATTGATGATACTGATAGCGGTACTGCTTGCAGGGATGACAGTGCATGCGCAGCAGGTGGTGAGTGGTGTGGTAAAGGACCGCGAGACAGGCGATGTGCTGAGCCACGTCAGCATAACGGCTGAGGGTTCGGAGGTGCATACCGTGACCAACGACGAGGGACGTTTTACCTTGAAGGTGAAGAACGCGCCCAAGTATATCCAACTGAGCCATATTGGCTACAAGACACGACGCCACCAGCTGAGCGGGCAGACGGAGGGCTTGCAGATAATGATGACGAGTCATGTGGTGACGCTTGACGAGGTGATTGTGTCTGTCAACGACCCTTTGGAAATAGTGCGTGCGGCTATGAAGCGTATTCCGTCGAACTATCCGATGCAACCGGAATTGATGCGCTGTTTCTATCGTGAGGTCACGCGTCGCGGCTCGCGTCATATCGCTGTAGCCGAGGCTGTGATGGATATGTATAAGAGCAGCTATCGCTACGGTCCCAATGCCGATGCTGTGGCTATTCTGAAGGGGCGCCGACTGATGAGTATGAAGTCGAAGGATACGCTGGGCGTGAAGATTCAAGGTGGACCAGTGATGCCGCTGCTGGCTGATGTGGCCAAGAATCCGGAATACCTGCTGAACGAGCAGGACCTTGCGCAGTGTGACCTGTACCAGAAGCAGCCTGCCAAGCTGAACGACCGTCTGCACTACGTGATACAGGTGGTGCCGCATGACATCACGTACTATCCGCTGATGGGCGGTCTGCTGTATATCGACCAGGAATCGCTCACCATTACCCGTGCAGAACTGGAACTGGACGTGCGCGACTGGCGCAGCGCCTCGGAATATATGCTGGTAAAGAAGCCTTTGGGCCTTCGGTTCCGTCCGAAACTACTGACGATGACCATTGGCTATAGCACGGACATGCAGGGCGTGACGCGCATGAACTATCTGCGCAACGAGATGCGATTCAACTGCGACTGGAAGCGTCGGCTGTTTGCCTCTGCCTTTACGACCGTCTGCGAGATGGTGGTGACGGACCGACTGGCTGTGGGTCGTGACGCCAAACGCCCGAATGGGCGCTCGTCCTTCGGCATCAGAGACCGCTTCTATGATCGCGTGGAGTATTTCGACGATCCGGACTTCTGGGCAGACTATAACATCATTGAGCCTACGGAGAGTCTGGAACATGCCATTGACAAACTAAAGAAGAAGTTGATACATTAAAGATTAAACATTAAAGATTAAAGATTAAAGATTAAACATTAAACATTAAAGATTAAAGATTGAAAATGAAAAAGATACTCTTACTTCTTACATCTTACATCTTACCTCTTACATCTTCGCTGGCTCAGCCAGAGGGTGTGGTACTGGACACGCTACAAGTGAAGCACATTGATTTTGAGGGGAAGACGCAGCAGGGCGTGCTGATATGTAACAAGGCCATAGCGAAGGACCTGAGCGAGATATTTGCTGAGCTGTATAAGGCGAAGTACCCCATTGAGCGCATCAGACCTATCTCGGAGTACGGCAACGACGACGAGCGCTCGATGCAGGCCAATAACACCTCGTGCTACTGCTTCAGGAATATTGAGGGCAGCACGAGACTGTCGAAGCACGCCCAGGGACTGGCCATCGACGTGAATCCGCTGTATAACCCTTGCGTGCGCAGAAAGAAGGACGGCACGCTGCTGGTGCAGCCCTCAACGGGTATGCCTTACGTGAACAGGGGCAAGAAGTTCAAGTATAAGATAACGCAGAAGGATTTGTGCTACCGACTCTTCATGAAGCATGGCTTCAAATGGGGTGGGGCGTGGCGCTCGTTAAAAGACTACCAGCATTTTGAAAAGTGAAATCCGTAAAATCCGTATAATCCGTAGGAGGATTGAAAGGTGAGATATAAAAAAAGGAACTCGGTTTTTGAGTTCCTTTTTCTAATGGTATTTACTTCGTGACCTTACGTCCGTTGACGACGTAGATGCCTCGTGGCAGGCTCTGCCATCCAGCCATCGTGCCAACCTTCACACCATAGAGGTTATAGACGTTGACGGATGTCGGAACAACGGAGATGCTCTGGATGCCCGTGGTGTTGCAGATGAACTTCACCTTGTCGATGTTGCAGTTGCCGTCGGTAATGGTAAAGCGCAGAATCTGCTCGCCGGTAGCCAGGCTCTTGGTAAGCTTACCAGTCATCACGTTATAGGTGTTCCAACCACCGGTAGCGGTCACTTTGACGTCGGCAATCTTGGTAACGGAAGAACCCTTGACAAGGCTAATGCTGAAGCCGCCCGTTGAGCTGGAGCCGTTAGAGCAGGTAGCCTCGAACGAGTATTCGCCAGCCTCTGTGACATTGACGGAGTATTCCGTCCATTCGTTGCTTGCAGTGTAGCCAATGGCTGTTCCACCATTGCCCTTGACGAGGTCAAGCCCCTCGTTGTCGCCACGGTAGTTGGCATCGCCTTCGTCATTGGCATCGCTGTCGTGGAAGGACAGGCCTTCGCCACCCTGGTCGAAGTTCTCAGCCTGAACGATGCCAGGAATGTCGACAATGCTCTTGTAAGGTGCACGCTTACCCTTGATGGTTATCTTACGAACTTGAGAGACCTTCTGCTTACCTTCAGCATCGACAGCAATAGCTGTGATGGTGTAAGCACCCTTATCAGCAGGTACATACTTGAACAAATAGGGCTCTTGAGTCAGCGTGTCAACTGCGATATTGTTGACATAGCACCTGATCTCTTTGAGGGTGCTTGTTGTAGACCATGCATTGATGGTAAACGTCACGGTATCGCCAATCTGAATGTTGCTGGCGGGTTGGATCTTCGCAATGTTACACGTGATGTCCTTGCCCTCCTCATAGCGGGTCAAAGTCAGTTCCTTGAAGTAGAAACCGCCCTTATCGACGAGCAGTGTGAACGTGTGACGACCAGCTTTCAACTCGGTTTTCAACTGTCCGTGCATGGTCTGCCAGTTGGTGGCACCACCTGTCTTGGGTACATCAATATACTCAGTGAGGTATTCCAGCTTGTCGAGTGAGTGTTCTGTCAAATGGAACGAACCACCAGTCTTCGTTGCGGCCACTGTCGCATCAAACGAATACAAGCCGTCTTCCTTGACATCGACGGTGTACTCCATCCACTGGCCATCCTTGGTGGCGGTAGTGGTGTTGCGTGCAGCATTGCTATATGTGATACCAGAATAGCCTTTGTCGTACTCTGTGATGTCGATGGTACCAGGAATCTGGATAGGTGCCTCGTTGAAAGTACTGCGCTTGGTAGTGGTGTTGATGACCTGGAAGCGGCCATAACGCTCGTAGGTGGAGCCATCGGTAGCCGTTACCACAGCCTTTGTGTCGTTCCAGCCAGTCTTGCTTGAAGATACCTCTAAAACATAAGGAGCCTCAGTGAAGGTCTTAATCAGTTCATTGTTCAAATAGAAATCCACCTTCTGGATGGTCTTCGTGGCCAGACGGGCATGTACCTTGATGGGCAGCACGTCGTCCTTGGCAACTTTCAGAGCCTGTGGACGGATGTAGATGGAGGCCTCTTTCTTGGTGCCGGGGAATGGGCCTGCTGCCGTCTTGGCAGGCTCAGTGGCCATATACTCCTTAATCCAGGTCATAGCCGGACGCTCAGCACCGTTCTTGTAAAGACCAGAGTTGTCAACCCATGTGGCTCCGTGGATAAAGCCCCACAAAGTGACACCAGCGCAATAGGGGGCTTCCCACATCAGTGGCAACACCTTCTGGTACTGTGCTTTCTGCTGGGCATCGCTTGCGATGTCAATGTCCAACTCCGTGATGAACATAGGCATCTTCAGGGCGTCCTGCTGCTTCTTTAATACGTTACTCAGTTCGCTGGAACTGATATCGGTCACATCGTGCGACTGGTTGCCGTAAGCGTCAATCGGTGCGCCGGCGTCGCGCAATGTCTGTACCAAGGTGATGTAGGCATCTACGTCCCAACGCAACGAGTTGTAGTCGTTGTAAATCTTGATGGCATCAGGCCAGCGCTCACCTGCCATGTCGAAGGCCCTGATGAGCCAGTCGTAGCCAGTCTTGCCACCGCCACCCAAGGTCTCTTTCATCATGGGGTTACCTGGCTGGTGATTGCCAACGGCTTCGTTCACCACGTCAATCATAGGCAGGGTGTTGTATTTTGCCTTTGCTTTGTCAAACCAGTTGGTAATGGCAGAGTAGCGGTCCTTTGCCGATAAATTCTCCAGCCAGCTGGGATACTGGGCACCCCATACCAAGGCATGGAACTTGTAGGTGAAGTTGTGCTCCTTGGCATAGTTGAATGCCCTGTCGGCTCCTGACCAGTTGAACGAGTTCCTGGTACCTTCGACAGAGGACCACTTCGATTCGTTCTCGCAAGTAATCTGATTCCAGAGTGTATAATACAAAGGAATGCCGTTTCCTGCTTCTACGGCACCTCGGGTGGTAATGTTACCGAGGTACTTGTTGGGGTTCTTTGACACTTGTCCCTGCATGCTACCTATTGATAGCCACGAGGCGATGAATGTTGTAATAATAAGTCTTGTTTTCATATTGTAACGTTTTGATGGTTTTATCTGATGAATAGTAGTTCACGATATTTAGGCAGCGTCCATAATCCGTCCTCCACAATCATTTCCAGCTTGTCAATTTCGCTGCGGATGCTCTCCATGTGAGGACAAACGGTGTCGTGATACTGGATGGCACGCTGGTGGATGTCCTGGATGCGATTGGCCACACGACGGGCCTCGGTTAGATCCTCTACCAACTGCTCAATCTTCTCGGTGCGCTCGGCAATCTCCTCGATGAGTTTCATGTTACGGGCAGACAGGCGCTCGGCCTTGTCGTAAGGGAAGACATCCTTCATGCCCTGCACGTTCTTGATGAGCTGCGACTGATAGTGTGTCGAGACGGGGATGATATGGTTCATGGCGAGGTCGCCCAATACGCGGGCCTCTATCTGAACGGTCTTGACATACATCTCCCATTTGACCTCGTTGCGAGCCTCCAACTCCTTGCGGTTCATGACCTTGGTGGCCTCAAACATCTGTACGGAAGTGTCGTCGAGATAATGCTCGAAGATGACAGGGCACGACTTCTCGACGTCGAGACCACGACGGGCAGCCTCCTTCACCCATTCCTCCGAGTAGCCGTTGCCATCGAAACGGATGGGTTTGCAAGTCTTGATGTCATCTTTCAGTACTTCGAGAATAGCGGCAATCTTGGCTTCACCAGCAGCTATCTTGGCATCGACACGTTCCTTAAACGAAGTCAGTGCTTCAGCCATTGCCGCATTCAGGGCTATCATAGCCGATGCACAGTTGACGCTGGAACCTGGTGCACGGAACTCAAAGCGGTTACCCGTAAAGGCAAACGGTGAGGTGCGGTTGCGGTCGGTGTTGTCAACAATCAAATCGGGAATCTGCGGAATATCAATCTCCATACCCTGCTTGCCCTTCAGGTTGAACAACTCGTTCTTGTCGCTCTGTTCGATATGGTCGAGCAATTCCGTGAGCTGTGTGCCGAGGAACGACGAAATAATGGCTGGCGGTGCCTCGTTACCACCCAGGCGGTGGGCATTGGTGGCACTCATGATAGAGGCCTTCAAGAGACCATTATGGCGATAGACAGCCATCAGCGTCTCGACGATAAACGTCACGAAGCGCAGGTTCTCTTCGGGTGTCTTGCCCGGGGCATGCAACAATGTGCCGTTGTCTGCACTGAGACTCCAGTTATTGTGCTTACCTGAACCGTTGATACCGTCGAAAGGCTTCTCATGCAACAGCACGCGGAATCCGTGGTTGCGTGCCACCTTCTTCATCAGCGACATCAGCAGCATGTTATGGTCGACAGCCAGGTTGCACTCCTCGAAAATGGGGGCCAGCTCAAACTGGTTGGGAGCCACCTCGTTATGGCGTGTCTTCACAGGAATAGCCAATTCAAGCGCCTGTATCTCAAGGTCTTTCATAAAGGCCTGAACACGATCGGGAATGGTACCGAAGTAGTGGTCGTCCATCTGCTGGTTCTTGGCACTCTCGTGGCCCATCAGCGTACGACCTGTCATCAGCAGGTCAGGACGGGCAGAGTATAGACCTTCGTCCACGAGGAAGTATTCTTGTTCCCAACCTAAGTTCACCTGAACTTTGGTAACGTCGTCGTAGAAGTACTGGCAGACGTCTCTCGCGGCCTTGTCGACAGCATGCAGTGCACGCAGCAGGGGGGCCTTGTAGTCGAGTGCCTCACCCGTATAGGCGATGAAGATGGTGGGGATACACAGCGTGTCATCGATGATGAAGACTGGCGATGTGGGGTCCCAGGCAGAGTAGCCGCGTGCCTCGAAAGTGTTACGAATACCACCGTTGGGGAAGCTGGAGGCGTCAGGTTCCTGCTGCACGAGCAGCTTTCCGCTGAACTTCTCAATCATGCCACCCTTGCCGTCGTGTTCTACGAAGGCGTCGTGCTTTTCGGCAGTACCTTCAGTCAGAGGCTGGAACCAGTGTGTATAGTGCGTAACGCCCATCTCCTGTGCCCACTGTTTCATACCGGCAGCCACGGAGTCGGCTATCCCTCGGTCCAGCGAGGCGCCGTTGTCCATCACGTCAATCATCTTGTCGTAGATGTCCTTTGGCAGGTACTTATACATCTTCTTGCGGTCGAACACGTATTTGCCAAAGAACTCCGAAGGACGCTCTGTGGGCACTGCCACCTCTACGGGACGCTTCTTAAAGGCTTCTTCTACTACCTGAAATCGTAAATCGTTTGCCATTTATCAGTCTATGTATCTTTTTGTAATGTCGTTATAATTCTCTATCCTGCGGTCACGGAGGAAAGGCCACCAGCGTCGCACCTGTTCTGAGCGCTGCATGTCAATCTCGACGAGTGCCACTTCTTCCTGATTGTTGGGTGCCTCGTAAAGCAATTCGCCTTGAGGGCCTGCTACGAACGATGTTCCCCAGAAAGGGACCCCCTCTAAACCTCCCCGAGGGGAGGCTTTCTCCCCTCCTCGGAGGGGTTGGGGGAGGGTTTCTTCGCCTACGCGATTCACCGTCACAACAGGTAAACCGTTGGCTACGGCATGTCCGCGCTGTACCGTCTGCCAGGCCATACGCTGTCGTTCCTGTTCCTCCTTCGTGTCGTTGGGGTCGTAGCCAATGGCTGTGGGGTAGATAAGCAACTCTGCACCAGCCAGTGCCATCAGACGTGCTGCCTCGGGGTACCACTGGTCCCAACATACCAGCACACCTAACTTACCTACAGAGGTCTGAATGGGTTGGAATCCCAAATCGCCAGGGGTAAAGTAGAACTTCTCGTAATAGCCAGGGTCGTCGGGGATATGCATCTTACGGTACTTGCCGGCAATGGTGCCGTCTTTGTCCAACACCACCGCTGTATTGTGATACAACCCTGTAGCGCGACGTTCGAAGAGTGAGGTAACGATAACCACCTGTAACTCTTTGGCCAGATTGCCAAAGAACTGGGTAGAAGGACCAGGAATGGTTTCAGCCAAGTCAAACAGGTTGACATCCTCTTGTTTGCAGAAATACAGTGAGTTGTGCAGTTCCTGCAGGACAATAAGCTCTGCCCCCTCTTTGGCCAACTGCCGAATCTTGGTAGCCAGATGGAGAACGTTGGTCTTGACGTCCTCTCCGTTATGCTGTTGAATGATACCTATCTTCATAATTGGGTGCATTGAGGGTGCAAAGTTACGAATAAGTGTTGAGATTACAAAGCAAAAAAACAAATATTTTGGTTATTTATTCAGTTTTGCCAGATAGTAGGCACGGACATCCGACCACTTGTAGTACGGCCATGTGGCAGTCTCGATGGGCAGGTGCGACTCACGCTCATTAAACAGTACCTTCACCAGCACATCGCCCGTCTTGCCCTTCTTGGGACGATAGAAGACGAACTGCACGTTGCAGGCTGTGGGGATGAGATAATAGGTGCGGAACGTTTTGTCCAACTCGTCGAGATTCTCTACCTGTACAGCAGAGCCGTCAATGTCGAGCATGCACAGCAAAGGCAGCACAACGGTGTCGTGACCAAAGCGCAGCGATACCTGCTTCTGTGTAACGGTATCAGCTGTCTCAATGATGTTCTGCAACAGATATTTCTGGTTCCAAGGCTGCTTGCCGTCTGTCTGTGGGGCGTTGCTATACATCAGATACCAGTAGAGGTTATTGCTAATCCAAAGGCTGTGCAGTTCTTCGGGTGTAAACAGGTCAAGCAGCATGGTGTCGCCGTCGTGGCTCTGCATGTTCAGGGCTATGTCTGCAATCTTGCTCATCAGCGAACCTGTGGTAACGTTCAGATACACCCAGTGCTGGTCGTTGAACAGTGTCTGCATCAGCCTTTCGGGATGCTTCACACTGTCGCTCATGGCCGACTGCTTCTGCATGGCACGCATCAGGTTTCTGTTGGGCATGCCACCGCCAGGGGCACCGCCTCGTGATGATGGTGTTGTCGAGTGGTTCATATAGTGCATGTCGGCCTTGCTGGCATCGTTATAGATTTGTGCCGAAGGATTGGCTGCCTGCAGCTCTTCACACTCTGCCATCATCGAGATAATAGCACGGATGGAGGTTGTGGAAACCGAGTGGATAGGCAAGTTCGGTGTCTTGAAAATCTCGGGGAAGTTCTGTGCCATACGTTTGGCAATACCGTGATGCTGACGCTGGCCAACAGCTGTCAGGTCGCCCAAGCGGTCTCTGGTGGTTCTCTGCATCGAGTCGAGCTTGGCCAGTACCTTCTCGCCAAGAGGTGTCAGCTTGCCAGCCATCCTTGCCTTTTGCAGCGTCTGTACGGGCTGGGCGTAATCGCTCTCTTCCAGCAGGTAGCGGGCACCGTGGCGCCCATAGTGCGACAGATAGTAAGGTTCATAGCCCTTAGGCGCAGGTGTCAGCGGGGTGCGTGTCAGACGGTCGTAATCCGCCATGTTGCCTGCTGCTAAAAATTTGTCGGCAGCAATCTCTTCGAGTGCTGTCTTACCTGAAAAACGTTGTACTTGTGCCGATGCGGCCACTGAACATGCCAATAATAGGCAGCTGATAATTTTTTTCATTGTTGTTAGAATTACGTTGTGATTGTGTTGAATAATGTTGTGTTGTCAATAATATTGCATGGTGCAACAGTGCAGGGAACCGTGCTGCTTGATGACCGCCCTGCAGTTGATGCCTACAATTTCCCTGTCAGGGAAAGCCTCGCCAATGATGCGCATCGCTTCAGCATCGAGGTCGGGTTGTGCGTAGGTGGGCACCAGTACGGCACCATTGATGACCAGATAGTTGGCATAAGTGGCAGGCAGACGGTCGTCGCCATCATAGATGGGGCGGGGCAGGGGCAGTTTCAGCAATCGATAGGGACGTCCGTCCAAAGTTCGTAATGCCTGTAGTTCCTTTTCCATTTCTGCCAGGTCGGGATGGTCTTCATCACCCCCCGTATATAATAAGGTGTCGTTGGGACAGATGCGCACCAAGGTATCAATATGTCCGTCGGTATCGTCGCCAATGAGTGAGCCGTGGTTCAGCCAGACAATGCGTTCGGCACCTAAACAGGCCTTCAGCTTGTCCTCAATGTCCTGTTGGGTTAAAGGCTGATTGCGATGAGGAGCCATCAGACAGCAGCTGGTCGTGAAGATGGTACCCTTGCCGTCACTCTCTATCGAGCCACCTTCCAGCACGAAGTCCAGATGGTCTTCATAGGTACCCTTCACCAGTCCTTGCTCGAAGAGGTGGCGGTTAATCTGATTATCGAGCGTAGCCTCGAATTTCTCGCCCCAACCGTTGAATTTGAAGTCTAACAGCAACAACTCGCGCCCCTCGCCCTGGGCAGAGAGGCTTTCCACGGTAATGAACCCATGGTCGCGTGCCCATGTGTCGTTAGAAGTGAAAGACGAGAGATGAGCGGTGAGCGGTGAGAGATTGGATTGAAGCCCTTTGGGCGCGACAATCAGCAAATCTTCACGCTTCTTGATTTCACGTGCCATCTCTTCATAGACAGCCGTGATTTCGGGTAGGATGGGGGCCCAGTCCGTATCTTTATGGGGCCACGTCAGCTGAACGCAACGCTGGTGTTCCCACTCCGCAGGCATGCGTCTGTTATGCTCTTTCATAATCGTTAATCGTTTTTCGTTTGCAAAATTAGCAAATAAATATGAATCTGACATACCCCAATCCATTTTTTTTTCAACCCTACTTCCCATTTTCCCCATTTCTCAGCCCTCAGCCTTCACTCTTCACTAGCTTCGCGCCCACTCAGTTCTCCTACGGATTTTACGGATTTTACGGATTTATTGAGGGCGGTAGCAAATTTATCACTTTTCACTTTTCACTTTTCACTAAAAAGAGTGCCCCGAAAGGCACTCTTTTGACTAGTTCTCGTTCGGCTCGTCATCACCGCCACCACCGTTGTTGTCACCTCCAGTGTTGCCGCCTGAGTTGCCTCCCGTGTTGGTGCCTCCTCCACCATTGCTGGGGGCATTGCTCGTGCCACCCTTAGCAGCTGCAATTTCAGCCCTGGCCTTGTCGGTCCATCCGAACTTGACGTCCTTCTTCAACTCTTCGCGGGTGAAGTCGCCGGTGGACTGAGCCAGCAGCTTGATGGTCTTCACGGCAGGACCAGTCTTGTCGCCACTCTTCAGCTCGCCCATCGTGGCCTGAGCCACCTTGTCCTGCTGCGCATCGTACAGCACCTCCAGAGCGTTAGCCTCCACGGAAGCCTTGAAGATGGCCAGATTGTCAATCTTCACCGTGTTGCCGTTCAGCACCTGCTCGCGGACGCACTTCACGAAGTCGGTCAGCACACCCAGAATGGAGCCCTCAGAGAACACCGTGTTGTGCTCAGCCATGTGGCGTGCCATGTCAGAAACGCTCAGCGTCTGCTTGTAATTCACTCGGGCATAAGTCTTGCCCGCTGTCTCAGTTTCCGAACTTTCGGTCACCTTACTCAAATACAGTTCTATCATACCTTTTGTTGTGTTTTTTATGGTATTAGAAACTCCTCAGACCAACTACATCGGGTGGCCTGAAATCCCGCTTGTAATCATCTCTGAATTACATTGCAAAGATACAAAAAATATCTGAATTATGCAAATATTTTGGCAATTATTTTTCATGTTTTCTTGAAATAATTTTAGAGCAAGGGGAAGGGGCAACTGTCTCACGACAGCCACCCCCTTCAGGAACTATAAAAACAACGAATCAATATTCAATATTTCAATATGACTACTCTACCAGTTTTTGGTATTTTCCTTTGTCGGGACCTTTACGAATCTTCTTAGCTAATCCGTCATCACACAGGTGTTTCAGGCGGCTGCACACGCTTCCTACACTGTCGTAGCCGTATTCACGCTTTACGTCTTCACTGCTGAAGATACTGGGCAAACGGCGATAAGCAAGTAGTGTACGCTGCTGATGACGAACGTTAGAAGCCTGTTCAGCTGCTTTGTTGTCGTAATACTTTTCAAGGATTGACTTACAATAGAATTCTTGGAAAGCCAACTGGGCCTTGGCTATGAGTAATGCCAGACGCACATCCGTCTTATCCACTTGGAAATCGGGACCACACTTCCACAGCCCGTCAGCGTCCTGAACCATCTTATCCCAATGACGAGTCAGAACGTAAGCTAAGGCAAAATTAGCTGCATGCCAATTTGGTCTTTTAACCAAATCCTCCTGTGCATAATCGTGGTCTTCACCAGCGTCAGCTATACGACGTTCTGTCCACTGCTTCAAAGTGTCAGAAAGCAGTTTGCATGGAATTTCTCCCTTGCAGGAATTTAGCCTATAAGCCCATTCCAGTAGATCGGCATCACGCTTCTGAGCAGCCTCATCATAGTCGTACACCTCCATCATCTCGAAATTAGAGTCTGCATTGGGTACAACGGTAAAACGTGACATCAGACCATTGACATTATTGTTTTCAGTGTTGAGTTTTCTAAGAGCGTCATCTGTTCCTGTATAGCAGGCACAGAAATGAACGTCCGTTTCACCTACGGGTGCACTCGATGTCTTCAGGTAGGCTCCATGAGGCTCGTTGTGGAAAGACTTCAGCCAATAGGTTTGAAAAGCATCCATGTGGCTTTTCTTCATCTGTGACAAGGTGTTCTGCAACTCGCTGTCAAAGATGCTGACATGAAGGTACATCTCCTCTCCGTCAATTGTCTCATGAGCATTGGCTTCTGCCTCACGTAGAGCAGCAGTACTTGTCTCAGATGGTAAGGCCCTGTAGATTCCGGCTGGCCGGGGTGTTTTATTTTTTGCACCGCCATCGTTCTGTTCCTTTATCTTGTTCCAGTCATTCAGGGCAGCAATCTGTGCCGCGTCCGATTTCTTAATGGGTTCCATCATCAGTTTATAGAGGTCTACGGCTATATGTTTTCCGCCACCCATACGTCCAATGAGCAACACAAGGCTGTTCAGTCGGCACTGCCTTCCTGGTTTCCCGTACCAACGATACCAGCAGCGCGTCAGCAGGTTAATGGCAAAAGAACCACCCACAAAGAATGCCGCTACAAAATACTTCAGTTTGATACGGAAGAGCAGCAGTTGTAACAACGGATATTGAGGAGCCAGCTTCTGCAGTTCCTTACCGATACGCTCAAGAGTGTGTAGAATGTCGGTTACTGTGGCCATCGTCTGTCCTGTAGCTTTTGCACGTTCCTCACGTACCAGAACGCCATAGTCTCTACCTGTCAGTTCTTTGATGGCACGACGTATTTCCTTCGATGGCTGCGGATCGTTGAAGTTCTCGCTCTCACGTTTGTGCAACAACTTACGAGAGGCCTCCACAATGCGGTCTATCTCAGCCAGGCCACGCTCGCTAATGATGTCCTGCACCCATTGCTGTTGTTCCAATACATGACGAGTAAGTTCTGCGTTACCATCAAGTAGAATGAGCAGGTCGTAACATAGTTTCAGTGCGAACTTGTGGCGAGACCCTTCAGGGGCTCCGTTGGGCAACATCACATTAATGATATCCTGCACCTCATAGCCCATCACCTTGACGCTCTTCAGGTCTTGTGGCTTCAGCTGCGCTGCCAATTCCTTGGCTGTTTCAGGGGTTGACGACTTACCACCATCCGATTCCGAGTTGCCAGGCAACTGGTTGTCGGGATTGGTAGCACTACTCTGACTCTCACGGTACGAGTCGCCGTACTGACGGTCGAACTCGTTTACAAACAATTCTTGTTCGTTCATCTTTTTTATATATTAAAAGTTAAACAATTTATCTTCATCAATAAAGAGAATATCCTCCAAACGCGGGCAGAAACTCAGCTTGTCAGCATTGATGCACGAGTTGTCCGTGACGTATTTGCCCGTGGTTCCTATGACATCGAGCATACCCAGTTCCTTAGCCTGCAGGTATTGCTGGTCGGCTATGTTGCCGGCTCCAATCAGGCAATCACTTACCAGTCGCAGTCCCTCGCCCGAGCTGGTCAGATGGGCCAGACGGGTCTTCCACGGATAACCTGGCACGCGGGTACGTTCGTAGAGTTCATGTGGAGGAAAAGGCAGGTGGTCGTAGTCGCTCATAAATAATGCCGAGAGATGTTTTATGTTTTCCTGCTTGCGACGGCGATAGAGTATCGGCTGACCATCAGCATCCAACTTCGGTTTACCATCCTTATCCAAACGAGGAACCAATCCGAATTCACGGACTGCAAAAACAAAGTCGGGCAGCGAGTCTTTCAGCATATCCACCCATTGCAGCAGTCTTGCAGCAGTTGAAAGTTTGGCAAATTTCTCACCAGCACGTGGGCGGTTCAGCTGTTGGATGCACCACTTCTGAAAGTCGCTGTTACGAGTGAAAGCGTCAAGTGGCTGCCCTTTGGCAACTGCCTCTCGTACAGCCCTACGCATACCGATTTTCCAGTTTACTATTGCACTACGAACCCAATCTGAGAATACTGAGGCCGTGCATGGTTCGCACGAGCCCCAGTACATGTTTTCCTGATAAACAAATCTGTAACCTTCCATATTACCTTATTTTTTATTAGCGTTGATAATGTCCTGACGATAACGCCCAATCGTAACGTTCATCGTAGCCTGAGCCTGCAGCAGCGCGCGCTCAATCTGTGGCGAGCACTCCAGCCGTGCCAGAATGTTCACTTCGCCTTTGGCAGTGTCAAGCCAAACCTGTAGCCCGTTGCCGTCGTCCAGCAACATGCGACCCTCGCAGTTTTCGCTAAGCGTTGGTTTCTGCTTCCGCTGGTCCTTGGTCAACATGTCCATGATTTCATAAATCTCAGCCACGGGGTCTTGGCTATCGCCGTCCACGTTTACATGGAGCGAGTAGCTCGATTCCTTTTCGCCATTTGTCTGATAGAAACTACTGTCGCCCATACGCTTAAATTCCGTACGGTTCGACTCACGTTTGCCAACTGGATGAAATTCGCAGTAGTCTGTACCCTCCCACGTTTTCATCGTTCCCCTCACCGAGTGGTCCGGCTTCCTGCGCGGACGACTCACCAATGTTGTGTTGTCTTTTGTCTTTGCCATATCTAATCTACAAAAAAGAAACAAAAAAAACTGCGAACCTAAAGTTCACAGTGCAAAATTATCAATTCTCTCTGACTATATATAATTGTAGAAAAATCTCAGGGGGAGGATATATAAAATAGGGGATTTTTGAGGAAATCCCCTAGGGGGTGTACAAGAAATCATTTAAATTGAAACTGTTTTCTAAAGATTGGCACTTACTTTTTATATTAGCAAAACCATCTGTCGTTTGGTCACCACGTAATTCAGACTGTTTGGGGCCGGCAGTTATATCAGAAAGCCATACACTATAATTAAAATTTTCGTTTCGGAAGTATCCATTACGATATTCGTTTATTTGGTCGGCTGAACATTCTACAGTCCAAACATCACTAAACCATTTCTCCATCTGTGTGTTATAGGCTGAGGAAGATGTAGCGTTGCCATTAATTTCTTTGGATAGGAGTTGTTGGTTGCCAAAAAAGAGAAGCCCAGCCAACCATTCATACTGACGTTCGATTTTGTCTACAAAATGATTCAAAGTCCATTCCCAAAGCCTATCAAAATTTATATTTTTTGCGTTTTTCGTTGAAACAAAAATGGAATTAGTCTCAATAAGGTTAATTGAAGGTTTACGTTCTCCTAATTGGTTATCTGGACCTCCCAGTTTAATCGTGGTTCCTAAGTCAAAACCATATTCATCATATATATTTTTTACGATTTGCTTCCAATAACGATTACCTGTTTCATCAGCATAATAGTCAAGCCGCACAAGCCATGGATAGGCAGCCGTGATACTGCCAGCATCCCGCGCCATCGCCTCTAACATTTCTGGCGGATATACCCTCTGGCTTTTTTGTAGCTTTAGTGCTTGACGACTTGTCATGAAAAACGTTAAGGCTCTTTATTAAGTACTGCTACCAACTCATCTACAACGTCATCTTCAGATTCGTAAGTCAATTTAATATCTTTTGATTCAAGCAACATGATATAATCTGCCACTTGGCGTCTGATTTCTGTTGCCATTTCTTCGACATTATTTACTAAACGCACACAACAGAATAAAGCTCCAAAACATCTAACACACACAATATCTTTTGCTAAATTCCGGTCAACATAGACATGGGCAGGGTGGCCTGTTGGCTTCAATTGTGAAAGGAGTGCTGGCCGTTTTATCCCCATATTCTCTAAATCCTTCAAGATAGAAGACAGTCTGAACTTGTACGTTCCATTGACGGCTTCTTTCATTCTTATTGTTGTTGTTAAGACATCAATAGCTTCAAAGTTTATTTCCCTTTGTTTAGTAAAGCAAAGCGTGAAGACATCTTTCAGTGATACATAATCCCACACAACACCTTCAGACCACATATTGAGTTTCCACTCATTACGCGGTTCTGAGACATATTTATTGCCATATGCTACGACTGGATGAGAACGTGTATACATTCGCGATGTAATTACTCTACCACCTCTACTAGGCTCTTCGCCAGGACCATAAACGACAATCAGGGTACCTATTTGCATTGCTACTGTACCATCATAATAAATAATGGGATAGGGTTCGTTCAGTGGTACATAATGTGAATTGACTAACGGCATAATATATTATTTTGTTAAGTTTTGATACATTTTAAATAGTTCTGCCACACACTGACTTTCTGTCATTGTTTTGACATTAAAGCCGTAGGCTTGCATCACGGCGCGGTCGTTGTCCTGATGGGCACGGCGGAGTTCCACGGGCATGGTCAGCTCGTCGTAGAGATCTGCAAGAGAAGAATCGGGATATTTAGCACGAGCATCGAGAATGGCTTGGGCTGTCTGTTCTATCTTAGCCTTTTGTTCTTCTGTGGGATTTGGCCAAGGGAAGTTGTTGTAGACGACATCCTTGCTATAGCGATAGTCGCTCTTTAATCTTCCACAAACTGCACGCATCCAAGCCATGTGGACATTACTTTCGAGTATTCCGAAATGGTAAAGTGTGGCATCTGGGATAAGTAGAATGGCATCAGTAACAATGATGTCTTTGCCGATAAATCCCATTGGTACATATCTTCTTCGTTCCGAAGAAACTCTTGGTACAACAACAGAGGATTCCGGATTTACTGTTTCTCTAAAAAGGTGAGGTGTCTCTGCAAGTTTTCTCGTACCGGCATCATTACTTGCTAATCTCATTTCTCTAACAGCTTCTATTCTTTTCATCACTAATGGCATCTTCCTTAACTCTGCAGGAGAGATATTCACAAGCCATAAGCAATAGCGTGGAATATTATTAAGGAATTCTTTTGCGCCAATTAGTCTTCTAATATATTTCTTTGCTTCTGGTTCTTGTGAAACAAACTTTTCATAGTCATTTTGATTGATTAGTAAATTCCCGCCATCTGTTGGTTGATTTACCTTTCTCATGACAGGAACATCGCATAAAGGTTTTGACCTACTATCAATAAAGACGTCTGAGGCAGCAGATAAATAAGCATTAATATTATCTGCCTCTATTGTTTTACCATTATCATAAATGATTTTTTTCCTGTTGTTGAGTGCCGAAGAAAAGCCAACAATAACACAATGCACATGAGCTTTCAAAGATGCTTCACTATCCCATCGGAAGGTACGATGAGCAAAGTCTATATGAATGCCGTAACTATTAAACAATTCTTTCCACAATAATGGGACTTGCTCTCCTTGAGTAATAGAATTAGTTGATACTAATGCGCATCTTACTTGTGTTCCTTCAATATATGCTGCAGCTTTCATATACCAACAGCACACATAATCTAACGTTTTGTTCTTTGGAAAGAAAGGAGCCAAATCAGCTCTTTGTGAGTCATTCATATAATTGTTACCCACAAACGGCGGATTACCTATAATATAATTAAGGTGGTCTTTTGGCACGACGCTTTCCCAATCTATGCGCAGCGCATTACCCTCTCGTATATTATGGTACGGCTTCAGCGGCAGGAAGTCGATGTCACGACGGATAATCTTCTCGGTCTCTGCCAGCATCTGAGCCTCAGAAATCCAAAGGGCGGTGGTGGCAGTGGTCACAGCAAAGTCGTTAATCTCGATGCCGTAGAACTGCTGGATACTGACCTTGATGGGGTTCACCTCCTCAAAACCGATGAATGTCTGGTCATGATAACGGGCACGGATGACGTCGTTCTCCAAACGGCGCAACGAGAGATAGGTCTCCGTAAGGAAGTTACCACTGCCGCAAGCAGGGTCGAGGAATGTCAGTGATGCCAGCTTGTCTTGGAAAGCATCAAGTTGACGGACGCGTTGCTTCTCTACTTTCTCTTCCAGAATGGTGTCGAACTCCTGTCGCAAGTCGTTCAGGAAAAGCGGGTCTATCACTTTGTGAATGTTCTCTATCGACGTGTAGTGCATACCACCACTACGACGGGTCTCAGGATTCAGCGTGCTCTCGAAAACAGCACCGAAGATGGTGGGCGAAATCTTGCTCCAGTCAAAATCCAGCGAGGCATGCTGCAACAAGGTTTGTTTCAGCTCTTCCGTAAACTGCGGTATTTCTATCTCTTCCTCGAACAATCCACCGTTGGTATAGGGGAATGCTGCCAGTTCGGCTTGCAAATATTTACTGCGCTTCTCCTTCGGAGTGTTCAGCACCTCAAACAAATCACGCAAAGCACGGCGCAGGTCCTTGGCCTCGTAAATGACAAGGAAGTCGTGGAACTGGTCACGGGTGAAGATTCCTGCATCCTCAGCGTAAAGACAGAACACGATGCGGACACACAGAATATTCAGCCAGCGCAGGGCTTCAGGTGAGTTGTCATCATACTGTTTCAGGAGTGCATCATAGATTTTTCCTACAATGTCGCCAGCCTGCATCGACACCTCCATCTCCTTCGAGATATGTTCGCTTTGAACATCAACGAGGAACTTTAATCTATAATATTCCGTAGCCAGGTCTTTCAGCAGAATCTCCTCTGGTTCGCTGTTGGGCTGGTCCATATCGTAGACAAGGAAAGACTTGAAGTTACACGTCACGACCCATTTCGGATGTTCCGACTGACGCATATTCACGATATAGAGCTTGGCCTGCAGGAATGGCGTGATGTAGCCATCGCCACGCTTCACAGGTTTGCGCAGGTCGATGTTGATGGACTTCTGTTCTATCAGTACTTTCGTCGAAGGAATGTGAACGTCGATGAAGTTGGTACTATCCACCATCGAGGCCACTTGTTCCTCGTAGCGCAAGAAGCCGGGCAGGTTATCTACGCCATACACATTAGTGAGCAAGTCAGCCCAGAACAACTGACTCTCGCCACGCTCATAGCCTTTACCTTCCCAGCGTGCAGCAAATTCTGCAGCTGCTGCTGCCATCTGTTTTTCTGTCTTCATGACGCAAAGATAAGAAGATTTTTCGAACCTTCCAAAAACTGAAGCAGAAAATTATATTCAAATATTGAATATTGATTTCGTTTTTTTGAGGTAATGGTAGGAAATTGTAGTAGAAATATGTTCAAAGAATTATATAAGTTATTGATTAATAATCTATTATATGTTATTTTTACTTTTTTTCTCCTATTCCTGCTCCTGCGTCAAGTTGCAGTCAATACTCAATATTTCAATATAGCGACCATTAACCGGCTCTTATTCCGCAATAACATTAGGTTATTGTCAAATAAGATAGGGTTATTGTCAAATAAGACAGGGTTATTCTCGCCCTCAGCGTCACGGAACATGAGTACACAGTGGAACCGACCCCGTTGTGCACGGAGAACAACTAAGGTAAATTCCAAATTATCCTCATTATTGCTTCTTTTCGGCAAACAGTGAAAAAAATTCCCACATTTCATATAGAATGTGGGGATTTCTTCGTACTTTTGCACGAGTTTACGAGTGCAAAAGTTAAATGTTTATGAAGAAAGAATTATTGATAGGTGTGTTGACGCTGCTGATGCTTGCTTCTTGTGGCGGTAGCAAAAGTAAGGTTGCAGTAGGCACGTTCGACGAGAGCCATCTCTCCAATGGTGAGCAAATGATTCTGGCAGCGTTGCACGACTACGATTTCAAGCGCGTGACGCTACTCGCCGACAGTTTGGTGAAGACTGGCGACATCTCGGCAGTGGCCGCCGACTACTACCGTGGCGGAGCCGCCGTCCACAAGGGCTTGATGAGAGAGGCGCGGCAATATCTCAGAAGAGCTACCGCCGACAGCGTGCCCGATGCTTCCGACATGCGGCTATACCTGCGGGCGAGGAGCCTGCTGGCACGTGTGTTGACGACGGAAGGCGACTTTGAGAATGCCCTGAGCGAAGCCCTGCCCACACTGACAATGATGGACTCTCTGGGCAACAATGACTTCGGCGATATGACACAACTGCTGATTGTTGTCGGCGAATGTCAGCAGAACCTGCACATGCACGCCGAGGCCGCCGCCCACTTCGAAAAGGCATACATGCTGTTGCAGGAGTGGATGAAGGCTGACAGTGCGGGAACGGACGGCCCCAGATGCATTATCCGGATTGACAACATCTCTTCCAGTTATATCAACACTTCAGAGTATGCCCAGGCCAAGATGTGGCTCGAAAGGGAAGACTCTGCACTGGCTGTTTATAAGACGAAGCCTGACGTCGTGGAGAAGCAGGCTGACATGTTGAGAGGTTCCATCTCGCTCGACCTGGCCGAAGTTTGCCAGCAGTTAGGCCAGAGCAAAGAGGCAGCACGTCACTATGCCAGGCATCGCAAAACCATCTTCTCCAGTTACAACCTGTCGCGCATCAATGCCTGCGACTATCTGATGGCAGCGGGCCACTATCAAGAAGCAGCCACGAACTATGAGGCTCTGGACCAGATGTTTGAGAAGCGCGACTACGAGTTGTCGCTGGATAACATCGGTCAGTACCTCCTACCGAAAATGAAGGCCAACGTGCTGGCCGGCCGCAAGGACACGGCTATCGCCGTGGGTATGAAGATCGTAGAATGTTTCGACTCGGCACTCTCCAGCCAGAAACAGAACGCAGCCGCAGAGTTGGCTACCGTTTACGACACACATGGCAAGGAGCGCCAGATTGCCGAACAGCAGATACGTCTGTCGAGAGCGCGAGTGCTGGCACTTGTCGTGTCCATCATCACCCTCACCGTGTTTTTCGTCATCTTCACCATCATCCGCCACCGTGCTGCCAAGCGTCTGGCCAAGGTCACTGCTGCTAAGGAGCGCATGGAGGGCGAGTTGAGTATTGCACGCGACATCCAGATGTCGATGGTGCCCAGCACGTTCCCAGAAATAGAGGGGTTCGACATGTACGCCTCGATGACGCCTGCTAAGGAAGTCGGTGGCGACCTGTATGGCTATCTACAGGCCGATGACAGGCTATACTTTGCCGTCGGCGATGTCAGCGGCAAGGGCGTACCGGCCTCCCTCTTCATGTCGCAGGCCACCCGCCTGTTCCTGACACTGGCCAAGCAGGGCATGATGCCCGCTGAGATGTGTACACACATCAATAGCGCGCTTTCGGGTGCCGACAATGAGAATGCCATGTTCGTCACCATGTTCGTTGGCCTTCTGAACCTGAAGACGGGTCATCTCGACTTCTGCAATGCCGGTCACAATGCCCCAGTCATCGGTGGCGGTGAACATAATGGTGACTTCCTCAACATGCTGCCCAATGCCCCCATCGGACTCTGGCCCGAACTCGAGTATGAGGGGGAGGAGATAGACAGCATCAAGGGGCGGCCACTCTTCATCTATACCGACGGGCTGAACGAGGCAGAGAACGACCGCCAGGAGCAATATGGCGACGACCGGCTGCTCGACATCCTGCGTCATACAGACTTCAGCAGTGCCCGTCATGTTATCGAGAGGCTGGCCGAAGACGTAGAGAAGCACTGCAACGGGGCCGAGCCTAATGACGACCTAACCATGATGTGCATGAAATTAACCTGAAAAGGCACAGTCTTGTTTTCGGACGGTATTGGATTATTGGCACTCGGAAGAAAAAACAAAGGAGTTTGTTTTGTTCTTCTCTCGTTTTTTTGTAACTTTGCACACTGAAATATGATGTTGGAACTACATAACGTTACAATAGGCCAGCAGATACGCGGATTGTCGGCGACAGTCAACGAAGGTAATGTGCTGAGCATCATGGGTTCACAGGGCAAAGGTAAGACTACGCTTCTGAGGGCCCTGATGGGTTTTCTGCCTATTGACGAGGGTCACATCAGTATTGACGGAGAACTGTTGACGCCGTTGTCCGCTCCCTGGTTTCGTAAGCGGATGGCCTATGTGCCCCAGCATTTGGTAGTGCCAGAGGGGTATGAAGATGTGCCGACAGGCTACATGCGACTGTTGGAGCATGCCGTACATGTGGGCAAGCAACTCTTAATCATCGACGAACCCGGCGAGGCGTTGAGCGACGAAGACGCGGAACGTGCGGCACGCCTGATTCTTGAGGCCGCAGAGCGAGGTGCTACCGTGGTGACTGTAAACATGCGTATAACCCAAAACCAAGTGCAGTTATGAAGACGGTATACCTTATTATATTATTAGCACTGGTGGGTTGGAAGGGTTATCATGCCTGGCTCCGCGGACGTAAATCGTGGACGCAGGACATGCAGCAGTACCAGTCGTTGTGGGAATACCTGCTGGCTAACGGTGCTACGTTGCAGGAGGCTCGTAAACCCTTCATCAAACGGGCTCTGAGCAGGGCTTTCGTGCCTATGATGAAGCAATGGCGCCTATGGGCTGTTGTTGCCGTTGTTGGCATATTGATATGGATTATTTTTTAACTTAAAGCAATACACACAAGAGATATGATTCAGACAGTAGTAAAAAGAGACGGACGCATCGTTGGATTCAACGAGCAGAAGATTATGGCTGCTATTCGCAAGGCCATGATGCACACGGATAAGGGCGAAGATGAACGCCTGTTGTATCAGATTACCGACCACATTGCCCAGCGTGGCGACAGTCAGATGACGGTGGAGCAGATTCAGGACTTGGTAGAACTGGAACTGATGAAGTCGAGTCGCAAAGATGTGGCCCAGAAATATATCGCCTATCGCAACCAGCGTTCGATTGCCCGTAAGGCTAAGACACGCGACGTGTTCCTGGATATCGTGAACATCAAGAGCAATGACGTGACGCGCGAGAATGCCAATATGAATGCAGATACCCCTGCTGGTATGATGATGAAGTTTGCTTCGGAGACGACCAAACCTTTCGTGGACGACTATCTGTTGTCGAGCGAGAGCCGTGATGCCGTAGAGCATAACTATCTGCACATCCACGACAAGGACTATTATCCCACGAAGTCGCTGACTTGTGTGCAGCATCCGTTGGACAATATCCTGAATGGTGGTTTCGTGGCTGGTCATGGGGCTTCGCGTCCCGCTAAGCGTATTGAGACGGCTTCTGTATTGGCTTGTATCTCGATGGAGTGTTGCCAGAACGAGATGCACGGTGGTCAGGCTATTCCTGCCTTCGATTTTTATCTGGCGCCTTACGTGCGTCTGACCTATATCGAGGAACTGAAGGCATTAGAAGACCTGAATGGCGAAAGCTATAAGGACTTGTATGACGAACCACTGATGGACTATATCAAAAAGCCGTTGGATGGTCTGCAGGGTAAGGAACGTGCTCAGCAGCATGCCATCAACAAGACGGTAGGTCGTGTGCATCAGGCTATGGAGGCTTTCATCCACAATATGAACACCATCCATTCGCGTGGTGGTAACCAAGTGGTGTTCTCCAGTATCAACTATGGTACGGATACGAGTGCAGAAGGTCGTTGCATCATGCGCGAAATCCTGCTTTCCACTTACGAAGGTGTGGGTAATGGCGAAACAGCTATCTTCCCCATCCAGATTTGGAAGAAAAAGCGTGGCGTGAACTATCTGCCAGAAGACCGTAACTTTGACCTCTATCAGTTGGCTTGTAAGGTGACGGCCCGCAGGTTCTTCCCCAACTTCCTGAATTTGGATGCTACCTATAATCAGGATGCTGAATGGCGTGCTGATGATCCCAAACGCTATATCCATGAGGTGGCAACGATGGGCTGTCGTACCCGAGTGTTCGAGAACCGCTTTGGACCTCGCACCTCTATAGGTCGTGGCAACCTGTCGTTTACGACGATTAATATCGTGAAACTCGCCATCGAGTGTATGGAGGAAAAAGACCAGCAGAAGCGCATCGACATGTTCTTTGCCAAGCTGGACAATATGCTGGAGGTGGCTGCCAAGCAGTTGGACGACCGCTATCAGTTCCAGAAGACGGCCTTTGCCAAACAGTTCCCGCTGTTGATGAAGAGCCTTTGGATTGGTGCTGACAAGTTAGGACCAACAGATACTATTGAGAGCGTTATCAACCAGGGTACGTTAGGTATCGGTTTCATTGGATTGGCAGAATGTCTGGTGGCACTTACTGGTAAACATCATGGCGAGAGCGAGGAGGCCCAGGAACTGGGATTGAAGATAGTGAGCTATATGCGTCAGCGTGTGAACGATTTCTGCGAACGCTATCATCATAACTACTCTGTTTTGGCAACACCTGCCGAGGGTCTGAGTGGCAAGTTCACCAAAAAGGACCGCAAGCAGTTTGGTGTGATTCCTGGTGTGACGGATCGTGACTACTATACCAATTCAAACCACGTTCCCGTCTATTATAAATGTAGTGCGCGCCATAAGGCTGAAATCGAGGCACCCTATCATGAGATGACACGTGGTGGTCACATCTTTTACGTTGAAATTGACGGTGATGCCACACATAATCCACAGGTCATTATGAGTGTGGTGGATATGATGGACCAGTTGAATATGGGCTATGGCTCCGTGAACCACAACCGTAACCGCTGCATGGACTGTGGCTATGAGAATGCTGACGACCATCTGGAAAAGTGTCCGAAGTGTGGTAGCACCAACATCGACAAGTTGCAGCGTATCACGGGTTATCTGGTTGGTACGACAGATCGCTGGAACAGTGGTAAACTGGCAGAGCTGAACGATCGTGTGACACACATCGATCATGGCTCTCAGGATTTGTTTGGCGAATGATTCGCGTGCTTGACATCATAGAAGATACCATGGTGGATGGCCCTGGTTTCAGGACATCCATCTATTGTGCCGGATGTCGTCATGCGTGCAAAGGCTGCCATAACCCGCAGTCTTGGGACTTTAAAGGAGGCAGGGAGATGACCACGCAGGAACTGATGAAGATTATCGTGGCTGACCCATACGCCAACGTAACATTCTCGGGTGGCGACCCGATGTATCAGTGCGACGGTTTTGCTGAACTGGCTCGTGCCATACATGCGCAGACCAACAAGGATATCTGGTGCTATACGGGTTTTACCTACGAGACACTGAT
>JAEEGH010005379.1_pt1 | contig 32199 bp, 24 predicted proteins | sample 9134181 | NCBI WGS metagenome assembly JAEEGH01 (sample SAMN16246544, study PRJNA631951) | gut metagenome | biome: gut microbiome; feature: rumen; material: DP-attached | host: Bos | place: Iran: Karaj | collected 2018-10
CATGATATTATATGTTATTCAGTGTCTAAGCATATATAATAAAAAGTAATTTCAGTGTATTTGTAAAGTAAATTCAGTGAAATTACTTTTAATACCCTATCAGGTTATAATGAATTTGGTTAGCTTTTGCAAATGAATTTGGTCAGTTTAGCGTATGAATTGTCTGTAAAATTCATTACATGTGTTTCCATCTGACTAATGTAAAACAAAAAAAGCCTGCGGGCATTTCTGCTCGCAGGCTTGTATTTTTTTTAAAAACTTTCAATTAGAAGTTGTAGTAGAAACCGAACTTCAAAGCCTCGTTGTTTACGTTGATGCCGAACTTAGAACCACCACCGAAAGAGTCGCTGTTCTTACGATAGCCGAAGTAACCAGTTGTAGCTACGAAGCTAACCTTGTCAGATGCTTTGAATGCAAGACCTGGACGCAGACCGATGTTGAATACAGAACCGCTCTCGCTATACTTGAGACCTTCATCTACGTTGAAGTTTGTAGAGATGTAAGCAAGACCACCGTCAACGAAGAATGATACAGGACCGCTCTGTGCGAAAGTGTAACGAGCGTATGCACCAAGACCAAAACCAGTACCAGTTGCGTTTGCACCATCTTCAACGCTAATCAACTCGTTTGCCATTGTAAACTCGAGGTCTACGCCAACTGCCCACTTGTCGTTTATGTTGTAGCCAACTTCAGGAGCGATAAGCAGAGTTGTACGTGAGTCAACATCCTTGTTTGCTTTGGTGAAGTCAAGACCGAAACCACCACCGATGTACCACTGTGCGTTTGCAGAGACAGCTGCTACAGCCATAACTGCGATCATAAGAATTTTCTTCATAGTGTTTAAATTTTGTTTATCACTTTTTGATTAATTAATAATGGTTTATCACTTTTGAATTCAGGGACAGTGTTTGTCCTTGTTTCGTGTGCAAAAGTATATAGTTTCTAACATCCTACGAAAACTTTTAACAGAAAATTGCGTTTTCTATGCCTTATTCTTGATTTAGATTAATAAAAGACGCGTTTTAGAGCCTTATTCAGTGTGTTTTAATCGTGAAATGTAGAAATGTTTATCGTTTTGCAGTGTTGTTTATTTCTTTGTAGTGTTTTTTTTCGTTTCTTCGAATGTGAGTTTGCGGTTAGAGTTGTCTGCCAGTACCTGGTTTACAATCTCTGTGATTTGCTGCTTCAGTTCGTTGATGAATGTGCCTGCATCATATTTGCGTTGCTCTATGTCGCGCAGCTTTTTCTCCCAAAGTCCGGTCAGCTCAGGTGATTTCAGCAGTTCCTCATGAATAAGGTCAATGAGAGCAATGCCCATGGATGTAGCGACTATTCGTTTGCGTTCGCGTTTGATGTAGTGGCGCTTGAACAAAGTCTCGATGATGTTAGCCCTGGATGACGGACGGCCTATGCCGTTCTCCTTCATGGCAGCGCGCAGTTCCTCGTTGTCAACAAACTTGCCTGCCGTCTCCATGGCACGGAGCAGGGTAGCCTCTGTATAATAAGGTGGCGGCGTGGTCTGCTTCTCTGTCAGCGTAGGCTCATGAGGTCCGTTTTCGCCCTTGACGAATGTAGGCAGCGTCTTTTCTTCGCTATCCTCCTTCTTCTCTCCTTCGCCGTCAGTGTTCTGCTCAGCAGATTTTGCTTTTTCGAATACCACGCGGTAGCCAGGTTCGAGAATCTCCTTACCAGTCGTCTTGAACTTCACGTCGCCAGCCTGTCCCTCAACCGTGGTAGTAGAGAATTTGCAATCGGGATAGAACACGGCAATGAAGCGGCGTGCCACAAGGTCATATACGTTGCGCTCCACGTCGGTAAGTCCTGCCGGAACTATGCCGGTAGGTATGATGGCATGGTGGTCGGTAACCTTAGAGTTGTCGAATACCTTCTTGCTTTTTATGAGTGTCTTGCCACCTATGGCACGTATGAGGTCAGCGTATGGTGCAACGCCGTTGAACTTAACCTGGAAGACACCGTTCAGTGTCTGCGGACATTTCTTGTATATGTCGTCGGTAAGGTACTGCGTGTCAACACGCGGATAGGTGGTTACCTTCTTCTCATACAGACTCTGTATAATGTTCAGGGTTGTCTCTGCGGTGTATGAGAATTTCTTGTTGCACTCCACCTGCAGCGTTGTGAGGTCGAAGAGCTGTGGTGGTGCCTCCTTGCCGTTCTTTTTCGTTACCGACGTAACTTCAAACGGCTTGTCCTTTATCTCACTGAAGGCAACTTCACCCTCTTCCTTTGACGTGAACTTGCCTTTCGTGGCGGTAAACAACGTGTCACGATATATTGTTGACAATACCCAGTAAGGTTCTGGCTTGAAGTTGTCTATCTCCTTCTGACGGTTTACTATTATGGCGAGGGTAGGAGTCTGCACACGTCCTATGGACAAGACACTGCCGCCGTCGCTGCTGCGCTGGCGGTTGTCACGGTATTTAATGGTGTAAAGTCGTGTGGCATTCATACCTAATATCCAGTCGCCAATGGCGCGTGACAGTCCGGCAAGATACAAAGGTTCATATTCTTTCTGGTCTTTCAGCGTATTGAACCCTTCCTTTATGGCATCTTCGGTAAGTGAAGATATCCATAGTCTTTTTACAGGACACTTCACGCCAGCCTTCTGCATCACCCAGCGTTGTATCAGTTCGCCCTCCTGGCCGGCATCACCGCAGTTAATGATGCTGTCAGCCTGCTTGAACAGTTTCTCCACTACGGCAAACTGTTTTACTATGTGTTCCTGGTTGATGAGCTTTATTCCGAAGCGCTGTGGTATCATAGGCAGTGATCCCAACGACCAGTGTTTCCACATATCCATGTAGTCGTTGGGTTCTTTAAGCGTACACAGGTGTCCGTAAGTCCACGTCACCTGATAGCCGTTACCTTCTATATATCCATCGCGTGTCGTCGTTGCTCCCAGCACCTTTGCTATGTCGCGTGCCACGCTTGGTTTCTCTGCTATACAAACAATCATGTTATAGTCAGTCGTCGCTTAGGAATTTATTCTCTGTTCGTATGCCTTCATCAGCCACTCATCCTGCTCTTCTATGGTCATGTGGCTGTTGTCAAGCAGCAGTGCATCGTCAGCCTGGCGCAAAGGTGACACCTCTCGGTGCGAATCAATATAGTCACGCTCCTGCACGTTCTTCAGTATGTCGTCATAGTCGGCAGGCATACCCTTTGCTTGCAGTTCGTCATAGCGTCGCTGCGCCCTGACTTCTGCCGATGCAGTAACGAAAATCTTGAGTTCTGCATCAGGAAATACCGTGGTGCCGATGTCGCGGCCGTCCATTACGATACCCTTTTCCTTGCCCATCTCACGCTGCAGGTCCACCATAGCCTCGCGTACAAAAGGAATGGCAGCAACCTTGCTGACGTTGTTAGACACCTCTATTGAGCGTATGATGTCTTCTACGCGCTCACCGTTCAGGTAAGTGTCTGGGCGTCCTGTCTCTTCATTAAACTTGAATGACACTTTCACGTCATGCATAGCCGCCTGCAGTGCCTCCGTGTTTACGTTGCCGTCGGCATCGAACAGGCCGTTGCGCATGCAGTAAAGCGTCACAGCCCTGTACATGGCGCCTGTGTCAACATAAATATATCCCAACTTCTTGGCAAGAGCCTTTGCCATGGTGCTTTTGCCACAACTGCTGTGGCCATCTATTGCTATTGTGATCTTTTTCATTCTTAATTTCTTCAATCCTTCAATCCTTCAACTCTTAAATTCTTCAATCCTTCAATCCTCTCCTTACATTGTTCCATCAGCCATTTCGGCGTGCTGGTGGCACCGCATATACCGATGCTGTCGATGCCTTGCAGCCATGCCACGTCAATCTCGTCAGGTCCCTCAATAAGATGAGTATTGGGATTCTGTTCCTTGCAGGCATTGTAAAGCACCTTGCCGTTACTACTCTTGCGGCCGCATACAAACAAGACCAGGTCGTGCTTGGTAGCAAACTGGCATATATTCGGCATGCGGTTGGCAACCTGTCGGCAAATGGTATCAAACGACTGGAAGGTGGCATCGGGCGCAATGTGTTCCTTACAATATTCTATTATTCTATGGAACTCAGTGAGCGACTTCGTAGTCTGCGAATATAGAAATATGTTGTGTGAGAAGTCAAGTTTTGCAGCATCCTCCGCATGCTCTATGACAATGGCGTTGCCTTCGGTCTGTCCTACAAGTCCCAACACCTCGGCATGTCCGTTCTTACCGAAAATCACGATGTCGCTCTTCTTGCCGGAAGTGTCAAGTTTCGTAGCCTCATACTTCTTCTTGATTCTCTTCTGAAGAGCCAGCACCACGGGGCATGTGGCATCAATCAGTGTTATGTTGTTGCGTTCTGCCATATTGTAAGTGGCAGGAGGCTCACCGTGTGCACGAAGCAGTACCGTGGCATCGTGCAGACGGGCAAACTCATCATGCTCAATAGTGGCAAGTCCGAGACGACGCAGTCGCTCGCACTCCATGCCATTGTGCACGATGTCGCCCAGGCAACTCAGTTGTTGTCCGGATTTCAGAGTCTCCTCCGCCTTCTCTATGGCTGTGGTAACGCCGAAGCAGAATCCAGAGCCGTTATCTATTTCTATCGTCATGGTTCTGTATGATGATGCCGCTATGTTCTTGCCATAGAGGCATAGTGCTTATTTCTTGTAATAAAGCTCAAGTATGTCGTGTGCTCCCATGAAACTGGTTTTCTCGCCGCTCTGCACGCGTTCCTCCATCATTTGCAGTGCCTCCTTTATGGTAGGGTTGTTGTAGAAGTCGTTTAGCAAAGCATTGTTTATTGTCTCGCGCATCCAGTATTTGTTTTGCTGTCGGCGGCGATAGTCAAAGTAGCCGTTCTGTTTTACGAAATCGAAGTATTCGTAAATCATGTCCCATACCTCTTTGATACCTAAGCCATAGAAACCAGAGTAGGTGAGTACACGTGGAGTCCAGCCGCTTTCGGGGGTAGGGTAGAAGTGGAGCGCATTGCGGAACCCCTGTGCAGCCATCTGGCAGGCTTTTACGTTGTCGCCGTCACATTTGTTTACCACTATGGCATCGCTTATCTCCATTATGCCGCGCTTTATTCCCTGCAGTTCGTCACCGGTGCCGGCTACCTGTATGAGCAGGAAGAAATCGACCATGGAGTGACATGCCGTCTCGCTCTGTCCTACGCCGACGGTCTCAATGAATATCTTGTCGAAACCAGCCGCCTCACACAGTATGACGGTCTCACGCGTCTTGCGTGCCACGCCTCCCAGACTGCCTGCCGATGGACTAGGGCGTATGAATGCGTTAGGGTGTGTTGACAGTTTCTCCATGCGTGTCTTGTCACCCAGTATGCTTCCCTTCGAGCGTTCAGACGACGGGTCTATGGCAAGCACTGCCAGTTTTCCGCCGTATGTGTTCAGTACATGTTGTCCGAACTCGTCGATGGAAGTCGATTTGCCTGCGCCAGGTACACCGCTGATACCTATGCGTACAGACTTGCCGCTGTGTGGCAGGCAACGCTCAATCACCTTCTGTGCCTTCTCCTGATGTTCAGGATTCATGCTCTCCACCAGTGTCACTGCCTGCGACAGCATAGTGACATTGCCCTGCAGGATGCCGTCAACCATCTCGTCAACGCTATACTGCTTTCTGGCAAAACGCTTGCGGTTTAGGTAGGGGTTTATTATGCTGGGCTGCGATACACCGCCGTTTACGGTCAGACCTTTATATTCTTCGCTGTTTTCAGGATGTTCCATTACTTCTTGATGTTGATTACAACCTTTGGATTGTTTGGATCGTTGGTAATCATAAGTATACGCGGACGTGTGCGCACCTTCTTCAGTTCCTTGCCGATGGCTGTCACCTTCAGTTTTGTAGATTCGCCAGGCTCAAGGCGCTGCTGGCCCAACTGTATCTGCAGTCCGGGGGTAAACATCTGCAACTTGCTTATTTCAAGTGTTGACTTTCCTTCGTTTGTAATGATAATCTCGTCTTTTACCTTCGACTTCTTCTGCAGTTCTGTCATGTCGAGGGTTTTAGCCGACATGACGAGGCGTGGAGTGTATGTACGCTTCAGTTCATCGTTAGCCATCGCAGGTGGCAGCAATATGGTAGAGACGGTGATTTCCTTGTCTTTGTTAACCTTGTCGGTACTGTTCCTGCCAAGATATATGGTAGATTGTGTTAGGCCATAGTCGCGTAAGTCGTTTGTCTTTAGCGTTATGTACATGGTGCCCTTCTGCTTAGGTCCGAGCACCTTCGGCTGCATGTCTGCGGTGAGGTATGATGGCAGTCGTAGCATTACTGGCTCCACATTCTGTCCGGTAGGGTTAAGGATGTGTATGGCCTGTACCTTCTTCTGTCCCTTGTTAACATCGTCAAACTCAATGGACTCCATGTCGGTGAGCAGGGTTCCTATCTTGTATGGATATTCACCGGTGTAATCCTCAACCTTGGTAACCACCTGACCACGAACCTCAAACTCGGCAGGCTTGTCGGAGTTGGCGTCATACACACGTATTATACGGTCAAAGTGTCCCAGCTGCTTACAGTCAAATGTCAGGTTCACCTGTGCATCCCTTCCAGGGTTTATAGTGCCTGTGGTGAACGAAACGCTGGTGCATCCGCAACCAGTGTCAACGCTCTTGATCTGTGCAGGCTCGGTGGAGGTGTTGCGTAGTGATATGGTAATTGTTGCCGGAGTCATGTAAATCATCTGTCCGCACTCAAACTCGCGTGCCTGTGCCGTAAAACTCTGTGCATTGGCGCTGAGCAGTGAAGCGTTAAGTATGAAGAATGATAATATGCGTAATGGTTTCATATCGTTTTGTTTTTATCTTAAATATGCTTGTTGCTATCTTTCTACTGCAAAATTACTAAAAAAAAAGCATATTCTTACCATTAGCCGTTAAAAAAAGCATTTTTTGACATATTCCGCCTTTTTTCTTCACAGTTTTTTTAGTTAAGTTCATGAAAGAAATAAGATTCCTTTTTTGTAATTTGATTTGCGAACAAATGAAGCACTGCCTTGCCATGCAAAATAGAGAGAAATGGTCGAAATATTGACCAGTGAAGTTCCGGTTTGGACCAATCAGTGATTCAATAATGAGGCATGGAAATCGTAAAAGCTATCATATTACGCTGAAAAACCTGTCTTTTTACATCGCAAAAGCATAGCTTTCAGAGTGTAAAAGCTATCATATTACAGTGTAAAAGCTATGCTTTTACAACTTTTTTCCATTCGAAAGGCTTTTTTGATGAATACCTATTGTTGATTATCAGATACTTACGTAAAATAAAAAACCCTTGCGATTTTTCGCCCCAAAATCATCTTTGGTGAAAAAAATCGCAAGGATTCGCAAGTTAAATACGAAGAAATGGGTGTAAAAGCCCTCCCTTTCAAGTCTGTAAAAAGTAACTTTTATCCCTTCCCCACGGGAGAGGCAGGAGTGAGCTTCTTCTTGTTATTTTGAAGTCTGCAGCATGTATGCCCCAGTCGTTCCGCGGAACTCGTCAGCGTATGCGCAGACGGCTGTGGCACTGCCAGAGTTGTACGTGCCTTCGCGGTCGATGTAGTATTCGGTCACTATGGTGTGAGTGCCTTTCGACAACATGTTGTAGTGGTATGCCGTCAGCTTGTCTTTTATCTCCTGATAGTAGCCGTAGCGGTAGCCGGAGAGCTGGTTTACCGGTTCGAGGCAAGCAGCGCGGTTGTCGGTTACGGTCACGAAATCATAGTCGCGGTCAGCCTCTATGGTCAGTTTTACCTTCACCTTGTCGCCCACCTTCGGATTAGTTCCGCTGATAACCTCGCGCTTTATGGTGATACCCGTTGAGGCCTGCTCTATGTCGCTGCTCTTCTGACGACTGGTGACGTATGCTGATACCCACGACTCGCCCTCGGTCTTCTTGCCTACAAGGAGCGAAGGAGAGGCAGACATGACGTCGGTCTCGCCCTTTATCAGGGCAGAGCGCTCGTTGAGGACGGTTGTCGTCAAGGCCTTGCCGTCAACAGCGATAGCAGCAGGTGTGCCCTTCTTCAGCATTGTAGCGTCGCCGTCGAAGAAAGCATGCACGGCATTTATCGTGTTATAGGTGTTGTTCCACTGCTGCGTGCGCTTGCTGCTCAGGAGCCATCGCTGCATTTCTGCAATGGTGCTATGGTCATCAGGCGTTACGGCCTTAAGTGCCTCTATGCACATAGTCTGTGTAGGTATGCGGTAGTTGCACCATGAATAGGCAGCGCGGTAAGAGTCGAAGTAGCGTCCTATGTCGCTGCGATATACGGTATGCTCCTTTATGCTCTCGATGAATGTACGTGCATCCTTCCTGCGTCCGTTCTTGTTCATCACCACGGCAGCCACCGCCTTCGTTGCCAAGTCAGCCTTCTTGGTGTTCTCCTCAACAAGTTTCATGAGATAACGGGCTGTTGAACCACCGTCTTTGTTGCTTATGGCAAGGGTGTAGAGCCAGTCGAGCTGCGTGTCAGAAAGCCACGGCTTCAGGCCCTCCTTCTTGTTCTTCTTCATACGCTCCACGTCTTCTGCCATCTCTGTTGCCATGTATTGCATAGCCTTGTCGAGCATGTTGTCAACAGAAGCTCTCCAACTGCCCTCGGTCTTGGCTCCGTTGGCAAGCACCTCCATGCGTGTCAGTGTCTTAGCCACTGCCATCGTCATATAGCGGCTGCCCGGCATGCCAGGCCACCAAGAGAACGAACCATCGCCGTGCTGCAGGTTCTTCAGCTGGGCAATGATGTTTGCCGTACCATTATATAATAAGGTGTCCTTGATTGCCGATGCCACTACGTTGGCATATAGTGCTGACGACAGGCAGATGGCATTGCCGCAGTCGGGTGTCCTGACGTTGGAAAGTACGTCAACCATCATCCATGCCGGACTGTCAGTGTATGTAACGGCGAGATGAGGCTTGCCGATGGCTTTGCTTCCAGGCATGATGTTGCCGAGAAGTATAGTTGAGTCGCCGGGGTGGAACAACGTCCATGTGCGTGTGGTAACCACCTCCTCGGTGTTAGGAAGGATAGGCAGCAGATGCTGCTCGCCGTCCTTGTGGTTTGCAGCCTCGCCGATGATGCGGCATATTATGCCATCGTCAGGTAATGACGTGGCATCGACAGGGAAGGTGACAGTGCCCGTCTCGCCCTTCTTGACCTTCACCTTCATGCTTTCAACCGCAAGCTCTTTCTCTGTCTTGGCGTTGAGTAATGTCATCTTGACCGTAGCGTTGATGTCCTTATCGGAAAGGTTTGCCACCGTGGCGCTGATGTTTGCCTTGTCGCCCTGACGCAGGAAGCGCGGCATGCGTGGCTGCACCATCAGCTGTTTCTGCGCCACTGTCTCGTCGGTAAGCATTCCTACTCTCATGTCTTTGTCGTGGGCAAGTCCCATGAACTTCCATGTAGTGACGCTCTCAGGCAAGGTGAAGCGCAGGTTCACGTTTCCTTTGCCGTCAGTAATGAGTTGAGGCATGAAGAAAGCCGTCTCCTCGAAGTTCGTGCGCAGGCCGTCGTTTGCGGTGTTGTCGTCAGCGGCCTCTTCTTGTACGGGCATGGCTGCCTTTGCTTTAACGACAGCTACCTCGTCAAGGATTTCTCCGTCTTCCATGGCGTTTACGTCATATGCTCCTACGGCTAACTCGCTCTTCATCATCATTGGCGCTTCCGCGTTAGCGCGAGAATACCTTACCATTGACCTGGGAGAGCTGCCAAGTACTGTGATTCTCATATTGTGAAAAACACCTCTAAAGTCGGTAAACCGCAGTTCGGCATACTTGTAATTTCCAAATGGAGCGTAAGCAGACATGTTAAGACTGCCAAAGACAGATGTAGTCCAGTAGGCAGAAGGTACGAAAAGTCTGCGATAGTCAGGTAAACTCCAGCTGTGTCCTACGATGGCATCGAGTGACTTGTCATAGAGTACCGCCATGAGCTGAGCCTTGGCAGGCGTGTTGTCAGGGTTCTTAATGTTGAGAGTCCACTGCTCTTTCTGTCCGGGGACGAGTTTGTCGCGGAATGATGTCCACTGCATCTGCAGTTTCTTTGACGGTAGCGTGCGCTTTATGCTTCCGCTGTGCGAATAAAGTTCATCGTTCTTCACCCATGCCACGGTGTATGTAATGCCGTCGCCATACTCCTCTTTGTATGTGAATGTGCGTGTGACGACATTGTTGTCCATGCGCAGCGAACCGCTTTCGAGCACCTTCTCTCCGCTGAACAGGGAATATACTGCATATACGTCTTTGTCAGATGTAGCCATCTGTATCCACGCAGTGCCGTCCTCCTCGCTGAATTCACCACCAGACTGATACCACCAATCATGCGTGTAGGTCATAGGCTTGGTGTCATTCTTGCGGAATACTACGAAATCATGTTTTACAGTATCGCCTTCACATACCGCCATCAGCGAGTGCTTTCCCGACGGGATGTCGGCAGGCAGGGCGTAATCCTTGTTGGCCTCGGCGCTTGGCAGTGCAGTTCCGTCAAGCATCACGCTTACTTTTCCTTCAGTCTCGCGTCCGATGTTGTTAAGACGTGTGAACTTTATGGTCATGTCTTTGTCGGCAAGCATCTTGCCAGGCATGTCCAATCCGAAGAAAACGTTGCGGTTGCTTATAGGTAAAGACAATGAAGCCGAGTGGGTTTCGCCGGCAATGTCAGTAACGTCAGCCAACGCTTCTATTGCGTAGAAACAGCAATGCTTCCACTTTTTGGCATCTTCTGGCAGTACCATAGGCATGCGCAGCGTGAATGTTCCGTCGGCCTGTGTGTAGATGGTGTCTTTTATTAATGTAGCATCATCGCCGCTGTTGTATTCATACCAATGGCGCCACCACCACGGAGTCTGTCGCTTTACGGTGTAAGCCACCTTCGCGTTCGTCACGGGAACGCCGCTGTAGGTCTTTGCCGTGCCCTTGACGGTCAGCGTATCGCCAACTTTGTAAGTCACATCAGGCTTCTCTATCGTGACTTCGTATGTCGGACGCTTGTATTCTTCCACGCGGAAATAGAGTATTTCTAAATCGTTTCCTGTAGTCGCGATAGAGAAACGTCCGTTGCGTTCGTCTTCAGGAAGGGTGAAATCAGCTGTTGCAGTGCCATACGCATCAGTGGTAACGGTGACTTTTGCAATCTCTTTATAGTTGGCATTGCGTAGTCTCAAGGTCACCCTTTTGCCTTCCATGGCCTTGCTTTCCTTGCCTTCGGTAAGCGAATGGCATATTATTGCAGCGTGAACAGTCTGTCCCGGACGATAGATGGCACGGTCAGTATAAATGTTTGTGTGATAATCCTGAGTGCTTGCAGAGCCACAACTGTATCCGTTATAGATGTTCTTGCAAGGCATACCGTTGTCATTACCTTTCTCTGCGTATGCTATCGTTCCGTCATTTGTGGTGACGATGCACTCGCCGTTGGCGTCGGTAATGTAAGTCTTGTCCTCGTAATAGTAGTTACTCTGTTTGTATTTGCGGTCAAGCAGATGAAGAGTTGCGCCGGCAACGGGATGCCCTGTTATGTTGTTTACCACGACATAGCGGCGCTTCTTCTCTGGCATGGTCTGCTCTATGATACGCATGTCAGTGATATACAGCACACTCGTGTCATATAAACGGGTATTGTCGATGTCATAGACCGCAATTTTCCAAACGCCGCATGGCAGACGTCCGAGCGACATTGAGTCAGACCACAATTCGTATTCGTTATGAGCCTTGAACGTATGCGTGAAGCTTCGGGCGTCAGTACCTTCACCTTCAATTACAGAAAAGTTTTCGTAGTTGTTGCGTTGCATTCGCTGCAAGGTGACTTTCACGCCGTTAATGTTTCTCAGGTTTGAGAAATACAGCTTCTGTTCGATGTCAGAGTTTGACACCTGTTTGTTCAATCGGCAACTAAACTGCCGACGTGTCAGGTCTTCTCTCCATAATCGTAGTTTGTCATTATTCCTCCATGAAGGCCATCGTTGCAGTGTTTCGTCAATCCATGCCAGTTTCTTTGCGTTCTGATTGTATTTGAACAAAGAGCATTTTTTTATCGCCAGTTCACCACATTCAGGCAAGTCCTTATATATATTAATGAGTGAATCGATGGTCTCCATGTTGCTGTAAGAAAGCATTGACGCAACGATACATGCGGCAGGACGGTTGCCTGTTTTGGCATAATGGCGTTGCAGAGCCTTCTTTTGCCCCGTGTGCAGTGCTATGACGCTTATAAGGTCATGGTTAAAATACTTGCTGTCCTTCTCTATTTCGAGGAAAGGCTTGTATGTCTTTGCCATGTTAGCCTTGGTGTAGGTCTTGGCATTAGGCGAGGCAAGCAGTGAATCGATGTCGGCACTCTTGTTATTGCGCCCCATAGCCGTCAGATACATGGTTGCAACCACGCCGTTGCTCTTCTTCCATCGCTCTTGACGTTCAGCCATACGAGCATCATAAGCCTTCAGAGAGTCAGGCGAAATTGCCGCTTGAAGTGCGCGCTCGTTCATCAAAGCCATGAGCAGATCACCGTATTTCTTCTGTTTCTCGGCCTTGCTTTGTATCTCGTGCAGACAACTAATGGCCGTCTGAGGCAAATCATCCTCGGCGGCTTTCTCGTATGACTTCCACAAAGAAGATATGGACTGTGCGTAGACTGCTATCACAGCCACGGCAAGCATCAGGGTGGTTATGGCACGTTTCATCTAATTCATAATTTATAATTCACAATACATAATTCCTAATTCCTAATTCATAATGCAAAACTCATAACTCATAACTCTTAATTCTTAATTCTTAATTCTTAATTCTTAATTAATTATTCGTGCGTCTTCACTCGCTCTGTCTTAGCCTGCTCGGCATTGCGGCGGTTGGTGACCGTCACCACGCTCTGAGCCAGTGCTATGAATGCCTGGCCTACGGGCGATGCCACGTCGAGGGCAGCAGGAGTGCCGGCATCGCCGTTCTCGCAGATGCTCTGCACGATAGGTATCTGTGCCAATAGCGGCACGTTCATCTCTGCGGCGAGGTTCTTGCAACCCTCCTTGCCGAAGATGTAATACTTGTTCTCTGGCAGTTCGGCAGGCGTGAACCATGCCATGTTCTCCACCAGTCCGAGGATAGGCACGTTGACCTTGTCGTTGGTGTACATGTCGATACCTTTGCGGGCATCAGCCAGTGCCACAGCCTGTGGTGTGCTGACAATTACTGCACCGGTGATGGCGAGAGTCTGAAGCAATGACAGGTGGATGTCGCTGGTGCCCGGTGGTGTGTCGAGGATGAGGAAATCAAGTTCGCCCCAGTCGGCGTCAGCAATGAGCTGTTTCAATGCACTGCATGCCATGCCGCCGCGCCACAGTGTGGCGGTGTCTTTGTTTACGAAGAAACCTATGGAAAGAAGCTTCACCCCGTACTGCTCTACAGGCATGATGAGTTGGCGGCCGTCCTTCTCTACGGCATACGGACGCACATCCTCCACCTGGAACATCTTAGGTACTGACGGACCGAAGATATCGGTGTCGAGCAGTCCCACGCTGTAACCCAGGCGTGCCAATGATATGGCGAGGTTGGCGCTGACGGTACTCTTACCCACACCGCCTTTGCCGGAACTTACGGCGATGATGTTCTTCACCTGTGGAAGCAGGTGGTCGTCATCAGGACGTGGAGCCGACTTGAACTCGGTCTTTATCGTAACCTCCACCTCCTTGCCTACGTGGTAGTGTATGGCAGCCTCGGCAGCCTTTACCGTAGATTTCAGGAATGGGTCGGTCTCGCGTGGGAATATGAGTATTATCTCAACCTTGTTGCCGTTAATCTTTGGCTGGTCAGCCAGCATCTCGCTCTCTATAATGTTTTTCTTTGTACCGGCATACGTTACGGTTGCCAGTGCGTCGGTTATGAGTTTTGGATATAATGTCATTGCTGTTTTTTTATTTTGGCGTTATCTCGTTATTTCGTCATAACGTTATTTCGTTATTCCGTTATTTTTCTTCCCCAATTATCTTCTTTATTTCCTCCTCTGTCTTATAGAGCTTGTCTTTGCAGAATTTTATCAGTTCTTGTGCATGTTTCAGTTCCTTGGCGAGCGAGTCGATGTCAAGTTCGCCGCTCTCCATTTTCTGTACTGTTTCCTCTAACTGCTTCATGGCAGTCTCATATTTCTGTTCTTTCATTGTAGTTGATTTTAGATATCAAACACGTGGGATATAGTCGTTGCTTGCTTTGAGGAAGACTTCACTGTATGTGATTTCGTATTGCCTTTTATATACCTGCTAATGAAGTGGGAAGTATATTCAAGGTGTCGAAAATACAAGCAGCGTTTAGTTTCGTATGCCTTTCGCCGATAGTCTGTTCGAAGCAATCATAGTTGTGTAAAGTGACTGTTTTTTAATATAATGCAAAGGTACGTTTTTTTTTTCAATTTCACAAATATATTTACAAAAATTACGACGCGTCATTTGTTGGCGTTAATGCTTTCATTCAGTGGCACAATAAAAACGGTTTTGCTACGTTTTTAAATAAAAAACACAGAAAATTATGAAACGACTTTACTCTTTTATCGTCATGATGGCATTGGCGGTCATGACAGTTTCCGCACAGGTTACGGTGCAGCATCCTTGGGCTGGTAAGAAGGTAGCGTATTTCGGAGATTCCATAACAGATCCGCGCAACAAGGCTTCGAAAAACAAATATTGGTCGCTGCTTGAAAAGTGGCTCGGCATAACGCCATATGTGTATGCTGTTAGCGGAAGACAATGGAACGATATACCACGCCAGGCTGACCAACTGATGGCACAACATGGTGACACGGTTGATGCCATACTGATATTCATGGGGACAAACGATTATAATAATGGTGTGCCACTCGGCAAATGGTATGACGAGAAGGAAGAGGAAGTGATGTACGGTCATGGCAAACCTAAGCAGATGACCATGCGCAAACGCCAATATCTGTGCATGGATAACGATACCTATCGCGGACGCATAAACATTGCCATGGATAAGGTTAAGCGCATGTATCCGACAAAGCAGGTGATAGTAATGACTCCGATACACCGTCAGAACTTCCATGCCAACGATAAGAACTGGCAGTGCTCAGAGGATTATACCAACCAGTGTGGTGAGTATTTGCAGGCTTATATAGATGCCACAAAGGAGGTTGCCAATGTGTGGGCGGTTCCGGTGATAGACATGAATGCACTCTGTGGACTCTATCCAATGCTTGACGAGTATGCACAGTTCTTCAATAATGCAGAGACAGACCGCCTGCACCCTAATGATGCAGGCCACGAGCGTATGGCAAAGGTGCTCATGTATCAGTTGCTTGCGCAGCCTATATTCTGATTATACATGATCTGCTATATAACAAAACGACAATTCGGATATGCATATCTGAATTGTCGTTTTGTCTTTTATGTCAGTACTCTGTATATTAATATCTATAGTGGGTCAACGTCAAACGATATCATTAGGTTCTTGTATCGTTTGTCCTTCATCATCATGTCAATGGCATAGCGTATGCATTGGCGTGTCTGCGCAAGACTCAGCGTAAGCTCCAGTTTCAATACTATCTTGCGTATGTGCATGGTCTTTATGCGTGCTACGGACGGACGGTCCGGACCTAACACACGGTTGGCAAAGCTTTGGCGCAGTCGGCTGCCAAGTTCGGTGGCAGCACTGCTTACCGTAGCGTCATCCTTGTGTTTCAGATAGATGTCTATCAGTCGGGTAAAGGGTGGGTAGTGGAACATGCGGCGTTCTTCCATCAGCATGCGGAAGAATCCCTGGAAGTCATTGTCCACTATCTGTCTTATCACGGGTAGGTCAGGGCGTGACGTCTGTAGTATCACCTTACCTTGCTTACCTTTGCGTCCTGCGCGTCCAGCCACCTGCGTCATCATCATGAAGGCATGCTCGTAGGCACGGAAGTCTGGTTGGTTGAGCATGGTGTCAGCCGACAATATTCCCACTACGCTTACGTTATCGAAATCAAGTCCCTTCGTCACCATCTGCGTTCCTATTAATAGGTTGGTCTTGCCAGAAGCAAAATCGTTTATAATGCGTTCGTATGCATTACGGGTACGTGTGGTATCGAGGTCCATTCGTGCTATGCGTAGCAATCCATGTGAATTAATGTCGCCACGGTCCAGTTCGTCCTTTATGATGTCTTCCACCTTCTCAGTACCGGCTCCGCGGTCGCGCAGGTCGGGGTTCTTACAGTCGGGACATACGGAAGGCATGTGATAGGAGTAGCCACAGTAATGGCATGTCAGTGACGACATGGTCTTGTGGTATATCAGTGATACGTCGCAGTTAGGGCATTTGGGGCTCCATCCGCATTGATGACACTCTATGATAGGCGAGAATCCACGGCGATTCTGGAATACTATAGCCTGTTCACCGTTTGCAATCGCTTCCGTAAGGCTTGTCTTGAGTTGCGGCGACAGCATGCCTCGCATAATCTTACGGTGTCTAAGGTCTTTCACGTTAACCACCTGTATGCTCGGCAATCGCAGGTTCTTGTATCGCTGCGTAAGTGTTACGAGACGGTATTTGCCTTGCGTGGCATTGTAATAGCTTTCTGCCGATGGCGTGGCAGTTCCCAGCAGAACCTTGGCGTCAGCCCATCGTGCCATCATCATGGCGACGGAGCGTGCATGATAGCGTGGCGATGGATCCTGCTGCTTGAAACTTGTTTCGTGCTCCTCGTCTATTATCACGAGTCCGAGCCTTTGGTATGGCAGGAATACGGCAGAGCGTGCACCGAGTATTATGTCGTATGGTTTGTCGGACAGTTGCTTCTGCCAAATCTCCACACGCTCTGCATCAGAGTATTTAGAATGGTATATGCCGAGACGGTTACCAAAGACGTTGCGCAACCTCTGCATTATCTGTATGGTGAGTGCTATCTCCGGTAGCAGGTACATTACCTGTTCGCCGCGGTCGATAGCCTCTTGTATCATGTGTATGTATATCTCTGTCTTACCCGATGACGTCACGCCGTGGAGCAACGTCACGTTGACGTCTGAAGGTTGGCAGATCTCGTCTTTTGCCTTCTGTTGCGCCTCGCTTAGCGGCTTGATGTTCTCTGGATGAGGCTCACCTTCAGTGTTCAGCCTGCCTACCTCTACATCGTACAGGCGCATTATGCCACGGTCAACGAGCGATTTCATCACGGTGCTGTTGCAGTGCGATGCGTTCATCAGTTCCTCCCTCGTCACCCCCTTCACTGTTCCTTCCTTTCCCCATCCGCTTATTTGCAAGTAGGTATTGAGCACCTCTGTCTGTTTCGATGAACGGTGTAGTATATTGAAGGCGTTTTGCAGCGACCGCTCATTCTTGTATTCGTCACGTAGTCTTACGTAAACCTCCGTCTTTGGTCTGTAGATGCCTTCCTTCTTCATGCCGTGAGGCAGGGCTGCCGTCAGTATGTCGCCTTGCGGAGCCATGTAGTAGTCGCTTATCCATTGCCATAGTTTGTATTGCTGTGGCAGCAGCACCGGACTCTCATCAAGTACAGATATTATGTCCTTTACGGTGATGTCGCCGCTTGGTGCGTTGTTGTGGCTGCGCACTACGAGTGCGGTATGTGTCTTGGTGATTCCGAACGGCACTTTCACTCTTACGTATGGCTGCACCTTTCCTTCCAACTTCGTAGGTACGGAGTAGGTAAAGAGTCCGTCAAGTGGCAAGGGTAGGATGACATCGACGTAGAGCATAGTTCTTGTTGGCGAAGGTAAAAGACGTTATGGTTTATTTTATTATGAGCCTGTTTTGTTCCATGCGTTGCATATAGCTTTGTATTATGGCTTTCAGTTCTTGTTCCATAAGAATGAAGGTAGGGTTCAGAACCTTGTCGTCTTTAATGTTGTTGCGCATGAACCAGTCTTTCTTGAAGTTATATGCAGCTGTTATGTTTTTTCCGTCAAACTGTATTACGTAGTCGCCCTTTACGTATTGGTAGGTGCCATTGCTGTAGTTCACCGCCCACGTCTTGATTGCAGGCGTATTGAGCAGGTCAATGCCGAATGTAACGTAAGGTTGGTTGTAGCCAAGGTACTGCAGTACGGTAGGCATGATGTCTATCTGCTGCGCTACGGAGTGCCAACGTCCGCGTGGCATCTCGCCAGAAGGGTCGAAGAAAAGTATTGGCGAGCCGAACACTCCGAGGTCTGTGGCGTATTCCTTGTGGTCGTTTATGTTGGTATGGTCAGAGGTGAACACAAAGATGGTGTTCTTGTACCATGGCTGTTTCTTTGCTGTTTCGAAGAAACGTCGCAGTGCCATATCGGTGTACCTGATGCACTTGTGTATCGGGTTCTTGCCCTCCTCAGGGAACTTGTCCTTGTATTCCTCTGGTATCACATACGGATGGTGGCTTGATGCGGTGAATACTGCCGTTACGAACGGTTCCTTCATCTCTGTCATCTTCGTGGCATAGAACTGTAGGAATGGCTCGTCCCATATAGCCCATGTGCCATCGTAGTCGAGGTCACCGCGGAAACGCTTGTCGGCATTGAACTCCGTCCTGCCGTAATACTTCTGGAAACCGGTGGTGCGCGAGAATGCCTCGAAGCCCATGCTGCCGTTCTCTGCACCATGGAAGAATGCACTGCTGTAGCCGCATTTGCCCAGTTCGCCTGCCAGTCCGCTGACGTCGTTGAGCGATGCCGGTGTAAGGAAGAATGGTTCTATGAAGTGTGGTATGCCTGAAAGTATTGATGGCATGCCGTCAATGCTCTTACGGCCATTGGCGAAGGTATAGTCGAATGACAGCGACTGTTCATAGAGTTCGTCGATGAATGGTGCGTAGCCCTTATATTTGCCGTCTTCCAACTTCTCATTGTATTTGCCTATGTATTCCCTGCCGAAGCTCTCCACTATCAGCACCACCACGTTCTTCTTGTTCCTCACGCTTGGTGTGGCAGTAGTGTCTGCTTTGGCATTGATGATAGGAGCATATATCCTGTCGAGGTCGGCATCAGAGAAGTATTTAGGGTCTTCAAACACATCCTTTCCTATGGTGCGTATGAAAGCGAACGGAGTGTTGAGCACTATGGCGGCCTCGGTAGGATGGTTTACGTATTGATTGGCATTGCTTATGGTGATAGGCCTGACAGCAGTGGTGAAACCACCGCGCATGCCAGCCACGCACAAAGGTGCGAAGATGAGCAGGGCTATAGCCTGCTGCACGTAGTAGGCGGTCTTGCCGGTCTTGCCGTGGCTGTAGAAACGTAGTTCGTCGGCCTTCAGCGCACATTTATATAGCATGAAGATAAGCAGCAGTCCTATGATGACGAGGTACCAGTGGCTGAGCAGTTCGGTACCAATTATGCTGCCGATGTTATTCTCGTTTGAAAATTCTCGGAATACACTTGTGGTGGAGCGTCTGCCGGTATAGGTGAAATACACACTGTCGGCAAGGTTCATTATTACAGCTATGCTGTTAACGACGATGAACAGTCCTCTGGCGAGTGATTGCCATACGGCACGTTCCTTGAAGTGGAACGGCAGCAGCATCATCAAGGCATAGGGCGCATTCGTATAGAGTATGGCAGAGGTGTCGAACAGCAGTCCGCCGCACAGTATATCGCTGAGCGAAAGTTCCGACCAGCCTTCCTTGTAGAAATTCCAATTGACGAAAAAGAATACTATGCGGCACAGCATATATATAATGTATGCCAGTGCAATGTTGCCGATGAAGGCAAGTATACAGGATATATATGATGCTTTTATTGTATGTATTGAGGTTTTGTTGTTGTAGCCCATATTGTTTGATTATAGTGTTGTGTGCTCTTTTTGTTTTGGTGTGCATACCAAAATTTCTGCAAAGTTACAATAAAGTTTTGAAACAGACAAATATATGTGACGAAAAAATGCACTGCTACTCTTCTCGAGCGGCAGTGCATTTAAAGTATGTTTAACTAATTGCCTTTTCTAAGTGAAAAATAACCTCACGGTCAATCTTCATTATCCAAGAGTTAAACAACCTTTTTCTAACCTAATAACTAAAACCTAAATCTATTATATATCTACTAACCTAAACAATATCTATTTCATGTAACCTCTTGCTTATCTTCGAAGAGGAGGGGTGTCGTTCTGCGGTTCAGTCTTGTTGCTTTGTCGCAGTCAGACGTTTGGTTGCTACTTTATGTTTATCCTGCAATCTTTTTGAACCTTATCAAAAGCGAGTAACTATTGAGATTGAATTTCAGAATTACTAATCTGTCAAATGTTAACTTTGTTTTGACGATGCAAAATTACAACTTTTCCGCTGTGTGCGCAAACAATTTTTGGATTTTATCGGCATTTTTGGAATATAATTGACAAAAGTCAACGAATGTGTACGCACACACAGTGACGTTTTTCTGTTTTGTGCTGTAAATCTGTATTTTGTATTTCAGAGCCCTTGCCTTCTCTTGCCCTTACCATTTCTTGCGGCATATTATGTATATGATAACCGGTGCACCGAAGATAGGCGTAACGGCGTTAATCGGTATGATGGTGTTCTGCGGAAGCATGCTGATGAGGTTGCATGTCAGTGCTATGCATGCACCGCAGAGCATGGTGGCAGGGAGTAGGGTGGCATGGTTCGACGTGCGTGTCACGAGACGTGCTATGTGGGGAACGGCAAGTCCGATGAATGCTACCGGTCCGCAGAAGGCTGTCACGACGGCGGTGAGCACTCCGGTGGCAAGTAGCAGCATTTGGCGCGTACGCATGATGTTGATGCCGAGGTTTGAGGCATAGTTGTCGCCGAGCAGCATGGCGTTAAGTGGCTTAATGAGCAGTGCGGAGAGTGCAAGCCCGGCAATGCTTGCCATGGCAAAGAACGGCAGTTGTGCCGGACTGACGTCGCTGAAGCTTCCCATGCCCCACATTACGTAATTGTGTATGTTGTCGGCGGTGGCGAAGAAGTTTAGCAGGGCTACCAGGCTCGATGCCAGGTAGCTTACCATGATGCCGACTATCAGCAGCATTAGGTTGTTGCTTACCATGCTGGCGAAGGCGAGTAGCAGTACGATGACCAGCATGGCACCGAGGAATGCTCCGGTGATGACGGCGAAGTAGCCCACTATCACGTTGTCGCCAATGCTTATTACACCGCCCGTCACGAGCATCACTATGCCTACGCCGAGGCTGGCACCGTTGGTGATACCGAGTATGGAAGGACCTGCCAGTGGATTGCGGAAGGTGGTCTGCAGCAGCAGTCCGGCTGTTGACAGCGATGCGCCGCACAGTATGGCGGTGACAGCCTGAGGCAGTCGGCTTTCCATTACGATGTAGTTCCAACTGGCTTTCTCTGCTGTTCCGCCTGCGAGTATGCTGAGCACCTGACTGGCAGGTATGCTTACGGAGCCATATATCAGGTTGAGCATGGCGAGCACAACCATCAGCACGGCAAGCAATATGTTCAATATAGTACCTTTATACATTGTTTAAACACTTATGTTCTTCCGTTTGCGACGCATTGCTTACAAGGAATCCTTCCTTTCCACTCTCTTGTAATATATGAGGTTCGCTTTGTCGGTAGGATGCAGTATGTTTACGTATTCGCGCAGCAATACATCGGGGTGAAACGGAGTCTTTTCGAAGAACATGGTGCCCGACAGGTTACACGAATATACATTCTGTTTCTGATAGGCAGACATGTAGGCGTTCATGTTCCAGAAGCCTTTGAGGTCTTCAAGCGTCATGTCGGTAGCCTGGTTGTATTTTATAAGCCAGAAGTCGGCATCCTTGGCCTTCTCAAAAGCCACCTCCGGACTGTAAGGCACTGCACCCTTGTCGGGTAAGTCCTTGAAGATGTAGTCGCCGCCGGCGTCGTCAATGAGGATTGCCACGGTACTGTTGCCGCCGGCAATGTACCATGTGCTGCCTATCTTCATCTCCGTCACTACTGTAGGGCGCGATTTGTATTGCTGGGCCTCGCGGCGAGTGTCGTCATAGCTTCGCTCAACACTGGCGAATATGCTGTCTGCCTCATGCTGTCTGCCGAGCAGCATGCCGTAGAAGCGAATCCATTCAGCCCTGCCCAGCGGAGTCCTCTCCATGTAGTCGGCACACTCAATGAGCGGTATTCCGAGCTTACCAAGCTTGCCATAGCTGCCGCTGTTTTCAAACGGAGACAGCATTACGGCATCGGGGCTGATGTCTATCAGACCCTCTATGTTCGGCGTCATGGTTTCGCCGAGGTCGGCAATCTTGCCGCGTGCAACATCCTTGTGCAGCTTCGGCAGGTTGATGTATTGCAGGTCGCAAATACCCTTGATCTTGTCGTAGGCCCCCAGTTCGTCTATCAGTCCGCAGTGTACAGAGGTGTAAACCACGGCGTTGGATATAGGGGTGCGTATTACGTCACCGTCAGGCAGGTTGTCAGGCAGTTTCTCCTCCCTGGGCACCAATACGTAGCTGTGCAGCGTGCGTGTGGAGTCCCAAGGGTCGGTGATGCGTGCCGTTACGTAGCCGTCGTGCTGCTCCATGGTCAGCAGTTCGGAATACTTCATTTCAATAGGCAGACTGTCATCGCTGGCATGTTTGCCTGTCACTCCGCACGATGTGATGGCGAAGGCGATGATGGTGACATATAGTGTGACTTTCAGTTTCATACTGCAAAGTTACAAGAAAATATCCGCCTGCACAAACTTTTGTTGGCTAAAAATTTTGTAGAATGGAAATAAATAAGTAACTTTGTCGCTGAATTAGGCACTATGAACAGCCCCTCAGGCGATAGTTGCCATAACGTAGGATTAAGTATATAAGAATAAAGGAGGTGGGAACCTGACAAGGACCACCAGAGAACAATAACGACACATAAATAATAATGGTAGAAGTAAAAGAAATACTCCAGGACGCCGAGGAGCGTATGGAGATGGCGGCGATGTTCCTTGAGGAGCAGCTTTCGCGTGTTCGCGCAGGTCGCGCCAATACAGCTATCCTTGATGGTATCAAGGTAGAGTCTTACGGTATGATGGTGCCACTTAACCAGGTGGCTAACGTCAGCACGCCTGATGCGCGTACCATAGCCATAAAGCCATGGGACAAGAAGGCTATACGCGCTATTGAGAAGGCCATAATGGACTCAGAGGTGGGCATCACGCCAGATAATAACGGCGAGGTGATACGCCTGGCTATTCCGCAGCCTACTGAGGAGCGCCGTAAGGAACTCGTGAAGCAGTGCGGCAAGATTGCCGAGAAGGCTAAGATAGAGGTGCGCAACGTGCGCGGTGACCTCAAGGATAAGCTGAAGAAGGCTATCAAGGACGGATTGTCTGAGGACGTGGAGAAGGATGCAGAGAACGACCTGCAGAAGATTCACGACAAGTACATCGCTAAGCTCGATGCACTTATCGAGGAGAAGAACAAGGAGATAATGACAGTCTGATGACTGGATTGGTTATAAAGAATACGGGGTTCTGGTACACTGTACTGACCGACGATGGTGCTACGGTTGACTGTAAGGTGAAGGGAAACTTTCGCCTGAAGGGCATACGTAGCACCAATCCTGTTGCCGTGGGCGACAGGGTGGTGATATCGCAGGCCAACAGCGACGAGAATGCATGGATTACGGAGATAGAGGACCGTAGGAACTATATCATCAGGAAGTCGTCGAACCTGTCCAAGCAGAGCAGCATCATAGCCGCCAACGTGGACCAGGCCATGCTGATAGTGACGATAAACCATCCGCAGACCAGCACCACGTTCATAGACCGCTTCCTCGCTTCGGCTGAGGCTTACAGGGTGCCCGTGGTGCTCATATTCAACAAGACTGACCTGCTGGACGATGATGAGGCTCACTACCTCGAGATGATGCGCACGCTATATAGCACCATTGGCTATGAGAGCGTGGCAATGTCGGCCGTTACAGGCGAAGGACTCGATGAACTGAAGCAGCGGCTGCAGGGAAAGATTACCTTGTTCAGCGGCAACAGTGGAGTGGGGAAGAGCACCATCATCAATGCGCTGATACCCGATGCTAACCTGCGTACGGCGGAGATTAGCGATGCACATAACCAGGGCACGCACACCACTACCTTCAGCGAAATGCTGAAACTGGCTGAGGATACATGGATAATTGACACTCCCGGAGTGCGCGGGTTCGGTACGTTCGACATAGAGAAAGAGGAACTCACGTCTTACTTCAAGGAGATATTCCACTTCTCGAAGGACTGCCGTTTCTCTGACTGTACACACACGCATGAGCCCGGATGCGCAGTGCTGAAGGCAGTGGAGGAGCACTATATAGCGCAGTCGCGATACCAAAGCTACCTGTCTATGCTTGAAGATAAGGAAGACGGCAAGTATCGTGCCGCATATTAACTATAAGAAAAAGAATTATGATACTGACTACAACGACAATCGTGGAAGGACACCCAGTGAAGGAATACAAGGGTGTGGTGACCGGTGAGACCATCATCGGCGCAAATTTCGTAAAGGATTTCTTTGCTGGCATACGCGACGTTATAGGAGGACGCTCTGGCAGCTATGAAAAGGTGCTGCGCGAGGCGAAGAACACGTCGATGGAAGAGATGCAGGAGCGTGCCATGAAACTCGGTGCCAATGCCATCATCGGCATAGATGTTGACTACGAGACTATCGGACAGAACAACTCTATGCTCATGGTTGCTGTCAGCGGTACGGCGGTGGTGATTTAGTCTCCTCGTTCGTATTTAACTCGCGAATTTTGCCCTTCGAAATCACGAAGCTCGTTTTTTCTCCCAAAAACGGCAAAAATGCGCATTTTCTGTAAAGTTCTGTATCACAGAGCTTTAAATTGTTGCGCCCTTTTGCGGCAATCCTTCCGATTCGTAATTTGATAGCTTTTACCTTGTAATTTGATAGCTTTTACCTTGTCATTAGGCATCTTTTATCGTGCAAAAGCATTCATTTTACAATAAAAAACGGTACAAATAGTAAGTTGAAAGCTATTAAATTACAGTAAAAGGTTCAGTCATGCACTGCTCGTTATGCAAAACGAGCAGTTTTTTCTCTCTGTTTTGCATCAGAAACCATGGTTCCATTTGTATGCAAAAAATGGGCTGCAAGAGGTCAGTTCCACTTATGGTTGGAATTTTTAGAACCCACCCTTATATGAAGATTAGATGATTTATCTGAAATTTGCCCATGCAATAACACATTTTTGAACTTTCCTGCCGTTATTCCGATTATTTTTTGTAAATTTGCCGTTGAACTGATTACTTCCATCCTGACAATGTCTAAAAGATGACGCAAGAAAATAAGGACATACAGCCACAGGCAGAACCACATATCGTGAAGTCGCACGACATTCACATTGACAATGACTATGCAGACTGGATATCGGACATTAAGAGTCGCTATCGTTCTGCACAGGTAAAAGCTGCTGTCAAGGTGAATGCTGAGAAACTTTTGTTCAACTGGCAACTTGGCCGTGACCTGGTTCAGAAGAAAGCCGAAGAACGCTGGGGAGCAGGAGTTGTAGAACAAGTAAGCTTAGATTTGAAGCGAGAATTTCCTAATGCGGATGGCTTTTCTACTTCCAATCTGTGGTTTATGAAACGTTGGTATTCTTTTTATACAACCAATGTTAATCCCAAGATACTGCAACAGTTTGCGGATAATGTGCAACATTCAAACCAACAGGCAGTTTCAAAACTTTACCAGGTTGGTAAAGAAATCCAGGAGAAGATACTTTACCAAGATGGTAAAGAATTCCCATTGAGATATGCGTTACGTTGATGGACATTGGGAATATTTCAAGTTTAATGGAAAGAATAAATGGAATCCTGTGGCCAATACATCTAACGGTCAAGAGGAGAGGAAGTACATGTTGAATGCTTATCGCGTGTTACTGACTCGTGCCCGTCAAGGCATCATAATATGTGTTCCGAGTGGAAACAGTCGGTTAACGCCAGAAGGTTTTCCTGAAGACCCAACGCGTCTGCCAGAGTTTTATGATGGAACATATAAGTATTTGAAAATGTTGGGAATAAAAGAAATATAGTATTAAAAAAATCTAATAACTATTCCGGAAATTTTAACAACGGTTTTAACATAAAATTTTTGGTTATATGCATAATCATTCTTACCTTTGCAACTGAAAACGAACAAAAACAATAACTTGGTATGAAAGAAAATTACGAGGACTTGTTACAAAATACTCTAAAAGATTTTAATCCTTTAGAGCCTGAGAGCACATTTAATTCAATTGCAGATGATTTGATGAAAGATTATTGTATTAAGTGTGGAGACAATGAATTTTACTTTGCAGAGATAGAGTTTTATTACTATCGGACAAAGGACAAGGAAATACTAAAGATTAACAACTCTCAATGGGAGGGCGTTACTTATCCACGTATAACAAAAGCAGGTGATTTCTTTTATCATTTAAGTGGCTGTGATATTTGTTTCGAAAGTTGTCTTGTCAGGTCTGGTGTTGAAATTGATGGTGAAGGAGGCGGTATCTTGATTAGAAGTATAGTCGATAAGTATGGTAACGTGACGGCTGGCCCAATTAATTGCGTAAATACCATGTTGAATGCTTGTGGCAGAGGAAAAGTCCCGTTCCTTGACAAGAAGGAAGGAAAGAGAGTGCAGAATATTGAAGTGTGTTCCACTTTTCGTTTCTTGGGAGATAAGGATTATAAGAAGATTAATAAAGGAGAAAATAATGATGGTAAATATAAACTTGCTTTTTATGATAAAAAGATAAGTTCAAATGATTGGAACAAGGCTAGACCATCATATTATTCATACAGGTTTAAAAATGACGACAACTAATTGGAATATTCTCTACGGAATCCATTACGGCAATCATATGGTTGATAGCCTGACGGATACTGTGTTTTTCTCAGACCTGTTGCCAGAAAGGTGTCCTACGATGTATCAAAGTCTTGATAAGATTTTGAGGGAAAATCACATCGACCACAGGTTACTGAGACACACAAAGGATATATGGTGTCGTGATTATATGCCGATTCAGACAAGCGGGAAAAGTTTTGTCTTTTACAAATATAATCCAGACTATCTGCAAACGAAATATTACAAGCGGACAATTACGAATGTGGATCGAGTTGGAAATATAGAGTGTCTGCGGCAAGATGGAGAGGTCTTTGATTTAGATTTGGTCATTGATGGAGGTAACGTGGTAAGATGTGATGACAAGATCGTGATGACAGAGAAAGTGTTCTTTGAGAACAAGGATAAGTCGCGCAATGAAGTTCAACGACTATTAGAGGAGGCTTTTGAATGTGACATTATATTCCTTCCATGGGACAGAAAAGAGATTTTCGGACATAGTGATGGCATAGTACATTATGTAGGCGACAATCGTGTGTTGATGACTAACTATGCAGACTTTGATGCTGCGAAATCTAATAAGATTCTAAATTTATTAGAGAAACATGTGGAGGTGATTCCGCTAAGGTACAATGTGAAACGAAAACACGAGCGCAGTTGGGCATACATCAACTTCTTGCAGATAGGTAATCTGGTATTAGTGCCACAATTAGGAATACCAGAAGACGAACAAGCGCTACAGCAGATAAGGGATGCCATGCCACGTTGCAAGGTGATGGGTGTGCCTGCTTTAGAAGCTGTTCGCAAGGGTGGCGCACTGAACTGCATTTCGTGGAATGTTGCTACTACACAATGGAACAGCGGCTTTATGGGAGAAGAATACAAAGTGCATGGACGTCCTGTCAGTTGGATCAAGAAAGCCGCAGAAAAGGGATACAGACAATGGCAATGTAACTTGGGCATTTGCCTTTTTTATGGAAATGGTGTTGAGAAAGACATTGTCGCTGCAAATCAATGGTATGGGAAATCCGCTGAACAAGGTTGTGATAAGGCGCAATTCAATCTAGGCCTTAGCTACTATAAAGGAGAGGGTGTAGTGAAGGACTATACTAAAGCGATGCATTGGTTCAAGAAGGCTTCGGAGCAGGGTGATGCTGATGCACAACTTCATATAGGCAGGTGTCTTGAAGAGATGAATGCCAGTAATGAGGATATCGTGGCGGCATATAAGAAGTCTGCAGAGATGGGAAATCCTGAGGCTATGTACTTCTTGGGAAAATGGTGTCAATATGGTGATAAGGGATTGACTGTCGATATCCAAGAGTCCTTCAGATGGTGGAAAAAGGCTGCAGAAATAGGGTGTAGCCAGGCTCAATGCGCGATAGGAGATTGCTATGATTTTGGCAAAGGTGCTGCCGAAGACAAAATAGAAGCCTTGAAGTGGTACAAACGGTCTGCTTCAAAAGATTATATTCCTGCGGTTTATGTTTTAGGACTGTGCTACTATTACGGTAATGGAATCAGAAAGAATAAGAGGGAAGCATTGAGGTATTTTAGAAGAGCAGCCAAAAATGAATATGCAGCAGCCGTATGCATGATAGGTGAATACTATTACTATGGTTATATAGTAGACGAGGATGAAGAAGAAGCTGTCAAGTACTTCAAAAGAGCTGCTGAACTAGGAAATGAAAGGGCTGCGGAAATTCTTTCAAGGATATTATTGAAGAATAAAGAACCTCGTTTAGAAGATTTACCATTTTAATATAACATATGAAGACAATAGAAGTAGTAGCAGCGGTTATCCGCAAGGACGATAAGATATTTGCCACTCAGCGGGGATACGGCGAGTGGAAGGACTGGTGGGAGTTTCCTGGGGGAAAGATAGAACCGGGGGAGACACCGAAGGATGCCCTGAGACGGGAGATACGAGAGGAACTGTCAACGGATATCAGCGTGGATGAGTTCCTTTGTACGGTGGAGTATGACTACCCGAAGTTCCATCTGGTGATGCACTGCTATATGTGCTCACTGTTGACGGACTCGCTTCACCTGAATGAGCATGAGGCAGCCAAGTGGCTCGGAAGGGAGGAACTGCCAAGCGTGAAGTGGCTCCCGGCTGATGTGGAGGTGATAGAGGGGTTGGCGTCTGTATGGTAGGCAGAGTGTCAGATGGTTGTAAGTATAGGTTGGAATTTTTAGAATCTATCTAAAAAAATGTATATTTGCACTATGAAACGATTTTATCTCATATTGTTCAGTATGTTACTCTTTGGCGTCGCTGCGCGCGCAGAGAGCGGTTCGCCTGTCGTAGTGGTGAAGGCTGACAGAACGGTGATATATCCTCAGCGAATGGAACTGACGGGGGAGGAGTCGTTGATGGACATACTCCAGATGGTGCCGGAACTGTTGATTGCCGGTTATGAGGATGTGATAGAGAACTATAACCTACGCATAGACAACTGTCCGGTGAATGGTGATTCAAGGTTGGTAATTAATCAGATTAAGGCTAAGGATATAGCCGTTATTCAGGTCTGTGACAATACTGGCGTTGCGAAGGGTACCATAGGAATGGGCAGGGTGCTGGATATCAACATGACGATGCCTGAAAGATGGAGCGGCTTTGTGGAAGGACAGGGGGACTTCGGAAAGAATGCTGCTGGTATAGGAACGGTGAATGCGTTATACGGCGGTAAGAATACGGACCTGTATGCCAATGCGTCCTATAGGCATCAGGACGGGGACAGGGAGTATCTGACGCTTCACATGACAAACCGCTTTGATGACAGAAACAAACTGCTGACATATTTTACTCAGCAATATCTTGATGCCCCTGCCGGTACGTCGCGTAAGGTGATGGGCAGGGCGAGGTATTTCCATACCTTTAATGACATGGGGACGGAACTGCTCGTGGTGGGTGGATATCAGTATGCCAGCGACCCGGTTGTATGCAGCAAGTTGCCTTTGTTTAATGTTGAACTGAACACCCCGTTGTTTACCGAGCGTCTGTCACTGATGGCGGGCGTCGAGGGTAATTACCTGATGACCAGCCAGAGGGGTGTGGACAGGAACTGGGATGTGTTTAATAATGATGTGTATGTGCAACTGTCATATACTCTGCCGAAGTGGAGGCTGACAGCTGGTAGTCGTGTGATGTTCTATGACTACAAGCTGTATGGCAGGCAGAATGACGGGGAGGGCAGGAAGAAGTATTCTGATGTTCGTAACAATACCAATGCTTGCGTGGTATATGTGCCCGATGACAGGAACCAGATACAGCTGGGCTATTATCATAAGTTCTATAATCCTTCCTATGAGTATTTCTTTATGAACAGCGCTACGCTGTCTGATGAGGGGTGGGGGATTACTGAGGGAAGACTGAATGAGAGGGATATCAATCAGCTGAAGCTGGCTTATGCCTATAGCAGACGGTGCCTGATCGTGCAGACGGAGGTCAGTTATTATGCCGTAGAGGGAAGTGAGAACTACACCGGACTGGGGGCGTCGGCTTACTGGAGGGCTAAGGCGCTGAGCCTGGCGGGCGGAGCAAATCTCTACACAGCTAAGAGCAGGACCTATGCGACATTCCGCTTTGCTCCGTCGGTCTGTCTTCCTCATGATTGGCGCATCGCCATGCAGGTGGTATATTATACCAAGAGCTCACCCATACGGGAGGCAACGGGAGTGCCGGTGTATGGATGCCTGTCTGTGAACAAACAGATAGGCAGGCATTGGAACTTCGGCATCGACTGGCATGATATGTTTGATGCCTTCTGCAGTGAGGCTGTAGTCAACAGACATGCTGCCAACGTGAAATTACAGTATAGATTCTAATAATAACAGGAAATAGAGTATGACAAGTATAGAACTGGATATGATTCAGACTGCCGGCATAGGTGCCATGGCACTCCTCGTCGGTATGGTTTTGACAAGAAAGGTGGCTTTCCTACAGAAGTTCTGTGTGCCGTCGCCGGTAAGTGGTGGCATCATCTTCTCGTTAGTTACCCTAGCGCTGTATGGATGGTTTGATTTGGAGGTGTCGTTTGATGGTACTATGAAGGATTTCTTTATGCTGGCATTCTTTACCAGCGTAGGCTTCCAGAGTGACCTTAAGGTAATAAAGAAAGGAGGCAAGCTCTTGGTTGTTATGCTTGTACTGTTGATAGCTGTTATCACGGTGCAGAACCTGATGCCGCTGGGTATTACCCGGATAATGGATGTTGACCCATTGATAGGCATGGCGGCAGGCAGTATATCCATGACTGGCGGCCACGGTACGGCGGGCGGTTTTGCAAGCGTACTTGAGAGAATGGGACTGCAAGGTGCAGGGACAATAGGTATGGCTGCTGCTACCTTTGGCTTGATTGCCGGCTCAATGGTAGGCGGACCCTTGGCAGAGAAGATAATCCGGACGAAGCTAACCCATGAGCAGGTACAGCAGGATGAAGAGATAGACCCGGCAATGGCAGGTATAGAGAGTGACGAGGCATCGCCGACAGGTCGTGCAAAGCGTGTGAGTTCGAACGAACAGGAGTTTCAGCAATATGCGAAGGCCTTCTATTGTATTATCTTTGTCATGGGTGGAGGCACCATCATGAGTTGGCTGTTTGCAAAGACTGGTATTACTTTCCCTACCTATTTCGGAGCCTTGATATTAGCTGCCTTTGTTCGAAACACCATAGGATTCATCAGTTACAAAGAAAATGGCAAATGGAAGAAAGCAGAGAAATTACTTGACATGGAGCGTATAGTAAGTGTGGGTAATATCTGTCTGTCTCTCTTCCTTGGGATGGCAATGATATCGTTAAAGCTGTGGGAACTTCAGAACTTGGCATTGCCATTGATAGTCATCCTGATCTCTCAGGTGATTATGATGGCGCTGTTTGCGTATATAGTGGCATTCCCGTTGTTAGGACGAGATTATGATGCGGCAGTCCTGTGTGCCGGAATGTGTGGCTTCGGTCTTGGTGCTACTCCAAATGCGATGGCGAACATGAGTGCAGTATGTTACAAATATCGCTATACGGTCAAGCCCTTCCTTATTGTCCCAATCATAGGAGCGATGTTCGCGGATTTGATAAATACCGGAATTATAACCCTTTTCCTTAATTTCTTATAGGCATCCCCCCGCCAGCATAATAAAAAAATCGTGCAGACCATTCGGTCTGCACGATTTCTATTCTCATTATATGTCTATCCTTACTTCACCTCCTCGAAGTCGGCATCCTGAGCGTCTTGCTGAGCGTTTGAAGAACCGCCTTGCTGTGCGCCTCCCTGGGCTCCGGCGCCGTTGAAACCTGCGCCACCCATGTCTGGACCAGCCTGTGCGCCTGCCTGTGCTCCGGCACCTGCTGCGTACATCTTCTGAGCTACGTTGTTTACCTCTGCGATGGCTGCGTCGATGGCTGCAAGGTCTTGTGCCTTGTGGGCATCCTTCAACTTCTGAAGGGCTGCCTCCA
>JAEEGH010005380.1_pt1 | contig 32194 bp, 26 predicted proteins | sample 9134181 | NCBI WGS metagenome assembly JAEEGH01 (sample SAMN16246544, study PRJNA631951) | gut metagenome | biome: gut microbiome; feature: rumen; material: DP-attached | host: Bos | place: Iran: Karaj | collected 2018-10
TGGAAAGTATGAAGGCTGGTATTGCACACCTTGTGAATCTTTCTGGACTGACACCCAAGTAGGTGAAGAGCATCTTTGCCCAGATTGTCATAGGCCAGTTCATAAAGCAGAAGAGGAATGTTATTTCTTCAAAACTTCCAAATATGTTGATCAATTAGTTAAACACTATGAAGCCAACCCAAAATTTATTACCCCAGTTTCACGTAAGAATGAAATGATGAATACCTTTATTAATAAAGGTTTAGATGATTTAAGTGTTTCTAGAACATCTTTCGATTGGGGAATTCCAATTAGAGAAAACAACAAACATGTTCTTTATGTTTGGCTTGATGCCTTATGCAATTATATTACTGCTTTAGGTTATGATACAGACCACCCAGAACTCTTCAAAAAATTCTGGGAAGATCCAAACTGTGAGATTGTTCATGTTGTGGGCGCAGACATTACACGCTTCCACGTAATTTATTGGCCAATGTTTTTAACATCATTAGGATTAAGACTTCCTGATAGAGTCTTTGTTCATGGTTTATTAGATCTAAATGGTGAAAAGATGTCAAAGAGCCGCGGAAACGTTGTTTCGCCATTCCCACTTATTGAAAGATATGGTGTAGATACAGTTCGCTGGTTCCTTGCAAAAGAATTTTCTTTTGGAAGCGATGGAAGATTTACTCCTGAATCATTTGCGGAACGTATTAATGTTGACCTTGCGAACAACTTCGGAAACCTTGTTAACAGAACAACCTCAATGATTTCAAAATATTTTGAAGGTGTTGTTCCAGAACTTAAAAATCCAGGCGAAAAAGAAAAATCAATTCGAGCATTAACTGAAAAGACAATAAAAGCATATGAGAACTTGATGGATGATCTTAAAGTCTCTGAAGCTTTAAATGAAGTTGTTGAATTGCTTAATGTTGCAAATAAATATATCGAAGAATCACAACCTTGGGTTTTATCAAAAGAAGGAAAAACTGAAGAATTAGGAAATGTCATGGCTGTATTAACAAGCACAATCATTACATGCACAAAACTTCTTTCTCCTGTTTTGGTAGAAACCGCAGATAAGGTCTATGCTCTCTTTAATTTAACTGAAGAACAAAAAACATATGAATTTATCGGGAATTTCTGTGGATTTACAGGAAACCATGTCGAAAAAGGAAGCCCACTTTTCCCAAGATTAGATATTGCTTTGGAGACCGAATATATTAATTCACTAACTAAATAAAATATGGCAAAACTAGATCAAAACAGAACGCCTTATTTAGATGCGTTAAAGACATACATTTCTCGTGACACAACTCAACTAGATGTTCCAGGACATCAGCAGGGTAATGTTTCAAATGCTCTAAAAGATTATCTTGGAGCTAATATTTTTAAATGTGATGTCAACGCTCCAATAGGCTTAGATAATCTTGCAAATCCACACGCATGTTTGCAAGAAGCAGAAGATCTATTTGCAGACTTTGCTGGTGCAGATAATGCGTTCTTTTTGATTAATGGTACATCAAGCGGCATTATCGCTATGATTATGTCGGCTTGTAGAGCAAATGATAAAATCATTCTTCCAAGAAACGTACATAAATCAATTGTTTCTGCTCTTATCCTTTCTGGTGCTTCTCCTATTTATATAATGCCTAGAATTGATGCTGATTTAGAGATCGCCAATCAACCAACAGTTGAAGAATACATTAATGCAATGCATAAGTACCCAACAGCCAGATCAATCTTTATTATTAACCCTACTTATTTTGGCGCAGTTAACGACTTAAAACGTCTTGTTGAAGAAGCACACTCAAGAGGAATGTCTGTATTAGTAGATGAAGCACACGGCGCCCACTATTACTTTGATAAAAAAGGACCAATTTCAGCAATGGAGGCCGGAGCAGACATGGCCGCGGTTTCGTTTCACAAAACAGGCGGAAGTTTAACTCAGTCATCAGTTTTGTTGCTCAAGTCTGAGCTTATTCAAAAACAAAAAGTACAGAAAACCCTTAATATTTTGAATACAACCTCCCCGTCCACACTTCTTATAGCTTCACTTGATGCAGCTAGACATTTCGTCGCAAACCATGGTCAGGAAGCGATGGACCATACCCACGAAATTAGCAAGTACGCAAGAGAACAAATTTCGAAGATAAATGGTTTTGTTCCGTGTGGAAGAGAGCATTTCTTGGCACGTGGTTGTTATGAATATGACGACACAAAACTTGTTATCAAATTAGAACATCTTGATATTAATGGTTTTGATGTTTATCAATTACTTCAAAAAGATTATAAGATTCAAATTGAATTAGCTGAAACTTATGCAATCATGGCTATTTTAGCCATTGGAACCGGTAAGAAACAAATTGATAAACTTGTTGCTGCTCTTAAAGATATATCAAAGAAACATTACAAAAAGACATATGAATACAAGAGACACGCCTTTGGCGTTGAATTCCCGTTCCAAATTGTTAGACCTCGTAGTGCATATCACGCACCAGGAGAAAGAATTCCACTTAAAGAGGCTGTGAATCAAATTTCTAAAGAATCAATTATGATCTACCCTCCAGGAATCCCATTAATCGTACCTGGTGAAGTTTGGACAAAAGACTTAGTTAAAAGAGTCGAAGGATATAAGAAAAATGGTGTAACCATTCTTTCAGATTACGGTGCAGATGTTGTTAACGTTATTGAGACTGATAAATGGAAGATGTACAGAACATACCAAAACAAATTGTCTAACTATGTTACAAAGAGATTAACAACTCCACGTAATGATGATTTCTCTATGCCGTTCGAGGGTGGAAAACATAGTGGCACAATTGTTCTTTTACCATTTAGAAAAGACACATGGAGAAAGAATGCTGAACCAGCATTGAAGAACTATAAAGAAGTGATTGATGCAATTGCTAAGTATGAGCCTGTTTATGTAGGTATTGCACCAAAACTTTGGAACAGAGTAATCAAAGATTACGAGAATAGAGAAAATATTTATCCAATCAAAATTGCCTATAACGATTCTTGGGCTAGAGATAACTGCCCAATCTTTGTTACAAACGGAGACAGAATGAGAATCGTTGACTTTAGATTTAATGCTTGGGGTGGAGATTATGATGGTCTTTACTCTAATTATAAAAACGACGACCAACTAACAAAGAATTTGGCTAAGAAATTTGGACAAGAAGTCTACAGACTTGATGATTTTGTTTTAGAAGGCGGATCAATTCATGTTGATGGCGAAGGGACTTGTATGGTTACAAAGGCGTGTTTACTTTCGCCTGGAAGAAATCCTCATTTAACCCAACTTGAAATTGAAGAGACCCTCAAGATTTATCTTGGAGTAAGTAAAGTTATATGGCTTGAAAACGGAATTTATCAAGATGAAACAAATGAACACGTTGACAATATCGCATGTTTCATTAGACCTGGTGTTGTTGCGTTAGCATGGACCAATGATAAAGAAGATCCACAATATAAATTCTCTCAAGAAGCCTACAAAATTTTAAAAAACGAAAAGGATGCAAAAGGCAGAGAACTCGAAATTGTAAAAATCAAGGTTCCGAAACCAATGTATATGTCCAAAAAAGAATCTCAGGGAATTTCTGTTGGAACACATGATGCAAAGACAAGACAAGAAGGGGATAGACTTGCAGCTTCATACATTAACTTCTATCAAGGAGAAAAATTTGTTATTCTTCCAGGGTTTGGAGTACCAGAAGACAAAGCCGCAAAAGAAACCTTACAAAAACTTTATCCTGAAAAAGATATTATCCAGCTTAATACAAAAGAAATATTACTCGGTGGAGGAAACATTCATTGTATTACAATGCAGATTCCATATAACAAGGAGTTTATAAAGAAAAATGAAAATTAAAGTAGCTATTACTCAAATGAGTTGTTCAGACAACTACGAGGCAAACGTAAAGAAAGCAGAAGAAATGGTTAAAAAGTGTGCTGAGTCAGGGGCACAAATCGTACTTTTGCAAGAACTTTTCTCTGGCTTATATTTTTGCCAAGTTGAAGATTATGATAAGTTCGAATTAGCACAAATTCGCGAGAAATCCTCACTAATTTCGCATTTTAAAGAAGTTGCAAAGAAATATAACGTTGTTCTTCCAATCTCATTTTTTGAAAAGAGTGGGAACAATTATTTTAACTCGCTTGTTATGATTGATGCTGATGGTAAAGACCTCGGTTTATATCGAAAAACACATATCCCAACTGGAGAGTGTTATGAAGAAAAATTCTATTTCTCTCCTGGAGACACAGGATTTAAGGTATTTAAAACAAAATACGGAAGAATCGGCGTTGGAATTTGTTGGGATCAATGGTTCCCTGAAACTGCAAGAATACTTGCTTTGAAAGATGCAGAGATTTTACTATACCCAACCGCAATAGGATCTGAGCCAGTTTTAGTTAGAGACTCGATGCCGCATTGGAGAAACACAATGTGCGGTCACGCTGCAGCAAATATTATTCCTGTTTGTGCATCAAATAGGGTTGGTGTAGAAAAAGCAGGAAAGTCATTTATGACTTTCCAAGGATATTCATTTATTGCAGATCAACATGGATGTGTTGTTGAAGAAATGAATCGTGAAGAAGAAGGTTTAAGAATTCACGAATTCGACCTTACAGAAATTGATAAAGAAAGAGTATCTTGGGGTGTTTTCAGAGACAGAAGACCAGAAACATATAAAGAATTAGTTGGTTACTCAAAAGAATTAGATGAATAAAAATGACAAAAAATCTCAAGTACATCGTGGCAAAGTAAATCCGAATTCCATAAAAGAATTTAAAGTTCATGAAGAGTGCGAGTTACTTGAGTTTTTGTTTGCAAAATTTCCAAGTTTATCAAGAAATGCTGTTAAGTCAATTTTAAGTGGGCACTATGTCGCTGTTAATGGTGCGCCAGTAACTCAATATAATCTCAAACTTTCAAAAGATGATGTTGTAATTGTGTCTAAACAACGCATATCAAAGAAAAATCGCGAGGATTTACCTATAATTTTTGAAAATGAAGAGTTTATTGTGATAAATAAACCAAGCGGCCTTTTAACTATTCCCAGCGACAACGAAAAAGGCAGAACAGCATACCGAATGGTTAATGACTATGTACAACAAAAAGACAAGCACAATCGAATTTTTGTGGTCCATAGATTAGATGAAGATACGTCGGGTGTGTTAATGTTTGCAAAGAACTCAAAAATTAAAGATATCTTGCAAAAGAACTGGAACGATATTGTGCTCGAGAGAGGGTATTATGCCGTTGTTGAGGGCAAGATGCCAAAACAGCAAGACACTTTAATTAATTTTCTAAAAGAAAATTCATTGAACCTAATGTATGTAACAAATGACAAAACAAATGGCAAAAAATGCGTAACTCAATATAAGGTTATTAAAAGTAATAAAGATTATTCCTTGCTTGATGTGAATATTGATACAGGAAGAAAGAACCAAATACGTGTGCAACTAGGACATATTGGCCACCATGTTGTGGGTGATGATAAATATGGCGAACCAGCAGATCCACTCAAAAGACTCGGGCTTCATGCATATAAGTTAAAATTCATTCACCCAATTACAAAAAAGATGTATGAGTTCAAAACAGAAATGCCAAAAGAATTTGAAGCACTGATGAAATAAAAAACACGAGAATTTCACATAATTTTGCATCTATCTCGTGTTTTTATTTTGATTAATTTAGGTGATAAACTTTATAAACAATATTTTTGTTGATCTTAGTCATCTCAGAGACTTTTTTAATAGCATCCTTTGTGCTCATCCCTGAATCAACCATCGACTTAACCATATTTACTATATCATTATTACTGATAACAGGCTTAACCTCACCTGTTGAACCTTCAACAACAATTACCATTTCACCTTTAAGTGTTTCAGGGTCAATTTCTGACATTGCTTTAAGCCCGCAGCGAATAAATTCTTCGTGCTTTTTGGTGAGTTCTCTAGCTAAGCAAGCTTTTCTGTCGCCAAAGATTTCATATAAGGCTTCCAAAGTCTTCTTGATGCGGTGTGGAGCTTCATAAAATATAAGCGTTTCTTTTCTATAAACTAGCTCTCTTAATTCCTCTAAACGAACAGATTCTTTTGCATTCAAAAATCCATGAAAATAGAAGTGGTCTTCACATAAACCTGAGGCTACTAAGGCGTTTAGTGCAGCATTAGGACCAGAAACTGGAGCAATATTAATCTCATTCTCCAAACATATCTTTACAAGTTTTGATCCAGGATCTGAAATACATGGATATCCAGCATCTGAAACATAAGCCACTTTAGTGCCTTTTTTAATTTTTTCGATAAGATCATGAGATACAGAAACTTCATTATGTTCACGAAGTGAAATTAAATCTTTTTTGATACCTAAAAGAGATAAAAGTTTTCCTGTTACCCTTGTGTCTTCGCAAGCAATTAAATCAACAGAAGAAAGAACCTCCAATGTTCGAGGTGATACTTCTTGCAAATTGCCAATCGGAGTAGCAACTAAATAAAGAAGAGGTTTATCTGATTCAAAGTTTAATGATCTCATCTATTACGATTAACTTTCTTTAGCTTAAGAGCTTCTTGCAATGGAACAAATTCATAATCACTTTCACAAGTTAATTTAACGTGTTTAGAAAAAACGTTATATGAACTTACTTTCCAAATTTTTCCATCTTCTCTTTCGTATAAGGTTCCAAGTGGTGGAAAATCTTTCTTTAGATCGGTATAAGCATCATCTTCATAAAGAAGACAGCAAATAAGCTTGCCACAATGACCGCTTAATTTTGGAATGTTTAAAGATAACATTTGGTTTTTTGCGCGGTTTATTGAAACAGACTCAACATCAGTGGAGAATCGTTTACAACAAAGTGGTAGACCGCAGAGGCCAATGCCTCCAACCATTTTTGCCTTGTCTCTAGGTCCAACCTGTCTAAGTTCAATACGGCAACGGAATTTACTAGCAAGAACTTTTAAAAGTTCTCTAAAATCAACTCTTTCTTCTGCAACATATGTAATGGTTACCTTTGAACCGTCTAGAGCGAATTCTGCGTCGATTGGGTTCATTTCTAGGCCCAACTTTTCAATCTCAACTAAGGCATCTTTAAGAGCCTGTTTTCCGCGTTTTTGATTTGTTTCGTGAAGTAATAAATCGTCTTCAGTAGCAACTCTTACCATTGGTTTAAGTTCAAGGCTACTTTTGTATGTTGATATATCAAAAACAGGAGTTGCGACCTCTCCGAGTTGAAGGCCTCTTACTGATTCAGCGACAACTTTTTGTCCGATTTGTAGATCTTTGATGTCGGTTCCAAAGAAATATGCTTTACCGGAGTTGGAAAATTTAATGCCAACATAATGTGTAATTTCCATTATTTTTCCTCCTTCGTAATTGAATAAATAATGTGGTCTAATAAAAGACCTGGATTAACGTTATAATCAAGCTTTTTAAGTGAAGTCATCAGCACGATTAATGTCTTGTCAATGTGACTTACATGAGTTAAGAGCTCGTGTAATATATTATCATAACTTTTTAATGTTATGCTTTCATTTACTGATAAGTTAAGTAGTTCCTTAAAAATTTCAGTAAGCATTTTTATGTAAAGGCGAGTTGATGCAGCTTGTTTAAGTGCCGGGATTATTGTTCTTTGACATGTATAGACAGCATCATCTGAAGAAATTACAAGAGCATTTAATTGGTCTGTTAAACATTGTTTTGCGAGTTCATAGTCCTTACTTTCAGATATTTCTTTGATCGTTCTTGCATCGTTGTAAAAACCACTCAAAATTTCAGCGTGTTCTGCAAAAACCCCCATATTTTCCGCATCTTTTATAACTTTATCTCTGTCAATTTCCCTAAATCTTAGCACCTGAGTACGTGAAATAATTGTAGGCAAAAGTTTAGATTCGTTTTCGGTAGTTAAGAAGGCATAAATATTCTTGCCTGGCTCTTCCAAAAATTTAAGTAATGAGTTAACAGCAACTGCAGTCATTGTTTCAACAAGATGCAAAACATAAATCATTACACCTTTTTCTTCAAGTGCGGTTTTATCAAATGTTGATGTAATCTTTTCAATATCACCCTTCTTAATCTTTGTGTTGCCATCACCAAAAACCATTACATCAGCATAGTTACCTTCATCAACTCTCATGCAGGTGATGCATTCATTACAAGCAAGCGGGTGTGGGTTATCGCATATAAGAGACTTAGCCAAATAAAGAGCAATATCCTTAAGTGGCATCCCGACTGATCCACTAAGCAAATAAGCATGCGAAAGCTTGTTTGACTCTAGAGCATTTACAAAAGTTTTATAAATTATTGGTTGATATTCTTCTAAGTATTTATCTATTTGCATTTTGCTAATCTATCTTTGATAGCATGATAAGCATCCTGCACAACTTGATCGAAAGGTTTTGATGCATCTAATACAACAAAGCGATCTTTAAAGCGATTTGCTAGCTCTAAAAATGTTTTGCGGACATTATCATGAAAATCTATTTTTTCTAAATCTAAACGGTTAACTTCTCTATTATTGTTTGCTGCAATTCTTTGCATTCCGATGCGTGGGTCTATGTCAAATAACAAAGTTAAATCAGGATAGAAACCATCGGTAGCATATTGATTAAGAGCAAGAATATTATCAATTCCTAGCCCTCTTGCTCCGCCTTGATATGCGAGAGAGGAATCTAAAAATCTATCAGAGATAACAATTTTTCCTTCTTTTGATAAAGGCCAAACTTTTTCGACTAAATGTTGTCTGCGGCTTGCAGCATAAAGCAACGCTTCGGTCATTGGATCCATAGCCGTATTCTTCTTGTCTAAAATAACATTACGAATTTCTTCTGCAATTGGTGTTCCGCCTGGTTCGCGTGTTAAAACAACGATTTCTCCATCTGCTTCAAGAAGTTTTACAACCTCTTTTGTAACGGATGACTTTCCGCTTCCTTCTGGTCCTTCTATAGTAACAAACATAAATGTTTCTCCTTAAATTTTATTTCTACCTTCAAGTGCTTTTGTTAGCGTAAGCGCGTCAGCATATTCTAAATGCCCACCTAATGGGAGACCGTAAGCAATACGCGTTATGTTTACACCAGTATTTGCAAGTATACGAGCAAGATACAAAGCCGTTGTCTCACCTTCTGTGTTTGGAGGTGTAGCAACGATAACCTCACTAACTTTTTGTTGTTGTATTCTGTCAAAAAGAGACGAGACATTTAAATCATTTATGGTAACACCGTTAACTGAGCTTAATGACCCTCCTAAAACATGATAAACACCATCAAATGCGCCAATTTTTTCAAAAGCAATAACGTCTTTTGGATATGACACAACCATGATTTTGGTTTTATCACGCATGTCATTTGTACACACTTCGCAAATATCGTCTTCAGTGTATGCGCCACAAATTGGACAATGATGGATTTTTGATTTTACTTCTCTTAAAGCATTAGCAAAATATTCAACGTTTTCATCTTTCATTTCTAGGACTTGATATGCCATTTTTTCTGCAGTTTTATGGCCAATTCCTGGTAAACGTTGAAATGAATCGATAAGTTTTGCGATGCTAGAGAATTCTTTCATTAAAAGAGTGGTCCGTTTCCTGTGACTGATTCACTAATGGCGGCTTCAGCAGCCTTAATTTGTTCGACAGCTTCGTTAATAGCCAAGGCGATAAGCTCTTCAACCATCTCCTTGTTGTCTGGGTCAAGAGCATCTTTATCAATGTCGATTGATTTAACAGTTTTATCACCTTTAACAATAACCGTTACTGCTCCACCTTTACTTATAGTAAATTCTTTTTCTTCAAGTTCTTTTTGCTTCTTTTGCATTTCTCTTTGCATTTTTTGAGCTTGAATAATCATTTGTTGCATGTTCATTTTCTAAGTTCCTCCAATGAGATGTGGATGTCTTTTGGCAATGGCAAACGAGAGATTTGTCTTAAATTTTGATATGCTTTAACTAGTCTAGTAGAATCACTACGTGATAAAGCATAGACAAACATATCGCGGCCAAGCATTTTATGTAAAATTTCAGAAATTCTATTCGAGTTAGTTTTAACGTTAACCTTTGAAGCGAGTTTCTCAAAGTCGTAGACCAACAACAAAACATTCTTTGTTGCAACAAGAGGAGAACCATCTTTAAGTAATGCGACTAAATCACCTAATGTTGGGTGTCCAAGATATGCTGTTAATTCATTCCAGCGCTTAATAATATTTAGACGTAGTTCTCTATCGCCGAGAACCATAAATTTAATAATCATATCATCATCAAATTCATATTTATCCCCGGTAATTTCCACAGATTTTTTCTCTTTATCGTCATCAACAAGCCAATCTGGAGCAACCGTCTCATCAACAACTTTTTCAACTTTCGGTTCAGGTTTTGGTTCTGGCTTTGGTTGAGGTTTTGGCTGCTCAATTATTGGCTCAGGTCTGATTTCAATAATCGGCTCAGGTTGTTGAACTGGTGCGGGCTGTGGTTGAGGAACAACAGGCTCTTCAACTCTCGGTTTAGGTTGAATAACAGGTTCAGGTTTTGGTTCAACTTTCTTTTCAACAATAATTTGTTTTTTAACCATTACTGGGGCGGCAGCATCTTCGTAAGTAAGCAGCTTTAATAAAGCTACTTCAAATAATGTTTTAACATTACTGGCAGTTTTGAAATCTAATTGGAGTTTTAGGAATGTTCCAATCATTTCATGAAGCTTTCTCACATCAATTGAATCTGCAAGAAGTTGAGCGTCGCTTTGGTTCAGTGTTGTTAATTCATCAAGTTTAGATGTTTTCTTAAAAATAAGAACATCTTTTAAAATTTCCAAAATATCTTGAGTTAAACGCGCAATATCAATGCCACCTTCAGAAAAGTTTTTTACTTTCTCTAAGGTAGCAGATATATCACCTGCATTAATGTCTTGAATTAAACCAACCTTTTCTTTATTTGAGATAAGGCCAAAGATTGAATAGACGTCTTCAACACTTAACGAATTATTTGAGTACGCCAAAATTTGGTCAAGAATCGATAAGGCATCACGCATTCCGCCGTCAGCAAGAGAAATAATTGCTCTAACTGCAGCTTTGTCGTACTGAACACCCTCTTGTTTAAGAACTGTAATCATTCTTTCTTCAATGTCAGCGTCTGCAACCTTTGTAAAGTCATAACGTTGGCATCTAGAAAGGATAGTAGGAATAATTTGATGAGGTTCGGTTGTTGCTAAAATAAAGATGACATGTGCTGGTGGTTCTTCGAGCGTTTTAAGAAGAGCATTAAAAGCGTTGTCAGTCATCATGTGAACTTCGTCAATGATATAAACTTTGTATTTTCCTTTGATTGGCAAATAGTTGACTTTGTCAATTAAGTCTCTAACTTGTTCAACACCATTATTAGAGGCAGCATCGATTTCAATTACATCTGGATGAGACCCTTCAGTAATTTCTATACAATTAGAACATTTATTGCATTGGTGCCCAAAACCTTCTTCACAGTTAAGAGCTTTTGCAAGAAGCTTAGCCATTGTTGTTTTTCCAGTACCTCTAGGGCCACAGAAAAGATAGGCGTGAGCAATTTTATTATTTGCAAGAGCGTTTCTTAATGTTCTGATTATGTGTTTTTGTCCAGCAACTTCGTCAAAGGTTTGAGGACGATATGTTCTGTATAATGCTTTATATGCCATAAAAATTTACCGATATAGATTTTACTTCAATTACAAAGTAAAGAAAAGTATAATCCACGAAAATTAATATAAATATTAAGAAATATGGCTTTTACTTTATCAAAACTTTTGTTTATGGTATAATCTCTCCGCTTATGGAACAAAGCATGTTAAAAAGACTCCAAACCTCTGAAATGAGATTTGAGGAAGTCGAAAAAGAATTATTAGACGAAAACATCATGAAAGACATGAAGCGTTTTCGTGACCTTTCTAAAGAAAGAGCCGTTCTTGAACCAGTAGTGGAAGGATATCACAAATATTTAAGAATTGTTTCAGACATTAAAGATGCTGAACTTATGATAAATGATTCAGATCCTGAGATTGTTGAACTCGGTCACAGTGAACACAAACGCCTTATCGAGGAAGAAGCAAAACTTTGTGATGAATTAAAAATCGCCCTTCTTCCAAAAGATCCAAATGATGATAAAAACATCATTGTTGAAATTCGCGGTGCTGCTGGTGGAGATGAAGGAAACATCTTTGCAGGCGACTTATTTAGAATGTATGTTAGATATGCTGAAACACAAGGATGGCGCATTCAATTAATTGACGAAAATCCATGCGAAGCCGGCGGTTATTCTTTTGTATCATTTATGATAAAAGGCGATAATGTCTACTCTCGATTAAAATTTGAATCTGGTGCCCATCGTGTCCAAAGAGTTCCGAAGACGGAAGCTTCCGGAAGAATTCATACATCAACCGCAACGGTTTTGGTTATGCCAGAAATGGAAGAAATTGATGTTGAACTTAAAATGGAAGATATTCAGGTTGATACATATCGTTCACAAGGCGCTGGTGGTCAAAACGTTAATAAGACCGAATCAGCTGTTCGTATGACACATAAACCAACCGGCGTTGTTGTTTCTTGCCAAACTGAAAAATCACAAATTCAAAACAGGGCAATCTGTATGCAAATGTTGAGAGCTAAAATCTATGCCAAACTCCAAGAAGAACAAGAAGAAAAGTTTGGTTCTGAAAGAAAACTTAAAGTTGGAACAGGTGAAAGAAGCGAAAAGATTCGTACTTACAACTATCCACAAAACCGTGTAACTGATCATAGAATTGGATTTACTATTCAAAAATTAGATAGAGTTATGGAAGGCGATCTTGATGAAATTCTTGATGCGCTTCAACACTTCGACCAAGAACAAAAAATGCTTGGCGATTCAAATAACTAATGACACTTTACGAAGTTTATAAAGATTCACTCAAAAAACTAAAAAATCCAGACACTGATGAGATTTCTGTGCGCATCCTTTTGTGCCACAACAACGGAATTAAATCCATGTCTGGTTTTTATATTCACAAAAACGAAAATATTATGGATTTACCGCTCTTTTTGAATCAGTTTGAAAGATTTCTGAGCGGTGAACCAATCCAATATATACTTGGAGAAACAGAATTTTTAGGACTAGATTTTTATGTCGATAAGCGAGTTTTAATTCCAAGACAAGAAACAGAGGAAGTAGTGACTCAAGCATATTTAAGAGCCCTTCAAGAATTTGGAGATAACGTCATAAATGTTGCAGATATTTGCTGTGGTTCTGGCGTTATGGGAATTACATTAGCAAAAAAGCTGAAAGTACGTTATTTGTTTATGTCTGATATATCAGAAGACGCAATTGAAGTAGCTAAAAAGAACGCATCCAGGAACGAAGTAATTGCAAATTTCTTTGTTGGAGACGCATGTAATGAATTGGTAAAAGCAGGGGCGAAAGTTGATTTATTGGTAGCCAACCCACCATATATTTTGAACAGAGAAGATGTTGACCAATCTGTCCTTGATAATGAACCACATCTTGCTTTGTTTGCGGATGAAGAATTGAGTGTCTATAAACACATTTTTGATGCTTTGCCTAAGATCAAAAACAAGAAACTTCTTTGTGTTTTCGAAATTGGTTATGATTTGAAGGAAAAATTAACAAAATTATTGGAAAAAACCGTAAAAAACGCTACTTTTGGGTTTGTAAAAGACATCAACGGGAAAGAAAGAATTCTTATTTTGGAGTTGAGGTAGTAAAATTGAATTATGAAAATTCTAAAACCAACAGAACTTGAAGAAGCCGCAAAGCTGTTAAGAGAAGGAAAGGTAATTGCCTTTCCAACAGAAACAGTATACGGATTAGGTGTAGTGTATGACAATAAGGATGCTTATGACACTTTGGTGGCAGTAAAAAGGCGTCCACCAGACAAACCATTCACACTAATGCTTGCTGATGTTGAGGATGTAGAGAAATATGCTGATCTCAACAAAGTATCAAGGGCACTTATGAAAGAATTTATGCCTGGTCAATTCACATTAATAACTAAGGCAAAACCTGGGCTCCCTTCTTGGTGTGTTTCAAGTACTGGTAACATTGGGATTAGAATCGCTGATTATGATTTAATTCGAAACCTAATTAGGAAAACTGAAAAACCACTCCTTGTTCCTAGTGCGAATAAGTCTGGTGAGAAACCAGGAACAACCGCTTATGAAGTTGTTGAGACGTTTGGCGAAGAACTAGCAGCTGTAGTAGATGGCAAAACCGTTACTAATGTTCCTTCAACAATAGTCTTGGTTGAGGATAAATTTACCCAAATCTTAAGAGAAGGTGCTATAAAAATTGAAGATATAAAAAGAGTTGTCTCGGAGGAGAAAGAAATATGAAAGTAGTAATTGCTTCAGATCACGCAGGTTATGCATATAAAGAAGAAATAAAAGCCTTTTTAAATTCCAAAGGCATTACAGTCATTGATGTTGGAACAAACTCAACTGAATCTTGTGATTACCCAATATTTGCACACCGAGCCGCAGAGAAGATTGTTGGTGGTGAAGCTGAGTTTGGAGTTTTAGTTTGCTCAAGTGGTGAAGGCATTGCAATTGCTGCAAACAAAACAAAAGGCGTTCGTGCAGGTATTGCATATAATGACGAGGTGGCAGGCCTTATGAGGCAGCACAACAACGCGAACATGATTGCATTTGGAGCAACATTTATGAAACTACCTGATGTTCTAAGAAGAATTGAAATATTTCTTAAAACTCCATTTGAGGGCGGCCGTCACGAGAGAAGAGTAAACGAGATCGAAAACTAAACTCAAAATTTATTTCAAATTTATTTGAAAAAATGCGCGAAATCGCATTTTTTCTTTTTTCACCTGGATATATATAGTGATGGGAAATAATTTTGTCTGCCCTAGATGTGGTAATCAAGATCCTAAATATATTGGATTTTTGAACGGAAAGCCTTACTGTCGTTTTTGCATAACAATGAATGGCAAACAAGCCGAACAAAAAAGACGTGGTCAGGGTTCAGTAGTTTTAAAACTTGGCTATTCACTTTCAAAAGATCAAAAAAGACTTTCAGAACAAATTGTCTCCAATTACAAAAACGCAATTGATACTTTGGTTAACGCGGTTTGTGGAGCAGGCAAGACAGAACTAATTTATGCTGTCATGGCATATTGTTTATCTTTAGGGAAAGCTGTAGCCTTTGCTGTTCCTAGGAGAGATGTTGTTATCGAATTATCTCAAAGAATTCATATGGTTTTTCCGAATAATTCTATTGTTTCAGTATATGGAGGACATACGGAAAAATTGGCAGCAGATATAGTTGTGCTAACAACACATCAACTCTATAGATATGAAAAGTATTTTGACTTAATCATATTGGATGAAATTGACGCCTTTCCATTTAACAACAATGAACTTTTACACTCGATGTTCTTTAGAGCGATTAAAGGAAATATTGTAATGATGTCGGCGACCCCATCCAAAGATGTTATTGAATTCTTTAGTCAAAAAGGAAAGCAGATTTTAGAGTTAAACACGCGTTTTCACAAGCACCCATTGCCAGTACCACAAGTAGTAGTGAGAATCGGGATTTTGAAATTCGCATACCTGGTTACAAAGCTAAGAAACTTTATTCAGAACGGCAAAAAAGTTTTCGTTTTTGCCCCAACAATTTCAAGGTGCGAAACAGTATATAGATTTTTAAAAATATTCGTGAAAAACGGTGCTTTTGTGCATTCTAAGTGCAAGAACAGAACTCAAATAATTTCTACATTTAAAAAGGGTGAATACGATTATTTAGTTACCACAGCAGTTCTAGAAAGAGGTGTTACTTTTAAAGATCTTCAAGTGATTATTTATGATGCTGATAATGAACTTTATAATTCACAAACATTAATTCAGATTTCAGGAAGGGTAGGTAGAAAAATTGATGCTCCAGAAGGTGAAGTTGTTTTTCTCGTCAATAAAAGAACGAGTGAAATCAATAATGCAATTACAACAATCGAAAGCAAAAACAAACATTTGTAAAATATGCTTTAAACCAATTGAACAAAATACGTTTCACTCGTTGTTGTGTAAACACGCGACAATATGTCATGAATGTCTATTAAAATTTAGTCCCGTTTTAAACACTTTCAAGGTTGATGATGTTGAATGTTTTCACATATATTTTTACAACGAAAAAGTGCAAGAACTTTTGTATCAATTCAAGGGGTGTTATGACTATGAATTATATTCTGTCTTTTTAGAATATTATTCGAGTTACTTAAACATTAAGTTTAGAGGTTATGAAATTGTGCCTGCTCCATCTTCAAAAAAGAGCGATAAAGAAAGAGGTTTTAATCATGTCGAAGAAATGTTCAAAACCTTAAGATTAAAAATGAACAAATGTATACACAAAACAAAGCAAAGAAAGCAAGCAGATTTGACAACAAAAGAAAGAGAAAAAATAGGTGAATATTTGGTTATTGATGACGTTGATTTAAGTAACAAAAAAATTCTGTTGGTGGATGATGTCTATACAACTGGTTCGACCATTAAATCAATGATTCAACTTATAAAACAAAAAGGTGCAAAAAAGATAAAAGTTTTGCTAATGTCAAAAACAATTGATTTGGAAAAGAGATGATAGAGTTGATTTTTAACTATAATAATTAAGTTGCTATACCAATTATATTTGGTAAAATACTAAATTGACCCGTTAAGGAGTAATACTATGGCAAATTTCATTGAAAAATTATTTAGAGTCGACGAACGTGTATTGAAGAAATACAGCAAGATGGCCGACAAAGTTTTAGCCTATGAAGATGAAATGGCTAAGCTTTCAAACGAAGAATTACAAGCAAAAACCCCATATTTTAAGGATCTTTTGGCAAAAGGCGCAACATTAGAGGATATTAAATTCGAAGCCATGGCAGTTGCTCGTGAAGCTGCAAGAAGAACCTTAGGTCAATTCCCATATAAAGTCCAAGTTATTGGTGCTCTTGTTATGCATGATGGTGATGTCGCCGAAATGAGAACTGGTGAAGGTAAAACCTTAACCGCAACAATGGCAATTTATTTAAATGCACTCGAGGGTAAAGGCGCATATGTCGTTACAGTTAACGAATACCTTGCTCAACGTGACGCTGAGTGGATGGGACAAATTTATCGTTTCTTAGGTTTAACAGTAGGATGTAATATTCATGACCTCACAACCCAAGAAAAACAACAACAACATTTATGCGATATTTGTTATACAACTAACTCTGAGTTAGGTTTTGATTACTTAAGAGATAACATGGCTAACACAAGAGCTCGTAGAGTTCTTCGTGGTTTAAATTATGCAGTTATCGATGAAGCCGACTCGATTTTAATTGATGAATCAAGAACCCCACTTATTATTTCAGGTCAAGCAAGAACAAGTGCATCTTCTTATAAGACTTACGACTTATTTGCAAAAGCACTCAGAAGAAACGTTGACTTCGAAATTGATATTAAAGAAAAGACCTGTTCATTAACTGAAGCAGGAAATAAACGTGCTGAACAACTCTTTGGAGTTGATAATCTTTATGGCCCAGATCATCAAGAAGATCTCCATAGAATTCAACAAGCTTTGAAAGCTAACTACATCATGACACGTGATGTTGAATACATGGTTGATCAAAATGGTGAAATTCAATTAATTGACCAATCAACTGGACGTATTCTTAAAGGACGTGAATATAGTGATGGTTTACAACAAGCTATTCAAGCTAAAGAAAACGTCAAAATTAAAGAAGAAACAGTCACAATGGCTACAATTACTTACCAGAACTTCTTTAGACTTTTCAAAAAGATGTCTGGTATGACTGGTACTGCAAAGACCGAAGAAGAAGAATTCCAAAAAATCTATAACATGAGAGTTGTTGTTATTCCAACAAATAGACCAGTTATTCGTGAAGATGCAATAGACTATATCTATGCTCACAAGACTGAAAAACTTGCTGAACTTGTTAAGGAAGTAAAAGAGAGACATGAAAAAGGACAACCAATTTTAATTGGTACAGTCTCAGTTGAATCTTCTGAAGAAGTTTCAGCATTGCTCGATAAAGAAGGTCTTAAACACGAAACATTAAATGCTAAGAACCATGCTCGTGAAGCTGAAATTATTGCACACGCTGGTGAAAAAGGCGCTATTACAGTTGCTACCAACATGGCTGGTCGTGGTACCGATATTAAAATTGATGACGAAGTTAAGGCTTTAGGTGGTTTATGTGTTTTTGGTACAGAGAGACATGAATCACGTCGTATAGATAACCAGTTACGTGGACGTTCTGGCCGTCAAGGTGACCCAGGATTCTCTAGATTCTACGTTTCTTTTGATGACGATCTCTTAAAGAGATTTGCTGCAGAATCTATTCAAGCTCGTATTGAATCTTTTGGTCCAGGACCACTTGAATCGAAACTTTTCTCTGCCGTTATTACAAACGCTCAAAAACAAATTGAAGGTCAAAACTTCGATATTCGTAAGAATCTTCTTGATTACGATGATGTTATTTCAAGACAACGTAAAGCAATTTATGAAAAACGCGATGCAATCATTTACGCTGAAGACATCACTGATATGATTGAAGAGTTCTTTAGAGTTGGTGGATATTGCTTAGCAAGAAAAGCATTACCAGAAGGCACAAACGACGATCTTATTTCAGGTGAACTTCTTAAGAAAGTTCTTGAACCAAAGTTTGTTCCAGCAGGTTCATTTAATGAAGCACTTTATGATGAAGCTCCTCTTGAGGATGCAGGACAAGACTTAGGTGACTTCCTTTTAGATAACTATTATGTCCGCCGCAAACAATGGGGTGAAGATATCGCAAAACAAGTCGAAAGAGACATTTGTTTACAAACCATTGACCAAAACTGGACTAAACAAATTGATACAATGGCAAGACTTCGTGAAGGTATTCACCTCCGTAGTTATGCTAATACAAACCCACTTCAAGATTACGTTAATGAAGGACAAGCTCTCTTTAGAGAATGCTTAGAAAACATTTCTCAAGAAGTAGTTTTCAAGTTCCTCAACGTAATTGTCCAAATCAAGAAACCTGCCGAAGAGGCTCCGAAAGAAGAAGCTGAAGCCACTAAACCAGCAGAAGAAGATGTCATGGACGTCGAATCCAAAGAAAAAAAGGAATAAGATGAAAGAGCTCCAAGAATTACGCTTAGAACTTAAAGAAGTTACTGAGATGGTAAATAGGCTCGGTGACTCTCTTTGACCTTGCTTTCTTAGATAACAAAGTTAATGAATTAGAAGCTAAACAAAACGAAGAAGGTTTTTGGAACGACCAAAAATCAGCATTAAAAGTTATTGAAGAATATAACGACGCGAAAGAAGAACGCGACACATATCTAAAAATTGAAAAGACTCATGAAGAGATAAAAGACTTACTTTTCGCAACCTCCGAACAAGACGAAGACATGCGTGCTTTATTAGAGGAAATGTTGGCTGATTTATCAAAAAACACCAGGATTTTCCGACAAAAATTACTTTTTAAAGGTGAATTCGATAGGCATGATGTCACGCTTGAAATTCATTCTGGAGCCGGAGGAACTGAAGCTCAAGACTGGGCGGATATGTTGTCTAGAATGTATGTTCGTTGGTGTGAAAGACACCATATGAAATTCTCAGTAGTTGATCAACAACCTGGTGAAGAAGCAGGTATCAAATCAATCGTTTTTAACATTAGTGGCAAAAATGCATACGGTCTTCTTAAATCTGAAAAGGGAGTTCATAGATTGGTAAGAATTTCTCCGTTTGACGCAAACAAAAGAAGACACACATCATTTGCATCAGTTAACGTTGTTCCTTTATTCGATGATGATGTTGATATCACAGTTGATGATAAAGACTTAAGAATTGATACATATAGGTCTGGTGGTGCAGGCGGACAAAATGTCAACAAAGTTGAAACAGCCGTTAGAATTACCCATATTCCAACCGGAATTGTTGTCTCTTGTCAAATTGAAAGATCACAACTTCTAAATAGAGAAACAGCGATGAAAATGTTGAAGAGTAGACTTTATCAAATGGAAGTTGAAAAGAAACAAGCTGCACTTAAAAACATTGTTGGTGAACAAAAAGACATCGAATGGGGATCCCAAATCCGTTCATATGTTTTCTGCCCATATACATTAGTAAAAGATAATAGAACCAACTACTCAGAAGGTGATGTAGACATGGTTATGGATGGGGAGCTAGATGGATTTATCTATGCTTATCTCGAAGATTTGGCTAGACACACTGAATTAAAATAATGGAATATAGAAAATTTGAATTAGTATCTAATTTTAAACCAACTGGAGATCAACCAACCGCTATTAAGGAGCTTGTGGAAGGCATTAATGAAGGCAAAAAACTCCAAGTTCTTTTAGGTGCAACAGGTACAGGTAAAACATTTACAGTTGGTAACGTTATTGAACAAGTTCAAAAACCAACATTAGTTTTAGTTCACAACAAAACACTCGCTGCACAACTATATGCTGAATTTAAAGAACTTTTCCCTCATAACAGAGTTGAATATTTCGTTTCAAACTTCGACTTTTATCAACCAGAAGCTTATTTGCCAAAGAGCGATACTTATATCGATAAGAATGCTGTTATGAATGAAGAGATTGAAATGTTAAGAACGTCAGCAATTAATTCAGTCTTGGAAAGAAGTGACACAATTGTGGTTGGTTCCGTTGCATCCATTTATGGATTAACCGATCCAGAAGAATATAGAAGATTACTTTTTGATGTTCGAGTTGGAGAGACAATCGATAGAAAAGGCTTTATTAACAAGCTTATTGACGCTCAATATCAACGCAATAACTTAGACATTAAACCAGGATATTTTAGAGTTCGTGGCGACGTCATTGAAATCTGCCCACCAATTGCAGATAACTATGTTATTAGAATAGATACTTTTGGAGATGAAGTAGAAAGCATCAATAAAGTCGATATGTTAACTGGAGAAGTGAAGGAAAGTTATAAAACATATCCGATCTTCCCTGCTTATGACCATGCTTCAACAAGAACAAGAATTGCTGAGGCTGTCTCAACCATTTCAGAAGAATTAGAAGAACGTCTCAAATTCTTTAAAGACCAAGGAAAATTACTCGAAGCTGAGCGTTTGGAAATGAGAACAAAACAAGATATGGAAAGCATGCTTGAATTTGGAATGTGCCCTGGAATTGAGAACTATTCTAGACACATCGATAAGAGAAAAGCGGGGCAACGTCCATTCTCATTAATTGACTATTTTCCTAAGGATTTCCTGATGATAATTGATGAATCACACGTTTCAATTCCTCAAGTTAGAGGCATGTATAACGGAGATAGATCAAGAAAAGAAACCCTTGTTGAATACGGTTTTAGATTGCCTTCTGCATTAGATAATAGACCGCTTAATTTTGAGGAGTTTGAATCTTTAATGCCACAAGTCATTTGCACATCAGCGACACCAGGCGATTATGAGATGGAAAAATGTGGTGGAAAGGTTGTTGAACAAATCATTCGTCCAACAGGTCTTTTAGATCCGAAGATTGAAGTTAGAAGAACACTCGGACAGATTGATGATTTGATTCACGAAATTAAAGAAAGGATTGCGAGAAACGAAAGAACGATGGTTGTCACTTTGACAATTAGAATGGCAGAAGACTTAACAGAGTTCCTAAAGGAAAGAGGAATCAAAGTCGCATATTTGCACAATGAAACAAAAACACTAGAAAGAACCGAAATTATCTATCAACTTAGAAAAGGAAAATACGACGTTTTAGTAGGTATTAACTTGCTTCGTGAAGGACTTGATATTCCTGAAGTTTCATTGATCACAATTTTAGATGCGGATAAGGAAGGTTTCTTGCGTTCGGCTCGCTCACTTATTCAGGTTATTGGTCGTGCTGCTAGAAATGCAAATGGTAAGGTAATTATGTATGCCGATCGAATTACAGATTCAATGGCAGAAGCCATAGGCGAAACTAACCGTAGAAGGGCAATTCAGGAAGCCTACAATGATGAGAATGGAATCATCCCAACAACGATTATAAAAGAGATTCGTTCACCGCTCGGAAATACAGAAAATTCCCAGGAAATCGCCACAAAAATCAACAAACATTCAACTAGAAGCGAAATTGAAAGAGAGATTAAAAGACTCGAATCTGATATGCGTGCAGCAGCCAAGGCATATGACTTTGAAAGAGCAGCCGAAATACGTGATATCGTATTTGAACTTAAGGCATCTCTTGAATAAAGCGTTTGCTTTATAAAATATATTGTGTTAAATTATTCAAGCACAAAGGAGGAAACAACATGAAAGCATTAGACATTATATTCTTAGTAATTGGTCTTATTATCATTGTTTTATCCTTGCTCCAAGGCGGTAAGTCAGAGGGTGCATCTGGTGCTATTACCGGTGGCGGCATGAATGTCTTTGTTAAAACCAAAGAAAGAGGATCTGAAAAGATCATTACAATCTTAACATTCATATTCGTTATCATCTTTATGTTCTTAGCCGTATTGGCGAGCGTATTAGCATAACAAACTAATCACAAAGATATGCCTGAGAAATCGGGCATATTTTTATTTCTAAGGAGGAGCGCGATGAAAAAAGCAGATTTAAAAAGGTATGCGTACCTTATTACAAAAGTTGGTGCTAACGTACAAAAGGGACAAGACGTTACTGTATATGCAAATCTTGACCAAGAAGAACTTGCAAACTACATAGTAGAGTATTGCTATAAACTAGGCGCAAAACTTGTCACTGTCGAGTGGCAATCCGATAAACTTGCTAAGACTCAATACAAAAAAGCAAGTGTTAAAGCATTATCAGAATTTCCAGTTTGGAAAGAAGAAAAACAAAAACATATTAACGCTACATTACCAGCAATTATTTACATTGAATCAAGTGATCCTGATGCTTTAAAAGGTGTTAATCAAAAGAAGGTTTCTGAAGTTCATAGAAACACGATTTTAAAAGTTAAACCTTATAGAGATTTAAGGGAAAACAAATATCAATGGGTTATTGCAGGTGCAGCTTCTAAAGCATGGGCAAAGAAAGTATTTCCTGGTGTAGCAACCGGCAAAGCTGTAAGCATGCTTTGGGATGCTATTATGAAGACTTCTAGGTGTACAGAAGATCCAATCAAAGCTTGGGAAGAACATGAAAAAGATCTAGAGAAAAGAACTTCATATCTAAATTCTTTGAATTTAGATTACCTACATTATGAATCTAAAAACGGAACCAACTTTAAGGTCTGGTTAAATGAAAAAGCTCAATGGTTGGCCGGAGGAGAAACAATCAGAGAAACTGGTGTGTTCTTTAATCCAAACATCCCAACCGAAGAATGCTTTACTTCACCAATTGCAGGTAAAGCTGAAGGTATTGTTTATTCAAGCAAACCGCTATCATACAACGGAGAACTAATTGAAAACTTCTCGATTAGATTTGAAGGCGGAAAAGCAGTTGAAGTAAAAGCTGAAAAAGGTCAACACCTATTAGAAGAAATGATTCATATGGATGAAGGCGCATGTAAGCTTGGCGAAGTTGCTTTAGTTCCGTTTGATTCACCAATCAATAACACCGGAATTCTCTTCTTTAATACTTTATATGACGAGAATGCAGCTTGCCATTTAGCATTAGGCATTGGATTTAATAACTGTATTAAAGATTTTGAAAAATATAGCAATGAAGAAATTAAAAAGATGGGCGTTAACGATTCCGGCATCCACGTCGACTTTATGATTGGATCAAAAGATTTAAATATTACCGGTTACACAAGAGACGGTAAACAAGTTCCAATCTTCAGAAATGGAAATTGGGCATTCTAAAAAATAAAACTCGGCTTAGCCGAGTTTTTTAATACAATCCTTCAATATCAATATCTATTAGATTTCTAAAGTCTAAGTTGCCGTGTTCAAGAACAAGTTTTCTGTTCTCTAAATCAATTCTTTTAATTGTTGTATTTATATAATAAAGATACCCGTCATTAAAAAATTTAATCTTAACAATTTGCCCCTTTTGATACGACTGAAGAACATAGTTGATTTTTTCTTTTTGATCTTCAGTAAGAATAGGCTTAGCAATCTTATTTCTTTGGTATTTCATTTCTTCCAAACAAGTTGCTTGCTCAATCAAAGAGGAATATGGTGCCCATTTTTTCATTCCGCGATCGCTCATTTATGGTGCCCTCCTATTTGATTGTGCCTTTCTTTTGCCGTGCTCTCTTCTAATAAAGAAGAAGCTCTTAATATTGTGTCTTTACCGTATTTGCGTTTAAGATTATCGATTGTTTTTGTCATTTCTTTTTTTGTTTCGTCAGTGTGTCCAATCTCAAATAGATTAAGTTGTTCGAATTCTCCAGACTCAAGTTGTGAGTATGAGATATAAACAGCTCTGACTTTGTGATTTCCTATGTATTTCTCGTAAATTTTTAGCAAATCTTCATAAATTTTGTCTGTATCGTCGGTCGGATAGTCAAGAGTTACTTGATGTGCAAATCCGCCACCTTCTGAATAAGTATATCTAATTGCAACACCAAGTCGCCTAATTGTCTTGTTGTGCTCCCTTAATCTCATCGCGAGATCATCATTCATTTCTTTAAGGATTAATTTGGCTTCTTCAGGTGAATAGTCCTTAAAAAGGACTTGTCCAATTGAAAATGAAGTATCTTGAGGAATATATTTGTCTCTCAAATTGGTGTTATCAATGCCGTTTGCGTGTTCCCAAAGTTGTTCACCCATAATACCAAATTTTGCCTTAAGTAAGTTCTTGTCGGCATTAGCTAATTGACCAACCGTCTCAATTCCCATTGCGTTCAGTTTTGCCTCATAACCATATGAAATTCCCCACATTTTTGTAAGTGGAGTGATTTTCCAAAGTTTGTTTTTCACATCAGCTTTAGTCCATTGTGCAATATATGGCGCTCGCTTTTTAGCATCGGTATCTAATGCAACTTTGGCCATTAGCATATTGTATGAAATACCAGCAGTTGTAATTAACCCAGTCTTTTCAGTAATTGCTTTTTGGATTTTTCTCACTAATTGATATGGGGTGCATTCATAAGCTTTTAGGTAAGGACCAAGATTTACAAAGAATTCATCGATAGAGTAGATGTGTATGTCGTCTTCACCGACAAAATCAAGAACAATATTAATTATTTCGGCGCTCTTTTTTACATATAGCCCCATTCTAGGCTGTGCAAAAATAAGGCCTTCAATAGGAGGGAGCTCTCTTCTTCTACATCTTGAAGGTACACCTTGATCCTTTAAGAATGGAGAAACTGACAAAACAATTGTGCCATCACCTCTTGTTGGATCACACACCACTAATGGTGTAGTAAAAGGATTGAGTTTTCTTTCGACACACTCAACGAAAGCATAAAAAGCTTTCATATCAATTACTGCAATATTTCTGTCCATCACAAGAGTTTTATATTTTTACTTTTTGTGTTTATTTAAAACATCTTCATACATTTTAATGATTTGTTTGACTGAGTAATCGATGTTATATCTATCAGCCATTCCAACATATTTTTTAGCTTCTGCTTTTCTTTCAGCTGGATGAGAAAGCCAATAATCAATCTTTTTAGCGAGATCTCTTGGGTTTCTCTCTTTGAATTTGCTCATCTCTGATAAAGCGAATTGACTTGTAGCGGTGTATCTACCTTCTGCAATGATTGGAACAATACCAATTTGAATAGCTTCCATGCAGGATAAGCCTTCTACTTCAATAAATGCACAGTGAATATATAAATCAACATTTAAAGAAATCTTTTGAAGTTCATCTAAAGAGTAGAACCCAAAAATTGGCGGGTTCTTAATTATACCTTTTTCAACTAACTTGTATGCAAGGTGTCTGAGTTTCTTCTTTTGTGGGCCCCTACCTGCAAAGATAAGTTGAATGTCGTTAGCAAACTTAGAATATTTCATTGCATTAAGCAAAGTCTTTAAGTCTTTCTCATTAGAATATCTGCCAATGGTAATGACATTATATTTGCCGCGACCGATTTTAATGGCTGATTCTTTGTCTTTTCTTGTTAATAGGTCTTCTCTTACAAGACCATTAGAAATAACCCTTAATTCAGCCTTAAATTTGTGTCTAGCAAGTCTTTCTCTTACATTCTCAGTTGGACATTGAACAATATCGCACTTGTCAAAGACAAAATGCTTCCAAACTTTCATAGTTGTTTGGTTAAAGACTTTACTTTTTTGTAGACCAACTGACGCGAATAAATTTTCAGGATGTAAGTGATAGGTTCCTACAAGTGGTTTTCCCAACTTCTTGGCAATTCTACATGTTGCCATTTGAATTGCAAAAGGTTCTTCAATATGGATGATATCCGCCCATTCGACGGCTTTAGTAATTATCTCTTCTTCTGATTTTGAAAAAGAGTAACCCTGTTTTCTCACTAATTTATCAAATACAGGGATGTGATAGTCTGGCAAAACAAAGTCGGGTTCAGGACCATTTGGATCAGGATTAAGCCCAGATAATGTCTTAACTTCTACTCCGTTTTCAATTAACTTCCTAACAGTTCTTCTAGCAGAGCCAGAAAGGCCGTTTCCTTTCGCATAAAAATTATTAACAACAAATAATACTTTCATAATAACTTCCTCAGTAATTTATATAAACACGAGTTTCATATGGTTGTAACTCGTTACTCTTATTAGAATAATTTGAAATAACTAACTTATAGTTAGATAATTCATCAATAAGTTTTTCTTTGACAATTTTATTTTTGAAATTGCTTATAACAACAACTTCTTTATCATCAAGTTTTCGTTTGTAAGCATAAACATCATTATTATTTTTATTTAAACAAGTGTATGCTCCGTTTTTGATAACTTCATTATTCTTTCTGAATTCAATCAATTGTCGATAAAACTTATTAATGGACTTTTCATTTTTAAGGTCTTGTTCAGCATTTATGAATTCTTTGTTTGCATTCACTCTAATCCAAGGTTCAACACTTGAAAAACCCGCGAATTCCTGGTTATTCCATTGGAATGGTGTTCTCGCATTGTCTCTTGTTAAGCTAAACATATGCTTTTTGATCAAAGGTTTTAAGAAGAATAATTTTTCAGCCAGTTTGTAAGTGTTTTTAACTTCAACATCTCTTAAGTCGGCCATTTCTGTAAAATCACCATTTGTCATACCAATCTCTTGGCCTTGATAAATAAATGGTGTACCTTGGAGCATAAAATATGTGGCGCCCAACATAGTTGCAGACTCATATCTTAACTCTTTGTCATTTGTTCCAAATCTTCCGATGCATCTTCTTTGGTCGTGATTTTCAATAAATAATGAATTCCAACCACAATTAAATAGTCCGTGTTGCCACCTATCTACGACTTTCTTAAGTCGCGTTAATTTAAATTCTCTGTAGAACCACTTAGCTCCAAAGAAGTTATCGGTGTCGGTGTGATCAAAATTGAAGACCATTGATAATTCTTCACGCTCAGGTTGGATTAATAACTTAGCATCATCTAAAGATGAAAGGACAGTTTCACCTACTGTCATACAGTCATAATTAGATAAAACATCTTTATTTAGCTCGTGAAGATATTCATGGAGTCTTGGACCATTTACGTAATATTGTTTACCCGCAATTGCTAAAGTTGGGAAAACAGATTTAAATCTTTGGTCTTTGCTGATTAATGTAATAACATCACATCTAAAACCATCAACACCCATATCTAACCAGAAACGAAGAATGTCTTTTACTTCTTCTCTGACTTTTGGATTTTCCCAGTTAAGGTCTGGTTGTCCTTTAGCGAAGAGGTGGAGGTAATAATATTCATCATCAATCTTCTCCCAGGCTTTCTCTGCAAAGAATCCAGACCAGTTATTTGGTGGTTTTTTACCGTTTTTCTTGCCTTTTTTGATTATATAGTAGTCGCGATAAGGTGAGTTTTTATCGGAAATTGCAGACTTAAACCAAGGGTGTTCACTTGATGTATGGTTTACAACTAAGTCCATAATTAAACGAATACCTCGCTTGTGCATTTCATTTAACATAACCTTGAAGTCATCAAGAGTTCCAAATGGTTTATAAATGTCTTTGTAATTTGAAATATCGTATCCATTATCCTCTTGAGGAGAATCATAGACAGGCGAAAGCCAAACGCAGTTAACACCTAAACCTTTTAGATAATCTAATTTTGAAATGATTCCAGGAATGTCTCCTAAACCATCTCCGTTTGAATCACAAAAAGAGCGAGGGTAGATTTGATAAATTATTGCGTCTTTATACCAATCAGTTTTCTTCATATTGTTTAAATGTGTAAATACGTGAGCCAAAGTCTCCTAAGACTCTTACATAGTCATTGAATCCTGATGCCGACCACTCTGGGTTAAGGATAACGGCTTTATTATTAAAGGCGGATCCATATGCGATGTAGTTATCTTTTTCACCAGGCATTGTAATGTGCTTGGATAACATATTAACAAGCCACCCATTTGGTTTAACATGGAATGGTGTAATCATATTGATTAAACCACCAAATTTACGAATATCATGGTCTACACGCACAACATCAGCCTGATATTTCTTATCATCAATTAATCCTTTAGTGTCTAAGAAAGCTTCTGGTGCATTGCTCTTTTGGAGAATATTAAAATGACCAACAACAGCGCTTGTCTTATCATTAGATATGACTTGCCACTTTCTAAAGTTGTCAGAATAACTTTCTAATACGTCAAACTCACCAAACTGGAATTCTTTACGATTCGCTTTATAAACCTCAACAAGTTTTTTACAGCGAATTCTTTCTTGTTTGGAAAGTTCTTTGAAGATTAATTCGTATCCCATAACTCCAAACATCGCTACATTAAACCTTGTATCGATTGGAGTATGTCTTAACAATTGATGAGATGGTGAACTTGATACGTGACAAGAAATGGTGGATTGAGGATAACCCAAATAATAGTTTTCTTGGATTCTTAGTCTTTCAATTGCGTCAGTATCATCACTAGCCCAAATTTGTGGGAAATATGAAAGAATTCCTAGGTCAAATCTATTACCTCCGCTTGCGCATCCTTCGAATAAAACATTAGGGAATTCCTGGGTTAATTTGTTCATTACATGATATAAACCTAAGATGTAGCGGTGGTAGAATTCACCTGGATTGTAATCATTAAAAGTAATGTCGGAGATATTTCTATTCATATCCCATTTAACATAATCAATATTTGCAGACTTAAGTATTTTTGAGACATTTTCAATGATGTAGTTTTGAACTTCTTTTTTAGATAAATCTAAGATAAGTTCATGTCTTCCTAAAGAAGGATTTCTTTCAATGCATTTAACTGCCCAATCTGGATGTGCTCTATAGCAATCAGAATCAGGATTAACACTTTCAGGTTCAAACCATAAGCCAAATTTCATTCCTAACTTATGAATTTTCTTCGAAAGTCCTTCAAGTCCGTGCGGGAGTTTCTTTTTATTAACGTTATAATCGCCAAGTCCAGCATTATCTGAATTACGTGCGCCAAACCATCCATCATCTAAGACGAATAGTTCTGCTCCATATTTTTTGCCATCTTTAGCGATACTTAAAAGTTTTGATTGTTTAAATTTGAAATAAGTGCCTTCCCAGTTGTTAATGACCACTGGTCTAATCGTGTTGTTCCACTGGGTTGGAATAACATGGTCATTTATAAAACGGTGCATGTTCTTGCTTGCACCATTAATCCCTTTATTGGAATAAGTTAAAACAGCAATAGGTGTTTCTAGTTTTTCGCCTTTGGCGAGTTTATATTCAAAGCAGAACGGATTAATTCCAGCTTCTACTCTAATTAAGTCATAATGAGATAATTCAACTTCTGCTAAATGGTTGCCACTATAGATTAGGTTAAATGAATAAACATCACCATTATCTAAACCAGCAGTTCTTTCTTTAATCATGAAGAATGGATTAAATCTATTTGAGGAATTACCTGTTCTAGATTCGATTGAGTATTTGCCCTCTACAATAGTTTGAACTTGTCTATTCATCTCACTTGCCCAACCACCAGATAAGGTAATCAACTCAAAGTTTTTGTTAACTAAATCAAGTTGGTAAGAGAGTGCTTTTTGAACAAATAAATCATGTTCAGATTCATTAATAACTACTAAATTTCTACAAAAAACATCATCTTTTTCAAAAACATAGTAGTGGAGTTCTAACTTAACATTAGCCTTTTCGTCTTTAAGGAAAATAACTAATTCTTCATCTCCATCATGTGGAGTTGGAAGTCCTTCAAGTGGTTGAACTTTTCTAATTTCGTGTCCAGCAAACTTGAAATCAAATACATATCCAAATTTTTCATTTTTTAAGAGTATTGGAGTGCTCTTATAGTCGCCCTTGTGTGGGAAAGATAATTCTAATGGGACCAAGTCCATTGAAACATTAGGGTTCTTGGCTTCATCGTAAATGGTGGACGTGCCTTTTTGAACGCTTGGTTTCAATCTTATTGGTTTGACATCAAAATCAACTAACTCGACTTTGTTTCCGAAATAATCGTGAAACAATAATCCTAAATCATCCGTGTGGAAGATATAAGATAACGTGTTTGTTTGTAAGTGAAACACACTTTCGTTTGTCTTAATCATATCTAAACCTCAAAATAATTATATATTTTTCAGTGATAAATCAAAATAAAAAAAGACCCACATTTGTGAGTCTTTTGTTTTGAATTTATTTGGCCTCTACTTCTTCTGGATTAAAGCCTGAAGCAGCATGACGTTTTTCAAGTTCTTCAACCATGTCTCTATGGCTTTCCTCGGTAATTTTATAACCGAAGTGAATAAGTACCCATACAGCGACAAAGCAAAGAGCAAGAATAATGAAGATCCATAACCCGATAATGTTGAGTGATGATTTATTAACACTTTCCATTAAATTTCGAATCTTTTCAACAAATCCAACTTTAACAGCTTCTTCAGCAGCTTCGTTACCAGCAACTGCTGCCATATCAGCATTTAATGTACCTTCAGCATTAGAAATGCCGTTAACAACGCCCATAACACCTGCTGATAAGAAGATTAAATATTGGAATCCTCTTAAAAGAGCAGAACCTAATTTAACGTCTAGTGGTCTCCAAGCAGAGATAACTGACTCTTTTCTTTCGCCAAATTGATATTCGTTATAGTCAATTGAATCTTGGAACATAACAAGAATAACCATGTATACAAGACCAGCGCCAAAGAAGAATACAAACGGGAAGAGATAGTTACAGAACATAAGTCCGCCTAAACCCCAACCAAAATTCATTCCTTCGCCATATGCTGGAGTTTCTCCGCTAAGCATTAATGAAAGTGGTTTGTCTCCAAATAATGGGAAACAAGTTAGGAAGAAACCAAGTGCTCCGATAAGCGAAATAATTACGGCAATTGTTAATATTTTTTGCTTTTTCATTTTCTTTGCAATCATTGGATAGAGTGCTTGTGAAGAAATCATCGCAAAAACATAGAAGACTGAAATAAGGGTAACAACAAAGCCACCACTTGATGAACCATAACCAACTGATAAGTAATAGTAATTTAAGCCAATACCACCAGTAAGAACACCACTTGCTAAATAGTAAAGGAACATCGCGATAACGACATAACGCACTTGTGGATTTTTACCAACGACTTTAAATAAGTCGGCAAGTGAAGACTTTTCAGATGCTTCTTCTTGCTTTAAGTCTCTTGCTTTTTCTTGACAGAAGAAGAAAACAACTGCTTGTGAGGCTAAGAATAATAAGCTGACAACGATAGCCATGACTGCATACACAGCAGCGGCACCTTTTCCTGAACTTGCGCCAAACATTGTTGGAAGAAGTGTTGCGGCAGCGGTCATTAAGAAACCACCGATAGCAGCGCAAATAGTAACACGTGAAGTTAATGTAGCACGTTCATGATCATCATTAGATAATGATGGAAGCATTGCCCAATAACCAATATCGTTCATTGTGAAGAATGTATCCCAAAGGACATAGAACACGATCATTAATGCGACGAACACCCAACCATTTGCTGGTCTAACCAAGAATAACAAAATGACTGCTAAAGTATTTCCGATAGCACCAATTAAAATCCATGGTTTAAACTTGCCAAGTTTGAAATGAACTTTTTCAACGATAAATCCCATGATAGGGTCATTGATACCATCCCATACAAGTGCAATCATCATAGCAATTGTGATGACGCCATATTGGGCGGCGAATGTTGATGAATCACTACTTAAAACGCCTGATGTGATCGCGTATTGAAGTAAGAATGA
>JAEEGH010005381.1_pt1 | contig 32179 bp, 24 predicted proteins | sample 9134181 | NCBI WGS metagenome assembly JAEEGH01 (sample SAMN16246544, study PRJNA631951) | gut metagenome | biome: gut microbiome; feature: rumen; material: DP-attached | host: Bos | place: Iran: Karaj | collected 2018-10
CTCAAAAGAGCGAACGCGACGAGCGGCGCAATAAGGCAATCGACGACATAAACAGGCGATACGGGAACGGTGTGATCAGGAGCGCTGCGGAGGCTGAATCCGCGTCAAAAGAGAATAAAGCTGATAATATAGTTAAGGATCCTTTCCATCCGGAGGACGCTTTCTGATGATCACCGCGAATAAGTATTTTCGGGACACGTTCGGACATAAGATGTACAAAGCATCGATATCCATCAATGTGACCTGTCCCAACAGGGACGGGAGCAAAGGTGTGGGCGGATGCATCTTCTGTTCTGAAGGCGGTTCGGGCGAGTTCTCCGCTTCCGGCTGTTCTATATCGTCTCAGATAGAAAGAGCGGTCAGTCAGGTCAGGACTAAGGCCGGTGATAATGCGGGATACATAGCCTATTTTCAGAGCTTTACTAATACATACTGCCTTCCTGATGTTCTCGAAAAAGCCCTCTCTGAAGCTTCTTCCGCTGATGGTATTGAAGCGGTCTCGATTGCGACAAGACCTGACTGCCTTGGCCCTGAGATACTGGAAGTCCTTGCAGGACAGGCAAGAAAGATGCCTCTGTTTGTTGAGCTCGGCCTTCAGACCGCAAGTGATGAGACGGCCAAATTCATTAACCGCTGTTATAAGACAGCCGAATATGCTGACGCTGTAAAGTCTCTTAAAGAGATAGGCGCAAACGTTATCACGCATATCATCTTCGGACTCCCGGGCGAGACAAGGGAGATGATGATGGACACCGTAAGGCTCGCAGTGGATGCGGGAAGCGACGGCTATAAATTCACATGTCTTTATGTGCTAGAAAACACTCCTTTGGCAGATCTTTACCGGGATAATAAAGTTGAGATACTGGGAATGGAGGAGTATTTTGATATTGTGGAAGAAGCAATCAGGCTTTTGCCTGAAGATGCAGTCATTCACAGGTTTACGGGCGACGGGCCCAAGAAGATCCTGATCGCACCCGAATGGACCAAAAACAAGAGGCAGGTAGTAAACTACATCAACCGGAGGTTCGGCTTATGAAGAAATACGTTTTAGAGACGATGAATGCCGTACAAAAATATATTGATGAAGAGATGAAGAATGCTCCGGTCGAAAAGACTAAAGAAATGCTTTCCGAGTTTGAGACCAAGATCTCATATTTCCAGCACGAGAGACTCATTCATCTCATGGTAACTCTGGCATTTGCCACATGGCTTCTTTTTGAGATCTACTGTCTGTTCGTACTTCCTTCGGAGTTCCTTATCGCGGGAATACTCCTGGTGCTGATATTCTTCGGCCTTACTGTCGGATACGTAATGCACTACTATTTCCTGGAGAACAGCGTGCAGAAAATGTATCACATGAGAGACGAGATCAGGGGATTCCTTAACAGCAGTAAAGTCATCTGATTTCAATTAATTTGGTTTTTTGGACCGTTATGTGTTAAATTATTGCGGTGTGGAGGAACGAATATGCCGACAATAGTTAAATACATTCTGGTCTTTTTTATTTCGATGGTTCCGATCATTGAGCTCCGTGGCGCTGTTCCTATCGGAGTTACGGCCTTTGGTTTGAACGAATATATTACTCTCGCAGTTTGTGTTATCGGCAACATGCTCCCTGTTCCGTTTATTCATCTGTTTGCCAGGAAGATCCTTATCTGGGGAAGCACATGGAAGCACGGCAGCGGTATTTTTAAGTGGATCCTCCAGAAGGGCGAGAAGGCAGGAAAGAAGCTTACGGCTAATTCCAAGAAGCACGGCGCATTTATTGCGTTGATGCTGTTTGTAGGAATACCGCTTCCCGGTACCGGCGCATGGACAGGAACTCTTGCAGCTTCCATGCTCGATTTCGATCTTAAGAAGACTACCAAGGCAGTTGTTCTCGGCGTTCTTATGGCCGGAATCATAATGCTTGTCATCAGTCTGCTTGCTAAAGCGGGCATCACTTCGGTTTCCGATCTTTTCTGAGTCTGTAACGCAAATATCATATAAATCAACGTTTTTAAGCCATTCTTCATAAAATGGCAACACTTTGATATACCAAGTATTGTGCAAGTTGCACAACCAAATGATTTTCATTTGGTATCTTCTGCGATATTGCGAACTCCATAGCCAGCAAGTATTATTAGGCTAGCTCCAAGGAATACGGAAGCGAGAACTTCCAGATCCGAGGGAGGCCGCCCGAAGCAATTGTCGAGCAGGCGCAGGGAAGAACCAGAGTTGGAAAGAACTTATGGCGAAGCCGAAGAGACGAAGCCGGAGACAACAATCGAAGGTTGATACAAAGTCCGAGATGAGAACTGAGGGAGTGACGAGCGAGTGGTTGAAGGTGACGTAGTCATGCAAGCCACAGGTTGTAACAATTAGTTGATTCGGTATTCGGGACCGCGAGTAGGTGAGATGTCACCATCGACAGGAAAGAACCGTAGCCGCAGCGGATGTTACACCGGTTCGTGCAAACCGAGTAGCCGGCCAGGCTGTCGAGCTGCAAGCGAAGCCGCAAGGTGGAGGGAGCAGACCACAATCGAATAGCGTAATGTTCGGTGAATGGAGACATGAGATGCACGGTGTGATTGAGTGTTGCAGCAAATCGATTAGTTGTAACGATATCACATAAAGCTCGGGTAGTGGTTAGGAAAGGGCCTTTTGGTAGGACGGAAGAGCGTAGGAAGATGAGCGTGAATGCGTGATCTTTGTAAGTAATCTAATTTGGTTCGTTGGAGCGAAAAAGGAGATCCCGATGATCTAGGTCACCGGGATCTTTCTTTTGCGTAATTTATCTTGAATCAGCGCTTATTTCCGCTTGGGGATCTGAGCGATATAAGGAAGATTTCTTCCAATCTCATCCCTGTCCAAGCCATAGCCTGCAAGCCACTGGTCATTGATCTCAAAGCCGAAATATTTGACGGGGATGGTCATAAGAAGCCTGTCGGGGTTTAAGAGCATTGAGCATAGAGTTATATCCCTGGGCTTCTTCATTTCGAGATTTTGGATGATGTAAGCAGTGGTAAGGCCGGTTCTGATGACGTCTTCCACAACAAGAACGTGCTTGTCGGTAATATCAATGTCGATATCCTTGGTGATGCGGACGATGCCTGTTTTCGAGGTCGTGTCAGGAATGCTCGAGAACCCTACCATATCGACCTTGATGGGAAGATCGATCGCTCTGGTAAGGTCAGAGAGGAAATACAGAGAGCCCTTGATAACGCCGATGACGATAAGTTCCTTATCCTTGTAATCTTCGGTGATCTGCCTGCCTAATTCCTTTATCCTGTTTTGGATGGTCTCTTCACTGTAAACAACACGCTCGGTATTAAGAGCTTCTTCGAGATTAGCCACTTAATGACCTCCTTAAGAATTATCGCCAACGCCGCCGAACATCTTCAGGCGGTCGACGAGTTCGTTGAAATCTTTCTTATAAACGATGCGGATATTGGTGCCCGGATAGAGCTCTTTTACAAGACGCATCTTTTTATTCTTCTTCGTAACATAACGCTGGTCCATCGTCGTGAGCTCAAGATAGAGGTTGAACTTCGGCAGATAGAAGTCGGGCGATATCGCCATAGTGACATTGCCTTCAGCATCCCATTCAACCGGGAAAGTCTTGGGTTCATAGAGCCACTCGATGTTATAAAGGCTCAAGATCCTTGCAAACTCCTCTTCGGTCTCATTCTTGAAAGCAATATTCCTGGTCTGGTGATCGATCGTATTGGATGAATCATTGGACTCGGCGAGCTTGACCCTTAAGTCATGCTTCCTGGCAAGCTCGGCAATGGCATCGACGCATTCGTCAACGCTTAAACGATCCGTGTTAAGGATGAGATCGAACTGTTCGGGAGAAGTAATATCCTTGCCGTAGACTGTCCTGACGAATTTCCTGTGCTTGCGGTCGCCTATATCAAGGACTTCGCTGGCCTCATCCGTGGTAATGCGGTATTTCTTCGCGATCGTATTGAGCCTTGTCGTCTCACTTGCCGTAACCCTGACGTGAATGGCGCCCGGGAAACCTGACAAAAGGACGCTTCCGCCCATGCCGAGGATTATAAGGTCCTTATCTTTGGATTCCGACGCAAGCGCGCGGATCCTTTCAACAAGGATATCGGCATATGTCCTGTCGCTGCCGGGAAGTGTCAGGTCAAAGAATTTGGCACTCTCATTAAGTCTGTCCAAAGTACCCTGATTAATCTCACCAAAGAAATTCTCAAGCGCGTACTTGCGCGATACAACAGTCGTTCCGAGGCGCGCGGCAAGGGCATCAGCAATCTCATCTCCGAGACTTCCGTTCTGTCTTGAGATAGTGATTATCGCCATAAAAACCCCCGAAAAGACCTTATACAACAATTATACCCCAATAGTTTTGCTCTCAAAACGCGAAAAAATAAAAATCTGATAAAAATCTGAAATTCGTGTTTGACTTTGAATGAACGATTAGTTATAATCTTCCGTGCTAAAGGACGCCATCTTAGCTCAGTTGGTAGAGCAGCTGATTTGTAATCAGCAGGTCGTGGGTTCGAGTCCCACAAATGGCTCCAAGACCAAAACCCTTGAAAACATTGCGTTTCAAGGGTTTTTCTTTTTTAGTCTCGAGACCTCAAAAAGGGCAAAAATCGCGAAAATGGTAACAATTTGGTAACACCTGCTGAAAAAACATCTTTTTGTCAGGCGGACTGACGCCCTTTGAGGAATTTATCGAATTCTTCTCTCTTGATTCTTCTGTGAGATCCAATCCAGATGACAAAGGGACATTCTTTGTCATTAGTAAGCTCTCTGATTCGGTTCATTCCTATTCCGAAAAGCTTTGATGCCTCTGTGACGCTCAAGAGTTTTTTCTCTTTTAGCTGGTTGAGGTCGACTTCTTTGGTCTCGTTATGTTTGGTGGTTTCTTTAGCTGGAGCAGACTTCAATACTTCAGCCAGGTAAGCTGCACAGTTCTCGCTTTTTACTACAGGTGTGAGCTGCTGGTCAATAATGATGTTGATGTTATCTTTGTCTTTCATGATAAGTTCCTTTCTGAATATGAGATGATATGTGACGACTGTGATGATGTGACGGCTTTATTGCCACAGTGTTGATTCAGTTCGATTATGTTGCCACAGAGTATGAGATCAAACGGATAGCATCCTCCTTCTTCGGTGTTATGAGTCTTCTGAGGGAATTGATCGATTTTTTCAAAGCTCAGATATGTGCCGTCACGCTTGTGTTCTCTGGCAAAACGGAATCCCATTTTTGCAAGCTCGTTCTTTCTGTTCCAGAGTTTTCCGCTTATTGATTGCGGCTTTTTGCTGGCTTTTATCAGATTACAGAACTCCGTAGCAGTGCCATGAAAGGCTTCGTGTTCTTTCAGGTAATCGAGCGCTTTTCTGAGATCATCATCTGCCTGAAATGCATCTTCAATGGGTGTATTCTCTTTGACAAGTTCCCAGTGGCTGAGTGTACTGTTGAATCTGATCGTGAGAACACGTTCTTCCATATCGCGGCTGCGAATATGAAGTTTAACATCCGTATCAGAAGATTCTTTGCGCATAATGAATGCACCATCGGATGCTCCGAACAGACCATTAGTACCCAAGATATCATCGAACGGGTCAATCGATCTCATCTTGCGGGTGTGATGAATAAGCAAGATCGTGACATTATGATCTTCACAGAACTTGTGAAGAGGGTTGATAGTGTTGTAATCCCCCTGATAAGGATTCTTGGTGTTAATATCTGCTTTGTTCTGTTCGCAACGGATAGCAGCAAGTGTGTCTATGATGAACAGACCGATATCCGGATGATCTTTAAGCGCATCTTCAAGTTGTTCTTCCAGGCCGCCGCCGATTGGAGCAGCATCCGTGCTATACATTAATTCTTTTGGGCATTCATTAGCAATACTGAACAAGCGGTCCTGCAGCCTTTTCTCGCCATCTTCTAGGCAGAGATATAACACATCTTTCTTTTTGGTGTCGTAATTCCAAAGGTTCATACCTGTGCTGATACACAAGGCAATTTGAAGTGCCATCCATGACTTACCGACTTTTGCGCTGCCGCAAAGAAGATATAAACCTTTGCCCGGAAGAAAGTGATCGATCAGGGGATCGATGCTTTCGAATTCCTTTTCAGCAAGATTCTTTACGGTATCTACCGTAAGCGGTTTAAATTGTTTTTTCATATATACGATAACTCCTTGTTTTATCTTGCTCGACCGCCACGGCTTCTTTGTTTTTGTTGTGACTGAAGCTGTTGTTGAAGTCTTTCGGCATGTTCCAACACCTCATCGGTCGATATGTAGCAGTCATCACATATTTTGAGTTCATGCCGGATATCTGCCATCTCTTGCGAGATCTCTTTTATTTCACGTTTGAGGCTGGTGACGAATGATTGATGCCCGTTTTTCTCGTGATATCTCAGCCATGAATATCGTTCGTTCTTCTTTTCCTGCAAAGCTTCGAGCTGCTTGTTATACCCGGCTTTTACTTCGGATATTGGCCGCTTGTCGTACACCTCGTGTTTGCAGATGAAATCCAACATCTCGATATAGTGATCTAACTTACGGATATCTTCGCGGATATACATAGAGATGTGTTCTTTCCGTTTTCGCGGACTGCTGACAAACGTATATAGTTTGAAACAGTACCATCTGAACAAATGAGGCTTGGGTGCTAATTTCTGCGCTGGCGGATCCCACTCCTTGATATCGATCTTGTTTTGAGGATGAAACTGAATGCCCGGAGTTAATGTGTTCTTGATAATCCTTCTGTAAATGGCATCAGTATCATAATCAGGACCGAGATTCCTGAATCTGAAATAACCCTTTGCATCAGGCGGTTTTAATCCCGGACATTTTAACGGCTCATGATTCTTCCCGAAGAACTTAAACTCGTATCCGAGTTCATGCATCATTTCGGCAAAATCGTTCCATGAACTGGAGAGTCGGATCGCATAATCGATATCTTCACGGATCGTGCCTCGTATTGTGTACTTTCCTTCGCGTTCGGCTTTCCATTCGTCATATGTTTTGCCTTTCGCGGTGGAAGGGTTCCTGATGGTGTTCAGACCACGTTCACGGCATAAGCGGTCACTGATCTCCTGCATCTTGCGGTAATCGGAATTCATTCGATAAAATTTGTAACCGTCTGCGAAAGAAACTGAGTTAAGGACAAAATGATTATGATAATGACCGGTATTAAGGTGTGTCGCAACCACGACCTGGAAACGATCACCCCATAATTCTTTTGCCAGCTCGACACCGATCTCGTGTGCTTCCTCTGCAGTTATCTCACCGGGCCCTTCAAGGAAAGACTGATAGCCGTGATAGGCGAGTCGTCCGCCTTCCTTGTGCCAGCGCTGTTTGACTTCAATGAATTCTTCGAGCGCGGTATCAGGATCGCAGTTAACGCCGGTGACATACATCATTTCATCTGTCTTATCCTCATTGCAGGCGTATCCGAGAACGTCACGGATATGTTTCATGGCCGCATTAGCTTCGGGAGCTTCTTCTGGTCTTTGTGTCGTCTTCTCGGGATTCTCGATATAGTTGAGAACGGTGTCCATGCGGCACTTAACAGCCCAAACTGATGTTACTGCCATTTAGCTACCATCCTTTCTTATCGTCTTTCCGAAATGTGATTTTGCGGCGGATCCGTCGCGGTATCCCGTGATGCTCCTTCCGACCAACAAGCTTCTCAAAACTTCTGATCGGGACAGACCGGATTCTTCAGAGATCTTCTTTAAAAGTTCGTCTTCTTCTTTGCTCAGCATCACTTTGAACTCGACGGTGCGCTTCCTGTTGGACTTAATTTTCATTCGACTGATCACCTCCTTCGGGTGAAATGATTGAACGCATATTGCGTTCCTCGGGGTCTCAGGGGTCGCTCCCTGACAAGCTTTGTATTTTCGTGTTCCCGAAAATACGTTGCTTGCTAAGACAAAGATCCACTTCGTGGGGCGGTAGAGTCTGGGTCAAGCCGCAAAAACTGACCGCAAGTTTGGTATAGTTTTCCTTCATTGCAGTTTTAGTGTTTTCCGTAAATAGGCCGACTTATACCAACGCACAAGCACGACCGCTTTTGCGAAAAAACTGTTTATGTTGTAGTGGATCCTTGTAGCTTCCAGGAACTATCCCGGGCCGCTGGGTTGGATCAGATCGGGCAGGATGGGAGCTTTCAATAAAGACAGCAGGATCATAACTACTGTTTCTCTTTTTATATGACCTTTTGTCTTTATCATTTCTCTCACCTCGCTTTCTCCGGCAAGTTATAAGAACTTATGTTCGATTATGTACGGTTAGATTATATGAGGGTGGAAAACGGTTTGCAAGCCTTATTTTTCAAGGTGTCCCATAAATGGAACAGATGGATAAAAGTACGATTAATGGAACTTTCTGCCTGAGATAATATAAGTTTATAAAATTCTCGTATAGTAAAATTTGCATGATGTAATTTATATATTCGAGAGGAAACTCTTAGTAGGGATAATCATCAGTTTAATTCTGCAATAGGAGAGAAGAACCAGCCCAGCCGAGGCTGGGCTGGTTCTGAAGTTTCTGACATTGTATATTCTGTAGAGTTACCGTCTGCCAAAAGGAGGCAGAAATGAACGAGTATGGTTTTGGACAGCTATCCTTCTCAGAGAGGGTGGCTATTGAAACGGGAATATGCAAAGGAGAAACATTCAGACAGATTGCAAAAAGAATTGGAAGACATCCATCGACAGTCTCTCATGAAATAAAAACGAACAGGACATTCATTCGCGGACATTTCTATTTTGGCAATGACTGCCGCTTTGCAAGAAATTGCAAGATAAAAGGCCTTTGTGATTCCGCTTGCAACTACGGATGCAGGAATTGCCGAAGTCACAACTGCAAGGAATATTGCGACAGATACATCTCGTCCGATTGCGCGAGACCCAAACAGTATCCCTACGTCTGTAATAACTGCGAAAGCAAAAAGCTGTGTCACAAGACAAAATATTTCTACAGCGCGAAGTATGCGGAAGCAGCAGTTACAAGGCGAAGATCTGAGAGCCGGAAAGGCATCAGATTATCAGAAGAACAATTCAGCGAAATGGATAAGTTAATAACCAAGTACGTTAAGAAAGGCCAGCCGTTAGCGCACATATACGCTGAACATGAACAGGAACTTCCTGTGTGTCTTCGGAGCATATACAACTATATAGATTCCGGAGAGATGACGATTAAGAACATCGACCTAAGGCGCAAGACTTCTTATCGGAAACGCCAAGGAAACAAGCCTAAAGTCTCATTCAATCAGGAATACCGCAGTGGCAGGACTTATGTAGACTACGAATATGAATGCAAGCACGGATATATAAGTGAGGCCATGACGGTTCAGATGGATACCGTAAAAGGAAGAAGAGAAGCAGGCAAACGTCTTCTGACGATGATCTTCAGGAAGAATTCGGTAATGCTTATGTTCTTAATGCCAGACGGGACTTCTGCTTCCGTAAAGGGTGTATTTGACTATCTGGAGATTATGCTGGGAGATGAGACATTCAGGAATCTGTTCCCGGTATTTCTTACAGATAACGGCGGAGAATTCAAGAAGGTCAACGAACTGGAGTATGACGATGACTTGATGCCAAGAACCAGGATTTATTACTGCGATCCCATGGCTTCGTGGCAGAAGGCACAAATTGAGAAGAACCATGAATTCATCCGCTATGTCATTCCGAGAGGCAAGAGCCTTGATCCATATACGGACGATGACATAACGCTTCTTATGAATCACATAAACAGTGTCAAGCGTCCAAGCCTTGGAAATAAGGCACCTTACGAATTGATTGACGATGAAGACGAAGATATGCTCAAGCTGATGTATCTATTAAAAATGGACCTCATCCCTGCGGACGAAGTCCAATTAACCTCTGACTTATTCAGACAAAAATAAGTAAGTCAGATTCTGTTGCAGACGGTAACCGGAACATACCATTACAAGTAAAAAGTGTGTCGCGTTTTCTTTTGCAAACCGATTCACGGCACGCTTGTTTGCTATGCGCGGTTTTTACCTAATCCAACAGATTTATCAGGATTATAGCATGGTTTTGAGCTCAGAAACGTCTTGTACGAGGTCAATTTTCGCGTTTTCGTTAGTTTGTGTATTTTCAGTAAGGTGTTAGTTTTTCATTCAAGGTTCGATTGTAATATGCAAGAGAACAATATAATCGTTAATTATTTTAATGAAAATCTCAAGTGATTTTTAGGAAATCAGCTCAATTCAGAACTTTGTAGACTTGTCCGATTAGTTCTGCTATGCCTAATCAGATTCATTTGCGCAGCAATTATGTAGCAATTTTGTAGCGTTTATGATTCATTTGGTCAGACAAAACATGCTGAAAGCCCTTTGAATAAAGCGATTGGCGAAATGCTACATTCTGATTTTCACCTATTTGACAACGCGATTATGTCTGCATAGACTGATGATGTGGAGGCGCCTATGAACGGTAAAAACATCATAAAGTATAGGGAAGACAACGGGATATCCCAGATAGAATTAGCCAATGAACTTGGTGTTGCCAGATCCACATTATCTCGATGGGAGCAGAATAAAACAGTTCCTCGTGGTGAAGATTACGATCATTTACGCAAAATCATAGGCGATGAATATATTACCGACGAAGATCTTACCGAAGACAAGACGGCTATCGAGGCAATCGAAGTAGTGTCGGACAGAGTAGACAACATTTTATTTCAAGTAACACAAATTGAATCTAATCAAAGAAGCTTCGAGAATGAGGATAACAAGTCAAAGCTAAAGCACAGAAGAATAAGGACGGTTGCAATAATTGTTACATGCATAATCATACTTGCCATTGTTATAGGAACATGGTTTTACCTGATGAATTATGGTTTTGGTGGCGATATAGTTGAGGGTTCTGTAGGAATTGAGGATGTAGATGATTGAGATAACAATTGAAAGGAGAAAATAAAATGAGAAAAACAATTGGCGGTACAGATAAACATGCTATTTATACCTAATAATGAGTTGGTTAATAGGGCATAATTAATTTCGGAGAGAAGCGCAAGCTTTTCTCCGAAATATCAGCAATATTCACATAGCATGGGGGCAATTATGAGTGATAGGCTGATTGTAGTTACAAAGAAAATATTGGAGATGGTCATAGTTCTTTCGATAATGCTTTCGGTTGTTTCTTGCGATGCGGTATCTGTAGGGAACAACGGTAAGAGGAAAAGCGTTGTCGCAAAGAATGATCCTTGGTTTGAGGGGGAATTAGTAGATATTGATGTTAGTCAAGGTTTAGATCCAGACAGACGTTTAACTAACATGTTTCCTAAACTTGCCGGAGCGGATGAAAAATTCATCGTTGTTTTAGCTGATGGCTCGTACAAGGTGGATGATTGGGGAACGATTAAGAGCAATTCAGATTATGTTATTAGAAATCTATTAATAATTGACAGAGCTACAAAGCAAACAGTTAAAATAATAGATTTGTATAGCCTGATTAAAGGTGATGATTATATAAATGCCGTGTCATACCAAAATGGAACGGCCGCTGTAAGAGCTGAATCATGGGATTCGAAAGCGAAGCAGTCAGTTGATAGAGAGTATACAATCGACATAGAGACAGAGACCGTAACCGGTTTCATTGATTATGGTGGTATAGATGATTTTTGGTTTAGAGGTTCTTACAAGGTCGGTAATTATAAAATAGATTCGCTTTATAGATATATGGTTGATGCGAACGAAAATCGATACTGGCTTTTAAGAATCACTTCTCCGGATGGAAATCAAACAGAGATTACTTTTGAAGATCAAGACGAACGGTATGATGAGCTTCCATCAATTTTTGCGTTAGATGATAGAACTGCGCTTGTTCCAATTGACAGTGGACGGGAATATGTTTTTTATAAACTGGATCTTACGAGTTGCAAGGCAACAAAGGTTGATTCAAAGGCTTATCAGTGGCTTGATCTAAACAAGCTGAGACGTTCATCGAACGGTTCTGACGGCAAAGTATATTTTACAACACGAAGAGGTATCAGTTCGCTCGATTTTGAGAACAAGAATGCAAAGCAAGTATTTGATTTTAATAACTGTAATGTAAACAGAAGATATATGGAGGATTTGGAAATTGCTGAATGTTCAGGGGATTCATTTTTGTTCTGTGGCAGCTATGACTCTTTAGACATGCGCTCCTCTAAATTTGTCAAAAACTATGCTGTTGTTGAATTAAAAAAGGCAAAGAAGAATCCTCATGCCGGAAAGAAGATAATAGAGTTGTGTTCATATGACGGATACTTGAACGGGACATTATATGATGCAATCATCAAATATAACGAGATTAGCAGCGACTATCATATAGAATTCTCGGATCGCTACATCATGAATGCTTATTCTGATTTTGGCGATATAAACAGCAGTGATGAATATGATTCTGCTCTGCTTGGCGCGAACGGCAAATTGAGTGATGCGCTTGCCATGGACATCATGAACGGTGAAGGTCCTGATATCCTTATGAATACGAGCAGACTGGGTCAGCTTAACAATGATAACTTCCTGATTGATCTCTCGGTATATACTCAGGAACTGGATTCGAGCAAATACTACACCAACATAATAAACGGCGCGAAAACAGACGGAAAGCTGTATCAGATTCCGATAAGTTATACGATTGAAGGAATTCAGACATCTCCCGAATATGCAGGCAAGACAAAGATAGGTTTTACTCCGGGAGAGTATGAGAAATTCATATCAGAAGAACTTAACGGAAAAGATTTAATCGAGTCAGGCCAGGCGCTATATTTCACTAAGCTGTTTACCGGCATGAGTGATGAATTCATATCTGGCGGAAGAGTCAATTTTAGCAGCTCAAAATTTGCAGATATTGCAGGATATGTTAAGGAAACTGTGCCTCGGAACAGCGCAGCGTGGAATACTATAACTGATGAAACTCAGCAAGACTCATATGAGACTGCAACGAAAGGTATTAGAACTGCAATCTATTGTAACTGTCCCGGCATCAGCGGTTATCTTATTAAGAGATATCAAATCAAGGATGGAACTACGATATTGGGTCTGCCTTCTTCAGATGGCAGAGGTCCTATGTTTGGAACGGATACCTCAGTAGCGATATCAAAGAATGCAGTAAACATCGATGCTTGTGTTGAATTCGTTAAAATGCTTCTCTCAGATGAGGTTCAAGAAGACTTGGCCATGAATGACAAGTTTGTTTTGAATCGTGAAGCATTCAAAAAGAGTTGCAGTGCCGTGATTGAGTATTATAATTCTCCGGCCGGCGCAGATAATCTGTTTGATTATGAGATAGGCACTAATGTTCCAAGACGCTCTAAATTCCAAGATGAAGAAATAGACAATATGGAAAACATCATTCTGAGCTGCTCAAAATCGAATTCATCCGACGCGGCAATATCCACAATCCTTATGGAAGAGATGCCGGCATACTTTTTAGGGCAGAAAGATCTTGATGCCGTCATCAAGATAGCTCAGGACAGAGCGCAGAAAGTGTTGGATGAACGCGGCTAGCAATCTCGTTAAAAAGGCGTTATTGCCTTTTGAAATAAGTACGCAAGGTCTCGGCAATAGTGTCCCCGCACTTGGGGTCTTGTTTTTGATGTTGGCGTCGGGATAAGTTAGCTTTTTCTTCCGATAGAACGTCTATTACTATCTTGATGGCACTCAAATCCAGATTGATATGTTTAAGGACAGGATTGAAATCTCTTCACCGGGAAGTTTTTATCAAGGGAAGAGCATCAACAAGACATGGAAGATGGAAAAATCCTTATTCATTGGCGATTACAAGTGAAGATTCCGGAGCTTTCAGTAGTTGCTAAACAAGTGTCTTAAGTAACAAAAGAGAGGAGGTACAGACCAATGGTTAGTTAAACCGGCTGTACTTGATATAAAAAAGCAACTCACATGTAGCGAATGCGAGTTGCCGGTCAAATACAGAATGATACATTGTCTCTAATCTGTATCTACAAACCTATTTGAAGATATCACATGCAGATTGATGAGGCAAGCATAGCAAGGTTTTTAGAAAATCAAGGAGGTTTCTATGTTTAAGAAATTTATCATTACTGCTTCAATTGCGTGTGTTTTGATTGGATCTTTATCAACACTGGTTTCAGCTTATTGTGAAGCAAACAATTGGGGCATAAATCAAGTATATAATGGATCATACTGGGGCGAAAAGGCATGGGTTGACGCAAAAGCGACGACTTCTGGAAATCGTATAGATGTTTGGGTTCAGAAAGGTAATAGTAGTACTAAATATGGAAAAATGTCATATTCTATGCCAATTAGTTCCCAATTTCATACATATTACTCTGCTTTTGTAGATGGTACTGGCGGTAAAGAAAAACATAATATGTATTCCTAAAACTGAGCAGATTAATATGTCATAATTGATTTGTGTTTCGGAGAGAAGCGTAAGCTTTTCTCCGAAATAATCGTTTTTGATACATAACATAGAGGCTAATATGGGTGATAGACATTCTGTATTTACAAAAAGAGTATTAGGTATAGTTATAGTTCTTTCGATACTGTTGCCGATGATTTCATGCAATAAAAATAATGTTGGTAACGGGAAAAGGAAGAGTGTTGTTTCAAAGAATGATTCTTGGTTTGAGGGGGAATTAGTAGATGTTGATGTTAAGCAAGGGCTGAATCCAGACAGGCGTTTATATACGATGTCTCCTAAACTTGCTGGTGCGGATGAGAAATACATCGTTGTTTTAGCCGCTGGAGAATACCAGGTAAATGATTGGGGAACGATTAAGCACAATTCGGATTTTGCTATTAGAAATCTTTTAATAATTGACAGAGCTACAAAGCAAACAATTAAAATAATAGATTTATATAGTCTTCTAAACTCAGGTGACTGGGTAAATACCGCATCATACAAAAACGGAACTGCTACCGTAAGAACTGAATCTTGGGATTCGAAAGCACAGCAATTAGTTGATAGAGAGTATACAATCGACATTGAGAATGAGACCGTAACCGGTCTTATTGATTATGGTGATATAGATTGTTTTTGGTTTAGAGGTTCTTACAAGGTCGGCAATTATAAAATAGATTCTCTGTATAAATATTTAGTTGATGAGGATGAAAAGCGATACAGTCTTTTAAGAATCATTTCACCGGATGGAAGTCTGACAGAGATTGCTTTTGAAGATCAAGATGAATGCTATGATGAGCTTCCAGTCATTTTTGCGTTAGATGATAGCACTGCGCTTGTTCCAATTGACAGTGGACGGGAATATGTTTTTTATAAACTGGATCTTACGAGTTGCAAGGCAACAAAGGTTGATTCAAAAGCTTATCAGTGGCTTGATCTGGATAAGCTGAGACGTTCATCAAACGGTTCTGATGGCAAAGTGTATTTTACGACAAGAAGGGGTATCAGCTCGCTTGATTTTGAAAAAAAGAATACAAAGCAGATATTTGATTTCAACAACTGCAACGTAAACAGAAGATATCTGGAGAATCTGGAAATCGCTGATTGTTCCGAGGATTCATTTTTGTTCTGTGGCAGTTATGAATCTCCTGACATGCGCTCCTCTGATTTTGTAAAGAACTATGCTATCGTCGAATTGAAAAAGGAAAAGGAGAATCCTCATGCCGGCAAGAAAATAATAGAATTATGCTCATATGACGGATACTTGAACGGAACATTATACGATGCGATTATCAAATATAACGAGAGCAACAGCGACTATCATATAGAATTTTCAGATCGCTACATTATGAATGCTTATTCTGATTTTGGCGACATAAACAGCAGTGATGATTATGAATCTGCTCTGCTTGGCGCAAACGGTAAATTGAGTGACGTTCTTGCTATGGATATCATGAACGGTGAAGGTCCTGATATTCTTATGAATACAAGTAGACTGGGTCAGCTTAACAATGATAACTTCTTGATTGATCTATCGATTTATACTCAGGAACTGGATTCTAGTAAATACTATACCAACATAATAAATGGCGCAAAAACAAACGAGAAGCTGTATCAAATTCCAATCAGTTATACGATTGAAGGTATTCAGACTTCTCCTGAGAATGCCGGTAAGTCTAAAATTGGTTTTACGCCGGAAGAGTATAAGGGATTTATATCAGAGTCACTTAATGGCAAAGATTTAATCGAATCAGGTCAGGCGCTATATTTCACTAAGCTGTTTACCGGTATGAGTGACGAATTCATAGTAGGCGGAAGAGTTAATTTTAGCGGTCCAGATTTTGCAGATATTGCTGAATATGTTAAGGAAAACGTGCCGCAGAATAGTGTAGCATGGAATACCATAACAGATGGGGTTCAGGAAGACCCGTATGAGACTGCAACGAAAGGCACCCAAACCGCAATCTACTGTAACTGTCCGGGCATCAGTGGTTATCTTGTTAAGAGATATCAAATTAAGGATGGAACTACGATATTGGGTCTGCCTTCTTCAGACGGACGAGGCCCGATGTTTGGAACGGACATATCAGTAGCGGTATCAAAGAATGCAGTAAATATTGAAGCTTGCGTTGAATTTGTAAAGATGCTTCTTACAGACGAGGTTCAAGAAGACTTGGCCATGAATGACAAGTTTGTTTTGAACCGCGCAGCATTTAGAAAGAGCTGCAGCGCTGCGATTGAATACTATAATTCATCTGAAGGCAAAGACAATCTGTTTGATTATGAGATAGGCACTAATGTTCCAAGACGCTCTAAATTCCAAGATGAAGAAATAGACAATATGGAAAACATCATTCTGAGCTGCTCAAAATCGAATTCATCTGACGCGGCAATATCCACAATCCTTATGGAAGAGATGCCGGCATACTTTTTAGGACAGAAGGATCTTGATTCTGTAATCAAGATAGCTCAGGACAGGGCACAGAAGGTATTAGATGAACGAGGCTAGCAATATCGTTTAAAAGGCGTTATTGCCTTTTGAAATAAGTACGCAAGGTCCCGGCAAAAAGTGTCCCCACACTTGGGACCTTGTTTTTGATGTTAACATCGGGATAAATCAGCCAATAGAAACACTTTATTAAGTCTGAGAATAAAGTGTCCGCATTACGTTAAACTTACCGCAAAACTTACTGCAATAATATAAACTCACCGCAAAACCCGTCTCAATTTATGCTAACTTGCCGCAAAATCATATTCTATGATACGACGTTTTATTGGTCTGTCCGGTTATTATAAGTACACCCTTCTTTTTCCCTTGCGATAATCATTTTATCCTCCTGTTATAATCGACCATAACTCGATTAAAAGATGAGTTATGGTCGGTTATAACGTTAGACGTGTACAAAAACAAGCGATTAGAACTGATGTTTTTGTATCTCCTTAAAGGCTTTTGAAAGAGGTGCATTTTAAGCAAAACAATAAGCCCTCTCGGTCCGCACCACCGAGATGATACCCTTAGAATAAAAGGTGTAAATCAGGTGTAAACTAAGGGGGCTAAGTTGTTAAAAAGCTTGATATTATTGGGTTTTGAGAGAATGTGCAGATGTTGCCGTGACATACAAACAGTACTCTTATCATAGTTACGATTTGCCTTGAAATACCCTGAAAAGCCTTATTTTTCAAGGGCTTTGCGATTGCCCTGAAATCTTATTAACTTGGCTTTTTGTTGCATAATTTGGCATATTTTGGTATGCCTCAGGGTCAAATGAGGGTCAAAAATCATATTTCTGACCCTTAGTGTTTTCAAGGTTTTTTGGGGTTTTTACACTATCTCCAGTCTCGTAACTTCCGCTCTGACATCTTCAAAACTGACATGAGTATAGATGTTTAGAGTGACGCTGATATCGGCGTGTCCCATCAGATACTGCAAAGTCTTGGGGTTCATCCCTGATTTTGCCATATTGGAGCAGTAGGTGTGGCGGCATACATGAGGGGTGACTAACGGCATCTGTACCTTGTAAATGCTGTTGTATTTTCCCCTGATGTGCTTGAAATAATGCTCCCATTGCAGTGAATACATTACTTTGCCATCCTTATCGAAATACAGGAATCCCATCTTGCCGTCTATGACAGGCTCTTTGCGTGGAGGTTTTCTGTTCTCGATGATCTTCCTAAAGCATTCCTCGACATCCGGTGTCATTGGAATAACTCTGGTACCGCTCTCGGTCTTTGTCTTCTGGATATAGTATCCGCCGGAACCGTGCTTCATCAGCTGATGGTCAAGTTGTTACCAGAGAAAGAATCTGGATTGAGTTTTCACCTCAATCGCTGATTCGCCCCCTTGTTCTAAGCTTTATTATCGCGTTTGTTATTATTCTTCTGCTCAGGATGTTGATCAATAATAGGAAAAACACGGCCTCTCAAAACGCTAACCCGCCTTTATGAATATGTTTTACAGTCTGAAGCATATCAGACGCTTAAGGAGCGGTCTTATACCAAGATCAGTGTTGGTGTCGATGAAACGTAATATCCTGAAATATAACGCACTAAGCCTCGGAGTTATAAACCGAGGCTTAGTTACTAAAACAACATCCTTATACAGATATTTGAAAATACTTATTCCTTCAATTTATACTTTCTGCTAGTTGTGTTACCGATAGGAATAACTTCGTTCATCTTGCTGATTATTGCTCTGACTCTTTGCTCACTCAAATTGATTTCGAGTGCAATATCGCTTAATTTCATTTCTCCATATCTTGTCAGAAGTTCCAATATTTCTGTTTCATGCGCTATTGTTTTACTTCGCTTGTTTACTTCGCTTGTTTTCTTCGCTTGCTTTCTTCGCTTGTTTTCTTCGCTTGATTTATCGAAAACAAGCGATAAAGTTACCTGGTTAAGAGCAAAATTTTCTTCAAGTTCAGGAGTTATCCAGCCATTTGCTTTCCAGGTGTTAAGTATCAATGGAAATCCGGAACCGGCATTGTCACCGAAACCGATCATTCTGAGCATAGTCTGCATCTTAGGGTTACGCGCCTTGGAATTACCGCCCTTATAAATTTCTTCCTTGGGAAGTTTCAGGACACCCGGGTTAGTGAATGTAAAGCCGTTATCTTTCTTAATGACCTTAAGAACTCCAGCATCCATCTGATAGTCGGAGTGTATGATTGCATTGACAAAAGCTTCCCTTATTGCCTTACGAAGGGGATCATCGTCGATGCGCTGCATTCCTTCCATCGCGAAAGGCTTCTTCAGATCAGCAGTAAGCTTTCTTGTGACCTTTGTAAAGAAGTTGAACAGATTGTTTTCCCATGTTCCGTCATAAGTTACCCTGTCACTCCACCGCGCATCACCAATAAGATTGCTCTCATCTCTATAATCCATGAAAACATTATCAAATTCATCACGTATAGGCAGACCTTTACCGAACATAAGAAGACCGGCCATGGTAAGCCCTTCGACTTTGTTCTTCCTGTCAGTTCTGTAACCGCCGAGCATTTTAAGGAACTCCTTGTCATCAAGGGAAGACCAGACATGTTCAGGATTACGATCCACAAACATTTGTCTATATGCGCGAAGTGTCTCAGGATCTATATCATCCATTGTGTAGTATTCAAGGATAAGACTGTCATTTCCATCAGGGTTTTGATCGCGAATCATGCTTCTGACTTCGTCTTCGGTTGCGTGATAATCACCCTCATTGTTGCGTTTAAAAGTACCCTTGTATGGATTTTCTCCGACATAAACAGGCTTCAGATTATAATCTGCACGCGGAACATTAACCACAATCACAGTCAGGTTATTTTCTTCGAGCGTATATACATCATTATTCGACAGAATATTTACATTAACTTTGCTGCCGTTGATCGTATTCCAAAAATCATTAATCTGAGATTGAGGATTCTTTATACCTTCAATAATAAAACGTTCTTCCGGTTTCTTGGCTTTTTTGACTTCTTTTATGCCAAGGACTATTAAACCACCGTTGGTATTAGCAAAGGACGAGTAGGATTCATAAACGGACTTTGGAACGGTAGATTCGGATTCCTTGCACTCAAAATCAAACTTCTCTCCCTTGAGAAGCTCGACTTTAAGTTCCTGCATTGAATTTAAAACCATAATTTTCTGCCTTTAGTGAAGCTATATCGATAGATGGATTATATCATTGAGTTAAATAGACTTGAAACACATTTGTTATTCTGATTTGAGATCATGAGATAAATCCGAGTTATATATTCACAAGAATAATAGGTTGAATTATAGCTATAATCTAACTATAATATCTAAGTAGGGAGGTGATTAATATGATGATCAGTACCGATACTTTAATATCAATAACGGAAGCAAATCAGAATTTTTCAAAGGTTGCCAGGCTTGTAGATGAGAAGGGTGCAGCTGTAATCATGAAGAATAATGCACCCAAGTATATAGTGATAGAGTTCAGTAAAATACCTGAAAGCGCAGAAGTAGCCGATAAAGCAGCCGTGTCTTTAGCAAAGAAGTTGATCAGTGACAAAAAGTAAACCTATATGAAAATTGTCGTCACATCGTCACAGTCGTCACAGAATAATGAGATCTGTCATTACGAGTAAAGAATAATAGCTTTAACAACTCTGCTTTAGTGCGCGTTTCTATTCTTCCGCGCTACCGCTTGGATTGCCACCCACAACTTGAGAGGACGTTACCTCTCAAGTCGCGGCTGGCGGGATCAGTGTTTAAGTGTATGGAACGCAGGCTATGGCCCGCCTGCGCGGTTTTTCTTTTTGCTAAGCTTATTAGAGACTCACAGACGTTAGAAATGGACAGATAATGGAGAGAGAAGGCCGGGCACAGCAGTATAGTACGCATGCTCGAAAACTCGCACATATGTTCAAGTCGATTAAATTGTCCCATTAATAGAACGAACACCGTATTAAAATGTACTTGGGTTGCAAGTTGGATTGCAAAACTAACACTGCATATATTGCGATTAGACTTATTTAGAAAGGAGGGGTGATAGTGCATATACAGAAAAGAAAAGACTCTTATCGCATTATGGTAAGTGCTGGCTTTGATGAAGGAGTCCGGAAATTTCGTACAGCTACATTCAAACCTCCTAAAGGATTAACTCCAAGACAGGAACAAAAGGCAGTCACTGAATTTGCTGAATCTTTTGAACGCAAGGTAAGAGGCGGAATTACTATAAATTATACGAATATGACGTTCAGGCGATTTTGCAATGAGTTGTATTACAAAAACCATATAAATTCACTTAAACCCAAAACTGCGAGCGGTTATAAAATCGTAATTGAAAAGAGATTGATGCCGTATTTTGGTGATATGCTGATCAAGAACATAACACCATTAGATATTCGTGGATGGTTATCAAGTCTTGATCGTAGGGACGGTCGGGATGAAGAACTATCTCGAAATACATCCGGTAGTTGGTTCCGTACTTTGTCAGCTATTCTTGGCAAAGCATACGAATGGGAAATCATAGATGAAAACCCTTGTAAGCGAATCAAGAGTCCAGCCAAATCTCATTCAGATGTTAACGCTCTGCAACTCGAAGATGTGCAGAAGATTATTACCAAGCTCCCTAAATACCATGATCAGCGAGCAAGAATGTTTATTTTGCTGGTATTGAATACGGGTATCCGGGAGGGAGAAGCGGCAGGCCTTGAATGGCAAGATATTGATTATGATAAGCACCTGATATCAATAACAAGGACATCTCAATATATTCCCGGAACTGGTATGATCGAAAGCACTCCCAAGAGCGTTTCGTCTGTTAGATCTATACCGATATCAGATAAGCTCATAGCTGAACTAAAAAAATATAAAAGATGGCAAGACAAAGAGATAGCTAAACTGGGAGAATTCTATCAAGGCAAAACAGGCGAAGAGGCAAGGTTGTTCACGACTTGGGAAGGTGCACCTGTATTTGACAGTACTTTCAGAAACTGGCTGAATAAGTTCTTGGCGTGGTGTGATGTGCCACATGTTTCTGTTCATGGATTAAGGCACACTTTTGCAAGCATACTGATAGCAAATGGTACAGATCCAAGAACAGCTGCAGCACTTTTAGGTCAGAGTTCACCTTCATTGGTTATGAATGTGTATGCAAATCCACAGAATGAAGCTAAGAAAAGAGCGATTGATAATCTTGATAGTATTTACGATCCCAAAAAGAAGAAAAAGAAGAAATCAGCAGAGTAATCAGCAGGTGAAAAATGGTAACAAAATGGTAACACCTGGCAAAAAAAGATATAAAAACAAGCGTGAACATATGTTCGACAAAAATCCGCAAGCCCTTGATTTTATTGAGTTTCGCGAGAGGTAATGTGAACTTGCAGGAAGCAAAAACCGACATTTGTAATCAGCAGGTCGTGGGTTCGAGTCCCACAAATGGCTCCATAAAGAAAAAGCCCGTAAACATTGCGTTTGCGGGCTTTTGTTTTGCCCTGAAATCATGTTCAAAGCGTAAAAAATGCAAAAATGGCAACTATAGTGAGTTCTTAACCAAATCTTAAGATCTCTTTCATGAATAATAGTCTATAATCGGGATTATCTTAAATAAACTTTGAAGTTAAATAGTGTTCTTCGGAGTTTGAAGCAGTAACAACTGAAACTGTTATTTGCAATTAATGATATGTGGGGAATTGAATAATGGGAAAAACAATTACCAGATCAATATCTTTGGTATTGATCATTTCAGTGGTGTTATCACTGACATCGTGTGTTGAGAAGTCAGGAAAAGAGGGCAGGAAAGTTTCCGCTGATACGCCCTGGTTCAGCAGTAGTGTTTATGATATCGAGGTCGCCACGGATCCTGCCAGGGAAATAGAAGACTGCATGTTTTTCTTTCTGGGTGCTGACGAGAAATACTATGTGGTTCGTACATACGGTCAATATACCGGTTCGATGGAAGCAAAGGCCGCAGATCTTGACAGCTATTCGTATGATCTGGTTACTGTGATCGACAGGAATTCAAAGCAGGTCGTTAATACAATTGATCTGAATAATGAGCATGCTATAGACGTTCTTTATGCAAACGGATATGTCACAACATATTCATATACATCCGAGAAATACTACGATCCTCTTACATCCGAAGTGAAAGAAACCAGGGCTGTTAACCGCGATGACATCGGTTCATATTATCATCTTGGAGAGTATTTAGTTGAAGCAATAGATGATTTTTCGAATGGTGAGGGAAGTTATAAGATTAAGATAAGTTCTCCTGAAGGAAACACGATTGAATCAAGTCTCAAGCAATTGGGCACGTCGATACAAATTGAGGGAATGTTTCCGATAGATAATGATAATGCGCTTATCTATGCAGATACCAGCAAGGGCAGAGGCTACTATGAGCTGGATCTTGATTCCGGGAAGATCCAGGATGCAGATGCAAAGAATTATGAGTGGATAGATCTTGATAAGATCGGTTCAACGATTGTAAGTTCAGCAGGTGATCTTTATAGCAGGACTCCGACAGGTATAACAAGAATAGATACAAGCGCGAAAAAGGTTGAAGATGTATTTGACTATAATTGCTGTGGGATAAGCAGAGCCAAATTAGAGTGGTATGAACCGGCAGACTGCTCAGACGGAGCGCTGAGTTTTATTGGTCAAAAGGAAAGTTTTATGAATCTGTCAGGTGAGAAAAAGAATACCTTTCAGATCGTCGAACTAACCAAAGAGGCCAAGAACCCCAATGCGGGAAAAACGGTTCTGGAGTTGTATGCACCATATATCAGTGATGAAATCGGTGCTGCAATAGAAACTTATAACGCTAATAACAAAAAGTTCTATATTGAAGTTGTTGACCGTTACGATAAGAGTAAGTATGAAACGGATAATAATGTGGACTGGCGCACCCGGACTGCAAATGAAGTGAGAATGGAGTCTCTGGATATTGATACAAAGCTCAGTACTGATCTTGCCATGGATATCATTTCCGGCAAGGGTCCGGATATACTGATAGGCACCAGCCGTTACAATCAGCTTAATAATCCTGACTATCTGACTGATCTTACACCATATGTCGGAAAACTTGATCCCGGGAAGTATTTTACGAATGTGATCGAAGGCTCTAAGAGCAATGGCAAGCTTTATCAATTGCCTGTAAGTTTTTATATTAGGGGTATCTATACGGATAAAGGCAATGCCGGCAGTTCCGGTGTCGGATTCACATTGGATGAATATAAGGATTTTGTAAGCGGAAAACTTAACGGTAATGATGTTATTAAATATGGCCAGGCGTTATATTTTGTTAATCTGTTCAATTCTATGAATGATAAATTCATAAAAGATGGAAAGGTCGATTTCACCTGTCCGGAATTTGCCGAGATCGCCGAATATGTTAAAGAAAATGTTCCTGAGAAGGGAGTCCCTTCAGAAGACGGCCAGGATACAAACAGCGCTGAAAATGTGCAAATACAAAGCTACCTTGATTTCTATTACCGCAAGCAGTATTCGAACAGGAACATTGATCCTGCAATATTAGGGTATCCTTCTTCGGACGGACGCGGCCCGCTGTTCTTATCATATTCTTCTGTGGCTGTATCAGCGCAGGCCACGGATGTTAAGGCGTGCGGTGAATTTGTTAAATTCCTGCTTTCCGATGAGATTCAGGCAGGTTTTGCCGTCAGCAGCACGGGGTTTGCTGTTAACCGGAACGCATTTAAGACTGCAGGAGAAAGTGCAGTCAGATACTGCAATGAACGGGACAATCCTTTTGAAACGAGCAAAGTAATGTTTACAACAGATGATATTAACAATCTTGAAGCAACACTACTGAGCTGTTCAAGAATGAATAACGAAGATTCTGCCATCAGCATAATTCTCTTTGAAGAAATGCCTGCTTATTTTCTGGGACAGAAAGATTTGGATGCGGTAATCAAGATTACCGCTGACAGAGCACAGAAAGTGCTGGATGAGAGAGGGTAAATTTAATCAATTCTTAAGAACTGTTCCGTTAAAACCAGTCTATAATTAGACTTATAAGATGATCATATCAACAATCCGGTCATTTGTCTTAAGGGGTTAACGGAATGAAGAGATTTATCTGCATATTGACTGTGTTGGCGCTGCTGGCAGGCCTTGCTTCGTGTGGTCAGGGCAGAGTGAGCAACGCCAGCCTGAATAAGGTAAGGACCGTATCCGGGAATGACGAATGGTGGAATGATACTGAGACGGTCATAACTCCGGAAGACATCAAACAGGAATTTAATGTGGATTTTTATGAACTGCTGGGCAGTTTCCTGGCTGCTGATGAAGATTCTGTGATACTTGTTTTCAATATCTGGAGCAAGGAGTCAAACGATGCGGTCTTAAAGCATTATTCCTACGACGGTAAACTGCTCGGTCAGGTGCACCTTGCTGATTATTTCGGCGAAGGCGTTCAGTTCTATCAGCCGGAGACCATATACAAACTGAATGGTAAATATTTTACGGTGATCCAGCATTCTGTTAAGGGTTCGGATTCTTTTGTCAATGAAGGGTATGAGATCGATTTCGATAACTCCACTCTGAAAGATCCCTTTGCTTTGAAACTGCCTGATGACGGAAGCATGTTCTCGGAGGTCATCACCATGACAGGTGTCGGTGATAAGCTTGTTTATCTAATGTCTATGGGTGACTTCTATAACCACTCGTATAAGATCTGTGTGGTTGAAGGCGGTAAGACAAGATCATTCGCCCCTGATTTCGGCGCCGATGCTGAATTAAAACATATCGCGAGCTTTATGAAATATGGTGATGGGGTCGCTTTCACTGCCGAGACGATTGAGAACGGCGTCGAAAAGAAGTACTTCTGCACTTTGGATCTTGATACATTTACCATGCATAAGGCAGAGCGCAAGGCAGAAACGCACAGGTCGAGTTATATTCCGGACTGCGGTGTTTTCGACTGCAATAAACATGAAGTAATAAACAAGATCGATATTGAAACAGGAGAGACAAAGCCGCTGGCAGATCTTACGCATTCTTTCATCACGGGCCAGTATGAGGATCTGAGGATCGTGTGGGCCACGGATGACAGGATCGTTCTTTATGTAGATGAGCAGGGACCTTTAGGAGGCATGTCCATATCGCATCTGATAACGCTGGATAAAGCGGACACCAATCCCAATTCCGGCAAAGAGATACTGAGACTTGCTTATACCGACTGGATCAGCAAATTTGAATACGGTGCCGTAAATGCTTTCAACCGGAATTCTGATAAGTATCTTATCGAAGTAACCTCCAAGTATTATGATGCCGCAACAGGTGTTTTTGACAATGACGCATATCTGTCAGACTACACCCTGATAGAAGCCTCGGAAGCAAGCGCCGTCGATCTTCTCAAGGCAGATATCAGGAAAGGTGAAGGACCTGATCTGGTGCTGTACGGTTCTGACACAGCGCAGCTTAATAACCCTGATTATCTCATCGACCTGACAAAGCGTATTAAGGCTGAGAAGAGTCTTACAAACGGTGATTATGTGAAGCTCATAACTTCGCCGAACGGGCGGGACGGCAATCATTACCGTCTGGACTACGGTTACAGCTACACAGCTTTAATGTTAAAGAGCGACTTTATAAGCGGCAGGCAGGCCGGTTTAACATTCGACCAGTATGACAAGCTGATAAGCGAACGCAATGGCGGAAACAGCATTCTCAATGAGGACGACCGCGCATTAATGAAGATGTTTATGGAGAACTCCGACAGCATCACTTATACAAAAGACGGTGCTGTCTCGCTTGGAAATGCCGGCTTCAAAGCCGCCGCCTCTTATGTCGCGTCGATCCCTGATGTAATGCCCTATGACGACATGAGCTGGGTGAAGATGAAGAATATGCAGGTCTTGGAAGGCGTGACGTTCAATTCTTTCGTTTACTTATACGCGACCGCATATAAGCATTACTCGATTATAGGTGTTCCTTCTTCTGACGGACATGCAGAGGTTATCAAGGGCAGGGGCGTCGGCATTACAAGCTGCAGCGCCCTTCAGGATGGCGCCTGGGAGTTTGCCCTGACATTCATGTCTCCGGATTACCAGAACCAGGTAAATGTCTATTACGATCCTGTCCTCAAGAGTGCCCAGAAAGCAACATTCGGGGAGTATATCGATATCAGAAATGCACACATCAATCCTTATGACAATACGACCTTCCCCGTAGAAAAAGGAATCGTGGATTACTACATAGAGCAGACATCGGATGCAGTTACGGTTCCTGATATGGATTCCGGTATAATCGTCATAATGAACGAAGAGATGCCTGCATATTTTACAGGCCAGAAATCGCTCGATGAAGTAATGAAGATTATCGAGAACAGAGTTAATCTCATGCTTTCGGAACAAGGATAATATCTTAGTAAAAAAGTTCCTGGAAAAGTGCCCATAGGCGGTAATTAACTTTTACGGCCAATATTTGTTGTTCTTCGAAAAAATAGGATCAATTCCCGTCTCTTTTGCTTGATTGATCACGCTCATGTGTTCGAAAATAAGATAGCTTCATATACAGATATGAAGTTCAAATCTTGCAGAGCAAATGGGGAAAATTATGGAAGAACAGATCATTGAGAAGAATAAAAAGTACTGGAACGATCATGCGGATCTCTGGTTTGGTACGACGGCTCTGCCTAAATACGGAGTCAAATTCGTAACGGAAGATGAGCTCCATTTCTTTTCTGATGTAGCAGGGAAGAAGGTACTGGAACTGTGCTGCGGGAGCGGTCATTCGCTTAAATATCTTGCAGATAAAGGTGCAGGCGAACTGTGGGGATTGGATCTGTCTCAGAAGCAATTGGATAATGCGGAAAAACTTTTAAGTGAAAGCGGCGTTTGCCCTAAGCTTATTTGCGCACCTATGGAAGCAGACAGCGGTATTCCGGAAGATTATTTCGACTATGTTTTCTCTATATACGGAATTGGCTGGACAACAGATCTTGCAGGCACATTTAAGAAGGTTGCTTCATATCTTAAGAAGGACGGCATATTCATATTCAGCTGGGGTCATCCGCTACATTATTGTGTTGCCAAATCTTATGAGAACGGAGAAGATGTTGTTGATGACGGGAAACTGGTATTCTCGCGCAGCTATTTTGATGAGTCGTATTTTAAGATGCCTGTACACGACACATATGTGACCTTCGCGAACAGGAAGATCTCCACATATATCAATGCTCTGTACGATGCCGGATTCATTATCGAGAGAATGGTCGAACAGACTGATGAGAAGTCTTTATCGGATAACGAAGATGACACCCCCAAGGCTCAGAAAGCAAAGATGGTACCGCTTTCAATGTGTTTTAAATGCAGAAAACTTTGAGCGAACAATGGTAAAATCTAATGCAGTGAGATAAACCTTTTTAGGGGAGTGCATTGCATATGGCATTATTTGATATGACCAAGCCTAACGGAACCGGATTTGCCAGGATTCCGAACAAGCAGAATTTTACGAACCAGGATCTTTTGAACAAACTTTCCGCTGTCAAGATGACCTTCGGTACGCCCGTCATGGGTTCGATCGGAGATTATGAGGCGGTCTTATATGAACATGTGTCGCTGAAGTACGATCTTTTCGTGCGCGTCGACGGCAAGAACATCATAGCAGGCAAGATCGGATCGGAAGGCGTAAGCAGTGTGCATGCAGCTGCGGATTTTACAGCCGGCACTTATATGGGATATAAGGACGAGAACCAGTCGGATGCAGATCATGCTGTCGATGAACTTGCAGAGGTTCTGGTGAGTCTTGAGAACGGTGAGGATATTACCGAGAGCAGAGTAAGTGCTTCCATGAAGACTTCAACGGGGCGTGCGCTCGAGTTTTATATGAAGCAGAAGGCAATCTCTTTAAAGCCCAAGTTCGATATGTTCGATGAGAATAATGAGGTCGTGTATCACGTCGAAGGTGATATTACGAGGCATAATTTCTCGATCCTTAAGGACGGCAAAGAAGCAGTCAGACTTAAGAAAAAGGCTGTGGTTGTCCCGCCTGAATACGTTATCAGTGTGGATGGCAAGGATATAGGAAAGATAAAGAGGAGGATCAAGCTCACAAATCCTGAACTTAAAGGAACGCTTAACGGACAGGATTTCCTGATAACAGGGAATCTTATGGGCTCTGATTTTGATATTAAAGTCGGCGCTCTTACCATAGGCCGTATCGACACTTCAAGCCAGGTCGTGAACGATGAATACAGGGTTATGGTCTTCGATGAGAGTTATAAAGACATTATGGCTGCGGCAGCCATTATCTGCGATAACGTGGTTGATGCTGAGAGGGAATGGCAGTCTTAATTCCCAAAACTTCAGACTTCATAAATGGAACCCTTGAAAATATTAGTTTTCGAGGGTTTTCTTTTTATGGAAAATACCCCGAAATAATCAAACTTAATTAAATCTTAAGAAGTTTATTTATGTTATCTTAATCAGGGGAAGGATAGAATAACATTAACTCGAGGAGGGGAACTGATGGCAAACATACTCATCTGTGATGACGAGAAGGATATCGTTAATGCGCTCAAAATATATCTTAACGATCCTGATTACGTGCTGTTCGAGGCTCACAACGGACAGGAAGCAGTGGATGTAGTAAGAGAAAATGAGATACATCTTGTGCTTTTGGACATAATGATGCCGATAATGAACGGTATAGAAGCGATGTCGCAAATAAGGGGATTTTCAAATGTCCCGATAATACTTCTTACTGCCAAGAGTGAAGATGCAGATAAGGTATTGGGACTTAATGTGGGAGCAGATGATTATATAACAAAGCCTTTCAGTCCCTTGGAAGTGTGCGCCAGGGTAAAGTCGCAGCTTCGAAGATATTTGAGCCTCGGCGCCGGGGCAAAGAAATCTTCAGTTGTGCTTACCATTGGCGGACTTGAACTTGACTATGATGCAAGGACGGTCACTTTGGATGGCGAGAATATCTCTCTGACCAAAAAGGAGTTCGATATCTTAAAGCTCCTGATGGAGAATCCGAACAGAGTATTCTCGCCGAAAGAAATCTACAGGGAGGTTTGGCACGAAGACCCGATGGGTGCTGACAATACTGTAGCGGTTCATATAAGACATTTAAGGGAGAAGACAGAGATCGATCCTGCTGATCCGAGATATATTAAAGTGGTTTTCGGTCAGGGGTATAAGATCCAAAAGGGGAATTGATATGAGGAATTTTTTCAGGACATATGTCGGCAAGGGATTACTCTATGCGGGAGTGATATTGTCTGCCATAATGCTTGCGCTGTCTGTTCTTGGCGCGGCTTATATGATCAGCAGTGACTATTATCTGAAAAGCGAAGAAGATATCCTGAACGAGAATCTGGAGAGCATGACAGTCAGATCGGCTTATGAGGCGTTTGACAGAAACTTTAATCAGAATAAAGGAAAATTTGACAGCCAGACTGCATCTGATTATGGCAGCTTTTCATTCAAGATCTTAGACAGTCACAGAAATGTCCTGACAAGATCGACGACTAAACTTGATTCATATCCATACAGGATCTATGTGTGCGTATTACCGCCCACGCAGTCCGGAACCAGTTTTTATGAGATTACAGGCATATCTTCTGATTTTTCTATTTATGAGGACCTCCATAAAAATAATTACTACACAGAATACTATATTGTTGAAGGTGGAATTAATCCCAACAGCGGCATACTAGATGTTTACCGCATTTATTCTACGGCACATCATCTTCTCTATTCGCTTAAGATCGGTATCTACCTGATAGCTGTATTGACGTTAGTGTTAATGATCGTCAGTTTTGTTGCGCTCATGAGCGTGGCAGGAAGAAGACCGAAGAAAGATGAGATCGTTCCGTGGTTTTTCCATAAGGTCCCGTTTGATCTCCTTATGACTATCTACGTGTTCTTCTCATTGGCGCTTATTTCATTAGGAGGTTCTTCCCATGATGAAGTCGGCATTGGACTCTTGTTTTTCTGCAGCCTGTTTTTACCTTTGCTCTGTATGAGCTTTGCCGTAAGGATCAAGACGAAGACATTGATCAAGAATACCTTGATCTGTAAGATCCTTATGCTTCTTTGGAAGGGTATTAAAGCTATCGGAAGATTCTTATTGACCGTAATCAAGAATATGAGACTCTTATGGAAAGTTATATTGGTATTCGTGGGACTGATGTTCTTCTGGCTTATAGTGATCGGAGCACACAGCTGGAGATTTGAAGCTGTTCTTTTATTCCTGGCGCCGTTTACGGTTTTACCTGCTTTGATCCTTATAACGCTTCAGATTGACAGGCTCAAAAAGGGTGCGCAGGAACTTTCTGAAGGACATTTCGATCACGTTATCGATACGAAAATGATGCTTCCCGAGATAAAGAAGCATGCGGTAAATCTCAACAGCATGGCTGCTGCGCAGAAGATCGCCGTTGAAGAAAAATTAAAGAGCGAGAGGATGAAGACTGAGCTTATCACTAACGTTTCTCACGATATCAAAACGCCTCTCACATCGATAATTAATTATGCTGATCTTATCTCGAAAGAAGAAAAGAACACAGAGAAGACAAAGGAATATTCTGAGGTTCTCGTAAGACAGTCCAAGAGACTTAAGACCCTTCTTGAAGACCTCGTGGAAGCATCGAAAGCATCCACCGGAAATCTCGAAGTGGATCTTCAGCCTTGTGATGCTCAGGTCTTTATCTCGCAGTGCGCAGGAGAATATGAAGAGAAGTTCGGGCAGTATAATCTGACTCTCATAACATCAGTGCCCGATGAGCCTGTCAGGATACTGGCTGACGGCAGAAGAATGCAGCGTATCTTCGATAATCTTCTGAATAATATCTGCAAGTATTCACTGCCCGGAACGAGAGTATATGTTGACCTTAAGGATGAAGGGACGGATGCTGTGTTCACATTCAAGAACACTTCGAAAGAACAGCTTAACATGACTGAAGAAGAACTCATGGAAAGATTTACCAGAGGCGATTCTTCCAGAAACACCGAAGGCAGCGGCCTGGGCCTTTCTATCGCAGGCAACCTCGCTGAACTTCAGAACGGCAAACTCAGATTAACGACTGACGGAGACCTTTTCAAGGCAACTCTTTCTTTCCCGAAGATCTGATAAGAACAAGCTATCACAAGAACAACAGGGCTGCCCGTAACAGGGCGGCTTTGCGATAGCATAATCTTTATGCTTAAGGAACGCGGATAACAGAAGTTATCATGTAATTGAATAAGGCTCTTTTATACTTCATAGTTGACAAACAATCGGTCTAGTTCTATCATATGAATAGAACATTTGTTTGTTGTTTAGGGAGCCGGAAAGATTTCAGAATTGAATGAAATCACTGCTGCATATAAGAAATTATCCTTCA
>JAEEGH010005383.1_pt1 | contig 32173 bp, 31 predicted proteins | sample 9134181 | NCBI WGS metagenome assembly JAEEGH01 (sample SAMN16246544, study PRJNA631951) | gut metagenome | biome: gut microbiome; feature: rumen; material: DP-attached | host: Bos | place: Iran: Karaj | collected 2018-10
AACCTGCGATAATCTTTGTAACAACTGGAGGAAGAATAACTGAGCTCATTCCATAAACAGCTGTTGTGATACCACCGATAAGACCTCTCTTGTCTGGGAAGAACTTAACACATGTAGAAATTGTGCTACCGTAAGCCATTCCAAGACCGAGACCACCAATGAGGCCGTAAGTTAGGATAAGTCCGTTAACGCTAGTTGTAAAACCTGATAAAAACATACCTAAGCCCCACATGATACCGCCAATTAAAATGACTTTTCTTGGTCCAAACTTATCATTAAACCAACCACCTGAAATCATTGTGATTGGGCCAACTGAGTTAGCAATTGTATAAACGATTGCAAGGTCTGCGGAAGTCACTGTTTTTCCAAGAGTATTTGTAAAATAGTCTGCCATACCAGCAGAGAACACGCTCCACACATAAATAGAGCCTAAACAAAGATTAATAAAACATCCTGCAATTAGGACAATCCATCTTCTTTTATCTAAATCTTTAATTCCTAAATTCATATTTTTATTCCTCAATTTTTTTATATTATTTTGCTAGGTGCGGTCGCCTTGGGAATGACGACCTATCTTTAGTGATTATATTTCCGGGCTTTTTGCATTTTCAAAAGTACTTATCTTTATGAAAATGTAAAAGCACCGGTTAGTTACATCTTAGATATCAAGTGCTGCGTGGTAGCCCCAATATACTGCGTTTGTAATTGTTGAAACCTTAGCGGCATCACCGATTACTCTAACGAATGGAGCGCAATCTCTTAATTCTTCAACTACGTTTGTTCTTGAACGCTGGCCAAGGGCACAGATTACGCTTGAACCCTTAACAAATACTGCCTTGCCATCTTTGTCTTCACACTCAACACCTTCAGCTGTTACCTTGACTGCCTTAAGTCCTGTATGTACATCCACATATTTATCAATCTGCTGTAAGAGTAATGGACGATGTCTTACATTAGCATCCGGTGCTAAGCTATCTCTCATTTCTACGATTGATACCTTCTTACCTTCCTGACCTAAGTGAATTGCACATTCAGAACCTGCAAGGCCGCCACCAAGGATTACAACTTCGTCGCCAACTTTATCCTTTTCCTTGTAGTAGTTGTTAACGATGACTACATTTTCACCATCAAGACCTGGGATAGGAGGTATGAGTGGCGTTGAGCCAACAGCGATAATTATTGCGTCTGCATTTTCAGCAAGGGCATATTCCTTAGTAACCTCAGTATTTAAGCGGATTTTAACGCCAGCCTCACGAGCTAATTTCTCGTAAGTGCCTGTAAGCTGGTACATTTCGTATTTGAAAGAAATTGCCTGCTCACTCTTTAAAATACCGCCAAGTTCAGATTCCTTCTCGCAAAGGATAACCTCATGGCCACGTCTAGCTGCTGTATAAGCTGCATAAAGTCCACCAGGACCGCCGCCTGCAACTAATACCTTCTTCTTAACTGGAGCTGGTGAAATTTCATCACCTTCGATTTCACGACCAATAATTGGATTTACTGTACAACGTCTTGTGGATGTAGCTGCACGCTCAGCCATACAAGTAAAGCAACGAAGGCAACGAACGATTTCGTCATTGCGATTTTGCATAACCTTTTCTGGAAGGTATGGATCTGCAAGGAGAGCACGTCCCATGTAGACAATATCAGCCTTTCCAGAGGCAATAATCTCTTCCATCTGTGCTGGGTCATTAAGACCACCAAGAGTGGCAACAGGCACAGATACGTGCTTCTTAATCTCTGCGGCAAGGTAAACATTTCTACCATGCTCCTCAAACATTGAAGGATGTGTAATTCCAAATGTTCTCTGGTAAGTACCGGCAGAAACATGGATAATGTCTACGTAAGACTCTAATTCCTTAGCGATTTCAACGCCTTCCTCAAGGCCGTAACCGCCATCAAAGAACTCAGAACCTGACATTCTAAATTCGATTGGGAAACGAGGGCCTACTGCATTTCTTACTGAAGTAAGGACTTCCTTTGCAAATCTGCATCTATTTTCTAAGCTTCCACCGTACTCATCAGTTCTCTTGTTAAAGAAAGGTGATAAGAACTGGTTTATAAGCCAACCGTGACCACCATGGATCATAAGCATTTCAAAACCGGCACGCTTAGCCATTGCTGCAACATCACCGTAAGACTTAACGATGTCATCTATCATGTCCTTAGTTAAGGCCTTAACTTCTACGCCGTCAGGACGAACTGTATCAGATGGTCCCCACTGATTCATGCTCTTTTGCTTTGACTTATCTGTCATGTAAGTTCCTGCATACATTCCTGAATGTGAAAGCTCTAAGGAAGCAATTGCACCATGTCTTCTAATTGCATCTGCTGTGTATGTAGCACAAGCAAGGGAATTTAAGATTGAAGGATCAAGGTGATATGCGTGGCTTCCGTCAGTTTTTGGATGAACCATAAGCTCTGAAACTGTTACAGCACCAGCGCCGCCCTTTCCTCTAAGCTCATAAAAGGCTGTAGACTTAGGTCCGATACAACCATCATTTGTAATGTCAGTTCCGCCCATTGGTGCAGAAAACATTCTGTTCTTAAAAGTTACGCCAGCCACTGTAATTGGGCTTGATAAATGTGGATACTTTCTTTCCATCTGTTTTTCTCCTTTTGAAAATGTATTTTTTTATTTACTATTTCTTTAACCGCAAATTATCTGCTAATTTAAGGGATTGATAATTATTTAACATTTGCTTGTTATAATTTTAACACTCCTTATTGAGAATATTCTATCAACAAAAAAATAGAAGGTAGAAACTAATAGTTTCTACCTTCTTGCATTCTTTTTTAACTCTTTTTCAAGCTTTAACAAGCATTCATCTTTTCTTTTTTCGCTTTTATAAACCAGATAGACACTCCAAGGAATGGCGTCTTTAATAGGGATTAGAGCTACATTTTCAAAAAGCCCTTCTCTATTATGGATGTCCACATCGATTCCTATTCCAATGCCTTCTCTTACAAACTCATAAATCATGGCAGCTTCCATGGTTTTAATGCGTATGTGTGGGAAAAATCCTTCGCGCTCGCAGGAATTAATCAAGTTATCATAAGCCTGATATTTCTCGTTTAAACTAATTAACTGCTCATCCTTTAAGTCTGCTATCTTTAGGCTTTTCCTATTAAAGAGCTTATGCCCCTTTGGCACAACTGCGCACATGGTCTTACTTTCAAGCTCCACTTCAATAACATTCTCTGCTGCCACACGGCCAATTACTAGGCCTAGGTCTATCTGATTTTTGGCTAGCTTTTGCTTAACATCAAGGTTTGAGGATTCCTCGATACTTAGCTCTACATTTTCAAAATCCTCTTGTATCTTATCAATGACACTTAAGGGCAACATCCTGATTAAACCACAGGAATAGCCTAGTTTAAAGATCTTCTTCTTGCTTTTAATCTCTTCTAGACCTTCCTCAAGCTCTCTTGTGCTCTCCAAAATTCTGTGGCTTTTCTTATAAAAGAAAACTCCCGCTTCTGTTGGCACAAGGCCTTGCTTTGTTCTATCAAAGAGCTTAACCTGAAGCTCTGTTTCAATTCTATCCAGGGCTTTACCTAGTCCCTGAGGTGTGATAAATAAAGACTTCGCTGCCTTATTTATACTTCTTGCCTCATAGCATTCCATATAAAAACGTATATCTTTAATATCCATATTAACTCCTTATGCTAATTTTACTTCATCGCCAGAATGCACGTATTCTAGCTGATCTCCCATGATTTCCTTCATCATATCAAAAGCTGGGAGGCCTGTGCAATGACAGGTGTAAAATTTAGTATTGTAAGTCTTTAATACATTTGCAATCTCTTTAATTTCCTTAACCTCATCCTCTGTGTAATCGGAGTTCTTCTTTAAGTGGAAGCCGCTAATTACATAGTCTGGAGTAGATTTATACTTGTAAATGTAATCATCCATGATACTTAAAATTCCGTTATGAGCGCAGCCTGAAATCAGAACGCTTTTATTGTCGTCCCTTATAACTAAGAACTGTTCGTGCTTAAAATCGTCCTTCACAAATCCGTCTGGCTTCTTTACTAGAAGACGGTCGTTTGTAAATGGAAGAGGATGAGTTCTTTCCTTGATGGTAAAAAGCTCAAGCTCCTCATCGATTTTAAAATTACCGCCAATCTTCTTTAGATTATCTAACTTACTTATTTCTGGATCAATTCCTATATATCTATATCTTTTTCTTCCTGCCTCCACGCCATCATCAGCGTAGTATTCACGCTCCGCAAGGGCCTGCATATAGATAGTTGCCTGATTATTTATTTTGGTAAAGGGCATTATGCCGCCTGAATGATCATAGTGACCGTGACTTAGCACCACCGTGTCCACTTTTTTCAAATCTATATCAAGCTTTTTGGCATTCTCAAGTGTCACCTCAGATGGTCCTAAATCCACTAATAGCTTGTGACTTTTGGTTTCAATGTAAAAGGAAAAACCATGGGCACAATCAACGCCGCTACATCCTTTTGTGTTTTCGATTAAGTTTTGAATTCTCATTATAGGCCTCCTTCCAATTTCTTTTTATATAATAGCAAAAAGTATTATCTTTGCCTAATTATGAAAAAACCCTTCAGCCATAGAAGCCGAAGGGTAAATTACTGTAAAGCGGCTAATTATTCGCGCTTTTCAATTTCCTTATCTAACATATAGAGAAGTCTTCTATCCCCTCCAACGGCCTCAACCCTTGAAATCATCTTTCTTGAATTCTCCTCTTCCTCCTTTTGCTCCTCTATAAACCAATCGAGGAAGCTTTGAGTTGTGTAATCATTTTCAGCAACCGCCAAATCCATAATCTTGCAAATCTCTGCGGTAATGTACTGCTCGTGCTTGTCCGCCTCAATTACTGCAGCCAAGGCACTTTCTATCTTAATATCCACCTTATCTATGGCCTCAAGGCACACATCCTGCTTAGAATCTAGAAGATAATCATAAATCTTCATGGCATGCTCCTGCTCTTCTGTAGCCTGAACTCTATACCAGTTGGCAAAGCCATATAATTTAGCCTTTGTAAAAAACTTAGAAATTCCCAAATACAGGTAAGCAGAGTAAAACTCCTTATTTACCTGTGCATTAAGCAAATCCGCTACATTCTGTTTCATAGTCCGTCTCCTTTGCTATTTATTTAGTTAACACATGTATATCTATTGCTAGTTTACCATATCTATAATTAGAATACAAAGTTTTTATTTTTATGAAAATGTAAAAAGACATGACATTTGTCACATGCAGGAAATGACTGCAATCACTAGTGTCCAGAGCGGGAATTTAATATTATAATTTTAGATTTACGAAATTGCTTTTAACTTGTGTAAGTTAATGCTAGGTAAATTGATAATAATAAGGGAGATTAATAAGGAGATAAATTTATGAGTGATTCAATCGTTAAAGTTAACAATTTAGTTAAGCGATACAAGGAAAAAATCGCAGTGGACAACTTTTCACTTGAATTAAAAAAGGGGGAAATTCTAGGACTCCTAGGACCTAACGGTTCTGGAAAAACTACAACTATTAACTGCATTTTATCTCTTCTAAGTTTCAACAAGGGAGAGATTATGATTTTCGATAAAGAAATGAGCCCAAAGGCCTACGACATTAAGTCAAGAATTGGGGTGGTTCCCCAGAATGTGGCTATTATGAATACTTTGAATGTATATGAAAATGTGGACTTCTTCTGTGGGCTGTATATTAAAGAAAAGCAAAAGCGCCGTCAGTATGTAGAAGAAGCCCTAGAATTTACAGGCCTTAGCGACTACAAGAAATACAAGCCTAAGAAGTTATCTGGTGGTTTACTACGAAGACTTAACATTGCCTGCGGCATTGCCCATAAACCAAGTTTAATCATCTTTGATGAGCCAACAGTTGCCGTTGACCCACAAAGTCGTAACGCAATTCTTGAGGGCATTAAGGAAATGAATAGACAAGGGGCTTCTATTATTTACACTTCTCACTACATGGAGGAAGTTGAGGAAATCTGTAGCCGCATCATCATTATGGATCACGGCAAGAAGGTAGCCGAGGGCACAGCAAATGATTTAAAGAATTCCTTAAAGATTCGCGAAAGCATTTGCATAGGAATGCCTGCCATAAATGAGGATATACTTAAGGATATCAAGGGCATCAACCATGTCTATGACGCTAAGTATAGCGAGGGCGAGCTTGTTATTAGCCTAGATGGGGGCGAGCATAATCTTGTACATGTACTTGAATATTTTAGTGAAAAAAATATACCATTCGGCCATGTACAAACTAAGCTACCAACACTAAATGATGTCTTCCTAGAAATTACTGGAAAGGAGTTGCGTGACTAATGTTTTTAAGAATATTTTCCTATAAAATAAAGCAATTAATTAGAATGCGCTGGCTTGTGGGCTGGAACTTTCTCTTTCCATTAGTCCTTGCAAGCGCCTTCTATCTAGGCTTTGGCAACATGATTAAGGATGACCCAAACCGTTTAGACACTATTGAGGTTGCCTATGTGGCTGGTGATGGTATAAATAGTAACTTTTTATCCGTTATAGAGGAGCTTTCAAAAGAGACAAAGGATCACGGTAAAATCCTTGAGGTCACTAGCTTTGATAGTTTAGAAGCTGCTAGTGATGCTTTGAATAAAAAAGACATTGAAGGAATCTATTACCAGCATGATGACAGCATTGAAGTCATTGTTACTGAAAATGGTCTTATCTCCACTAGTCTTTCTCAGATAGTAAAGAGCTACCAAAATTACCAAGCAAGTTTTGAAAAAATTTTATCAGAGAAGCCAGAAGAAATTGACACTCTTATTGCTAGTATAAATTCCAATATGAGTTTTTTGAAAAAATACGACTTTAAATCTGGGGTATCACAGTATATGCAATTTTTCTATGCCCTACTTGCCATGTCCTCACTTTTCTCATCGTGGGTAAGCACAGCTATGATGACAAGTCTTTGTGCCAACCTTTCAGAATGTGGTAAAAGATTTGAGCTGGCACCAGGACATAAACTAAAGGCAATATTTGCTGGAATCCTTGCAGGTACATTACTTCAAACTCTTTCAAACACAGTGGTTATCTGCTATGTAGAGTACTGCCTAGGTCTTCACTGGGGCGCACCAATTTACATGGTCATTGCCATAACTAGCCTTGCTAGTGCTCTTGGTATCTCAGTTGGTACCTTGATTGGCTCTATCTTTAAAAATGAAATTGCCCTCTCTATGGTACCTCTTGCCTTTACCATGACATGTTCCTTCTTTTCAGGACTTATGATGGGCGGCATTCAGCAGATCATTCAGAATTTCTGCCCAATTTTAAATAAAATCAATCCTGCCACAGTATTTACAGATAGTCTATATCAATTAGCTTGCTATGGCAAAACTTCTGCCTACTATCAGGATTTAGGAATAATGGTGCTTATGATTGCCATTTGCCTAATTATTAGTGTTCTAATTTTAAGGAGGAGAAATTATGACAGTATTTAAGGCTACGCTTCTATCTCTAAGAAGCTTTTCACAAACAATAATCATATACTTTTTAGTATTTGCCATATTTACAGTTGTTAGAGCTAAGGTTTCATCTAACTCTAGTGCCGACATTTACAAGGATACAAGCCTTAACGTGGCAGTGGTAGATTTGGATAAAAGCGACATCAGTGAAGCTTTAATTAGCTACCTAGATTCTAGTCAGAAAATTACAAAATTAAATTTAACTAGTGAAGAACTTGACTTTAAGGCAATCAATGATAACGTTCGTTTTGAAATTTACGACTATGCAATTGTTATACCTAAGGATTTTAAAAATTTACTTCTATCCGGAGATTACGAAGATTCAATCCAGTATCTTGCTTCTGCAAATTCCGCTAGCGGTTATTTGATAAGTCAGAAAATAAATACATTTTTATCAGACATCAAAACTTACCTAGACTGCGGATATAGTGAGGAGGAGGCCATTAACATCTCCCTAGAGCAAGTGGAAAAAACGGACATTGTAGAGACTAAGATTTACTCAAACAACGACTATAAGTCAACTACTAACAGTGCTTCCATTTCAAGCTCATTTATTTTTAGCGCCTACTCTTGTCTTATGATTCTTACAGTTTGCATCGCTTCTGTACTAGGATTTTTAAAAGATAAGGACTCAAAGAACCGAATAAATATCAGTGGAAAATCCTTTGCTAGCCGTAACAAAGAGCTTATCCTTGCGGTTTTACTAATTGGCTTTGTATTAACAACTTGCTTCTTTATTTATTCCGCAATTCTTGGAAGAAATCAGCCAGATTTTCACATGCTTTTCTTCTATGGAATTAACGAAATTTTCCTAATGTTTTTGGGAATTGGAATTGCTTACTTTATATGTTCAATAACTTCAAATACAAACCTTATAAACATGCTTTCAAATATGATTGTTCTTTCCATGAGTTTCCTATGTGGAGTGTTTGTTCCATCAGAGTTTATGTCGGCGGCAGTTGTGAAATTTTCTCAACTTCTCCCAGTTTACTGGTTTGTAGATTGTTGCAAATATATTGAGCACCACAGCGTCTCAAATGTTTTTAGTTCCCATTTCATAGAATGTTTGCTTATTCAATTAGTTTATGCAATAATATTCTTTGTAGCAGGAATTATTATTAACAAAAAGAGGGAGCAATATGCTTACTGATGTTTTTATTAGACTAATTGCAGCAATTTCGCTGATAATTTTATTAAATGCAAATGACATTACGACAAGTTCAGTCGTAGTGTCAATTTGCACATTTTTATTCTTAGAAATCACTATCTTAATTCCAAAAAGGAAACTAGCAGATGCACTTATCTTTGTGCCTTTCGTAGTTTGCCTAATTTTTCTAATTATAAGGAAGCCGACAAATTTTCCTATATACTTGGCCTTCCTCTTATTGTCTTTAGTTTTTACCTATGTTTCCACAATTCTTTACGAAGAAGTCATAACTTATAAACAAAAGCTCTACAAAACTCGTGATGATAGTGTGGAAATCGAGAGTTTACTTAAAAATAAAAATAAGCATTTAGTGCTTGAACAGGACCAGCAAATTCATCTTGCTACCCTAAACGAGCGTAACCGAATTGCTAGAGAAATCCACGATAATGTAGGCCACATGCTTAGTCGCGCCATTCTACTGCTAGGCGCCATTAAGACTATGAATTCTGATGAAAATATAATGCCCCAGCTAGAGATGCTATCAAACACTTTAGATGAATCCATGGAGAAAATGCGAAATTCTGTCCATGACCTTAGAGATGACTCTATTGATCTTGCAAAAAATTTTGACGACATTATAAAGGAACTCACTAATTTTCAGGTTTCTACAGAGTTAGATTTTGAAAATAATTTACCAAAGGAAGTTAAGTTTAGTCTTATTGGAATCCTAAAAGAAGGAGTCACAAATATAATTAAACACAGCAAGGGTGACAAGGTTTCAATTATTTTGCACCAAAACAGAAACTTTTGTACTCTTTCTATTTCAGATAATGGGAAGGTTGATTCAGATATAAAGAAAAAGATTCAGTCCGGAGTTTTTGAAGGAATCGGACTTGAAAATATAAGGCAGAGAGCTAACGCCTGCAACGGTGATGCTTACTTTTATTGTAATGATGGTTTTACAGTCTTTGCCAGATTAAATTTCTAATAACAAGCTTGATAGCTATAAGGAGATAAAATGCAAAAATCTATTTTACTAATTGATGATGACGAACTTATTACCATGTCCCTTGAAATGATTATTTCAAGCAAGGAAGAATTTAAAATTGTAGGAAAAGGACATAGTGGAAGGGAAGCTATTGACCTTTATGAAGAGTTAAAACCTGACCTAGTTCTTATGGATATAAGAATGGAGGGCATGAATGGATTAGAAGCTGCAAGGGAAATTCTAAAAAATCACCCTGAGGCAACTATCCTATTTTTGACTACATTTTCAGATGACGAATATATTATCGAGGCCTTAAAACTTGGGGTTCGCGGCTATCTTTTAAAGCAGGACTACAAGGCATTAGACACTGCCCTCACTGCTGCCATAAATGGCCAAAGCGTCTTTGGGGGAACTATTATAAATAAATTACCGAAACTTATAAACGCTGGGACTGCCTCTAAAAATGATGCTGCTAGCCTTGGAGCTAGCACCACCACAAGTTCAGCAACTGTTACTCTCCCAAGCTTTGACTATGCCGCTGCTGACATTACCGATAAGGAATTTGCTGTAATTCAATTAGTAGCAGACGGTTATTCAAACAAGGAAATTGCTGGCAAACTTTTCTTATCAGAGGGAACTGTTAGAAATTATCTCTCCACAATTTTGGAAAAATTGGACCTAAGAGATAGAACTCAGCTTGCGATTTTTTATTTAAAGAATATCTAAATAAGATTTACTGTATTTAATTGTAAAAATAAGACATGTAAAAAGTGCTATAGATAGTGATTATAAAGGCCTTGCCCATCACTTTCCATAGCACTTTTCTTTATGGTTAATTACTTGTAAGCTTAAGTTGTGTCGCAATCTACTTATAATAAATTTTAGCTAACCTCGTCTAATTCCGGTAACATGTAGATTTGCTTTAGTCTAATATACTCTTTTCTAAAATATGGGTCGCTACCCTTAACCTTAACATCCACGTATTCGTGCATGTCTAGTTCATCTGCTTGAATCTCAATTAGAGCGGCTGCAATATTTGAGCAGTGATCTGAAACTCTTTCATAGTTTGTCAAAATATCCTCTAACAAAATTCCTGCCTCCATTGAGCACTCCCCACGTTTCAATCTATCAATATGTCTTTGCTTCATCTCCATTACAAGGTCATCTATTACCTCTTCAAGTGGCTCCACATTTACAGCAATCTTGGTATCTCTTGTGGAGAAAATATTTAGGGTTAACTTCATAATATTTTTAACTGCAACTCCAAGGAACTTCAATTCCTCAGTAGCCTTGAAGGAGAACTCTACATTTTCATCATTCTTCTTTTTAAAGGACTCGGCGATGTTAATTGCATGATCTGACATTCTCTCAAAATCGCTGATGGAATGTAGCAAAATCGACAATTCGTGGCTATCGTCCTTGCCCAAATCCTTGCTTGCCAACTTCACAAGATAAGTTCCAATCTTATCCTCGTACTCATCCACCAACTGCTCTAACTTTATAACTTCTTCCACCTTCTCGTCAGAGTATTTAGCCTGAAGGTCGAGAGCTAGTAAAATGGCCTCGTTAGTGTGCTCAGACATCTTAACTACAGCTTTCTTACAAAGTCTAATTGCATAAGAAGGTGTATCTAAGAATCTTTCATCAAGGGCTGCAAGCTCTGCCGGTCTAACTGGATCATTTTCATTATCCTTATGATTTCTAACTGTGAAGGTTGCAAGTCTTACCAACTGGTTTGCAAATGGGAACAATAGCACTGCGCAGCCGATGTTAAATAAACTGTGAATTACGGCAATTCCTGCAGCGCCGGCTGAGGCTGTTAGGAATGTAAAATGCATCACACTATTTATTGAATAGAAGCCGATCATAAAAATAATTGTTCCTATTAAGTTAAAGTAAAGATGAATGAACGCTGCTCTCTTAGCATTCTTACTTGCTCCAATTGCTGAAAGCATAGCAGTTACGCAAGTTCCGATGTTCTGACCCATAATAATTGGAATTGCTGTTCCGTAAGTTACCGCACCACTCATACAAAGGGCCTGCAAAATACCTACGGATGCTGATGAACTCTGGATTACCGCTGTAAGCACGGCACCTGCTATCATTCCAAGTATTGGATTTGAAAATGCAGTCAACATTCCGGTAAAGGCTTTATTATCCTTAAGTGGCTCAACCGCTCCACTCATTGTTTCCATACCAAACATTAATATTGCAAATCCAAGTAAAATGTTACCAACTATCTTCTTTTTTTCACCATTCTTACTTGTCATAATACATACAATACCAATTGCTGCAAGTATTGGTGAGAAGGAACTTGGCTTTAGTAGATTAACAAATACATTACCACCGCTAATTCCTGTTAAGGACAAAATCCAAGATGTGATTGTTGTGCCGACATTAGCACCCATTATGATTCCAACGGCCTGTGTAAGTTTCATGATTCCTGAATTTACAAAACCTACTACCATTACTGTTGTTGCCGATGATGACTGTATTACTGCTGTTACAAAGGCACCAAGTAAAAGTGCCATAATTCTCTTCTTTGTTAACTTCTCTAAAATCTTCTCAAGCTTTCCTCCTGAAAGCATTACAAGTCCATCGCCCATGGTATTCATTCCATATAGGAAAAGGGCGAGACCACCTATCATGGTCAAAATTCCAAAAATATCCATAAAATCTACCTCTTTTTCTTTTTACAGTTTGATTGTATAGGCCTTCTGTAAACTTAAAGGGGTGGTCTGTGTAAAATCTATGTAAAATTTCTTGTGACTATTCTGTTCTTAATCTCTTCTTCTAGCCACAAATCCTTATTATTTTTCTAAAAGATAGGAAAAAGCGTGTGCCCTAGATTTAGAATACACATCATTACAGGCACACAGGAAGCTTTTTCCAACTATTTTTTTACTATTTTTCTTTTGTTTCTTCTTCATTCCAACTAATCCCTATAGACTATAGTAATTCCCTGAACATCTTTCTTATCCCTTTTATATCTAGCGGGCTATTCTCTGTTTCGTAGGTGAATAGCAAATTCTTACCTAAATAAATTCCATTGTTTCTGTACTCATCAAGCTTTAAAAGATTGCTGCTTAAATACAGCTCATCGTCTAACAAGCCAAAATGCTCAATGTAAACTTCTTGTCTTGTCTTTTTATTTAACACAGTGAAATCTGGAAATTTGATTGTTCCGTTTTTAAGGACTAAAGCCTTTTCGTACTTGTATGGAATTTTCAAATCATAAAGAATATCAGCAATGATTGCTTCGGATTTAGAACGTACCATTTCTCCTCTTTTTGTTGAATAAACCTTGCATTCCGGCAAGTAATTACTTGTTTTATAACTTTCTTCCTGCCAGTTTTTAGCATAAATATTATCTGGTAAAATGTAGGGATTTACTAGATTTTTTCTAGTAAGCGATAATTTGTCATAGGACATATCAGAATTGTTTTTTGATAAATGTGTGATTACACTTTGTAGATAAAGGATTTCAGATTCTGCCATTTTTATAAATTTTCTATTGTAACTTTTCTGGGCTAGTTCTCTAGCAAATTGGTGGTTATCTTTCTTGATGTACTCACCTAAATCGGAGGCCTTTTGATTCATCCAATAATATCTAACTCTTTTGTTACTTGTTGAAACTCTGAGTGAACCCTCGGGAAAATCTTGATCTTTCTTTGCCAACCTTAATGCGCAGTTTAAGTTTGCTAATCTAGCCTCTAGCATCATTAGTAATTCATCCATAGTGAATCTCCTTATTTAGTTTCTTTAATGATGGGATTAATCAGCAATGAATTTTGCCTTTGTTTGTATTGGTTTTCTTTTGTCTAATATCTTTTTTCTCTTTTGTAAAAAATTTACCTGACCATGGTTTCTTCTTTTGTAAAAATTTCTTGGATAGTGTAACATGCTTTTTTTCATTTGTCACGAAAAACTTTGCTTAAAGTAAATTAATCATACTAATAAACCTAGAATTTCTCTAGCTTTAAGACTTAAAAAAAAATTTTGATTTCTAATTTTTTCTCTTGTGCCCAATATATTACTTTTCAATTTATTTAGGCACTAACTTTTGAAAATGCGACACCACCCCTCAACTTTTTACAAGCCCAATTTTGGCTACAAGCCCCACAAACTTATCCAAAAGGCACAAGAATACTAAGAATCAAAGACCTCCTAAAAAAAGCTTGTGCTCTATTATCTAGATTAAATCAATAAAGGCACAGGATCTGTAAGTTCTTCTTAAACTCACACAATATCCTGTGCCTTATATTAGTGGAATGTATTGTTATAGCCAATTTTAATAGATTTCCTGGCAACGTCCCAGAAATTTCTTGTGCTTAAATTAAGAGATAAACTCCCTCACAGGCACAAAAGCCCGAATTCTAGTATGTTTCACAAGCCCTCCGGACCTTATAACACTTTAAACTGCTTCAAAAGCCCGAATTCCGGCGTGTTTCACAAACCCTCCGGTCCTTATAACACTTTAAACTGCTCCAAAAACCCACTACATAAACACTATCTCATACTCTTCAAAGTCCCCTAAAAACTTCTCAATCAAAAGCTTTAGATTGTCCTCTGCTTTTGTATAGATTCCATCGTTTTCAACTTCTTCAAGTCCTTTTTCTTCAATTTCAGATATCAACTCCTGATACTGAGAAAACTCGATAGGATTTAGAATGTTGTTCTCTTCGCTACAATTCATTGTGTCCCAAATCACGTAGTTATCGTTAACCTTAGCTTCTGGAATAGAGATGAATATCTTTTTATCAGCTTCTGCCACCTCTACATTTATAGCATCAAGATCGTAACCTACCTTTACAACGCCTTCACACTCTATTGTTATGTTGTTGCTGGTAAATGGAATTTCGAATTTTTCCAACAATTCTCTTGTCTCTTTTTTTCCATAAGTAATTGAATAAGTTCCTTGGTAAGTACTAAGCTCGCCGATTTCCTCAAGCTTTACCTTTACTTCTTCCACGGTTACCTCTCTTACTTGTGTTTCCCCTGGAAGGCTTAAGCCATCATCACTAGTTGTTGAAACCGTCTCTGATTTCACCATCTTAAAGCCAACAGATTTCATAACTATAAAAGTCACAAGACATCCTAGCCCAAAGCAGATTATTCTTGTTAAAGTTTCATTAGATAGCTTGTCTTTATTCTTTTTTATTTCAGAACTCGTATCAGTATTTTTCCTTTTAAACATCTTGCCACCTCCTAGTAAGTCTCTTTTTTTCAAACGGATAATTGAAATCCTCTTCTATATCCAAGCTGTGATCAACACAAGTAAATAAAATAGCGCAATCACTGCCACTAAAGTTATAACTATCTTCTTTAATAATTTCATGCCTATCTCCTTTCGCCAAATCACTAACTAGAATAATATAATATGCAGACTTTATTTAAAAAAGAGGCTTATAACACAATTTATGCATCTTCAAGCCAAAAATTCCAGTTACATCTTCTAAGTAAAAGCCATAACTTAGATAGTTTGCTTTTTCATATAGTTGTTTTGTAGTGCCTATTTTCTCTGTTTTTCCATCACTATATTCAAACTCGATTTTGTAAACCCTAGTTCGAGTTTTAGTTCCTGATATATAAGTACTAGTATCTATTACTTTTACATTTTCATAAGAATAACTAGCTGTTATATTAACCAAAGAGAAAGTAAGAATTATAGAAAGCAAAACCGAAATTATAAAGGTGGGGAAATTTACCCCAAATTTCTTAGTTTCAATCAACTTTACCAAATGCAAAAAGATAAACATTATAATAGCTATGACAATTATCACAATCCCCCATCTTAATTCATTAGAAAAGTTGTATTTCCTTAATACTTTAAAAATCAATATCAATGATACTGATAATTCTAATAGAAAAATGTCACAATTTATACGGTCTTTTCTTACTTCGCCCTCTTTTTTACCTTTTTTTGCTGTGGATTCTTTTGAATAAACTTTACCTCTGTATATAAAAATAAAAATAACATCTACTGTAATAATCATTATGTTTATAGCAGACAGTAAGAAAATCTTTTGATTTGTGGTGACATTAAAGTCGAATTTCTTTGAAATAATGCCAAATATAAAAAATGCAACATAGGCAAGTACCCCAAGAGCTGCCAAAATATATGCAAGCCTTTGTCCTTGCCTGACAAGCTTAATATCCTCATAATACTGCTCGTTAAAAGTACAAGAATTGTTATTGTTATTACTTTTGTTTCTTTCCTTCTTTTGGTTCATAGTTTACTTTCTCCTCTATATCCATGCTGTGCTTAACACTAATAGAAAAAAATGCACAATCACCATCTAGAATAGTACAAAACTGCGAGTTAGACAAGTTTTTATCTAACCCGCAGTTGGAAGAGATTATTATTTATTTTTATTAGTAAATCTTGCTTACGATGTGTTGAAAATGTTAGTGCTAATCAAATACTAGTATCCCCCTATATTCTCCTTATTATCAATGAGAATCTTACAGCCTGGAGCCACGTTTCTTATAATTGTAAGCATATTTTCCTCAGAAACTGAAATGCATCCAGCTGTTGGACGTCCACTACTTACATGAACAAAGAAGGCTGAACCTTTACCAGGGATACAAGCTGCATTGTAATTAAAGGCTAAAACATAGCTATAAACAGCTATTTCAGAGATATGCTCAGCACTTGTCCAATCTGGTGTCACCTCATTTGTTGTGACAAATTTGTTGTAATATGCAGAGTTTACGTCATCCACCCAGTAGTAGCTATCGTCACATTGTGTGTAGGAAAGCAGAGCTCCCGGATTTGCGGCATTTCCAAATGCAAATGTAAAATCATAGACTCCAATAGGTGTCATCTTCATTCCCTCAGAAGTCACACCCACTCCTGCAGAACCTACATATCCATTACATACTAAAACCTGCTGCCAATTTCCAGAAGCATCCTTATTATGAAGTGAAACTTCTGCCTTTGTACCACTTGCAGAAACCACTAACAACTGATTTGTTGTTGATGCTATATTTAAATAACTTACGAAATCTTTTGTCTCCTCCACGGTCTTTTCCTGAACTGCTACAGTTTCATCAGACGGCGTGTTTTCCATATTTTTGCTTAAATATGCACTTTGACTTAAATATGTTTCAGACTCTGTTTTTTCTTCCTCTTTAGTTTCTTCCTCTTTAGTTTGTTCTTCTAGTGCTAATTCCTTTGCTTGACGATTCAAGGCATAGTTATGCCTTTCGCCTTCCCTGTTATAATGCATTAGCTCTATGTGCTCATCTTTTATCTCTTGAAAATGTAATTTGTAAGTTAGCTCATCACTTACACTTTTAGAGTGCACCTCCCCCTTACAAGCAAGCAAATTGGGTATAAAAAACCCTATAATTACAAGCTTTTTTAAATGTTTATTCATATTGATCACGTTCTTTCTTTATACTATATTAATTATATTATAGGGTTAGTGATAATACAATTGAATATATAGTGAAAAAATATATATTTTTAAGCAAATTACCTTGACTTTTATTTTAAATATGGTATTCTATTAAACGTCGCTAAAATAGTAAATAAGCACACTTACGGGGTGTGGCTCAGCTTGGCTAGAGCGCTTGATTTGGGATCAAGAGGTCGCAGGTTCGAATCCTGTCACCCCGACTATAAAAAATCCGTGAACATATAACATGTTCACGGATTTCTTTGAATCATTAATTATTTATTTGAGTCTTTTACTTATACTGTCTTACAAAATTAACTGCAGCAATAATATCATCTGCATTAGGTCTTCCTTTATGAATTCCCTTAAATTCACCCTTACAGTGAAATTCTTTAGAATCCATAGCTACGCCAACCTTATCAGCTTCTGCCTTAACTTTCTTGTAAGTTGAGTTTAACATAGCTGCTGAACCAAAGTTTACAATCTTTCCTACTTTATCCTTAGATAATGTTGAAATAAATTTCTTTACCTCAGGATCTATGTTAAATGCATAGTATGAATTTCCTAAAAATAAATAATCTACTGCTTCTGTTACAGGTTCTGAAATTGGAAGAGCCTCTACTCCTAATTCCTTAGCCATTGCTTCTGCCATTCTCTTAGTATTACCTGTTCTAGTGTAATATCTTACTGCATACTTCATAAAAACAATCTCCTTTTAATTTAAATTGCATACATTCTTATTGCGTACAATGTATATATTTATAATATCACTTTTTACTAATATTTCAAGGCTTAAATTCTAAAAAATTTATTAGAGATAACCGGCATAGATACATTTTTATAAAAAAAAAAAGCGCTATCTACCGGGCCTAAAGCCTTTCGATAACGCCTCTATCTCTAAATCATAAAGATCTATATTCTTAAATTATGCATCAGCATTAGCTTCATCTTCTTTAACGTTAGCTGATACTGTATCTGGATTCTTTGCCATCTTCTTCTCATAATGAGTATACATAATCCAAGCAACAATACCAAAGATTACTGGACCACTAAGTGACCAGAATGTTGTTAAATAATCACCGTCAAAAGCTGGCTGAATGATAGCGAATAGATTTGCTAAGAAAAGAGTTATTGTTACTACATAACCCCAGAAATTAGCTGATCTCTGAGTCTTATAAACTTCAAAGCTTCTATCTACATTCTTTAACTTCTTAAATCTTGGGAAAGCAAAAGAGATAAACATATAAGGCACTGTCATACCTACGTTAACCATTGCTGTTAAGATTAAGAAGAACTGCTGCATGTTATCACCACCAAATGATACTAAGAGGATTAATGCACATACAATTACACACTGAATCCACATAGCATGTCTTGGCATACCATCTTCATCGACAACACCCATCTTACCTGGCCATAATTCCTTTGGAGTACCATCGATAATCTGCTTTAATGTTGAATAAACAAGTGTAAACATAGCACCTAATAATGCAAGTAACATAATAAGAGCATAAACTCTTGCAAATATGTTAGAAAGTAAAGTCTGAGTTGCTACCGACATACCAAATGCCTTACCAAACTCTGCTGCAAAATTTGACATAATTACATAAGATACATTACCAAGTGTAATATTGCCTGCACCAAGAATTTCCTCGTAATTTGTAAATGAACCTACTAACATGATAAGAAGTGCATAACCAATAACAATAACTACTGCTGCTGTTACGATACCCTTAGGGAAATTCTTCTTAGGATTCTCTGTCTTATCAACAAGACCACCTACAGCTTCAATTCCACCGTAAGCAAATAATGCATAAACGATGAAAGATAAAATCATAATAGGGCTACCCTGATATGCTACGTTAAGTGGAGTCTTAAGTGACTCAAAACCAGCAAAAGGCTGTTCTAACTGTCCATGACGAGCAATAATCATTATGATAGAACCAACTACTACTAAAATATTAATTGTAAGAACGGCTGTACCACCAATTGATGTTACCTTTCTAATCTTATCAATACCCTTTGTTACAAAGAAAGTAATTAAGATAAAGAAGATTACTGCCATTACACCAAGTAATCTTGTGCCTGATAATAAATCTAAGCCAAAGAAAGACCACTCGCTTGTGCAATCCTTACCAAAAATTATATTAGATACTGGTACCCAAATACCAGAAGATACATTAACCATCCATAATACATAAGATGTGTACCACATAAATGTACCGATAAATGCGTACTTAGGTCCTACGGACTTACACATCCATGAGTACATACCACCTTTTTCTTCTCTGAAAGTTGAACCAAATTCTGCCACCATAAAGGCGAATGGAATAAAGAATAAGATACCTGCAACAACAAACCAAGGAATTGCTGCATATCCCATTAAATAATAAGATCTTGGAATGTTATTAAATCCATAGACTGATGTAAAAATCATCAAGATTAGGGCCATGAGCCCAAGTTTTTTCTCTTTCATACTTTACATATGATGCATAACCAACTCGCACCATATCTCCTTCCTTGTTTTTATTTAGTAATAACTTATTCTAATCTTTGCAAATGCAACTCTTAATCAAAATCAGAATAAGACTATTATTAAACCAATTTGAAAATATAATACTATCGATTTTACACCATTTACTACATAACTACTTTAGCGTATGAACGCGTTCAAGTATTATACACTAAAAACAAAATTCTTGCAAGTTGCCACAATATTGGCAAAACCTGCAAGAATTTTAGGTTTTAATTCTTAATTATCTCATCTTTTATTATCTTACCATCTACTATTCTTATTATCCTGTCTGTTTTATTGGCCACATTCTCATCATGAGTTACTATTATTATTGTCTTGCCTTCCTTATTAATTGAACGCAGGATTTCCATTACATCTTCACCTGTTTTTTGATCTAGAGCTCCTGTTGGTTCATCACATAATAATATATCATTATCCATGGCTAGCGCCCTTGCTATTGCCACTCTTTGCCTTTGGCCACCTGACATTTTAGAAGGCTTTTTACTTGCTTCATTTTTTATGTCTAATTTATCCAAAAGTTCAACTACCCTTTCTTTTCGATTTTTTCTTCTTTTTATAAGAAGGGGCATTTCCACATTTTCATAAGCAGAATAATTATCTAGCAAGGCATAATCCTGAAAGACAAAGGAAATGTTGTTACGTCTTATTTTTTCTAATTTTCCCTTCGAAATCTTTCTAATATTATTACCCTTAACTATTACATCTCCTGTAAAATTACTATCCATGCAGCCTATTACATTTAGTAGAGTTGTTTTTCCTGAGCCGGAAGGTCCCATTATTGCTATCATTTCGCCTTCATTAACTGTTAAATCTATTCCTGCTAAAGCTTCTTTTTTATAATCTCCAGTTTCAAATACTTTTTTTAGATTTTTTATAATTATCATTCTTATCTCCTAGTTCTCATTTCTACAACGTCCATTTTTACTACTTTTACATATGGATAAATTAATGATAAAACCGCAATTACTATAATTGTAGCAAAAACTACTAACACATTTATAAAACTTACTCTAATTATATTTGATAAAAGTCCGATTTTTTCAAATACTTTTGTTACTATTAAAAATAATAATAATGCAATCGCGCTTATTTCCACATATCTTGTAAATAATTTTCCTATTACAAATCCATTAGATGCACCTAAAGTCTTCTCTATTTCTAACTCTTTCCTATGTTCTATAAAGAAAAATTCCGATATTACAAGGCAGTTACAAAGACAAAATAAAGCAACGCTTAATTTCTTAGCAATACCTGTTCTATTTAATGTTGTTGATACAGTACTTTCTCCCAATCCATTTACTTTACTAGATTCCAGATTAAGCCCATTATCTTCTGACTTTAAACTTACATATACATCTTTATAAATATCGAAAATATCTATATTGTTACTTCCAAGTTCTAGCTTAAAATCACTATCTTTATTAATGCTTTCTAATGTCTTATCGCTTATACAATGTATATTTAGAACAATCTTATAATCCCAAAAATCCGACCTATTACTACCTAGCACTCCAACTACCTCATATTTTGTTGTTGCTAAAGTAATATATTGTTTACCATTTTCTTCATAAGCATATTTTAATTTATCACGTCCTATAGCTACTACATTTCTTCCTATATCACTTTCCTCTGTTCCTGGAATATGACCTTTAATAAGCTTATAAGGCAATTCTTCATTATTTACAAGTACAAGATCTACTATATTAGGCAGTCCCTGTTCTGAAAAGCTTAAGGATAAGCCCTTAGTTACGACTATATTTCCCCTATCTATATTTAAAAAATCTTCTGAAAAAATATTCTTTTCCTGTGACTTATATAAGTCTATTTCTATTCTAGAATCATAAATTGATTCAATTCTATCTTTCTCTCTATTCTCCGCGTTATTATATAAATTAAGTATGCCAAACACACTTATATATATAACTATTTGTCCTATTAATACAAAAACAAATGATTTCTTATACCTGAGTACATTCTCTAATAATCTTTTCATATCATGCTCCCCTTTACTCATTCTCTGTCTGCACAAGGTCTGCTAATCTTAGTTTACTTGTAATATAAACAGGTATAATACTTGATAAAGCCACTATCACCACTGATGTTAAACACATAATGATAGGTATAAATATCATTGCTGTTTTATAATGAATTAAATACAAAAAATTTATATTTATATTTATATCTGTCTGACTTATAATTAAGGTTCCATAATACAATTTTTGATTTATCATCCATCCAATAATGGCACCTAACATGACTATTAATAGATTCTGCAATATAATCTGTAAATGTATACTTTTTGACTTCAGTCCATTTATCATTAATATTCCATAATCTCTCTTATCTAGCATGATATAAGTAACTGACATTGTGGTTATGGTTATAATTGTCACAACTCCAACAAGAACTAATAAATAAAAATCGTCGCTATTTAATATATTCTTTTCTTTCAACTCATTTTTTATTTCCTCTGCTCTATTTACTACCCTCAATTCTATTCCATTGTCCAATGAATACTTAATTAATTCCTTGGCTACATTATCAAATTCATTCTTCTCTGTTATAAACTGAATATAAGAAGAATTAACGCTTTCTCTTTGAGTCAAATCATCCATCACTACAACTCCTGCGCTATCTAAGTTGTACAAATCAAGATTTGTCCATCCACCAAATAAATCAAAGTCATGATATATAGCACTATCCTCTTTTAAAAAGCCATACACTTTATAGGATGCATATTCATATTCAATAACTTCTCCTAGTTCGTATTTTCCTTTAAAATCTGGTCCTAATAAAATAGGTTCATATTCAGTTTCTTGTCTCATTTCTTCAAGTGTTTTTTCATCCACATCTACATTCACAGATTCAATTATTGATGTATCAAATGAAAATATTGGTATTTCACTATTACTTTTCTGCGAAAAAATCGTACAACCACTTCTAAATCCAGCGCCTTTAATTCCATGAATATCATTCATTTTATTTTTTACTTCTATTGCTGTTTCTAGTGAGTTACTTGATTTTAGCAATTGGACAAAACCGACCTGCTCTTCGTCGATTCCAAACATATTATGTATTCTATGCACATAATATAAAGACTGTACGTTTTCAGTTAATTCTCCCGAAAACATATAAAAAGAAATAGCACACATAGCTATCATTACCAAGATTGAATATGGTCTCTTTAATACGCGCTTAAAAATAATCTTGATATTAGTCATTATTTCCCCCCAAAAAACTAAATAAATTCTACACTTTCCTCGTATTTTCCTATATATTTTATATACTGTGTCAAAACCTCTTTATATTTATCTCTGCTTATATCAATTTTGTCTCCAGTATGCATTACTACTTTTTTATTAACCTTATCTATCTCTTTAACATAAAGTAAATTGATCATTATAGACTGATTAGGGTTAATAAAATTTTTCTCTATTAATCGATTCTTATAAGTTTTAAGACTTGCCCTAATCTTTATTTTTAAATCACTCATGGCTAGTTTTACTTCTAAATAATGCCCATTTACTTTTAAAAAAACGACTTTATGAAGTATCAATTCATCTAATACTTCGTTTGAAATACATGTGTAATTATTATTCATTGTACCCCCAATTGCTAGCTAATTTAAAAATTTATCTTTGTTTTGTTCTTTCCATGCCTCATATTCTGATTGGTTTGTTATGTTATATCCATAATTTCCATAGATTTCGTAAAAGCAAATTTCATTACCCTCATTCTCAAATCTTACATAATAATCCTTATACTTATTTGTATCGTTTAAATCTGTAAAGTCTATATAAAAAATACCGCTTTCTCCAAAACTTTTAGATAATACTAAATCAAAGCTGTTATATTCTTCCATAACTTCACTCGTAAAATTATAATAATCATCAGTACTATATATGTTATCATTTCCCAAATAAGATTCATAAAAATCAGTTGGAACTCCATATACATACATATTTATATCTGTTGTCCAGCTAAAAAAATCTTCATAAAGAGCCACTGAAATTGCATAAATATCTGCTTTACCTGTATAATGGGATATCTTTTTACTATGAGAATCTTCAGTATTAACAAATGGTTCATCAGAATATCCTATGCTACCAAAAAAGAAACCATCCATTCTATTATAAAGTTCATTGATTTTGGTCATCCCTACAAATTTATTATCTTCAAAAATTGGTTGAGAAAAATAAGAAGAAAATAGATATCCACTATATTTATGAAATTCAGTTCCATCTGGTTTCAATTTATTCTTCGCACCATCATCATTATTATTATCAGCATATGGGATACTGTGTATTACATACGTATCATCGTGATACATTGGTATATAAAACGGTTTTAATTCATTGTTTCCATCGATATAATAATCTACTAACCTCCATCCATCTAATACATCTTGATTTGCGGTATTTATATCATCAGAATTAGTTTCATATATATAATTATCAGTTATTATTTCCGTTTCTATACTACTTTGCTTTTTTGTGCAAGCACTTGAGGATACGCCTACAACTAAGCACAATAACAGTACTACTTTCTTTTTCATATCATTCCTTTTTAATAATATAATTTTGTATAAAACTTATGGTTAACACCATCAAATGATGTCTTATGTGTTGTTTCATAATTTTCTATGTATTCATATCCGGACTCATAAAAACTATCTCCCCATTTTTGTCCAAAATCTAATATTGTTTCTTCTCCGTCATAATATGTTTTTTTTACTTTTAGATATGAATGTGTAGTCCCATTATTTCTTATAGTACTTGTATTAACTTTATAAAGGCCATCTCTACCATCAACATTTAAAAAAGCAGTTCCATATTCCCCTACTCTATTAATATTTGCTGCCATAACTACTGTTGTCATCAAGGTTACACATACTAATGTTGCTCCCAAAATTTTTCTAATTTTCATCCCCAATACCTCCATTGATATGTTTTTCTTTAATAATATTATATTATTTTTTTAATTTCAACCACTTGGCTTTATTCCGTTAATTCTGGTTGTATTCCGTTATTTTAGGCTGAATTTCGTATCAATCAATTTAAAAATTTATCTTTGTTTTGTTCTTTCCATGCCTCATATTCTGATTGGTTTGTTATGTTATATCCATAACTTCCACTCACGTCGTAATATTTTATAGTATTATCGTCAAAGTCTAATACCACATAATAATTCCAATACATTTCATCTGTATTTTCATCTGATAAGTCGATATAATACACTCCTGTATCTTTTATTCTTCCTGAACACACTTTATCAAATTCAGTATAATTATTATGTATATTCTCACTAAAATTTTCTTCATCTTCCATAGTGTAAATAAAATTTTCACCCAACTGCTGTTTAGCATATTCATATGGAATACCATAAATACTTATGTCTATTCCTTCCCCTATAGGCATTGTTTCTTCATATAATGCAACAGAAAAAGCTACAACATCTGACTTAATAACACTATATTGTCTTTTAATTGTCATATAAGTACTATAATCAAATCCTGTGCTTTCATTTGAATATCCTAAATTTGAAAATAAATATTCTGCTTTATCTTGCCACACAATATCTACTTTAGGAATATCCACTACTTTCCCATTCTCAATAATAGGTTGCGAATGTAGATTTCTATAAAACTGGGCTGCTCCTTTCTTAAATTCTGTACCTAACGGTTTATTAACTGCCACTAGTTCTTGCTCTTGTTTAGTATTTTCTTCACTATCAAAAGTATAATATTCAACGCCTTTCTTCTTAACGTAATAAGGAACATAAAAAGCTACATTTTCATTTTTATCATTAATAATGTAACTGTCTAAATACCAGCCATCAATAATTTCTCTATCATCAACTGTTTCCTCTTCCTCTGTAATAGAGTATTCTTCTTGTATTTTTTTAGTACTAACTGAGTTTGAATTATTTTTATAAGAACAAGAAGATATGAAAACAAGTGATATTAATAACATAACTACTACTTTATACTTCATAAATATTTCCATATACCCCATTGATATTTTTTTCTTTAATAATATTATATTATTTTTTTAATTTCAATCACTTGGCTTTATTCCGTTAATTCTGGCCGTATTTCGTTATTTTTGGGGGCTGAATTTCGTTATATCACTTTGTGCAACAAAATATTGGCCTCATCAATATATACCGATGAGGCCAATTTATCATACTATCACTTCTATAGGCAAAACCTGCAAGAATTTTAGATTTTAATTCTTATTTGTTTTATTTGTTTATTACATTTTAAATATTTAGATCCTTGTAAAAACTTCTTATAACCTCAGCTGAATGAGCTAATTCTTTAGCTTCTTCATCACGAAGTCTTATTTCTACAATTTCTTTAGCACCATCTGCATTAAGTATTGTTGGTACACTAAAATATAAATCCTTTATTCCATATTCACCATTTAATCTTACTGATACTGGTAGGATTCTGTTCTCATTAAAAAGAATCGACTTAACAATAGCTGTAGTTGATGCTGCAATACCATAGCAAGTATTTCCCTTTCTTGTAAAAATTTCCCAACCGCTCTTCTTAGACCAATCAAGTAATTTTTCCTTAGTAATATCGCTAGATCTTTCGCTATTATCTGATAAAACATCAGTTAAATGCTTACCGCCAATAGTGGCGCTTTCCCATGCCATTGTTTCTGTATCTCCATGCTCTCCAATAACAAAAGCCTCAACACTCTTAGCATCTAGGTCATAAGTCTGTGCTAATTTGCAGCAAACTCTTGCTGTATCAAGGGCTGTACCTGAGCCAATAACGTGATTAGCTGGAAGATTAGATAATTTCTGTACATAATATGTCATAATATCCACAGGATTAGATACAACTATAAAGATGCCATTAAATCCGCTTTCCATAACAGAGCCTACAATAGACTTAATAATGTTCATACTTGGAGCTAACATCTCAAGTCTACTATTACTATCCTTAGGCATTGGTGCTGCAGCTGTAATAATTACAATATCTGCATCCTTACATTCACTATAATCGCCTGCATGAATATTAATATTTCTATTAAGGAAATACATTGCATGCTGCATATCAAGTGCTTCAGCATAAGCCTTTTCCTTATTAACATCAATTAAAACAACTTCCCCACATATTCCCTGATTAATAATACTATAAGCTGTATTAGCACCTACATTTCCTGCGCCAACTACAACTACTTTAGAACTCTTAAAACTCATAAAACTCTCCTTTAACAACTAATTTTTGTAAATGTATTTTTCATGCCCCATTATAACACTTCAAAATTTTTTTCAAATGCCATAAGATAAAGAACTAAGAATATTAGTTAATCACTAGGTCTAGCATTAATTATATAAAATCAATTATTCCAAAAGCTTAAGTCTTTTCTTTTCCTTTTTACTTTCTATAAGATGTTTTAGACACATAACAGGATGAACAAAAAGCATTCTTGGTCCTGAATAACGCATTACGATTCGTATCTTTTCACGCATTTCTGGCTTATAACAGTGCACCTTACAATTGCTACAAAAAGTCTTCGTCTCCATAAAAGGACAGTTATTAATTTAAATTCCCACAAGGATTAGCTTTAACAACTAGAATTATATCACTAAAAAATGCTATTAAAAAACCGACCCTTAAGATTAGATTATTTATCTAACTTTAAAAGTCGGTTTAATTTTACTTTTATATTAATTTTTTATTCTAATATAACTTAGCACCAGCAGGAATGTGGTTATCAATCATATAAAAAATCCTTGCTACTTTGAAATACTTTATTATGTCTTTTTTGCTTTCCTACAGCCTTGTTGATGTGGCTTCATCTGTCACAAAATCCAGGCGATTCCTTTAGCTATCATTTCCTTCATTTATCCTCCTTTGCTTCATATATCTCTTTTTCATGTTTAAAGCCCCAGTTCATGATTGAGTAAAACACAGGGAAAAGATCTTTCCCCATATCAGAAAGTGAGTACTCTACATGAGGAGGGACTTCATTAAACTGGACCCTTGTAACAAGACCGTCTTCCTCAAGCTCCCTAAGGCTCTTAGTAAGCATAGTGTTTGTGATTCCCGGCAGGTCTTTCTTTAGCTGTCCGAATCTCACACTGTCATGGATACAAAGTTCATACATGAGCTGTGATTTCCATCTCCCCGAGAGCATCTCAAGAAGAGGTGTAACGGGGCAATGTCCATCCTTTGTTAGTATTCCTTCCTTAACCCTTACCAGATATTCATCATATGACATATAGTCTTCGTTTTTCTGCGACATTTAATACCTCCGTTTCAAACAAAATTTACGATATTACATAAATCTATTTTATCATATTTAATTTCATGTAACCATTCATGTCATCAAATCCAAGGAATCTGTATAATTCAACGGCCATATCGGAGCTCTCAAGATAGATCTTTTCAGCACCTTTCTCTTTCGCCCTCTCTATAAGATATCTGCATATCTTCTTTGCCAGTCCCTGCCTTCTGTACTCCTGCCTGACATATATATTCATAAGATAGGCACATTTGCCGCTTCGATTGTCCGGAGATGGCATCTCTCTATACAGGCAAACTCCGCCACATCCTGCCAGTTCTCCTGACACATATATTACACAAGCCACATGACCGCCCTTTTTAAGCTCTTCCTGATAATATTCTTCATTTTCTTTTCTGATATCATTCCACTCAGCATCCGAGAGCTTTTCTTTTTCCTGAAAAATGACATTTGACAAAACCTCCATTCTAAGTGAAAGCAAAAGTTCCATATCATCTGCCTTAAGCTCTTTTATCACTATATTATTATCTGTCACGCTGCCACCTTCCTTAAAACGTTTGGGAGTGCTGTTTTATCAACCTTACCGTTTACATTAAGGGGAAGGCTCTTAAGCTCAACAAAGTACTCCGGAATCATGAAATCTGTTAGATAATCCTTCATGTAATCTGTAATATCCGCAAGTTTAACGTTCTCTTTTTCTGGCACCACATAGGCAACCATGTAAGAAAGATTATTGTCATCAACTTTTGGTGCTACATATGCCTGTTTGATAAGCTCTGACTTGGTAAGGATATTTTCAACTTCACTTACCTCAACTCTTTTTCCTTTAATCATTATCTGAGTATCTTTTCTGTGAAGAAAAGCAATGTTGCCATCTGGCAGATAGTAACCAAGATCACCGCTTTTATACATTCTTCCGTTTGCAGTATTTACAAATGCTTTATTCTCTTGGGCACGGTTTCCTATATACCCGTTAGAAACGCCGCCTCCAAAGATACAGAGTTCACCGACTTCTCCATCCGGAAGTTCTTTTCCTTCCTCATCCATGACTTTGATTTCTGTTCCAAGCACAGACTTTCCGACAGGAAATGTGCCATCTTCAAGGACATTATCCTTTGTGCATCTGCAATAAGAAGCACACACTGTGGTCTCGGAAGGACCATAGGTATTGTAAATTTCCACCTTTCCAAGAAGATTTGTAACATATGAAGCTCTTATAACATCTCCTCCGCTTATGAGGAGTCTCAGGCTCTTAGGTATTTCCGGAAGGTCATTGATTTCCTGTAAAAGATATGGGAAGCCGCTAAGCATAGTCACATTATTTCTTTTGATAAATCCGATAAGCTTCTTAACATCTGCTCTTTCTTCATCCGATGGAATCGCCAAAGCCGCTCCTGATAAAAGAGTTGTAAATACCTCTTCAACAAATATATCAAAGGAACATACAGAATGCTGAAGCATTATATCGCCACAAGCTGGGTGAAACTCATTGCAAAATGCTCTCACATAATGACATACATTTGCATTCGTTACAGAAACACCCTTGGGCTTCCCTGTAGTTCCTGATGTATAAAGGATATAAGCCAAATCCCTTTCGTCATATTCAGCATCACCTACAGCTGTTTCCTCTATAGCTAATCCTTTGTCTACAATTATATTTGTTAATTCGGGAAATCTGTCTGCATACTCTCTGTTTGTGATAAGCACGCTCACCTCAGCCTCTTCCATCATGTATCTGATTCTTTCCTTTGGGAAAAATGGTTCAACAGGTATATATGCTGCCCCAGCCCTCAAAGCTGCAAATATGGATGCTATCATTTCAACTGAATGGTTCATCATTATACCTACTCTTTTGCATCCTTTGGGAAGTCTTGCAGCTATTGTATCTGCCAGTAAAAGCAGTTCCTTTCTGCTAAGATTTCTTTCATTATCAAAAACTGCTAAAGCATCTTTATTCTCATTTACCTGTTCCATGAATTTTTCAATTATTGTATTCATCTAAAAAATCTCCTTTATTTCACATACATCTCTTCGTTACAATGCATATGATAAAGGAGATTTACAAAACCGCACAAGTACGCAGTTTTTTGAAACATAGTATCACCGATGATACTTTTGCGTAATTATGCGGTGTATCTGGCACAATTTTTTTGTACAAGCGAGTCGAATTGTTAATACTTGTTACCGCCTTTATCTGTGCCACTTATGGAGGAAAAAGTACAATGACGTTGTACTTTTAGACAAAATAAAAAGGCGCATAAACCATATGGTCTATACGCCCTAAACCTTTATCTCTTCCTAATATTTTTCAAAAAAAGTCCATTTTATTCAATGCTAATGGTTATAGTAACATCTCCATTGGAAAGAAGATTCGTAATTTCTTCCTTATTCTTATCAGATATATGTCCAAGTCTTGTATATGACCAGCTATTAGAACCATAGAACACTACCATCTGATTTCCGGAGTATAGTACAACGTCGCCTGAACTCGTTGTTGTCTGCTTATCATCTCTCGGCAGACTCTGTCCAATTGAGCCCACCTGTTCAAAACCGCCATACATTGACATCTGGATTGTGACATCACCTTCTCTGGCCATATCTCGTAGTGCTGCTACAGCCTGGTTGTCTTCCCAATCCACATTTACTTTTGTATCGCCGATTTTCATTGTCATAGAACTATCTCCAATAGCTTCATCCTTTGCTGATTCATTTTCTCCGGCAAGCTGGTCTTTTATATACTGCAAAATGTATGTCATTGCATCTTCAAATGGCTGTCCATAAAATTCATGTCCACCATCTTTTATTACATGAAACTCACAATCCTTTATAATCCCGGCTGCTCTTTCCGAATACGAGACCGAAACGGTACCATCCTTATCTCCATGCAGGAGAAGAATCTTACCTTCATAATTTTCCAGAAGCTCATAAAAGTCTGTTTCCCAAATATCTGTAACATAGTTCTTTCCTACATGCATCCAACCACCAAATAATGGCACATCATCAGGTACATCTTCTACAGAGCTGTACTGGGTAATTCCATGATCTTCTTTAATCGAAAGCGCAGGATACATAAGCATCATTCCTGCTATTTTTTCCTGATTCCTTGCCCCTGCAACTATGGTAACAAGACCGCCCTGACTTCCTCCAAGAAGAAATACTTTTTCCGGATCAACGAAATCCCATTCTTTAGCTACATTAAGCACCAGCTCTAGATCATCTGCTTCTGTCATGACTGACATTTCAGAATTACTTCCACTGCTCTTATTATCGGTTCCCGCTACACTTCCTCCGCCAAAGTCAAAGGTATACGCAGCAATCCCATTTTCAGCCAGCCTCTCTGCATATCTTATTCCTGCTTCGTGATTATTTCCAAGTTCATGAGAAAAGATTACCAAAGGATATGTTCCATCACCCTCAGGGATATAGGCCATTCCATATATTTTCTTATTGCCATTCTCACACCATATTTCTTCTGTATGATACATAGCTGTTCCCTCCGACATAACATTCTCTTCTGGACTTTCCGTTTCATTATATTCTGATGCTGATATTTCAGTTACGGCACCCAGATCTGAGCTTGTGTTTTTGGTTGTCCCTGCACAGGCGCTCATGCAAAACATTATGGTCATACAGAATGCCAGAAAAATCATTTTCGTTTTCATCGCAGACTTCCTTTATTTTAGAGCTTTACCAAATTCGAAGGCTTCGTTTAACTCTTCAGTTTTTTTCGTTGCCTCACCCATATCGCCTATGCCTCCGCAGAATAAGGAACCGGAGAATTCTGCCTTTTCAAAACAGTCAACCCATCCCTGAAGTCCGCTTTCAGCCTTTTGGGGCACAAACTCTTCATCCTCAGCCGCAACAGAGAGCATATATACATTCCTAAACTTATAGTCTGAAGGATACAGCGGATTGAGCCTGTCCAAAAGAGTTTTCATCTGACCGCTCATCTCGTAATAATAAATCGGAGTTGCAAATACAAGGGTATCTGCATTCTTTACTTTTTCTGCAATCTCAGCAGCATCATCCTTAATGACACATTTCTGGGTATTCTGACAGGCAAGACAGCCTATACAAAAACCGATATTTTTCCCTTTCAGGCTTATATGTTCCACATCATGACCTGAAGCTTTTGCTCCCTCTATAAGCTTTTCCGTAAGTATGTCGGAATTACTCTTTGCACGAAGGCTTGTAGAAATTACTAACACTTTACTCATATCATCCCATCCTTTATTTCTTCTCTATCGGTTCAACATTCTCTATCTTCTTGATAAATTTTGCAGGAACACCTCCTACAATGGTATTTTCCTCAACATCTTTTGTCACAACAGCTCCGGCTGCAATTATAGCT
>JAEEGH010005385.1_pt1 | contig 32165 bp, 16 predicted proteins | sample 9134181 | NCBI WGS metagenome assembly JAEEGH01 (sample SAMN16246544, study PRJNA631951) | gut metagenome | biome: gut microbiome; feature: rumen; material: DP-attached | host: Bos | place: Iran: Karaj | collected 2018-10
TGAGCATGGCGGGAGAGGTCTATTACAGCCAATTGCGCCGCGCTTCACGCCATCCACGCAAGGCCGCTGAGAAAGGTTTGCGCCATATCCTGGATTACGCCAAGGACACCGTGTTCGGCAAGGAACACGATTTTGCATACATCCTGCAAGCCGACAACGACACTGAGCTTTACAGACGTTACCGCGAAAAGGTGCCCGTCTGCAATTACGAGGACCTTCGTCCTTACGTCGAACGTCACAAGCAAGGGGAGGAGAATGTCCTTTTCCCCGGAAAACCAGTGCTTTATACCACCACCTCTGGCACCACAGCACAACCCAAGTGGGTGCCCATCACGCCGGAATACCTCAACAACATTTACGGCAAGATGACCAAGGTGTGGCTTTACAACTTCATCAAGAACCGCCCTAAAGTGTTCAGTGGCAAAGTGTTCTCCGTCATCGGGAAGACGGTGGAAGGCTATGCGCCCGACGGCACGGTCTTAGGCTCGCTTTCGGGCTACACCCAAGGCAACTGCCCCGACTTCCTGAAGGTGATTTACGCTAATCCGCCGTGTGTGTCGGGCATTGCTGACTACGACGCCCGCTATTATGTGTTGATGCGCCGTGGCATTGAACAGGACGTGGCGTTGGTCATCGCGGCCAACCCATCGTCCATCGTCGAGCTTCAGAATATTGTCGAAAAGTATTTCGATGATTTTGTGACCGACATCGAGAACGGCACCATAAAGGCGGACCTACCCATCGAGCCGGAAATCCGCGCCGAGTTGGAAAAGATGCAGAAACCCAATCCCCAACGTGCAGCCGAATTGCGCGCAATGAAGGCAAAATATGGCGAGGTGCTTCCAAAGCACTATTGGCCTAACCTTCAGATTCTCAACACTTGGCGTTGCGGTAATACGAGAATCTATCTCGATAAGTTCAAGGACTGGTTCCCCAAAGGGATGCTGCATCAGGAGTTTGGCTATTTTGCCTCTGAGTGCCGTTTCGGCATCGTTCTCGACGACTCGGTCAACACGGTGCTGTTCCCGCACTATCATTACTATGAGTTTGTGGAAGAGTCGGAGCTTGATAACCCGAATCCCAAGTTCCTGCAAGTCTTTGAGTTAGAGGAGGGGAAACGCTATTGCATGTATATCACTACGACGAGCGGCGTATACCGTTACAACATGAGCGACCTGTTGGAGGCGGGACCATGCTACAAGAACACCCCGACCGTCCACATGATCCAGAAGCTGCATGGCATCGTGACCATCACGGGCGAGAAGTTGCATGAGCAGCAATTCATTGAGGCGATACATCGTGCCGAAGCCGCCACTGGACTGAAAACGCGGTTTTTCATCGGGTTTGCCGACTTGTCCATCAAGGGCTACAAATTTTACTATGAGTTTGAAGACCAAAGTGTTACACAGGAACAAGCTGAACGATTCACTGTAGAGGTGGACAAGGCCTTGAAAGACATCAACATCGAGTACAAGACCAAACGTGATTCCTTGCGTCTTGAGATTCCCGAGACGTATCGATTGGTTAAGGAGTCATTGGATCAGTTTAAGTCACAGGCAGTTGGCAAATTTGCCCGCGACGATCAGTTCAAACTGCAACTGCTTCTGCAAGACGAGAAGCGGCACGACATATTCAAGAAATTAGTGGTTGAATAATTGAATTTAAATTACTGATAATCAATTAAATAGCATCATGAGCAAATCTGATATGCTAAAGGCGAATCTTCTGCTGGGCATGGCAGGAGGTATTCAATACAACGCCTTGAAGAAAGCCTCCAAAAATCCCCGTAAATGTCAGGAAAAGACCCTGCGCGACATCCTTACCTATGCCAAGGATACCGTTTACGGCAAGGAGCATCATTTCTCTGAAATTCTTGAGGCACAAGACGATATTGAACTCTACAAACGTTATCAACAACAGGTCAGCCCCAACGACTATGAGAACCTGCGTCCTTATGTGGAGCGTCACAAGCATGGCGAGGCGGATATTCTGTTTCCGGGCAAGCCAGTACTGTATGCTACCACTTCGGGCACCACTTCGGAGCCCAAGTGGATTCCCATCACTCAAGAGTATCTGAAAACCATTTATGGCAAGATGACGAAAGTGTGGCTTTACAACTTCATCCAAAACAGGCCCAAGGTGTTCAGCGGGAAAATCCTGTCGATTGTAGGCAAGGTGGTTGAAGGCTATGCTCCCGACGGCACGGTGTTTGGCTCCGTGTCGGGCGTGACGCAGCGCGACTGCCCCAACTTCGTGAAGGTGCTTTACTCCAATCCACAATGCGTCTACGGCATCGAAGACTACAACGCGCGTTATTACGTGCTGATGCGTATGGGCATTGAGCAGGACATCACTTTGATTGTGACCGCCAACCCGTCGACCATCGTGGAGTTGCAGAACAACGTCAACAGGTTTTACGATGCCTATGTGACCGACATCGAAAACGGCACTTTGAACAAGGACCTCAACATCACGCCTGAGATTCGTGCCGAGCTGGAAGCTTGCCTGAAGCCTAACCCCCAAAGGGCTGCCCAATTGCGTGAGATGAAGGCCAAGTATGGTACCGTTCTGCCCAAGCATTACTGGCCTAACATGCAGATTCTCAACACTTGGAAATGCGGTAATACCAAAGTCTATCTTGACAAGTTCAAGGACTCGTTCCCATCGACTATGTTGCATCAGGAGTTCGGTTATTTCAGTTCTGAGTGCCGCTTCGGACTGGTCCTCGACGACACATTGAACACAGTGCTGTTTCCGCACTTCCATTACTATGAGTTCATCGACGAGGCCGACCTCGACAATCCCAATCCAACCTTCTTGCAACTCCATGAACTGAAGGCAGGCAAACGCTATTGCCCTTATGTGACCACTTTCGCCGGACTGTATCGCTATAATATGAACGACCTGCTTGAAGTCGGGCCAAACTTCCAAAACACGCCGACCGTACACATGATCCAAAAGGTGAACGGCATCGTGACCATCACGGGAGAGAAATTGCATGAGCGTCAGTTCATTGAGGCCGTCCACAAGGCCGAGAATGCCACAGGTCTGAAGACCCGCTTCTTTATTGGGTTTGCCGACCTTAGCATTGTGGGATACAAGTTCTATTATGAGTTTGCTGACCCAAATGTCACACAGGAACAGGCCGAGAAATTCACTGAAAAAGTGGATGAGTTTTTGAAAGAGATTAATGTGGAATACAAGACCAAGCGCGACTCGTTGCGCCTGAAGATGCCCGAGACCTACCGCATGATTCCCGAGTCGTTCGAGACGTTCAAGTCCCAGTGCATCGCCGAAGGCGCACGTGACGGCCAATTCAAGCTGCAACTGCTCATGCAGGACGAGAATCGCCATGAGAAATTCAAGAAGCTCGTAAAGGAATGACTTTCAAGGCTGTGATATTTGATTTGGACGGGACTTTGTACGACAAGTCCCGTCTTGGTTTGTATCTCGTGGGTAACCAGTTCCTGCAAGGTCGGATGGCCCTTTCGGGGCGCGAGCGTATGTTGCGCAAGAAGCTGAAAGGCCGGTTTTTTGGCAGCGAAGAGGCTTTCCATCAGGCTTTTTTCGGTGCCCTTGGCGGCGAAAAGGCACGAAAGTGGTATTACAATACCTACATGCCCGCTATGACCTCCATCATGCGGAAACATTACCACCTGTACCCTTGGGTGGAAGAGACCTTTAAAACGCTTCGAAATCAGGGAATTAAGACAGCAGTGTTCTCCGATTATTCCTGCACGAACGAACGGCTTGAAGCCCTTGGCTTTGACCTTTCATGGACCGATTTTGTTTTTGAGGCACCCGCCTTTGGCGGCCTGAAACCATGCAAGGAAGCCTTCGAAGCCCTATGTCAAGCCATTGGCGAGCAACCTTCCGATTGCCTCATGGTGGGCGACAGGTTGGACACCGATGGGGCAGGAGCTGCCTCAGTGGGCATGGGCTTTGTTTTGGTAAAGGATGACAAAATGCCGGATTTTAGGGGTTGAATCTATCCGCAACTTTTGCAGATTATTGGCCACAAGGGAGAATCTCCCAAGCCCATGTCATTCCGGAAATGGACGCATCTCCAAAATGAAAATGCTGCCGATGAGTCTCTGGGAGTCATGAGAATCCAATGGTACGGTCATTCTGAGGTTTTTGAAGTGAGATTGTCTCAATTTGTGTTGTTTTCTTAATAACAAGACAGTCAGTAATCTATCCGACAGCAAACGACTACTGTCGACTACAAACGTTTAATCAACGGCTTTTTCTTGACAGACTTTGTTATTTTGCGGCATCAAATCTCAAAACGATGGAATACTGCATTTCAACAATTATGGATCAAAAAGGGACTGGAAAGAAAACATCTGGTCTGCTTCCGAATTGCAGAATGAGGAACTGGCTTCCAGTAATACTTCGCAACCTGCAACAAATGCCGATAAAGAGGCAGGCTCAAACGGTACTGTATCCGATGTTTCCCAACGCAAAATTACAACTTTTTCATAATATACAAGTCCCTTTTCATAAAATTCACCGCAAAATATCGCCACAATGTCAAAAATTACTACCTTTGTACCATATTATTAATTAAAAACCCAACAGAAATGACTACAGAAAAAACACAAGAAGAAGCTGCAAAACTGAGGCAGGAGAAACTGAAGGCTTTGGAAGCCACATTAGGTAACATCGAGAAGAGCTTTGGCAAGGGAAGCATCATGCGCCTTGGCGCCGAGGCCGAGAAGATGGAAAGCATCTCCACTGGCTCCATCGGCCTGGACTACGCCCTCGGCGTGGGCGGTCTGCCGAAAGGCCGTATCATCGAAATCTACGGTCCCGAGAGCTCTGGTAAGACTACACTGGCACTCCATGTGGTGGCCGAGGCCCAAAAGAAGGGTGGCATCGCCGCCTTCATCGACGCGGAACATGCTTTCGACCGCTTCTATGCCGCTAAACTCGGCGTTGACGTCGAGAACCTCCTCATCTCACAACCCGACTATGGTGAACAAGCCCTCGAAATCGCTGAGAACCTCATCCGCTCTGGCGCCATCGACGTCATCGTCGTCGACTCCGTGGCCGCATTGACACCCAAGAGCGAAATCGAAGGCGAGATGGGCGACAGCAAGATGGGCCTCCAAGCCCGCTTGATGAGCCAGGCCATGCGTAAACTCACCGCCACTATCAACAAGACGGGCTGCGTCTGCATCTTCATCAACCAGCTGCGTGAGAAGATCGGCGTGATGTTCGGCAACCCCGAGACCACCACGGGTGGTAACGCCTTGAAGTTCTACAGCTCCGTGCGTATTGACATCCGCAAGATCAGCCAGATTAAAGACGGTGAGAACGTGTTGGGTAGCCGCGTCAAGGTGAAGGTCGTCAAGAACAAGGTGGCTCCGCCGTTCCGCAAGGCCGAATTCGACATCCTCTATGGCGAGGGTATTTCACGCTCGGGCGAAATCGTCGACCTCGGTGTGGAGATGGGCATCATCAAGAAGAGCGGCTCGTGGTTCAGCTACGGCGACTCCAAGCTTGCCCAAGGCCGCGACTCGGTCAAGAAACTCATCGAAGACAACCCCGAACTCGCCGACGAACTCGCTGCCAAGATTTTTGAGGCGTTGGAGAAGAGTGATGAATGATTTTTAGCCATCAGCCATCAGCAGTCAGCTATCAGCTTGGTTTCTGCCAGCTGAATGCTGATTGCTGAAAGCTGACGGCCAATGACACTTAGAGATCAATAGTAAATTCTATGAAAAACAAATCCATCCTATTCCTCGGCCTGCTGCTTGCACTGTTTGCCTGCAATAACACGCCGAAACCTGAAACGAACGATAAACCTCAAGCACCCACGGCTCCCAAGTCGGTCACTGAAGCCATTCAGCTGCTGACTGACTCCATCGCCATGGATAGCACCGATGCACACCTTTATGTGAGCCGAGCCAAAGCCTATTTTGCGAACGAGCAAATCGGTCAGGCTATGGTCGACATCAACAAGGCGTTGCAACTTGACCCCAACAACGTGGAGACCTACCTCTTGCTCGCCGATGTGTATTACACGTTGGGCGACCAGGACAATATCGCTTCCACACTCAATCGTGCGGCGGAAGTCAATTCGTTGGATGCCCGTCCTTTGGTGAAGTTAGCCGAGTTGAACCTGCTTCAACAGAACTACAATCTTGCCTTCGGTTATGTCGACAAGGCTTTGGGCCTTTCGCCGTACAATCCGAGGGCTTATTTTGTGAAGGGCATGTGCTTTATGGCAGCCCAACAGGATACAGCTAACGCATTGAAGAATTTCCAGTTGGCTTCGGAGCAGGATGCGAACTTCTACGACCCTGTTGAACAGATTAGCCGCATCTATGCCGTGCAGCAGCCGCCCTACGCCTTGGATTATCTCCGCAGGGCACAGCAGCAATTCCCTGATATTACGACGACTCGTTATGAGTTGGCTCTGTACCTTCAAAGCCACGGTGAGCCGGAAGAGGCCTTGCTGCATTACGACACCTTATTGATGCAGAATCCCGAGAACTATATTGTGCTGTTCAATAAAGGCTATGTCAATTATGTGTACCTTGAGGACAACCAGACCGCTTTGGAGTATTTCAACCAGGCCTTGGCGGTCAATCCGGACTATCTTGATGCCCTGTACAACAAAGGCCGTGTGCTGGAGCAGATGGGCGACTATTCACAAGCTATGTCAATCTATAAAGAGGTGCTTAAGACCCGTCCTGACTATCAGTTGGCCATTGATGCCATCAATCGTGTGCAAAACCAAGAAATAGAATAAGTTATAAGAAACCAGAAATGGAATTATGATTCAAGTTTATTGTATCAATAATGGAACGACCAAGGAGTTCAATGAGGGTATGACCTTGTTGGAGATGCTGCCCGAATTTGAGTTTGACAGGCCTTATCCCATAGTCTCTGCCAAGGTCAACAACGTGTCGCAAGGACTGAAGTTTCGCGTTTACAATAGTCGTGATGTCGAGTTTATCGACCTCACTCACCATACGGCACGTTTGGTGTATTTCCGGTCGCTTGGCTTTTTGCTTTACAAGGCCGCACTAGACCTGTTTCCGAGTTGCAAGTTGAGCATGGAGCATCCCATCTCCAAAGGGTTCTATTGCCGCATCAAGAAAATTGATGGTAAGATGCTTGATTCCAACGACATCGCTGCCCTTAGGTTGCGGATGAGGACCATTGTGGCGGAAGACATCCCGTTTCATCGCCATGAGGCGCGTATTGAAGATGCCGTGAAAATGTTCGGCAACTTGGGACAGGAGGATAAGGTTAAACTGTTGGAAACCAGCGGTAGAGCTTACACCGATTATTACACTTTAGACGAGACCGCCGATTATTTTTATGGGCGATTAGTGCCTTCAACGGGTTACCTAAACATTTGGGATATTGAGGCCTATCGCGACGGCATTTTGATGCGTGTCCCTGACCGCGACCACCCCGACCGTTTGGCGGAGATGCAAGACCAGCCTAAGACTTTCGAAGTGTTTTCGGAGAGCTTGAAATGGAACGACATCATGGGATTGAGCACCGTTGGCGATGTCAACCATGCCTGCCAAAATGGGATGGCGAGGGAATTGGTGCAAGTGGCCGAAGCTTTGCAAGAGAAGAAAATCGTTCAAATTGCAGAGGAGATCGACCGCCGTTATCACAGCGAGAATCCTGTTCGTTTGGTGTTGATAACGGGTCCGAGCAGCAGTGGCAAGACCACCTTTTGTAGCCGTGTCAGCATCCAGCTGAAAGCCTGCGGGTTGAAGCCCATTTCGTTCTCGACGGACGATTATTTCGTCAACCGCGTGGACACGCCTAAGTTGCCCGATGGCACTTACGACTTCGACAACTTCGAGACCGTCGACCATGTCGCCCTTGAGCGTGATTTGATAGCCTTGCTGAAAGGTGAGGAAATTGAAGTGCCTGAGTATAACTTCGTTACGGGAATTCGCGAATACAACGGCAAGAAACTACAGCTGAAGGAAGGCTGTGTCTTGTTGTTGGAAGGCATCCATGCCTTGAATCCCATGCTGACGGAACAGATTCCCGAGGCGACAAAGTTCCGCATCTTCATCTCCACACTGACAAGTACTGCTTTGGACGACCATAATGTCATCCCGACCGACGACAATCGTCTGTTGCGTCGCATTGTGCGCGATTACAACAAAGGGGCGTTCACGGCGCGTCAAACCATCAGTCAGTGGGCCAGTGTGCGCAATGCTGAAGAGAAGTGGATCAATCCTTATCAAGAGAATGCCGACGTGATGTTCAACTCTGCCTATCTGTTGGAGTTTGCCGTCATGCGCAACCACGCCGAGAGCATCTTGGCCACGGTGCCGCACAATTGTCCCGAATACACCGAGGCGCACCGTCTGTTGCGTTTCTTGCACTATTTCATCCCCGTCTCCGACAAGGAGATACCGGCCACCTCTATGCTCCGTCAGTTCATCGGTGGCAGCAGTTTTATGTAAAATCTAAGGTCCCTGAGCCTGTCGAAGGGCCGACAACTAAAAGACGGTGCTTCGACAGGCTCAGCAACCTTCTTCAATTCAACAATTCAACAATCAACAATTCAACAATTGACTTACGTCGAATTAAAATTTCAACAACATGTATACTTTCAACCCCAAACAAGTAAAAGACCAAGTCGTCCAATGGATCCGCGACTGGTTTGAAGTGAACGGAAAAGACTGCAACGCCGTCATCGGTATTTCGGGCGGCAAGGACAGCAGTGTCGTCGCAGGCCTTTGTGCCGAAGCCCTTGGCAAGGACCGTGTCATCGGCGTGACCATGCCCAATGGCGTGCAACCCGACATCGACGACAGCATGAAGCTCATCAACCACTTGGGCATTCGCCATTGCTGTGTCAACATCGGCGACACCTATAACACCTTGATTGCAGCGGTAAAAGAGCAGCTTGGCACCATGGATGCCGAAGTCAGCCGTCAGACCACCATCAATCTGCCACCTCGTTTGAGAATGAGCACTTTGTATGCCGTGTCGCAGTCGATGAATGGCCGTGTGGCTAACACCTGCAACCTCTCAGAGGACTGGGTGGGCTATTCGACCCGCTATGGTGACGCCGCCGGCGATTTTGCGCCTTTGGGTGGACTCACTGTGCAGGAAGTCAAGGCGATAGGGAAGGAGCTCGGTTTGCCTATTGAGTTGGTGGAAAAGACCCCATCGGATGGCCTCACCAACAAGAGCGACGAGGATAACCTTGGATTCACCTACGCCGTGTTGGATAACTACATCCGCACGGGCGTATGCAACGATCCCAAGACTAAAGCCCTCATCGACCATAAGCACATCACCAATCTCTTCAAGCTGCAGCCGATTCCGCATTTTGAGATGAAGTGAACGAGCAACTGCCAACTATCAACTGTCAACTATCAACTGTCAACTGAAAATGTTCTCTTGCCCCATCCAAATCCGCATGAGCGACCTTGACCCTTACAATCACGTCAATAACGGGTCGCAATGCAACTACTTCGACATGGGTCGAAGCCGATACTTTGAGCATGTCTTCCAAGCCAAAATCGACTGGCTGACCTTCAAATATGTCCTTGTCCACGTGGATTTGGACTTCCGCCACCCCATGTTGTTCCACGACCCTATTGTTTGTGAAAGCCGAGTCACCGAAATAGGTAACTCCAGCTTTAAAATGGAGCAATGCCTCAAAGATGCCGAGACGGGCGAAGTCAAGACCTTGTGCCACGCCGTGGTGGTCTATTTCGACCGTGAGACGAACAAGGCGGAGCAGATACCTGACCATGAACGAGCATTGTTGAAAGTCGAAACTTCCTGAAGAGAAAAGGATTTCCTATATCAATAATAATGAGCCAAAATGCTCGTTTTATTTTTGAAAAAGCATTATATTTGCGTCCAATTAACATGAAGTAGAAATTTTTTGAAAACAATAATATATGAGAATAAGGCTTTTTGCAATTATTGTACTGGTTTTGTCGGGCTGTTCCTTGTTGTTTGCCCAGTCAGGCAATGTAAAGGATATACGCCAGACTTATCTTTGGGATGTGACTTTATCTATGCAGGGTAAGGCTCCTGGCGCCCCTAATATTTGGGAGCAGGTTAAAGAAGCTATTATCTCTGATATCCAACAGATTAGTGACGACCGAACCGAAATCGTCGTGATTCCATTTCAACATCAGGCTTTGGATGAATGGCGTGAATATGCTACCTCAGCAGGAAAGGCTGCATTGATTTCAAAGATTGAGGCGTATAAAATCCCTCTTCATGATTTTGGCGGCAAAAAGACAACCATGACTTGTCTTTACGAACCGCTACAGTATGTGGTCGACAAAGTGCTTTCGGTTGACAAGGTTGATATCTTGAAGCTGATGACAGATGGCATTTCTGACGAACATCAAGCTGAGTATGAGGAACTTTTGAGCCGTTGGTGCGAAATCGCAAAGGAAAAGGATGCCTTTGGTTTTTATATCATGCTTACCAGTCAAGCGGTTGAGGGGCGCACTGTCCTTGAAAAGATCAATCCATGTCGCTTCGATGCCATCGATGTGGCTGACCTCGGTGGAACCGATGTCTCCCTTTTGATGCTGACGCCTCCCAAGAATGTGGCATTCAATGTCCGTGAAGACTATGGCAAGAGCTTGGCGTTCAGACTTGCCCGAAGCGGAAGTGGGACACTGCAACAAGGTTACAAGGTGCATGTGTATTCCGTTGAGAATGAATATATTCACGTGGATGCCGTTGCGGAACTGCAATCGGATTGTTCCATCACGGTAAAACCCGATTATTTGATGCCGTTGGAACAGATGGTGGATAGCCTTCCCATCGATGTCAATGAAAAGGTCATGCTGCGAATGGAGCCTGCCGAGGGCATGGACCAACTGCCTTATGCGATGACACGCATTTTAGATGCTCCTACCGTTATGGAAATGATTAATAAAACCGAAAAAACCGTTAAGTTCCATGTGCGCTAAAAGATTTCTCATTTGGGCAATGCTTTGCCCTTTGATTTTGCTGGTTTCATGTGGCAAAAAGGCTGATGATGCCACGGCTCCAACGCGTTGGGGAAAGACGAATTATTACGAAAAGTTCCTATGGAAGAAGCATGTTCCTGACACGCTTTACAGAACCATGGAGTTTGACTTCAACCAGGATGCCAAGCGATATATGAAAGAGCCGCTTCGTTTGGGTTTGTATAAAAAGACCGATAGCGACAAAATGGTTTTGGTGTCGGAGAAAGAGATGGAGGTTTTCGTTGATGGCAAGAAGTGCAAGGAAAACATCATCGATGTGTATCCAGAAATGGATGAGATGAAGGTCGGAATCGTTTTCAAACCTGAGGCGGAAAACAAGGTGCATCATTGGTTTTTCCGTCCTGTCGACGACGGTGGCTTGGATCGCATCAATGATATGGCCCCCGACGCTTTTAACGCCGATAATTCTTCGTTGATGGAAGTCGAGGTGGAAAAGAACAAGGTGATGAATCCGTTGGCTGAAGGGCTATTGCTGGCAGGTATCCTTTTGATTGGAGGTTTGTTGGTGTGGCTGCTGATATTGAAGGCCATATTTTTCCCGACTTTCCGTGTGGGAAAGATACTGCTCACCGACCCCGTTCCATACAATAGCCTTAAAAGACTGAAAGGCTACCGTAAACTCATTCTTACCAACAAGAAAACCACTCAAGGCTTTTTCAACAAATTGTTCACGGGAAAGGTGCAGTATGAGGTGAACCCCATTTGGACGAACGATGTAGTGGTTGAGCCCAAGGACAAGAATAGCGTCAGGCTTCGCTGTCCCTTGGATTACATGGCAGATGCCCGTGTGCTCAAGAAGAATCAGGAGTACACCATTCACAATATCACGACAGGTAATAAGACAACAATAAAAATATCATAATCGACTATGGCAACAAAAATTAAACGCTGCTTGTATATCGGACTCGGCGGCACTGGAATGAATGCACTTCTTCACACAAAGAAGATGTTTATCGACACTTACGGAGAAGTACCTCCCATGATTGGTTTCCTCGGAATTGATACCGATGGTGATGCTTACAAGAAATCGCTCCTTTCCAACCAAGGTGATGAGGTCAGGCTGGATCCTAAAGAACAGCTTCCTATCCTGGTGGCGCGGGCTCGCCCCATTTATGATGTCAACAAGGAATCTTTCTCCTGGATTTCGGAGGAAAACCTTTATGCGCTCACTTCGATGGAGTTAGGGGCTGGTCAAGTCAGGTCTAATGGCCGTTTTGCATTTACGGTCAACTATGACAATGTTTGTCGTAAGGTGGACACGGTGTTGGCTCAGATAACGAATGCGCATATTATCAACAACGACAAATACGAGTTGTTGGGTTCCAATACGGAGATACACATGGTGTTTTCCGTTTGCGGCGGCACGGGCTGTGGCACATTCATCAACATGGCCTATCTGCTTCGTGAGAAGGCTCCTACTTGTAAACTGACGGGTTATGCCGTGCTGCCCGATGTGTTCAAACACATGTCAAGCTCGGGTATGGCCAAGGTGGCTCCCAATGCCTACGGTGCCATCGAAGATTTGGACTACCTGATGCACATGGGCATAGGGAGCAAGCCGGTGAAGTTGGACTATATCAACACCTCCGTCGAGATTAAAGACAGGCCATTCAATTCGGTGATTTTCATCGATAACAAAAACGACCGAGGTGACACCTATACCCATGTGGACGAATTGGCCGAGATGATTAGTCTTGCGTTGGTGACTTCAGCGGGAGAACTTTCCTCGGCATCGGCGAGTGTGAGCGACAACATCGAAAAGAATATCAGGGAAGGCTCGATGGATATTGAAAACAAGAAAGCTTGGGCCGCGGGCATGGGCGTGTGTGAGATTATCTATCGAGGCCAGGATTTGAGCGACATCTACGCCATCAAGTCTGCCAAGAATCTCATCGACCGTTTCTTCAACAGCTGCAAAGATGCCAACCTGATTGCCAACAACTGGATTGACAGCCCGAATGTCAATATCCGTGAAAACAACAATTATGATCATGTCATCGATTACATCTGCGACAAGTCGCCGAAGTATGAACTGACAGTGAATGACTATGGCAACCCGAAGCCTGAGATTGAACAAAATCTCAACATTAATCGTGTCAAGGATGAGGAAATCAACAAGAAAATCAATGACCTTACCAGCCGTGTACGCACAGAGCTGAGGAAGCTTATTATTGAGCATATCAATCAAGAGTGCGGCATTTCCACGGTTGAAAACGTGCTTGAAGCGATAGGAGACCAGGTCGACATCTTTTTGGATGAAATGAACAAAGAGAAAGAGGACTTCCTCTCTCGCGAGCCTATGCTTCAATCCGCATTGGATACGGCTGGTGCCGACCTCAGCGAGTATCATGCCAAGTTCTTCCACAGCAAAACCAAATTGGAGGATCTGGCCAACGACGTTACTGACGCTTGTCGCGCCTTGGGCACATGCAAGTTGGAAATCGTACGCCGCACAGCTGCCATCACCGTGTTTAACAACATCAAAGGCATTTTGGCTGAAGCGAACAGTAAGATTAGCTTGATTTCCGAAAGTATGAAGGCTGTGAGCCGTAACCTTTCCACCAAACTGGCTCGTATTCAGAATAATGTGGGTAAGGCTCCTGCAACTTTCCAAATCGATTTGGCTCAGAATTCATTGAATTCGGTGAGCGTGATTGCCGATGAGGTGCAGATTCCCGAGTTCGTCAAGGGACTCCGTATGGAAGGCAAACTCTATGCTTTCACAGTCTTATCCAATGAGGAAATCGAAGAAGAAATTCTGAAATATACCAAGCGGTTGCATACGGCTCGCAACTGGAGAGACACTGGCATTGACGAAATTTTGGATAAGATGCCGCAAGAAGAGTTCGACCGCATCACGCAGGTTGCGATTGAAAAGGCCATGCCTTTGTTCCGTTACGACTACCGTGGTTATATGCCCAAGGAGCGTCCTCGCGACAGCTTCTTTGTGGGTGTGCCCGACAAGCTGAATAACCGTCTGTATAAGAACGACTTCTTCAAGAGCAAACTGACGGGTACGATGGATGTGGATTTTGCAAGTATTGGCGTGAACGATCGTATTATCATTTACCGTCAGGTGGGCGTGGTTCCTGCCTATACGCTCTATGCTCTTCCCGATTATTTGAAGGAATATGAGCAATGTCGTGTGAATTGCCATTATGATGCCAATCTGGAAACGAGGATGAAACGCGAAGACTTCAGCCTGAAGCCGAAAAAGGCCAGCGATGAGGATTTGCTTGACCTTTGGGTAAAGGGCCTTATTTTTGGCTTGGTGAAGAACGAGAATGGTGATTACTATTTCCAAAGTCAGGAATATGGCGATGCCTTGGACGATTTCTGGGTAAAGTTGGGCGAGTATCGAGACGAAGCTTTCGACCAATTCCGTACCTACAAAACTTCCATTCGCAAAGAGTTTAATGAGTTCTTGGATCATCTTGCCGACAGCAAAGGCTCTGATGCCATCAAGAAAATCATCGATGATGTGAAAATGAACTATTACGAAAAGTTCTCGCAGATTAATATGACTAAGGAAGAAGTGAAAAAGAAGGGTTATGAGCGTATCAAAGATTTGATTACCAACGAATTGGTTCATATTAAACAGCTTTGAGGCAAATGAGGCATACAACGCATATTATGCTTGGCGCTCATGCGGCATCCATGCTGAAGAACATCAAGCGTTACATCATCAAGTATGGTGAGGAGGAAGTCAACAGCTATTTCAAGGCTTTTCTGTTTCCGCAACTCAATCTTTCCATGGAGGCCTGCTTCCAAAACGCTGAAATAGTGAAAGCCGATGAAGGCCAATTTGTGGCTGGCATTGATGAAATGTATGAAGCGCAATTGGTTGATTACTACAAAGTTATTCCTGATAGCAGGCACGACTACTTGAAAGGCTTTTTCCGGAAACTATATGATGTGAGCATTACCATCAACCATCCAGGAGATAGCTCTACGATGCATTTATGCTTGTATGTTCCAATGTATTTGGATGATTATTGGTCGGCGGCGAAAACGTTTTTGGAAGCCATAGAAGAGATTCCTCAAAAATACCATGTCGATTTGTTTCTCTTGCCATACGACTTGGCTTTTTTGTTTGAAAGGCAGGGAGATAGATTGACTGAAAGGGTGGAGGAGTTTGCTGCCACTTCAAAGAAGGTTTTGGAGGAAATTCTGCAAGCAAAGAAACAGTTTGCCAAGTTGGGCTCTTTGATTATGCTTCAGAATTGCAACGCCGATGGTACTTCTTTGGATTTGGATGAAGATTCCTTTGTGCACATCGTCGGTGAGTATGCCTTGCTGTCGGTCAAGCATTATCCTGAAATGTTCCAACCTGCCGCTATGGATCCACATCGCCCGATACATGCTTTGGGCCTTTCGGTGCTGAGTTTCGACAAGTATTACTTTGTGCAGTATCTGCTTCATCGTGCCTATGTCTATATTTTGGACCGTGAAAATGTATCTCAGTCTGAGGTGGATGTGAACAAGGTTTCGCAGATTGTTCAAGGGTTATTGAACCAGAAGGTGAATGTTTTTTCCAAGTTCTATGATGAGGAGGTTGCGCCGAGGCTGAACAACAACGTGGAGCATACGGAAATCATCAGTCAAATCAAGCCTTTGCTGGATGAAAAAATGGCATGGATGACGCAAGAATTCCAGTCCTATATCGATGATCCTAATCTTACGCTACCAGAGAAGAAAGCCACTTTGGCCCAGCTGTTGGGTGAGGACGACGACTTGCTGACAGGATACATGTTCAACAAGCGTCAGTTGGTGATTGACGATTGCAGCCGCGAAGTGCTCGACCTTTTTGTGAATGCCCACAATGCCATTTGCGGCATGGATCCGACAGAAGCAGGAAACGCAGAAGAGGGGGACATTGAGGTGGAGCGCGTCAAGGAGTATGCTGCGCTTTCTTCGAAAGCTGAACCGGTCAGGACGGCAAGTGCTTTGCTTGATGACCTAAAGGCGACCAAGGTGACAATGCGTGAGTCGACAAATTATATCAGACAAAAGAGCCTCGAATTGGAGGGTGTGGACGTGCAACGCAAAGACCATAATGAGAGTTTCAAGCGGTTGACTCATGACGGTTTTGTTTTTGATGGACGCACCTATATTTTACAGGGAGAGACTGAGGAATTTGATTTTGAGGAAGAATACCATCCAGTTTCAACGGTTCCGGCTTCTGTGGATTTGCGCAAGGATTTTACGCAGATTAAGGACCAGGGAACGATGGGCGCGTGTACTGCATTTGCGCTTGTCGGCATTTTTGAGTATATCCTTAAGAAAAACCATCAGCCCGATGTCGACCTTAGTGAGCAGTTCGTGTATTATAATGCAAGAAAAGCTAAAAGTGCGTCGAACGTTGATGCGGGCAGCTCGCTTTCCGGCATCATTAAGACGATGAAAGAGCATGGCGTTTGTCAGGAGCATTTGTTCCCTTACAATCCAGACGGTATCGCTTCCGAGCCTCCAGTGGAGGCATACGATGATGCCCAAACTCGAAAGGTTGTATGCGCGAAGGCCGTCAAGAAGGAATTGCACGACATCAAATCTGCTGTGTATGAGGGCTATCCCGTTGCCGTCACTTTGAAGATTTACAATTCTTTCAACCCTCAAAACGGCTTTATCCACATTCCTGAAGAAACGGAAATCAGGGATGGGAAGTTTGGCTATCACACCATGGTGATTTGCGGTTATAACGACGAGGCGCGCTTTTTTGTGGTGAGGAATTCCTGGGGCCGTGCCTTTGGTGACAAGGGCTATTGTTATATTCCATACGGTTACATTGAAGATGAGACCTTGTTGAATGGTGCTTGTATCATTACTGAAATCAGCGACACTAAGCTTCAGGTGAAAAACACAGACCATAAATCCGTGGTTTCCTTCGATTTGACGGACTCTAATATCAAGTCCGAGATTCTGACTAATTTGATTCGTGAAGAGAAAATAAAGCTCGGGAAGTTGAACAAGGAATTGACGGAGCGTAGCCGGAAGTTCAACGAATTGTTTCAACAACTTGGTAACAATGGCATCCGTGAATCGCTTTGTGAAGGTACCATTGAGCGTTTGGATTGGGAAAGTCGGAATCTGACGCGCAAGAAGGACAAACTCCATCAGGAACGTTTGGATGCGCTTAAGGCTTTCGACAAAGAGACACGTCGTAGAAGATGGTGGTTCTATGGGGGACTTGCCTTGTATGTGCTGAGTTTTGTTTTGGTTTGTCTAATCACCAAGTCACTGTCCCCACTCATCGCAAAACCAAGTCTTTGGGCACACGGTGTGTTGGCCTTGTCTATTTTGGCGTATTGGTTGATTATGCGCCATCGTAAACGCGAACGTCAGGACATGGATTTGGACTACAGAAACCAGCTGGAGCATTTGGCTCAGGAGATTTCGAATCGGCAAAGGGAAAAAGAGATCACCCATTTGAAGACCCATTTGGCAGGGATGATTATCGACTCCTTATATAAATTAGGAAGGAATCTACACACCAAGTACAATGGAATGCGCTCGTACGTGGGCAACTTGAAAGTGTGGCGAGGGCAGGAGGACGACTCCTTGAATATGACACCAATTTCCCGAAATCCTTTCCTTACTCTCATATCGAATGCCTGTTTGGACAAGTATTTTGAAGACAACAAGGAACAACTTACGCAAGGCCTTGAACTGAGCAAAATGTTCAAAGACAAATACAATGTACGCGAAGAGGAAGTTGTAAAATTCAAGAACGAATTGAAGACAAAACTGGTGGCCATGCTCTTCAAGGCTATCGAGGGCTTCTCTATTTTCAAATATGTCACTGGCGCTGAGACATATCCGTATGTAGGAGGAGAGTTTACGGATGTTGACGCCCTTCTTCGTCAAATGGATTATAAGTCAACGCCTTTTGTGCGGCTTAATGCGGTTCCAGTGGATGCGGAAGGCATTAATTCCCATTGTAAGATGATGCTGCTCAATACCGATTGCACTCAAGACCGGAAGAAATGGGAAGATGCTTGTGTTAAGAATTTCACCTTTGCGCCTCAGTTTCAGAAGATTGAGAATCCTTATGCTATTGTTTTGCTTCAGCTAAAAGGTGTTTCAGAAAAAGAAATATCGTTTCTGAATGAATAATAGGCACTTGAAAAAATGCTTGCTTTTTGTCTTAAATTGAAATCTATGAAGAAAGTCATTTTTACTGTTTTGTTTTTTATGGCCTTTATGAGTCTCCAAGCCCAAACCGAAACCGAACTCAACGCTTGGAACGATGTCAACGTGTATGAAATCAATAGATTGTATCCTCGGACGAATGTCGTTCCAGTAGGTGAGGAATGGTCGCAATGCCTCAATGGAGACTGGAAGTTTTATTGGGTGGACTCGCCTTCAAAAGCCCCCGCCGACTTCTTTAAGGAAGGCTACGATGCCTCCGATTGGGGCACGATTAAGGTGCCGGCTAACTGGGAATTGAATGGCTATGGCACGCCTATCTATGTCAATGTGGACAACGAGTTTCGTCCCAACGAGCCGCCTTTTGCCCCAACGATCGACAACCCCGTGGGCTGCTATCTGACAGAGTTTGAGATTCCCGAAACATGGAAAGATCGCCTGACTTTCATCAACTTTGGCGCGGTGAAGTCGGCCTACTATGTTTGGGTGAACGGCCAGTTTGTGGGCTATTCCGAAGATGCCAAGACCAATGCCGAGTTTGACCTGACGCCATACGTCAAGGTAGGGAAGAACACATTAGCCGTGAAGGTTTATCGCTTCTCTAATGGTTCTTATTTCGAGTGCCAGGATTTTTGGCGCATCAGTGGCATCGAGCGCGATGTGATGCTGTATTCCAAACCGACCTTGAATGTTTACGATTATGAAATCCATGCTGGATTGGACAAGAACTACCAAAACGGTACTTTTTCCATCAAGGTTAAGCTGCAATGCAATACCAATAAGCTGCCTAAAAACAGCACTTTGATTGTCGGTGCTTACGAGGGACCCGAGACGCAAGGCTTCCCCGAGCATATTCTGTTCACGCTCACTAAGCCTATCAATGAATTGACCTTTACTCAGGCAGACGACGGCTATTATTATACGGATGTGGAATTGTCTGTCGACAGCAATGAGATAGGGAAGGTGTCGCCTTGGTCAGCGGAATATCCCAACTTGTACCAGCTGAGGATGTCACTGATGGATAAGAAAGCCAAAACCATCGAAAAGCTTACTTCGTCATTCGGCTTCCGCACCTCGGAGATTAAGAATGGCAAACTGCTCATCAACGGGCAGTATGTTTTAATAAAAGGTGTGAACCGCCACGAGCACGACCCCTACACAGGCCATGTCATCAGCCATGAGTCGATGGAAAAGGATATTGTCATGATGAAAGGAATGAATATCAACACGGTGCGCACATGCCACTATCCCGACGACCCGTATTGGTACGAACTCTGCGATCGTTACGGTCTTTACGTTTGGGATGAGGCCAACTGCGAATCCCACGCGCAAGGCTATGGAGAAAAGAGCCTCGCCAAAGACCCGCAATACAAGGAAATGGTGTGGCAGCGCAACCGCAATATGCTGGAACGCGACAAAAACCATTCTTCGGTGATTATGTGGTCGATGGGCAACGAGTGCGGTAACGGCGTGAACTTTGAATACACCTACGACTGGATGAAGAACCGCGATAAGACCCGCCCCGTGACCTACGAAAGAGCTATTTACGACCGCAACACCGATGTCATTGGTTTGATGTATGCCAGCCCGAAGTATCTGCAACGCTTTGTGGATGAAGGTCTTGATAGTCTGCATCGTCCCTTCATTATGGTGGAGTATTGCCATGCCATGGGCAACAGCATGGGCGGCTTGCAGGACTATTGGGACGTGATTGAAGCCAACGAGCAATTGCAAGGTGGCTGCATTTGGGACTGGGTGGACCAGAGTTTCATCGTCCACGACAAAGACAAGGATGTGGATTGGCTTGCCGTTGGCGGAGACTTTGGTCATGCATACGGTGTGGACGATGATGATGCCTTCTGTGCCAATGGTATAGTCAATAGTGACAGGAAAAAGCATGCTCACGCTGACGAGGTGAGGAAGGTATATCAGCCTATCAAGTTTAAAGCCATTGACTTGAGAGCCGGTGTTTTTGAAGTCAAGAATTGGAATGCCTTCATCAATGCTTCTGAATACGATTGTAAATACAACATCTTTTCCACTGAAAGGGATGTGTTGCTTGAAGAGAAGTTTGAACTCAATCTCAAGCCCTACGAATCGCAAAGGATCAACATTCAACGCCTGCGTATATATGGTCACCCCGGTGAGGAGTTCTTTGTCCGTTTTTCGGTGAAGACTAAAAAAGACCAGCCTTTCATGCCTGCTGGAACAGAAGTCGCTTACGATGAGTTCAAGTTGGATTGGCCCTCGGCACCGTTGGAGCCTTTGGTGAAAGAAAAACAGGTGCAATTCAATTCGGGTAGCGGGTTGGTCTATAATGAGGATTTCTCGGTGACTTTCGATAAAGCAACGGGAGCTATTAGTTCTTATGTCGTTAAAGGGCAGGAACTTCTTAAAGGCGAATTGAGAGATAACTTCTGGCGTGCACCTACCTTAAATGACGAGGTGGATGGTTGGGCTTTGCCGCGTTGGAAGAAAGCTGGCTTGCAGCATCTGGTCGCCCAATGTGGTGGTTTGCATTTTGAACGTCTGGACGACAATAACATAGCTGTCAGTGCGTGCATTGAGTATCGCGATGTCTCTAACATGCTACAAATCATTGTCAACAAGTTGTATCTCATTGACGGTGAAGGCAACATCATCATTACCAACCGCGTCGATCCAATGAAAACTGTGACATCCTTCCCGAAAATCGGGATGCAATTCCGTATCCCTCTTGATTACGTGCACGTAAACTGGTTTGGTAAGGGTTGTGAAAACTATCCAGACCGCTGCTCAGCAGGGATGAGATTCCCTTTTACAGGGGATGCCAGGTACTTGTTTGAGCATCATGTGGTACCGCAAGAAAATGGCAACCATGCCGACACGCGTTGGCTGCATTTGTCGAGCGAAAAGAGTCCAGTAGGATTGTTCGTGACCATGCCAGAACCGTTCAACTTTAGCGTTTACAATTACGATGATGATAACCTTACCGCTGCTCGTCGTATCAACCAGTTGAATCCTACGGATTTCTATACGGTCAATGTAGACTATAAGCAAGCACCTATTGGCACAGCAACCTGCGGCCCAGGTGTGGATGAGAGGTATGTGCTTAAGAACCAAGTATATGAATACACTGTGCAGCTTCGCGCCTTCGACAATACACAGGACCCGATTGAGTTGACCCGTTTCCAAGTGCCGACTGTGGATTCCTTGATGGTGCCAATGCCCGAAATCAAGGCGACGATGGCAGGGAAGGAGGACTTCCGCATGTTCAATCGTCCGCTGACCATCTCGATGACTTGTGCCGACCCCGACGCGGAGATTCGATACACCAAGGATGGTAGCGAGCCGACAGAGAAGTCGCCACTTTACAAGTCATCGTTTATCATTCTTAAGACTACGACTATCAAGGCCAAGGCCTTCAAGAAAGGCAGTGTTTCTTCATACGTCACCTTGCGTCAGTTCGATCGCTTGAACCTCAAGGGTGTGACCTTTGTCAACCCGCCTGCGGAGCAATACGGCAAGGATGCCGACATCGCCCTGATGGACGGCAAGAAAGGCGCTCCGGGCGATTGGCACAACGACTGGCTGGGTTTCGAAGGGGAGGATATGGAAGCCACCATCGAATTGGCCGTTCCAACTATAATCAACACGGTTAAGATAGGCCTATGTCATGAACCTAACGATTGGGTGATGTGGCCCAAATCGGTATGGGTGAGCTTTTCGAAAGATGGCAAGGAATTCACTGATTGGCAGATGGCCGAGTTGCCCGTCTTCGACCAACCTGACAAGCTGCAAGGTTTGGGAAGAATCGAAGCCCGCCTGCGCACCGATGCCAAGCAATGGAAGTTCGTCCGCGTGAAAGTGGAGAACCAGGGTGTCTTACCCGAGTGGCATCCCTACGCTGGGCAGAAGGCTTGGATTATGGTGGATGAGGTGGTGGTGGAGTAGTTTAGAGTTTAGAGTTTAGAGTTTAGGGTTTAGAGTTTAGAGTTTAGGGTTTAGGGTTTAGGGTTTAGAGTTTAGAGTTTTTGTGGCTTTAGTATTTATTGTATCTTTGTAAAATTAATCAGTTTGAATTGCTTTTTCTATGGAAACCTCTCATAATCAAATAGTCTCTTTTATTTGGTCGATAGCCGACGATGTGCTGCGCGATGTGTTTTTGCGTGGCCAATACCGTGATGTGATTTTGCCCATGGTGGTGTTGCGCCGTTTGGATGCCTTGCTTGAGCCTACCAAGGAAGAAGTGGAACAGGAAATCAAGGAAAGTGGGCTGGAGAATCTGGACGAGGGTGTGCTGAAAGACATCACGGGCTTGAGTTTCTTCAACACCAGCAAATGGACGCTGAACCGACTGAAATCACAGGCTTCGGACAACAACGACATCCTTTACGATAATTTCATTGAATACCTCAACGGCTTCAGCGAGAACGTGCGCGATGTGCTGAAGAACTTCGAGTATTACAACAAGGCACGCAAACTTGCCGACAACGACCGGCTCTTGTCCATCATCGAGAAAATCACCGACCCGCGCATCAACTTGACGGACAAGGAGGTGAAAGACCCAGATGGCATCATGCTGCCCGCCATGACCAACATCGGCATGGGCACCGTGTTTGAGGAGTTGCTGCGTCGCTTCAACGAGGAGAACAATGAGGAAGCGGGCGAGCACTTTACGCCTCGCGATGCCATTTCGCTTTTGGCGCATCTCGTTTTTGAACCCGTGAAGGACAACCTCCCCAAGATTATCTCATTGTATGACCCGGCATGTGGCTCTGGTGGAATGTTGACGGAAAGTCGCGAATACCTTATGGATATTGGCGTTAGGAGTGCGGCCATACAACTGTCGGGAACCGAAATCAACCCGGAGACCTATGCCATTTGCAAGTCCGACTTGATTATCAAGGGCGTCGACCCAGGTGGGATGCACTTGGGCAACACCATCACCGACAACGCCTTTTCTGACAAGTCGTTTGGCTATATGATCACCAATCCGCCTTACGGCAAGTCGTGGAAGACCGACAAGGAGAAGATTTACCATGAGAAGACGCTGCTCGACCACCGTTTTGAACTGCCGTTGACTAATTTTGCAGGCGAAGAAGAGGTGCTTGACAGTACCCCACGCACTTCCGACGGACAACTGCTGTTTATGCTCGAAGAAGTCGACAAGATGAAGCCTTTGGAGTTCCAGCCCCAGGGCAGCCGCGTGGCTTCCATTCACAACGGGTCGTCGTTGTTTACGGGCGATGCGGGCAGCGGCGAGAGCAACATCCGTCGCTATTTGATTGAGAATGACCTGGTGGATGCCATCATCCAATTGCCAAACAACATCTTCTACAACACGGGCATCACTACCTATGTTTGGCTGCTCACCAACAAGAAAGCCGAAAACCGCAAAGGCAAGGTGCAACTGATCGACGCTTCGCAGGCCTTTGAGAAATTGAGGAAAAACCAAGGCTCGCGCAACTGCACCATCACGCCCGAACATCGTTCTACCATCTTGAAGACCTACATGGACTTCGTGGAAAAGGAAGCCGATGGCGACAAGGTAGCCTCCAAGATTTTCGACGGCGACGACTTCCGCTTCTACAATGTCACCATCGAGCGGCCGTTGCGTTTGAAGAGTCAGTTCAATGCCCTGAAAATCGATGAGATGCTTTATGACAATGGCGAACTCGAACTCTCGAAATGGCTGTACCAAACCTACGGCAATCAAGTGTTTGAAGGTTTGGACGCTGAAATCCCTGACATCAAGGAGTATTTGAACGACAACGAGATAAAGTTGACCGACAAGAAACTGGCGAAACTCATCAGCGTCAAGGAATGGCAGGGCCGCCGCGAGTTGATGGATGCGGCCAAACAACTGATGCATGCCATCGGCACGGAAGTCTTCATGGACTACAACCAGTTTGTCGCCAAGATCGAGGCTGCGGCCAAAACTTTGAAGATGGACGTGAAAGGCAACAAGTTGAATGCCATCGCCCGCGCCATGTCGGTGACCGACCCCGAGGCCGCTCCTGTTGTCAAAAAGCAACACAAAGTGGGCAGCAAGGAAGTGGAGAAGCTGCTGACCACCTTCGGTTTGGATGAGAAGCGTTTGGCGGACTATGGCTATTATCCCGGCGAGAAGGGTAGCTATGTGTGTCAATATGTAGAATATGAAAGTGATAGCGACCTGCGCGACACGGAGAAGATTCCCGTGAAGGAAGACATCTATGCCTATTTCCAGCGCGAGGTGCGTCCCTATGTGGCCGATGCGTGGATCAACCTGCCGCCGACCAAGATAGGATGTGAGATTTCGTTCAACAAGTATTTCTACAAGCCCGTGCCGTTGCGCACCTTGGAAGAGAACGAGCGCGACATCCTCGAACTCGACCGACAGAGCCAAGGGTTTATCCAGTCATTGTTTAATCTGATGTAAGCCTTATGCAACGATACGATACATACAAGGACAGCGGCGTGAAATGGCTCGGAGAGATTCCAAGCCATTGGGAAGTGATTAAATCCAAGTACTTATGGAAAGAGTCGTTTTCTATCTCGGAGAACGGAAATGAAGAATTATTGTCAGTTTCGCAATACGATGGCATTACCCCCGCAAAAGGCGATTCAAGAAGTGAGTCTTTGAAAGGATACAAAATTGTTTCAGAGAATGACCTCGTTATAAATATAATGCTTGCTTGGATGGGTGGTTTGGGCGTTTCAAAATTTGATGGAATAGTCAGTCCGGCATATTGTGTTTATAAACTTACAAAAGATTCCAATCCTAAATATCTTCATTATCTGTACAAAATACCTCTTTATTTGGCGGAGTTTGCCAGACACTCAACGGGAGTGATACCTTCGAGATGGCGTATGTACACTGATGATTTTGGCCAAGTCGTTTCGTTGCTGCCGCCACGCAAAGAACAAGATGCGATTGTAGAATATCTTGATGAAAAAATGGCGAAGATAGACGCCGCCATAGCGCAGCAGCAGAAGATGATCGACCTCTTGAACGAGCGCAAGCAAATCATCATCAACCGCGCCGTCACCAAAGGCCTCAATCCCAACGCGAAAATGAAAGACAGCGGCGTGGAATGGATTGGAGAGGTGCCGGAGGGGTGGAATTGTAGACGTTTGCGTTTTATTGGAGAGGCTAATAATGGATTGACATATAGTCCTTTAGATATGGTAGACGAAGGAAATGGAATTCTGGTGCTTCGGTCATCCAACATCAAAGATGGTAAACTTGTATTTGAAGATAATGTTTATGTAAAAGATGTGCCACAGAAACTTATGGTTCAAAAAGATGATATTATTATCTGTTCTAGAAATGGCAGTGCTTCTCTTGTCGGTAAGTGTGCTATAGTTGAGGATGAACTTCAAGCCTCTTTCGGCGCTTTTATGATGAGATTTAGGTCAAAATACAATAGTAAATATGTGTATTATCTTCTTACAGCAGCAATATCTCATTACAAGCAATTGTTTGCCACATCCACTATTAATCAATTGACTTTGGGTATATTTGCGGATATTAAAATGTCCATTACATTAGATGAAGATGAACAAAAATGTATTGCTGAAAAACTAGATTTGATCTGTGGTAAATTGGATACTTATATTGGAATTTGCAATAAACAAATCTCACTTCTTCAGGAGCGGAAGCAGATAATAATAAATGAGGTGGTGACGGGAAAAGTGAAAGTAACTAATTAAAATACTTTTAATTTATATATGAGAACTATTTACACTCCATCAACAATTACCAAAGAGTTGGAAGATAAACTTTGGAATGATGCGCTTATTGTTTTTGACACATGCGCATTGTTGGATTTCTATTTTCTTACTGAAGAGTATCAACAAATAATGAGAGATATTCTAATTGCGTTGAAAGATAGGATTTGGATTCCAGCACATGTAAAATATGAATTTGAAAAAAACCATGAAAAAGGGGCTTCTAATCCGATAAACGAAAAATACTCAGAAACTAAAATACAGAAGAACAAATTCGTTGAAGAGCTTAAGGCTTTAATAGAATTATGGGACAAACAATATTATCACCCTTTTATAACTAAGCAATCTTTACAAACTATCAAAGACAGTCTTGCAGATATGGAACCTAGAATTGCACAAATTAAGACAATAATTTCAATGCAATATCAGGATCGAAAAAAAGAAATTCAAGACTTGAAGGATAAAGATATTGTAGGTAAAACTGTTAATCAATTTAATTATGGTGAGCCTTTATCTTTTTCAGAAATTAAAAAAATAGCTGAAGAGGGTCGTGTTAGGTATGCTAATCATATTCCTCCCGGATACAAAGATTCTGGGACAAAGTCAGGCATTAGGCAATATGGGGACTTAATCATTTGGAAAGAAATAATTCGTAAAGCTCGAGAGACCGAAAAAGATATTATCTTTATTTCAAATGATCAAAAGTCTGATTGGGTAATTACAGATGAGTCAAAAAATGATAGTCTTGCTGAAAAGCCAAATTCAAATGAACTAGGAAATCCTTGTAGAGAACTGCTTGCCGAATTCGAGGAAGAGACGGGTAGAAATATGTGGATTTATTCTACTTCGTCATTTATAACTAAACTAGAAAATATTTATAAACCGTCAACACCCCAATTAGAACTACAAGGCAAATTAGGTATCGTGCGTGATGTAATAGAACAGCTTGTTAATGAGCGTAATATCAAAAGGAAAGCTCGTGAATTTTCTCTATTAATCCGTTGTGATAATTGTGGCGAATTATTTGAAATAGATGCTAACGATTTTTCCTTTGATTGGCAGGTTGAGAGTAGTGAAGAGAGAGGTATGGGGGTTGAGAGTGAATATGTTTCTTATGAAAATTGCAAATGCCCTACATGTAATCAAGAAAATGATATTGAATTACACGTTTGGGAATATCCTGTGGGAGCATTTAATTATCAAGATATTGATGTCTCGCATGGTTCGATTGAAAAGTCTGTAAACTTATCTCATTTCATACATTTCTACGATTACGATGAGTGTATAAAATGTGGCGAAAGAGCTATATTAAATGACATTGGCCTTTGCGAAAACTGTCAAGATGAATTTGATAGATTCGTTAATTCTGATGATTAGAGAATAAATACAATTGTGAACGATAGAAATACCAACAAACAAGTCTTTTGAGGGTTCATTGTTCTTGGTTTTGAACGAAAAAAAGAGCTGACAAATCAGTATTAATAAAGTAATAACATAGAATTGGACAGAATATGAAATTCATCACATCGACACATTTGAATCAATGGGCAGATACGAAAGAATGCCAACAGTTGTTGCCAGAACTGATTAAAAGGTTGATAGACGCATCTGTATCCAATGTTGACAGAATTAGTTTTCCGTCGGGTGATACGGTGTATCTTCCCGGATGGGACGGAGTGGTTTCGTGTGATGAACGTATTGATATGGTTTCTGCTGGGGTCTCCCTTTGGGAGTGTGGTGCCACAAAAGATGTTAAAGGCAAAATAGATGGCGATTACGACAAAAGAACAGAAACCCCTTTGGGGTATGACAAAAGCGATTCCACTTTTGTTTTCGTTACTCCACGAATTTGGGAAGGTGCTGAGGAATGGGTGAATGATCATCAGAACGAATGGAAGAAAGTCGTTGTATATACTGCGGTTGAATTGGAACGTTGGATAGAAAACAGGCCGTCTGTAGGAATGTGGTTGGCTGAAAAACGTAGAATTCTTCTTTCAGAGGGTTATAAGTTGCCTGATACCTTTTGGGAAAAGTGGGCACATGGGAAGGATTATACCTTACCATACGAAATCATGTTGCCAGGAAGGGAAGATGTAAGCAAACAAGTTGTAGATACTTGTAAGGTGGCTGGTTCACTGGTTCTTAATGCGCTTACTCAAAGCGAAGGAATAGCGTTTGCGATAGCTAGTATCTTGACATGTGAAGATGCAGAAAAGCTAAAAGCCCGAATGATAGTTGTTACAGAAAAGAATGCTTATGAAGATTTAACAGAGCATTATGACAATCTCATTCTATTGACCACTGTGACAGAAGGTATTAATTACTCAACAAACCGTGGACATTCTGTTATTGTAGCATCAACGCCCGCAGACCAGATAAAAGTTGCTATAAATTTGCCCATTATTGAGAAAGAGGGGTTTGTCAAAGCGTTAGTTAAGATGGGGATTGATGAGGCTAAGGCGAGAGTGATTGCAAAAGATACGGCTCGCGACGTTAATGTGTTAAGAAGAAGGGAAAAGATAGAATTAGACAAACCCAAATGGGCTGATCCAAATACTCTTGCTGATCTGCTCCCTGCTTTTCTTATTGGAAAATGGTTAGATAACAAAGAAGGAGACAAAACTGCATTGGCAACTTTGTCGGGTATGGATTTCGATCAATATGAATTAAAACTAAAAGCTCTGTTGCTGGAAGAAGAGACTCCATTGCTCCATTTCGGAAATATGTGGCGTATTCGCTCACCTTTTGAGTCGATAGATTATGCCCAAACCATGTTGACAACATCTATTCTGAACAAGTTTAGGGAGGTCTGCCGAGAATTAATACAAGATGATGACCCGGAAGCCATTGATAGAGCTTATACTGGAGATTTTCAATTCAGGCAATTCGAGCAAAAGTATTCCAATACTATTAAAGAGGGCGTTTATCAAAGCCTTTGTTTGTTGTCAATAGTTGATGATTCTAATGACAAAAAACTTGAATTCTGGGTTGATGAAACGGTAAAAGATCTGTTGAAAGATTGGAATTTGTCGAGGTTCTTGTCGAATAAGCGTTATATGACTGAATTGGCGGAGGCTTCTCCAAAAGAATTTCTTAGTTTTTTGGAAAAGCTGCCTAAGGATATTCTTGATGTGGTTTTTACACCTCGACAGCCGAAGTATTCCTTGTTTGGATGGGAGATTTCATATACGGAGGTGCTGTTTTCACTTGAGATGCTTGCTTGGGATGTGGATTATTTGAACAGAGTTACCAATCTTCTGCTTCAGTATTCGGAGTATAAGAATGAAAGCAATTTTTCTAACAACCCCGTTAATTCCCTGTATAACATCTTTCGTGTCTTCATGCCACAGACTTATGCCACGTATAAAGAACGAATGACAATTCTGAATGCATGTGCATCAAAAAATCAGAACATTGTTTATGAGATTTGTAAGAGAATATGCGAATCTTTAAATGGATGTGTGTTAGATACCAATCAATGTTATAGATGGAGGTTATTCGGCGAATTAAGGTCGTCAAAATATGTTGATCGAGTGTCTGTTGAACAATTGAATGATGTAGTGGCGCTTATGTTACAGTGTTGCGATTATTCTCCAAAAGCAATCACCGACTTAATAGCATTATCTACTCATGTGAGTATGGGTGATGTTAGAATGCTGGTATTGGGAAAGGTACGTGAACATTTGTCGGGGTTAGATGACGTTCAAATCGTTGTAGATGCGTTGAGAAAAGACATCAACCACCATTTGTCATATCCTGATACAAATTGGTCATTAAGCGAAATGGAATTGAAACCGTATCAAGACTTGCTTGATGAGATAGAGCCAAAAGATGTTATGCATAAAAACGCATGGCTGTTTGAGGAGTTTTATGTGCAATTACCGCGTGAAGGTGATTGGGACTATGACAAAGAAGTTCAAAGATTGGGAGAAGCTCGTAATAAGGTGGTTGTGGAAATAGTTGATTCGATGGGGCGTGATGGCATTTGGGAATTCCTTAAAATCGTGAAATGCCCTGAAAGCGTTTCAGAAAGCCTTGTGGCAGTTTTTGGTGACAGCCTTTTAGATGAGGTTTGTCAAAAATATCAGGCTGATGAATTAAGCGAGAACTTTACGAGGTCCTTCCTAAATGTTTTGTGCTATAATGACATCGCAAAATACCAAGAATTAGCGGCACAGATTATTGCAAAGGATCCTAATTTGACAATAGTTTTATATGCCCCAAGATATATTGAGGGATTGGCAAAAATCGCAGCAGATTGTGGTGAAGAAACCAAGCGTTGCTATTGGGAATCTGTTAACGTTGGTCCAGTTAAAGATAATGTTGACAACGTTGTTCGTGAGTTGATAAAAGCAAATAGGTACTCACAGGCAATTACTACCATGCACTATTCTCGCAAATCGCTTCAAATGGAGGATTTAGAGATTGTTAAAATACTCTATTCTTATCTCATGAAAAGCGCAACGGCGAGATCTCAATTAGACATACATTATATTGTGTCATTTTTGAAAGATTTGGACAAATCGGAAGACCCAGAAGTAATAAGGATTTTGATATTTGTCGAGTTTCTTTTGTATAGGGTCTTGGAACATGAGCGAATAAATATGTCCAATACACGATTTGTAAAGGAATTGTCGCGTAATCCCGAATTGATGATGCAACTTGTGGAGTTGGCTTCTGTTCCTGATGATGGAATAGAGGAGCAATTGGAAGGCGTTGCTGCTGCAAACAGAAAAACAAAAGGAGAATGTGCTTTTCATATTTTGTTTTTTGGTCGAAATATAGTTTCGTTCATGGATGACAAAGGGGAATTGGATGAACAATTTATGAATCAATACATTGATCAGTTGTATGAGTTGGCAAGAGAAAGAAAAAGGCAAAAGGTTATTGATTGCGTGGTTGGCGATATTTTGGGCGACATTCCAAGGGATGAGAATTATCCTCCAGATGCACTTTGCAAAATGGTAGAGAAATTGGATAATGATATTGTGGATCAACATATTCGTATTAGAATCATAAACAATAGAGGCTTTACTGGTCGTTCTTATAATGAAGGTGGAAATCAAGAGCGTTGGATGGTCGCGGAGTTTGAGAAATACAAACAGAAGACACGTTTGATATATCCAAGGATGACAAAGATATTTGATGATTTGATAGAGGAGTATAAAAGAATGGCAGGGAAGGAGGATGTTGAGGCTTCGATTGCTGATTTAGAATATTAAAAATGAATAATGAAAACTAGTGATATGAATACCAGTAAAACCAACGAACAAGCTTTCGAGGCACTGATAGAGAAAACCTTGGTGGGCAGCACCCATGAGGAACGTATGGCCGCTGGACAGACCGATGTGGATGCCCAATCGCCAGCAGGGAACCAGTATTATTGGGGTCAGCCCAAGGACTTCGACAAGAAACTGGCACTGGACCTGCGGCGGCTGTGGAACTTTCTCGAAACCACCCAGCAAAAAGAACTCGATGACTACAAGGGCAAAGACCTGAAGGCTTCACTGCCCAAACAGATTGCCAAAGACATTGAGACCTTCGGCCTTATCAAGGTGCTGCGCGAAGGCGTGGATGTGGACAACATCCATGTCTCGCTGTTCTACCCCAAACCGTCGGCAGCCGACAGCGAGGCTTCGAAACAGAAATATGCCCAAAACCAGTTCTCCCTCACGCGGCAGCAAACCTTCTCTGTGGCCAATCCCGGTTTGGAAATCGACATGGTACTGTTCGTAAACGGGCTGCCGCTTTTCACTTTCGAACTGAAGAATCCTTGGACACATCAAACCGCCAAATACGACGGACAGAAACAGTACAAGTCGGCAGAGCGCAACCCCAAGGAGGCTTTGCTGAACTTCGGTCGCTGTTTGGCGCATTTCACGATGGACAAGGATGAAGTCTTCTTCACTACGCGCCTCAACCTTGATAAGACTTATTTCATGCCCTTCAACAAGGGCTTACCCAATGGCCAAGGTGCGGGCAACCCCGTGAATGTAGATGGCAGCTACAAGACTTCCTACATGTGGGAGCAGATTCTTCAAAAGGACACCGTGGCCGACATCATTATGAATTACGTCTGCTTCGACTACGACGAGGCCAAGACCCAGAAGAAGGTGCCACACATCATGAAGAACGCCAAGAAATTAGTTTTCCCGCGTTATCATCAGTTGGATGTGGTGAGCAAGTTGGTCGAAGATGTGGCTGAAATAGGAGTAGGAAAGACCTATCTCATTGAACATTCTGCTGGTTCAGGCAAGTCTAATTCGCTCACATTGTTAGCATACAAACTCATCAAGACCTGTCCCACCACAATGGATGCAG
>JAEEGH010005386.1_pt1 | contig 32161 bp, 24 predicted proteins | sample 9134181 | NCBI WGS metagenome assembly JAEEGH01 (sample SAMN16246544, study PRJNA631951) | gut metagenome | biome: gut microbiome; feature: rumen; material: DP-attached | host: Bos | place: Iran: Karaj | collected 2018-10
GATGATCAAGGACTCGTTCGAGGAGTTCGGCATCTCGTTCGACATCTATAGCCGTACGACCAGCGAGACGCACCACAAGTTTGCCGCCGAGTGGTTCCGCAAGCTGTACGACGAGGGCAAGCTGGTGGAGGAGACCACCGAGCAGCTGTACGACGAGGAGGCCAAGCAATTCCTGGCCGACCGCTACGTGACGGGCGAATGTCCCCACTGCCACAACGAGGGTGCCTATGGCGACCAGTGTGAGAAGTGTGGTCGCGACCTGAGTCCGACGGAGCTCATCAACCCGAAGTCGACCATCAGCGGTTCGACGCCCGTGCTGAAAGAGACCAAGAACTGGTATCTGCCCCTGAACGAGTATCAGGAGTGGCTGAAGGAGTGGATTCTGGAAGGTCACAAGGAGTGGCGCCCGAACGTGTACGGCCAGTGTAAGTCGTGGCTGGAGATGGACCTGCAGCCCCGTGCGATGACGCGCGACCTGAACTGGGGTATCCCCGTACCCATTGAGGGTGCAGAGGGAAAAGTGCTGTACGTGTGGTTTGACGCGCCCATCGGCTATGTGTCGAACACCGTCGAGCTGTGTCAGAAGGAGCCCGAGAAGTGGGGCTCGTGGCAGCAGTGGTGGCAGGACGAGGACACCCGACTGGTGCACTTCATCGGTAAGGACAACATCGTGTTCCACTGCATCATCTTCCCCGTCATGATGAAGGCCCACGGCAAGTATATCATGCCCGACAACGTGCCGTCGAACGAGTTCCTGAACCTAGAGAACGACAAGATTTCGACGTCGAGAAACTGGGCGGTATGGCTGCACGAATACCTGGTGGACATGCCCGGCAAGCAGGACGTGCTGCGCTACGTGCTGACGGCTAATGCCCCCGAGACGAAGGACAACAACTTCACCTGGAAGGACTTCCAGGACCGCAATAACAACGAGCTGGTGGCTGTGTACGGCAACTTCGTGAACCGTGCCCTGCAGCTGACGAAGAAGTACTGGGACGGCGTGGTGCCTGCCTGCGGTGAGCTGCTTGACGTTGACCGTCAGGCCCTGGAGGAGTTCAAGGACGTGAAGCAGAAGGTGGAGGCACTGCTGGATCAGTTTAAGTTCCGCGACGCCCAGTTCGAGGCCATGAACCTGGCCCGTATCGGCAACCGCTATATCACCGAGTGTGAGCCCTGGAAGGTATGGAAGTGCGACTGCAAGCGCTGCGAGACCATTCTGAACATCTGTCTGCAGCTGACGGCCAATCTGGCCATTGCCTTCGAGCCGTTCCTGCCCTTCTCGAGCAAGAAACTGCGCGAGATGCTGGCTATGGACAGCTTCGAGTGGGACCAGCTGGGCTCGACAGACCTGCTGAAGGCCGGTCACAAGCTGGGTGAAGCCACCCTGCTGTTCGAGAAGATTGAGGACGACGTCATCCAGAAGCAGTTGGATAAGCTGGAGGCCACGAAGAAGGCCAACGCCGCTGCTGCGGCCACTGTTCCCGACGGTTTTCCGTCGGGCATCAAGCCCGCCATCCCCTTCGAGACCTTCGAGAAGCTGGACATCCGCGTGGGTCTGGTGAAGGACTGCCAGCGCGTGCCGAAGAGCAAGAAGCTGCTGCAGTTTACCATCGACGACGGCAGTGGCAAGGACCGCACCATCTGCTCGGGTATTGCCGCCTTCTACGAGAATCCCGAGGAGCTGGTGGGCAAGCGCATCCTGTTTGTGGCCAACTTCGCCCCGCGCAAGATGATGGGCATTGAGAGTCAGGGCATGATTCTCTCGGCCGTCGACGCCGACGAGAGCCTCAGTGTGGTCACTACCACCAAGGACGTGAAACCCGGAAGTCAGGTCGGTTAACGGTTAATGGTTAAAGGTTAAGGGTTATGCAGGCGATTATTTTGGCAGCGGGCATGGGGCGCCGACTGGGCGACTACACGAAGGACAACACGAAGTGTATGGTCCCCGTGAATGGCGTGCGACTGATTGACAGGCTGTTAGGGCAGTTGGCCAAGCAACAGCTGAGCCGCGTCATCATCGTCGTGGGCTATAAAGGCAAGGAGTTGCGCGAATATATCGAATCAACGTATCCATCAGCCATCAGCCATCAGCCATCAGACCTCAAAATAGAATTCGCCGAAAACCCCGTCTACGACAAGACCAACAACATCTACTCGCTGGCGCTGGTGAAGGACAAGCTGCAGGAGGACGACACGCTGCTGATTGAGAGCGACCTCATCTTCAGCGACCGTCTGATTCCGATGATTGTCGACAACCCCTGCCCCAACCTGGCCCTCGTGGCGAAATACGAGACGTGGATGGACGGTACGATGGTACGGCTGGACGACGAGCAGAACATCGTGAACTTCATATCGAAGGACGCCTTCGACTATAACGACGTCGACTCGTACTACAAGACGGTGAACATCTATAAGCTGAGCCGTCAGTTCTCGCAGCAGAAGTACGTGCCCTTCCTGGACGCCTATACGAAGGCCGTGGGCAACAACGAGTACTACGAGAACGTGCTGCGCATCATATCGCTGCTGAACAACCACGACATGAAGGCCCTGCCCATCGGCGGGGAGAAGTGGTACGAGATTGACGACAAGCAGGACCTGGACATTGCCGAGGCGCTGTTTGCCGACGAGCAGGACGTGCTGCGTAAATACTACGGCCGCTACGGCGGTTTCTGGCGGTTCCCGCAGATGCTGGACTTCTGCTACCTGGTGAACCCCTACTTCCCCAGTCGCAGGATGAAGGACGAGCTGCGTGCCAATTTCGACACGCTGCTGACGGAATACCCCTCGGGCATGAAGGTGAACACGCTTATTGCCAGCAAATGCTTCGGCGTGAGCGAGGAGTATATCGTGCCCGGCAACGGCGCCGCAGAACTCATCAAGATTTTGATGAGCCTCACCCCAACCCTCTCCAATAGAGAGGGAGCCAAGACGGGGTTCATTCGTCCGACGTTCGAGGAATATCCCAACCGTTACGACAAGGACCAGCAGGTGACCTTCGTGCCACAGGACGAGGACTACCGCTACACGGCGGACGACCTGATGGCATTCTTCGGCGACAAGGACATCCGTCAGCTGATGCTGATCAACCCCGACAACCCCTCGGGCAACTTCATTCCCAAGGCCGACGTGCTGCGTCTGGCGCAATGGTGTGAGGAAAGAAATATCCGCCTGGTGGTCGACGAATCGTTCGTTGATTTCAGCCGCGACTACGCCACCAATTCGCTGTTGAGCGACGAGACGCTGGAGCAGTATCCGCACATGGCGGTGATGAAGAGCATCTCGAAGAGCTATGGTGTTCCGGGACTCCGTCTGGGCATCTTAGCCTCTGCCGACAAAGAGCTTATCGCGCGTATCAAGAAAGAGGTGAGCATCTGGAATCTGAACTCGTTTGCCGAGTTCTTCATGCAAATCTACAACAAACACGAGAAGGACTATCAGCGGGCTTGTGCGAAGTTTGTGGCCGAGCGCGACAGCTTCGAACAGCAGTTGCGCAAGGTTCCCTTCCTGCGTGTGATGCCCACCGAGGCCAACTATTTCCTCTGCGAAGTGCTGCCCCCATTCAAGGCCAGCGAAATCGTGATCCGCATGCTGAAGCAGCACAACATCCTGACGCGCGACTGCAGCCAGAAGCCGGGCCTCGACCCCAGCAAGCAGTACATGCGCATTGCCGTCCGTAATCACGAGGACAACACACGACTGGCGGAAGGATTGATGGAGTTATGAAGATTTGTATTTGCGGAGGAGGCAATCTGGGACACGTCGTGGCGGGCTTTGTGGCAGCACAAGGGAAGCACGAGGTATGCCTGCTGACGCGACACCCAGAGCGATGGAGTCAGGAACTGGCCATAGAAACACCCACAGGAACTACCCTAACAGGACATCTCAGCGGTCTGTACAGCGATGCCCAAGAGGCTGTAGGTGATGCAGACATTGTCTTGTTGTGTCTGCCGGGCTATGCCATCCGCGAGACGCTACAGCAGATAAAACCCCATCTGAAGGCCGATGCCGCAGTAGGCAGCGTGGTGAGCAGTACGGGTTTTTTCTTCGAGGCCATGGAACTGTTGTCCACGTCTCAACCGCTGTTCGGATTCCAGCGCGTACCATTCATATCGCGTATTGTGGAATACGGCCACCGGGCGCGGCTCATGGGGTACAAAGAAAGCCTCCATCTGGCCATTGAACGTGCCCAGCAGCCAGAACAGCTGCGCGACACGCTGGCCGATATGTTGCAGACGCCTATCCACCTGTTAGGCAGCTATTACGAGGTCAGCCTATCGAACAGCAATCCTCTGTTGCACCCTTCACGGCTCTATTCGCTTTGGAAAGACTGGCATGAGGGTATGACCTATGACCGCATTCCCCTGTTTTATGAGGAGTGGACAGAGGAAGCTGCGAGGCTATATATTGAGATGGACAACGAGTTGCAGGCCCTGCTGGAGCAGTTGCCCGTGCGCAAAGGCAGCATTGCCACCGTGCTCGACTATTATGAGAGTTGTGACGCAGCGTCGCTGGCCAGAAAGCTTCGCAGCATTGAGGCCTTCAAGGGCATTCTGGCGCCCATGAAGGAAACGGCAGGAGGCTATGTGCCCGACTTCCAAAGCCGCTATTTCACAGAGGATTTCCCCTATGGACTGGCCATCGTACACCGGCTGACACACGAAAAAGGCATCCCCTCGCCTACTATCGACAAGATCTATGAATGGGGAACAAGAATGGTTAACGGTTAATGGTTATAGGTTAACGGTTATTGTTCGCGCCAGTAGGCTTCAAAATGGTGGGTGACGCGCTGCTCGACCGGCGGTAGCGTCATATAGTCGCCATAGGTGCGCTCCAGATAGTCCTTATAGCCCACCATCGTCTTATACATCTTTCCTTCGAACTCGATATCGACCGACGAGGCTATGTCCTCGGCAGGAAAACAGCCCTTCATCTTGGGACCAGCCTCCGTCATGTTGCAAACGGTGTGGGTGGGTGTTTCGAGGATGATAAGCCGACGGATGCGACGGTTCAGCTGCTTCAGCGTGTAGGGCAGACATTTGTAGCAGAGGTAGGCCAGTCGCGAGTGCAGGGGATTGCTGTTCGAGATCTTGCAACGGCGAATCTTGTAGAACAGCTTCTTCTGCCGGAAAACCCGTTTGCGCAGCCGTAAATCATCGGTCACATAGTCCACGGGGAAGATATCCATGAAGACGCCAATCTCGTAACCTTCTGTCTCGTCCTCGACCATCAGCGTGCGCTGGTCAATCACTTTAGCAAAGGTATAATAATAATGTGGCTCCGTTGCAGGATTGATGGCGCGATAAACACCATTGGCATCAGCATAGGTCTGCAAGAATTGCTCGTAATCGCGGCGAGGCATGTAGATGTCGATATCGTCGTCCCAGGGGATGTAACCCTTGTGGCGCACCGCTCCGATGAGCGTACCACTCGACAGGAAATAGCGCAGACCGTGAGCCTCGCAGAAGCTATGGACGCTGTCGAGAATGCCCGTCTGAATCTGTCGCAACTCGTGAATGTCTTCTATCTTTCTCAAAACGCTCAACTCTAAACTCTCAACTCCTACCAAACAGCCACTTCTTGAAGAACGGGCTGATGCGGAGAATGTTGGAAGTGATGATACTAAAGCCGATAACGACCAGTCCCAACAATACGGAAAGGACGATATCGACTACGAAATTATGGGGATAGCTCTTGAAGAACTCACCAACGTGCGGCAGGTCGGGCATGAACAGGAAGTGGATGAGATAGATGTCGAGTGTCCGACGGCCGATGTACTGTAGCGACGCACCCATGAAGGTCATTCGGGTGAAATACTGATGGTAGTGGCGGAAATACATGAACGTGATGGTGAGCAGTCCGAAACGTGAGATGGTAAGGGGAATGACAGCCCACGTCATACGCATCGTGTGCCACTTCAAGGCGTCGAGGGTAGCCAGTATGACGATAACGATTACCGCCGGGAAGAACCACTTCGAGTCCATCACCTTCTGGGCGTTCGTCCAATAGCGGTGCACGATATTGCCGTAGAGGAAGAAGGGGAAATAGAGAAGCACCTGCACGAACGAGGAGTCCTGAAGGAAGTAGAACAAATCGGTCTTCTTGCCATGGAAGCCGGCAGCCCACGAGAAATATTGGGGCTGATAGTTCGTTTCATAGAACACCAGCGACACGAGGAACAACAGGGTAATGGGAATCCACGATTTCCACTTCAGCTTGCTCTCGAGGTAGGAGAACACATAGTAGATGATGAACATGTAGAGCAGGGCGATGGTAAACCAATAGCCGCCCTTCATGGGAAGATGGATGGCATTCTCGACAGCCGGCCAGAAATGGCGGTTCAAGATGGCCATTGCCAGGAAGAAGAACACCACCGTAGGAATGGTCTGAACCTTGATTTTCTTCCATACCAACGAACCAAAATTCTGCAGGTTCCACACCTGCGAAGCCTTATAGGCCAGGAAACCGCTGACGAAGAAGAACAAGGGCATGCGGAACAAGATGAGGAAGGGGATGGCCGACGAATGTTTCCATTCCTCACCAAAGCCCATGCCAGCCACGTGGTTGGCAACAACCAGTATCATGGTAAATCCGCGAAGGGCGTCGAGCCACTCCAAACGAGGCTTTTTAGCTACTTTGTTCTCCATATCCGCTGCAAAAATACAAAATAATTATGAATTATGCATTATAAATTACGAATTATTTCGTACTTTTGCACCAACATTTATGGATAATCTGAAGGAAAAGACGGCAAAAGGTATTGCCTGGGGAGCGGTCAACAACGGAGCAACCCAGGTGTTGAACTTGGTGTTTGGTATCTTCCTGGGACGACTGCTCTCGACAGAAGACTACGGTATTCTAGCCCTGATTACCATCTTCACGCTGTTGGCAGGATGTATCCAGGCGGCAGGATTCTCGCAGGCGCTGGCCAATCTGAAGCCGCCCACGCAGCGCGACTACAACGCTGTGGCGTGGTTCAACATCATTGCCGGATTCACGCTATATGGCATTCTGTTTCTCTGTGCTCCCCTGATAGCACGATTCTTCGACCAGCCCGTGCTGACGGACGTGTCGCGACTGGCCTTCCTCACCATTCCTATATCGGCTGTCGGCATTGTGCCGAATGCCAAACTATGGATTGAGCTGCGCAATCGCGAACAAGCCATTGCCAGCATCACCGCCCTGATGACGTCGGGCTGCTGTGGCATATGGTTGGCATGGAACGATTACGGATATTGGAGTCTGGCGTGGCAACAGGTGATATACATCAGCGTGGCCAACATCCTGAAATACTATTTCACAGGCTGGATACCTACCCTACCGGTCGATTTCAGCCCCATTCGCAGGATGTTCAATTTCTCATCGAAAATGCTGCTGACAAATATGCTGACGGTCATTAGCCAGAGCGTGCTGACATTTATCTTCGGTAAACTTTCAGCCCAAGGCCTGCTGTCCATCTCAGAAGTGGGACTATTCAATCAGGCCAACAAATGGAACACCATGGGCAGTTCGCTGGTTTCGAACACGATGGCACAGGTGGCACAACCCGTCCTGTCGAACGTCAGCAACGAGGAAGAGCGTCAGGAGCGCATCTTCCGGAAGATGCTGCGCTTCACATCCTTCCTGGCCTTCCCGCTGATGCTTGGATTGGCATTGGTAGCCCACGAATTCATCCTGTCGACGGTGGGTCCCACGTGGGAACGCTGTGTGCCCCTGCTGCAGATACTGTGTGTGGGAGGTGCCTTTCTGCCGTTGCAAGGTCTCTTTCAGAACTTCATCATCAGTCGCGGACGGTCGGACATCTATCTGCGGCTCGTTGCGCTACAGATTGTGCTACAGATAGGCATCACGCTGAGTCTGTCGGCGCAAGGCATTACGGTGATGGTGGCTGCGTTCTCGGCTTTGAATGTATTGTACACCCTCTGCTGGCATCTGGCCCTACAGCGCATACACCCGTTGGCATTATGGGATGTCTTGAAAGACGTCGTGCCCTTTGCCGTGATTGCCGCCACGGTGATGCTGGCGACGCATTACCTGACGCTGACCATCGACACGCTGTGGCTATTGCTGCTTGTACGCGTCGTTATAGCCGCCCTACTCTACTATCTCGTCATGAGGCTGCTGAACGTGGCCATTCTGAAAGAATGTCTGCAATTTATCAGGAAGAAGCCATAAGGCGTTTCTTACAGCACCATTTCACCGTCAGATAGGCCAGTCGGAGCAAGGAGACAGTCTGACGGTGAGCAAAGAGTCCCTGTAAGCATCGGAAAAGCAATAATTGAGGCCTATAGGAAAGGATTTCTGCTAGTTGTTGTTTATCCATCCCCACAGCCAACGCCTGATAGTAGACATTGAGCATACCTGTTTCGAGGGCAAACAGGAAATCGTCGTTCTTATCGTTCTGCTGGAAATACTGCCAAAGTGTTTCGTTGGCTTTGACATACGACAGCACATGTTTCATAGACAAGTGGTTGGCAAATGTACTGGCAGAAGAGTCGTCACGGTAGAAATAGACGGAATCCTCGACGTAGGCCACCTGTTGGGCGGCATGAATGAGTCGTGGCGTCAGCGCCATATCCTCAGCCATATTGATGCCTTCGACAGAGTCAATGCCGTGCTCCGTATAAACCGTCTTACGAATCAAGCGTGCCCAGATATGGGGGAGCAAGGTGTGCTGTATCAGCATCAATTTCAAACAGACTTCCCTGTCGCCATGCCACTCATGATGAGCGACGATGGTGCCGTCTTCGAAATCGGAACTGTAGTTGCCCGAAACGATATCCGCACCGGTCTGTTGCTGGCGGGCTACCAGCTTTTCAATAGCATCCAACGGCAAATGGTCGTCGCTATCGACATTCAACACGAAATCGCCAGTCGCAGCTGCTAAGGCGGTTTTTCGTGCTGCACCCAACCCGCGGTTACGGTCGTGGCGGATGATGTGCATCTGGGGCTCGCGATAAGGATATTCCGAAAGTACCTGCTGGATAATGGAAATGCTGTTGTCCGGCGTGCAGTCGTCGACAAAGACGTACTCTATGTCATTGTACGTCTGTCCGAAAAGCGTTTTCGCACACTGGTCAACGTATTTCTCTACGCCATAAACGGGTACCAATACAGAAACTTTCATCATCTACTCGATAGGAATATGCTTAAACTTGCTGTTCAGGAACGACATCACTTTTGAAAGCCACTTGATGAGCGGGAAAAGGCTTTGGAAATGCGACAACACCGTGAAGTCGTGCAACATGCTGTTGTTGACACGCGAGAAGCGCAGATAGTCGGCTCGATAAAACGGATCGACCAGTTCGTCAATCATCCGGCGGTTCTCTGTCAGCGTATCTCTCCAACGCTGTTTGCTAAGGCCACCGCCTTCACAGATGGCCAGCACTTCCGGCACTACGGTAACTGTCGCCCGATCCTTCACCACGGGTTCTACTACCGACTTCAAGTCAGCAATCAATTTATACGACTCGTCGAAACCATATTTCTGCAGCACCTCCCTGCGGTAATAGACTGCCTGATGGCAGATGCCGATAGAAAGCAGGTCGTACAGCGTCATGGTCTTTTTCGGCATTCGCTGCTGTCCGCCATAAAGATCGCCACCTAATATGATATCACCATCGTAACGACTCACCAACGACAGGACGTCCTGATTGGCAAACTCATCGCCAGCATTCATAAACACTACGTAGTCGCCGTGAACCAGCCTAACGCCTTTGTTCATGGCATTGTAGATGCCGTTATCGCGCTCCGACACAGAAATGGTAATGACGTCCTGGTTGTCGGCAATGACGTCGAGCGAATGGTCCTCACTACCTCCGTCGATTACGATGACTTCGCGCTGGGCATAGTCCAACTGGCGAATGCTTTTCAACGTCCGTCGGAGACCGTCAGCGTTGTTGTAGGTAACAACAATGATAGAATACTGTCGTTGATCCATGACTGCTTACCGATAATATTGTTCTACTAGGGTTTCTATGCGTTCTGGCACCAAACCTTTGATGCTCTCCCCAACTCTTACCTTCTGGCGAATCTCTGTGCTGGAAACGTCCAGCAAGGGAACGTCGATGGTGCCGGTATACTCGTCGCGGGGATAGACCACAACATCATAATGACGAAGAATATCCTTCCAGTGGCGCCAACGCTCGAAATGTGCCCAGTTGTCGCCACCTATCAACAAAAAGAAGCGATGGTCAGGGTAATCCGCCGACAGATGTTGCAACGTGTTCCATGTATAGGAGGGTTTGGGCAAGCGGAATTCATAGTCGCAGGCCACGACCCCGTCAACGTTCTCCAAAGCCTGTTGCGCCATTCCGTAACGCAGACCGTCGTCCAACAAGTCGGCCTCCTGCTTCAGCGGATTCTGCGGCGACACCATCAGCCACACCTCATCCAACCGGCATTGTGCCAATGCCGCACGGGCTATGGCCACATGTCCACAATGAATGGGGTTGAACGATCCGCCGAAGATGCCGATATTCATGGAGCCTATAGCTGATTACAGTCCCAAGAAGTCGTTCACCACTTGCAGGGTCTCCTGCTTGGCCACATCCAGATTGTCATTCACAATGACATGGTCAAACTGTGGGGCAAACATCATCTCATATTCCGCTTTGGCCAGGCGCTCGGAAATAGCTTCAGGAGTATCGGTACCGCGACCTTCCAGACGGCGGCGCAATTCCTCGACGGAGGGAGGCTGAATGAAAAGGCTCAGGGCCTCGTCACCATAGTATTTCTTGATGTTTATGCCACCCTTGACATCGACGTCGAACACCACATTCTGTCCGGCTTCGCGCTGGTTCTCGACCTGTTGTTTCAAAGTGCCGTAGAAACGGTTCTCGTATACTTCTTCATACTCCAGAAACTCGTCGTTCTGTATTTTCTCCTTGAATTCCTCGGGAGTCAGGAAGAAATACTCCACCCCGTTCTGCTCCGTGCCGCGAGGGGCTCGTGAGGTACAAGAAATGGAGAAATACAACTTCAATTCCGGATGCTCGCGCATCAGCCAGTTCACAATAGTACTCTTTCCGCTGCCACTTGGGGCAGAAACGATTAACATCTTTCCTTTCATATCCGTATCATCCGTTAAATCTGTGGTCAAAAAACTATAGCGCGTTCAGCACTTGTTCCTTGATCTGTTCAAGTTCGTCCTTCATCATCACCACAATGTTCTGCATCTCGGCCTGGTTCGACTTCGAGCCTGTGGTATTGATTTCGCGGCCCATCTCCTGGGCGATGAATCCCAACTTCTTGCCCTGTCCGGCAGCATCGGCCATCGTTTCGCGGAAATACTTAAGATGGTTGGTCAGACGCTGTTTTTCCTCGCTGATATCCAACTTCTCGATATAATAAATCAGTTCCTGTTCCAGACGATTCTTGTCGTACTCAGCCTCAGGAATCTGCTTTAGTCCGTCGACAATACGCGAACGGATCTTTTCCACACGGGCCTTTTCGTAGGGCTCTATGGACAACAACAGACGCTCGATATTGTCAATTTTTTCTGCAAACTTCTTCTCCAAAGCGGCACCCTCCTGCGTACGGAAGTCCACCAAATGCTGAATGGCCTCGCCGACACCCTGACGGGCAGCTTTCCACTCTTCCTCATCGAGCACTTCGACTTCCGTCTTTGTCAGTACATCAGGCATACGCACCAAAATCTGCATCCAGTCAGTATTTTGCATGTTATGACCTGCAGCAAAAGCCTGCAATTGCGAGAGGTAGTTTTCCATCAGCGCCGTATTCACAGGAGCAGCTTCTGTGGCAGCATCTTTTTCTATCCAAATGGCAAACTCCACCTTACCACGTTGCAACTGCTCAGCAATCAGCTGACGAATCTCCATTTCCTTTTCACGATAAAGAGGGGCAATACGGGTGGTCAGGTCAAGCTGCTTCGAATTGAGCGACTTAATTTCAACGTTAATTTTTTTTCCTTTGTAGAGCACGACAGTCTTGCCGTAGCCCGTCATTGATTGTATCATAACTCGGTTTTTTCTTAAATATGGTTGCAAAGGTACAAAAATTTTATGAAACATGCGAGTATTGATGGAAAAATTCGTACCTTTGCAAATTAAAAAGAGATATATGGCTTGTATTCTACATATAGAAACCAGTACAGATGTCTGTTCGGTAGCTGTTTCGGAGGACGGACAATGCATCTTCGAACAACAGAAACGCGGTGAACGGGGTGCTGGTGCTGAACATCTGGGAACAATGATTGACGAAGCGATGTCGTTTACCGACAATCACGCCATACCGTTTGATGCGGTCGCTGTCAGTTGCGGTCCAGGCTCCTATACTGGGCTGCGCATTGGCGTTTCAATGGCCAAAGGCATCTGCTATGGCCGCGACTTGAAACTGCTGGCAGTCCCCACTTTGGAACTGCTGTGCGTCCCCGTGCTGCTCAGAAATCCGGAAATGGAAGAGAACGCATTACTCTGTCCCATGCTCGATGCTCGCAGGATGGAGGTCTATGCAGCTCTTTACGACCGCAGTCTGAAGGCGGTTCGTCCCGTCAGCGCTGACATAGTAGAAGCCGACACTTACAAGCAGTGGCTTGACGAACGTCCCATCTATTTCTTCGGTAATGGAGCACAAAAGTGTATGGATACGATCAATCACGCAAATGCTCACTATATAGAGAACATTGCCCCATTGGCAAAATGGATGCAGCCACTGGCTGAGAAACGTTTCCTGAATGAGCAGTTCGAAAACGTGGCCTACTTCGTACCTTTCTATCTGAAGGACTTCGTGGCCATCAAACCCAAGAAATTATTATGACTATGGATATAAAAGGATTAGACTATAACACCCAGCGCGAGAAGCTGGTGATGCCTGAATATGGGCGCGAAATACAAAAGATGGTGGAATTGGCTGTCAGCCTGCCCACCAAAGAAGAACGCAACATTTGTGCACAGTCTATCATACGACAGATGGAAAGCAAGAATTCACAGATTCGGACCAATCCGGACTATGAACAGACCCTTTGGGACCATCTCTATCTGATGAGCCACAAGCAACTTGACATTGACTGGCCCTTCGATGTGGACGAGGCTGAGAAGATTCACACCAAGCCCCAGCCGCTGCCTCTGCCAGGAAAAGACGGACTACCCTATCAACGCCACTACGGGCGTCTGATGTCCAAGGTCTTCGAAGAACTGAAGACCATGCCTGAGGGGCCTGAACGTGACGAACTGGTGCGCCAGACGGCAAACCAGATGAAACGCGACCTGACAACGTGGGGACATGGTTCGATGGACGACGAACGTGTCGCTGACGATTTAGCCCGCTTCACGGATGGCGTCATCCAGCTCGACCTTTCTGACTTCGAGTTCGAGCACATGGCATCTGCCAAGTCTGGCGACGGCAAACGCAACAAGAAAAAGAAATAAAATGGCAACATTCAAGATTGAAGGCGGAACCCTGCTCAGCGGCGAGATTACTCCGCAAGGCGCAAAAAATGAAGCCTTGCAGGTCATTTGTGCTACCTTGCTGACAGGCGAGCCTGTTACCATCAGCAACATTCCCAACATCCGTGACGTTAACAACCTGATTCAGTTGTTGAAAGATGTCGGAGTGAAGGTTCTTCCAGGAAAACCAGGAGTCTTTACCTTCCAAGCCGACCAGTTGAATTTGGAATTTCTGGAGAGCGACAAGTTTGTTGAGAGATGCGCCCAATTGCGTGGATCTGTGTTGATGATTGGTCCATTATTGGCCCGCATGGGCAAAGCCATTATTGCCAAACCCGGTGGCGATAAAATCGGGCGCCGGCGTCTGGACACCCATTTCTTAGGATTCCAAAAGTTAGGGGCAAAATTCCACCAGTTGGACGACCGCGAGGTTTACGAAATCGGAGCAAAGCGTCTGAAAGGTTCGTACATGCTGCTTGACGAGGCTTCTGTAACCGGTACGGGCAATATCATTATGGCTGCCGTACTTGCCGAAGGTACCACTACTATTTACAATGCAGCCTGCGAACCTTATATACAGCAACTCTGTCACATGCTTAACCGCATGGGAGCCGACATCAGCGGTATCAGCAGTAATCTGCTGACCATCAAAGGTGTTAAACAACTTCACGGCACTGACCACAGGTTGTTGCCCGACATGATTGAAGTAGGTTCCTTTATCGGAATGGCAGCTATGTGCGGTGCTGGAGTGCGCATCAAGGATTGTTCGCTCAGCAATCTGGGTATTATCCCCGAAGCCTTCCGTCGTCTGGGCGTCAAAATAGAAGTCGACGGCGATGACTTGTTTATCCCACAACAGAAGCACTATGTGGTTGATTCGTTTATCGACGGTACCATTATGACGCTGGCTGATGCACCTTGGCCCGGGCTGACACCCGACTTGCTCAGCGTGCTGATTGTGGTAGCCACACAGGCTCGTGGCAGTGTGTTGTTCCATCAGAAGATGTTCGAGAGTCGTTTGTTCTTTGTAGACCGGTTGATCGATATGGGTGCACAAATTATTCTCTGCGACCCGCATCGTGCCGTTGTTGTAGGTCACGACCGCAAGTTGAAACTTCGTGCCAGCCGCATGTCCAGTCCTGATATCCGTGCTGGTATCGCCCTACTGATTGCGGCCATGAGCGCCAACGGCACAAGCATCATCAGCAATATCGAGCAGATTGACCGCGGCTATGAAAACATCGAAGCCCGTCTGAATGCGCTGGGGGCAAAAATTGAGAGAATAAACTAGCCGAGCTAGTCCTCCTAGTATAACTAGAATATGATAAAAAAAGAAGACGTTTACAAGATAGGGCGCATAGGCAAGGCGCACGGTGTCAAAGGCGAAGTGTCGTTCCAATTTACTGACGACATCTTCGACAGCGTAGACGCTGACTATCTCGTTCTCGACGTTGATGGCATTTTGGTTCCATTCTTCTTGGAGGAGTACCGCTTCCGCAACGACAGCGTCTGCTTGGTCAAGTTCTGCGATGTCGACACACAACAACGTGCCCAGGAACTGACAGGATGCGACGTCTACTTTCCACGAGCCTTGGCTGAAGAAGCCGAAGAAACACTTTCGTTGGCGAGTCTCGTAGGCTTCGAAATAGCCAATGCGTCCGATGGTTCGGTCATCGGGACTATTGCCTCCATTGACGACACCACCCAGAACATTCTGTTCGAGTTGGAAGACGGCACTCTGATTCCTGCCAACGACGAGTTGATAGAATCAATCGACACAGCACAGCAACAGATCATCATGAATATACCAGAAGGTTTACTTGAGATATGAGAAAGAAACAAATAGCCATATTAGGCTCTACAGGGTCGATAGGCACACAGGCTCTTGAGGTCATCGAGGAGCATAGCGATTTATACGAAGTATATTGCATCACAGCCAACAATAAAGTAGAGCTGTTAGCCCAGCAAGCCCATAAATTCAAGCCTGCCGCTGTAGTCATTGCCAACGAGCAGCGACTGGACGAGTTGAAACAGCTGATGAGCGACCTGCCCGACGTCAAAGTGTATGCAGGTGCAAAAGCTCTTGACGAAATTGTGGAAGCCGGTCCTATCGACATGGTATTGACGGCTATGGTGGGATTTGCCGGACTGTCACCAACCATCCATGCCATCAAGGCCCGCAAAGCTATCGCACTGGCCAATAAGGAGACGCTGGTCGTTGCCGGAGAACTCATCCTGCAGTTGGCACAGCAGTACCACACTCCCATCCTACCTGTCGACAGCGAGCACTCTGCCATTTTCCAGAGTCTGGTCGGTGAAGACGACAACCCCATAGAAAAGATTCTCTTGACAGCATCAGGTGGTCCGTTCCGTCTGAAGAGTATTGATGAGTTGAGCACAGTCACCAAAGCCGATGCCCTGCGGCATCCCACATGGGATATGGGTGCAAAGATAACCATCGACTCTGCCACTATGATGAATAAGGGTTTCGAGGTAATTGAGGCCAAGTGGCTTTTTGGCGTTGATGCCCGTCAGATTCAAGTGCTGGTACATCCACAGAGTATTGTCCACAGCGCCGTCCAGTTCCACGATGGTGCTGTCAAGGCCCAATTGGGAGTGCCCGATATGCGTCTGCCCATCCAGTATGCCTTCTCATTTCCACAGCGTTTGTCGCTCAGCGGCGATCGTCTCGATCTCTTCACCTCGCAGAAGCTCGAGTTCTTCGAGCCCGACCTAAAGAAGTTCCGTTGTCTGGCACTAGCTTTTGAGGCTATCGATCGTGGCGGAAACATGCCTTGTATCGTTAATGCTGCCAACGAGATTGTTAATCGTGGATTCCTCGACGACAAGTGCGGATTCCTCCAAATGGCAGACATCATTGCCGAGACTATGCAGCGCGCCACATTCGACAAGAACCCCAGTTACGACACCTATATTGCTTCCAATGCGGAGGCTCGTCGTATCGCCACAGAATTAATGAACAAATAAGAATATAGTATAATAATGGAAGTTTTTTTAATTAGAGTATTACAATTCATGCTGGCCATTTCCCTGCTGGTATTGCTTCACGAGGGTGGTCACTTCTTCTTCTCAAAACTCTTCGGCGTTCGTGTCGAGAAGTTTTATCTTTTCTTCGACTGGAAATTCAGTCTCTTTAAGTTTAAACCCAAGAACAGCGACACAGAATATGGTGTGGGCTGGATTCCCCTGGGCGGTTATTGTAAGATAGCCGGTATGATTGACGAAAGTTTCGATACCGAACAAATGAAACAGCCCGCACAACCTTGGGAATTCCGTACCAAACCCGCCTGGCAGCGTCTGCTCATTATGATTGGCGGTGTGCTGGTTAATTTCCTGCTCGCCCTCTTTATCTATTCCCAGATTCTTTTCTGGTGGGGCGACACTTACATTCCCGTCAAGGATATGACGCTGGGGATGAAGTTCAACCAAGAAGCCAAGTCGTACGGTTTCCAAGATGGGGATATTCTGATTGGTACCGACACCAAGACCTTCAAGGATTTCTCTGCCGATCTTTATCGTGACATCTCAGAGGCCCATCGCGTGGACATTATCCGCAACGGAAAGCCCATGAGCATCACGCTTCCTGGCAATCTCAACCTATTGGGCATGATCAAGGCTGACCCTTCATTTGTACGTCCTCTCCTTCCTGCTCAGGTTGACAGTATTCTGCCAGGCTCGCCAGCAGCAGGAATCGGCATGCAGAAAGGCGACCGTATTCTCGCTCTTAACGACGCCCCCATCGATTCATACAATGAGTTTATCGACCAGCTAGGCCGTCGTCATGACTTACTGCTTACTGCCCAGACTCAGGCGGACTCTCTGAAAGCACGTACTGTGGTTATTGCGTTTGGCAACGACACCCGCACCGATACGGCCTCTGTCACGCTCACTCCTGAACTCAAGCTTGGCTTTGTCGTCAAGAGCATTGCCGACATCTACAAGCCCATTACTACCGAATACGGATTCTTCGAGAGCATTCCTGCAGGCATCAAGTATGGTTGGCACGTGCTGGCATCTTATGTAGACGACATGAAATATGTATTCTCGGCTGAAGGTGCCAAGTCGCTGGGTGGTTTCGGAGCTATTGGAAGTCTATTCCCGCCCATGTGGGACTGGTATATGTTCTGGAAAATGACAGCATTCCTTAGCATCATCCTTGCCTTCATGAACATTCTGCCCATTCCTGCCCTCGACGGTGGACATGTATTGTTCCTTCTCTACGAGATGATTACCCGTCGGAAACCTTCTGAGAACTTTATGATTAAGGCAGAATACGTTGGCTTCGGCATTCTCATTCTCCTAATGGTCTTCGCCAATCTCAACGACATTCTACGCTGGCTCGGATATATGTAATATGATTGGACGTCGATTAGCAATCGCTATGCTGCTGGTTACCGTTTCCTATATTGTAAAGGGACGGGACTACAACATCATGGACTATGGTGCAAAGGCAGACACAACGGTGCTTTCGACGACTGCATTGCAACGGGCTATCGACGACTGCTCGGCTGCCGGAGGAGGCAGAGTAATAGTTCCAACAGGACACTTCAAAACAGGCAGCATCAGGCTGAAGTCGAACGTGCATTTCTTTCTGGAGCATGGGGCAACACTCTACGGCAGTACGAATCTGGAAGACTACACCCCCATGAAGTCGGACTATGTGTCGCTACGCACCCAGACTACGACTATCCAGCTTATCTATGCCGATGGTGTGAAGAATGTGGTGATAGACGGCTACGGTACTATTGACGGACGTGGGCGAGCATTCAAGAAACTCTCGTGGAACGACGAGGGGATCACACGTCCCCACCTCATCCGATTCATCCAGAGCAAGGACATCACCATTAAGAATGTTACGCTGAAGAATTCTGGTTGTTGGATGCAGCACTATCTGGCCTGCGACAGGCTGAAAATAGAAGGTATCAAAGTTGTGAACCGCAACAACTATAATAATGATGCGCTGGATCTTGACGGCTGTCATGATGTGGTAGTACAAGGCATCATAGCAGACTCAGACGACGACGGCATCACGCTGAAATCTACATCGCCCAGGCTCTGCGAAAACATCCGCATCACCGATTGTGTGGTATCGAGTCATTGCAACGCCGTAAAACTGGGCACAGAGACAAATGGTGGATTCCGCAACATCAACATATCGGGAATTGTTGTAAAGCCAAGCAGCGACCAACAGGAGAAATTCTTCGGACAATGGATAGGAACATCGGCTATCTCGCTTGAAATCGCTGATGGCGGTACGATGGAAAATGTCAATGTGTCCGACTTTACCATTGAGGGTACTGAATCGCCTATCTTCATCCGATTGGGTAATCGCGGACGAGGCTACAAGCTAAGAAGCGAGCAAAAAGCTCTAAGTGGGAATGGTAATGACGACACAATAGCCGAATTAATCCCCATTGACCACGTGGGACAGATTGACGACATTCGCATCAACAACATTCAAGTGCACAACGCAGGAGCTATAGGCTGTTCGATAACTGGTCTGCCTGGCCATCCTGTTCGTAACGTGTGGCTATCGAATGTGTCGATTCACCACAAGGGTGGCGTTAAAACGGAGGACCTTAAACTCATCAACGACACCATTACCGACGAGAAAGAGAAGGAGTATCCCGAAGCTACCATGTGGGGCAACCTGCCCGCCAAAGGTTTTTTCGTTCGTCACGCGCGCAATATCAAATTCAGCAACGTCAACATCAGGACAGAGAAGCCTGATGTACGACCTGACTTTGTAAATATCGATACAGAGGGCTGGGGAGACCAAGGTGACGGAACGTACATTAATCCCGTTATCAATGCCGATTTCTCTGACCCAGACGTCATCCGCGTAGGACAGAAATACTACATGGTTGCCTCAGATTTCCACTTTATGGGCATGCAGGTGCTTGAGTCGGAGGATATGGTAAACTGGCGCTATATCAGTCAGATATATAACAAAATTGACGAACCCGGATGGGACCAGAACCAACACTATGCCGGAGGGTCGTGGGCACCTGCTATCCGATACCACAACGGATTGTTCTATGTCTATTTCTGTACCCCCGATGAAGGATTGTATATGAGTACTGCCCAAGATCCACATGGGCCCTGGGCACCACTACATCTGGTGAAACGCGTGAAGAAATGGGAAGATCCATGTCCTTTCTGGGACGACAACGGAGATGCCTATTTGGGACGCAGCCGTCATGGGGCTGGACCTATCATTGTTCACAAGATGTCGCCTGACGGCAAACAACTACTTGATGAGGGTGTGACTGTCTATGAAGGTCCCATTGCCGAAGGAACGAAATTCATGAAACGGAACGTCTGGTACTATCTGATTATCCCTGAGGGTGGCGTAGGAACGGGTTGGCAGACGGTACTGCGAGCCAAAAACATCTACGGCCCCTACGAACGGAAAATCGTGTTGGAAAAAGGCTCCACGAAAGTAAACGGTCCTCATCAGGGTGCTTTGGTGGATGCGCCCGACGGCAGTTGGTGGTTCTACCATTTTCAGGAGACACCTGTATTGGGACGTGTCGTACACCTGCAACCCGTCCGATGGCAGGACGATTGGCCACTTATGGGCATAGATTATGACGGCAACGGCATTGGCGAACCCGTCCACATGTGGAAGAAACCCATCACGCAAGCATCCGACGACTATCAGCTGCAGACTGACGACGACTTCGCAGGGCCAGCTTTAGGACTACAATGGCAGTGGAACCACAACCCAGAAGACAGCCATTGGACGCTGAAAGAACGAAAAGATTGGCTGACCCTGAAAGCACAGTCTGCCGATAGTCTGAAAGCAAGCAGGAACATGCTTACGCAGAAAGTGATTGGCTATCAGAGCGAGAGCACTACCCTATTGACCGCCCAAGGCGACTGTTATGCAGGACTTTTCTGTTCTGGAAAAGCGTTTTACGGCATTGGACTCTGCAAGGAAGGAATCTTCATGGAATCACACGGTAAACGCAAGATAGTGGCTAAAGGGAAATACAACCGTCTTTGGTTACGCGTCAATAATGACTGTATCACCAACAGACATAAGTTCTCCTATAGTACTGACGGTCAAAACTTTGTCAACGCAGCGAACGCTTTCCCCATGCGTTCAGGCTATTGGAAAGGCATCCGTGTGGGACTATTCTGTTATGGAAACAACGGCAAGGCCCAGTTCGACTGGTTTACACAGAAATATCAATGAGAAGTCAGTTGCCAAGCAACGCCAATCATGACATTAAAATAACTTTTGATATGTCGAAGACTAATGTCGGAGGCTATTCCCAACTCAACACGGGGATGGACTTGGTAGGAAATAGTCCATGACGCCCATGGCTGCAATTTCTCATCTTCATCTGGACCATAGTAATAATTATCCTCCTCCAATGTCAAGACAAGTTTGTCAGACAATTTAAAGTCAAGATAGGCTCCCCAGAAAGTTGTCGGGCGAGGTGTGTCATCCCAAATAATCGCACCCATATATCCCAGGTCACACCACGATGTGAGCTGGTTGCGGAAGATGAGATCTAACTGAAAACCGAAATTATCGGGCAGATACGAAAAGTTCTCACCACCAGGGAAGTAGAGTAAGCCTCGCATGGCTATGGAGGGCACTGCTTTCCAGCCGTCAAAAAGCTTGGTCTTAAAACCTACAGCCAAGTCAGCAAAACCCGTATAGTTATTGCCTTCGTCAGTAGTATGAAGCCAAGCACCTTGCAACATGAGTTCCGTATCCTTGCGAATGCCATAGCGCAGGACAGAGACGTTGGGCGACCAGGTATCGGCCTCGATGCCAAACATCGTGGTATGCTCGTAGAATGCATAGGTTTCCCATTGCAAACGCCCTTTGGGAAGAATGTCTGTTCCTGTGATGCCACCGAAAAGGTCGGAGGTAAATTCCTCCGTTTCAGTTTCCTGTGCCAGCAGACATGCAGGCATCAGGGCAATCATCAAGAACAATTGTCGCACTCTGCGCATTAAAATAATTATATATTAGCAAAAAATGACTTTGCTACGCGAACATTCTGTACCATCAGAGCGAACGATACGCACACAGTATTCATTGTCACCCGTCTGTTCCCGATAAAAGCTAAGCTGATCACCGCCATGAGCCTCAGCAACGTAGGCAATTTCGAAGCGACGAATATTGTGGTCACGATACCAATCGAGTGGCCAAAGGTCAAGCACATGCTCAATATACTTGACGCTATTGATATGGCCATTGATATCGACATCATTATAATATGTATTAATGGTGCGAATGAGCTGGGCTTCGTCAGACATCTTCACACGTCCACCTTTATCGATGGGACATTCCTTGTCCTTCACAATCCAATTGTTAATGGCACCATCATCTATCGAGAAAATATCTGTGGGCTGACGGCTCTCCGTATCAATCATCGCCCATATGCTACGACCAAAGCCATAAGTGTATCCATCATTCCCTACAACAGCAAAGTTACGTGAAGTAAAATAGCGCATAGCTGACTCAACCCAAGTCTCAACATTAAACTTGGTGTACTGCTGGGGCATTTCGTTCATCTCAATAGCCAAACGCGAAAGCACCCATGAACGTTTTATCGTCATCAGATATTTCATGCCAAAACCACGGGCAGAAGAATGGAAATCAGCCGCGTTAAGCATGTGATTGCCGAGATGGCCCATAAAAAGCCGTCCGCTAAAGTCGCAATGGAACGGCTCAGCCATAAATTCGTAACATCCTATCTTGTCCATTTTCTCCATTACCATTAACTATAAGCTGTAACTGCATTAATGATGCTGTTCACGTTCCTCTAAGAATTCGCTGACCTGTTCCTGCTTAGCACGCGTCACAGCAATGCGACCTGAACGAGTGTATTGTAATACGCAGTCGAACTCATTAAGTGCATAATAAAGGTTCAGAATGTCCTCCGTCTTGCCATTCTTCATTACCACTGTATAAGTGGGATTTACCTCCATAATGGAAGCTTCATGACGACGAATAGTACGTGAAATCTCAGGACACTGTAAGACCTTTTCTGTTGATAGCTTATAGAGTCCTGACTCACGGATAAACAACTGATCGTCAGTAAAATAGTTGGCCTTGACCACATCTATCTTTTTCTCAATCTGACGAGTGATCTTTTCTATTTGGTCAGCATCGCTCCATGCTGTGATTGTGTATTTATGCACTCCCTCAATACTGGATGCCGATACGTTCAAACTCTCAATATTCACCTGACGGCGGGTAAAAACAGCAGTAATCTGATTCAGAATACCAGCAATGTTCTCTGAATAAACCAGCAGCGTATATAGTTTTTTATTATCTTCCTTCATTTCTCATTACTCATTTCTCATTTAGCAAAGCGCTAAATCTCCAACATCATATCATTGACATTCATACCCGGAGGAGTCATCGGCAACACATTGTCCTCTTCAAGAATTGCACACTCTAAGATGAAGGGACCTTTCGTGGTAATCATCTTCTCCACAGCCTGACGCAAATCATTACGGTCTGTCACTGCCATATAAGGAATGCCATAACCTTGCGCAATCAGTTCATAGTTGGGGTTCATCATCTTAGTAAAAGACTTACGACGCATCCAGAACATATCCTGCCACTGGCGCACATTACCCAAATAGTGGTTATTCAACAGAATCATCTTTACAGGAGCTTGCTGTTCCATGATAGTACCTAACTCCTCGATACACATCTGGAAACCACCATCGCCCATAAAACAGCATACCATTCGGTCAGTAGCAAAAGTGGCACCAATAGCAGCAGGCATACCATAGCCCATCGTTCCCAAGCCTCCACTGGTGCAGATGCTGCGTTTCTCGGGGTATTTGAAATAACGAGTGGCAAACAACTGGTTCTGACCAACATCGGTTACGAGAACAGTTCCCTTCGGAGTTTGTTCGGCAACGGCATTCACCACCTCACCCATCAGCAACGGGCCTTCCTTCGGATGGATGGCCGGCTCTATCACTTTTTCACGCTCCTTCTGGTCGAGTTCCTTGAACGACTCACGCCATTCGCTGTGCTTCGTCTCATTCACCAAAGCAGTAAGTGCAGGAAGCGAAACCTTACAATCGGCTATCAAAGCAACATCGGTCTTGACATTCTTGTCAATCTCACTACGATCGATATCTAAATGAATAATCTTAGCCTGCTTGGCATAGGTCTTCAGATTACCCGTCACACGGTCGCTAAAACGCATACCAATGGCAATAAGCACATCGCACTCCTGTTCTTTCAGGTTGACGGCATAGTTACCGTGCATGCCCAACATTCCGACATTCAACGGATGGTCAGAGGGCAAAGCCGAGAGTCCCAGCATGGTGCGCCCAGCAGGGATGTCGGCCTTCTCTAAGAATGTCTTCAGTTCCTCCTGAGCATTACCCAACTCAACACCCTGTCCTACCAAAGCCAACGGACGTTTTGCATGATTAATCAACTCAGCTGCTTGACGGACAGCCTCATTGTCGAGTTTCGGATAAGGGACATAAGAGCGCACAAAATCAACCTTCTTGGGCTCCCAATCAATCTCCTCCACCTGAGCATTGCGAGGGAAGTCAAGCACCACAGGGCCAGGTCGACCACTGCGGGCAATATAGAATGCACGGCTCACAGCCCATGCCACATCCTCTGCGTGACGTATTTGGTACGACCACTTCGAGATAGGCTGCGCCACACCCACAAGGTCGACCTCCTGGAAGGCATCGGTTCCTAAAGCTCCGATAGCCACCTGACCGGCAATTACCACCATCGGTGTAGAGTCCATCATGGCATCAGCCACACCGGTCAACGTATTCGTAGCACCAGGGCCACTGGTCACTAAGGCCACGCCTACTTCACCACTCACACGGGCATATCCTTCAGCAGCATGGGTAGCTCCTTGTTCATGACGCACCAATATATGGTCGAAACACTTTTTCTCTCCTCGGGTATAATCAAACAGCGCATCATAGACGGGCATGATGGCTCCACCAGGATAACCGAAAATCGTTTTCACCCCTTCAGCCTGCAAGGCTCGCATCAGCGCTTTTGCACCTGTTATTCTGTCTCTCATTTTTTCTATTATTTCTAGTATTTCTAGATTATCTAGTATTTCTAGTCAATAATCCTAATTCCTCCCTTATCGGCCGAGCTCACACTCTGTGCATAAGCGCGGAGAGCCTTGCTAACCACGCGGTTGCGCTTCAGCGGCTGTTGCGGACGTGCTGCCAACTCCTCATCAGAGAGCTTGACATTAATCGAGCGACTCGGAATATCGATGACAATGATATCACCATCCTTGATTTTTCCGATATTTCCACCATTCGCTGCCTCGGGTGATATATGTCCGATACTCAGTCCACTGGTTCCGCCAGAGAAACGTCCATCGGTAATCAGCGCACACTCTTTGCCCATATGCATACTCTTAATATAACTCGTGGGATACAACATCTCCTGCATACCAGGACCGCCCTTCGGACCCTCGTGGGTAATCACCACGCAGTCACCACTCTTCACCTTACCACCGAGAATGCCCTCACAAGCATCTTCCTGTGAATCGAAGACTACTGCCGGTCCCTCGAAATGCCACAAAGCCTCATCAACACCTGCGGTCTTAACCACACAACCGTCCTGAGCGATATTGCCAAAGAGCACAGCCAGTCCACCGTCCTTCGTATAGGCATGTTCCAAATCACGGATACATCCCTTGGCACGATCGGTATCAAGACTACCCCACTCTTCCGACTGGGAACCCATCTTCGTAGAAAAACGATTGCCAGGAGCACTTTGGTAAATACGGTTTGCATCAGGATTGACATCGCCATCTACAATGCTATATTTCTGCATGGCGCCTGCCAGTGTCATACCATCCACACGGATAGCCGAACCATCAATCAGACCGCCCTTCGAAAGCTCGTTCAATATGCCAAGAATACCACCTGCACGACCGCACTCCTGAACACTATATTTCTGCGTATTGGGCGCAAGTTTACAGAGACAGGGCACACGACGCGAAAGTTCATCGATATCCTTCATCGTAAAATCTGCACCAGCCTCCTGAGCCACAGCCAACAGATGAAGTACGGTGTTCGTAGAACCTCCCATCGCAATGTCCAGTGCCATGGCATTCATAAAGGCCTTGCGGGTTGCGATATTTCTTGGCAATACGCTCTCGTCACCATCCTCGTAATAGGCAAAGGCATTCTTCACCACCTGACGGGCAGCAGCCTTAAACAACTCAACACGATTGGTATGCGTAGCCAAAATGGTTCCATTTCCAGGCAACGACAGTCCTATAGCCTCCGTCAATGAGTTCATCGAGTTGGCCGTAAACATACCCGAACAACTACCACAACCCGGACAAGCACAGCCTTCCAACTCTTTGATTTCCTCATCAGTCACAGAAGGATCAGCGCCCTTGACCATGGCCGTAATCAAGTCGGCATTCTCACCGCGCCAACGTCCTGCCTCCATCGGGCCGCCCGAACAGAATACTGTCGGGATATTCAGTCGCATCGAGGCCATCAGCATACCCGGCGTCACCTTATCACAGTTAGAGATACAAATCATCGCATCGGCCTTGTGGGCATTCACCATATACTCTACCGAGTCGGCAATGATGTCGCGCGAGGGTAATGAATACAACATACCGTCATGACCCATGGCAATACCATCATCAATGGCGATAGTATTGAACTCAGCGGCATAGCAGCCCATCTTCTCAATCTCTTCACGAACAATCTGTCCGATCTCATGCAGATGGGTATGTCCTGGTACAAACTGGGTAAAGGAGTTCACAATGGCAATAATCGGTTTACCAAACTGCTCATGTTTCATACCCGTTGCTACCCAAAGGGCACGGGCTCCAGCCATACGTCTGCCTTCTGTGCATACCGCACTACGCAGTGGATGTTTGTATTCTTTCATATTTGTTTAGTCTTACTATACGTTTTAGCTTGCAAAATTACGCTTTTTCTACCTAATTGCCAAATTTTGAAGCCGTTAATCACCATTTTGCCCGTTTTTCTTGCCATCAAGTATACAAAGAGCTGTTTCTCAGAACTAAAGGTTGGGCAGATGGAACTGATAGTTCTGCTCAAACACTTCCTTCACCGTATTGATTTCCAAAAACTTCGTAGCGCCACCGGCTCCGATGTTACCACTCAGATAGGCAATCTTGTCGTCGAGTTCCACATAGCCCTTCTGGCGCAGCATGCGCACCGCTGCCAAGAATAGTTTTTCGCTACCAATATGTTCCTTCTGATAGACGGGAATAACGCCATACGAAAGATTCAGCAGACGCTGCAACTTATCATTATAGCAGATGGCCAAAACAGGATGAGGACCCCGGAAAGCAGCCAGCGAACGAGCAGTAGTACCCGTTGTAGAGTCGGTGATAATACCCTTTACCCCAAGACGTTCCGTAGCCTCAATGGCAGAATGAGCCATAAACTCGCGGATGTCGCAGTTTTCGGAGAGTTTGATGTCGATATGACTCTTTGCTCTGTCCCGTTCAGCCTGTTCGGCTATAGCAGCCATCGTTTGTACAGCCTCCACAGGATACTTGCCACTGGCCGTCTCGCCAGAGAGCATCAAGGCGTCCGTACTCGAATAGATAGCATTGGCAATATCTGTGACCTCAGCGCGTGTAGGACGCGGATTGTTGATCATCGTGTGCAACATTTGCGTAGCTACGATGACCGGTTTCTTTTTCTCTACACACTTGCGGATAATCTGACGCTGAATACCAGGAATACGCTCAATGGGAACCTCAATGCCTAAATCACCTCGAGCTATCATGATACCATAAGATGCATCAATAATCTCATCAATATTATCAACGCCCTCTTGGTTCTCAATCTTCGAAATAATCTTGATATCGCTATTGAAAGCGTCAAGAATAGCCTGTACTGCACGGACATCAGCTGCAGAGCGCACAAAACTATGGGCAATGAAGTCTATATCCTGATCGATGGCCAACATGATGTTCTTTCGGTCACGCTCAGTCAGTGTGGGTAATGCGATGTGAACGCCAGGCACATTCACACTCTTGTGAGAGCCTAATACGCCATCGTTCATGACCTGTGCGATAACAGCAGGACCATTAATGCCAATTACCTTCATATCGAGCGCTCCGTCGTCGAACAGCACATGGTCACCTTCGTGAATATCTGCCGCAAAGTTGTTATACGACAGATTGATGATGTCATGAGTGGTATCCATTTCCGGACGACCGAAAATCTTCACCACGTCACCTATCTTATACTCGATAGGGGATTCGCACCCTGTAGTACGTACCTCAGGGCCTTTTGTATCAATCAGAATACCAATATGCCGGCTTACTTCTCGCACATTCTTAATGATGGTCTTGATGCCGTCCTCTGAAGCATGGGCTGTGTTCATACGCACCACATTCATTCCCGCATTAAACAAAGAACGGATGAAATCCGCATCACATCGGCGATCACTAATAGAAGCTACTATTTTTGTTTGTTTCATAAAAAAAATCCTATATGCTACAAATACGATATTATCTTGTTATAGTTTGCTGTGCTGCCTCCGTAAAGGCGTCCATGATGATGGTGGGTTTGTTGTCTTGGAAAGCTCCCAGTTTGTAGAAACGATCCGTCTCGGGGGCCCAATAGAACACGCCCTGACAATGGCCACCCACCTGATGTTTGGCCATATCGATAATGGCTGCAATAATTTGTTTACCCTCGACGGGCTTGCTGGCCTCAGCACCAGTCTCAACCACTAGCATGGGCTTATGGTATTTCGTCCATAGACGATTGATGTTGGCAGTAGCCTTCTCCACAGTTTCTTGCCACGACTGGATATGATAATCCTTCATGTCCCAATAGGGATAGACGCTCAGACCTATCATATCGTAACGGGCCTTGTATTTCTCCAATCCGTCAAAGATAAAATCATAACGTTTGGGATCGAAAGCACCATCCAGATGAACGATAACCTCTGCTTGCGGAAACACCTCTTTGACAGCCGCATAGCCGGCATCCGTCAAACCGGCATACTGGTCCATGTGTTCCTGTGCACGTCCCATGGGCCATAGAAATCCGTTAGTGGTCTCATTGCCTACTTGTACCCAACGCACGTCTACCCCAGCCTGCTTAATAGCTTGCAGCACATCACGCGTATGGTCAGCTAAAGCTTGCTTCATCTGCTGATAATTCATGTCCTTCCACGCAGCAGGGATATTCTGCTGTCCAGGATCGGCCCACCAGTCGCTATAGTGAAAGTCAATCATCAGCGCCATATTCCACTGCTTAGCTCGCAGGGCCATCTTCACAACATCATCTTTGTTGCATAGTCCACCCTTGGGATTTACCCACACACGCAGGCGGACTGCATTGAGTCCCAGTTCGTGCATCAGTTCCGTACACTCACGTGGCTCACCTTTTGTATTGCGCAACTGCACACCACGGGCCTCCAAGTCAGTGGTGCCACTAATATCTGCGCCCAACCAGAACGTAGACGCTTCTGCCGTTTTTGTGTCAATGGTCAATACTGCGGGCTTCAGCCTACCCTTCTGGTCTTTTATCGTCAGCGTGGCTTTTCCTGCTTTCGTCGTAGGACGCAAAACGACCACCAATTCACCATTAAATAGTTTCATTCGCGGTTGTCGGAATGACTCCAGCGACGTGGCATCACCATTGCAAGCGGCCTCGAAACGAGCCTCACCAGTCACGCTGAATGTCAGTTGTTCCTGACACGTCGGAACAGGTACACCATTCTTATCCTCCACCGCCACGCGGACATAGATTAAGTCCTCACCATCGGCCTTGTGTTCACGGGTCTCAGTCTGTGCTACCAACTTGACAGGTTTTCCTGCCGTCCGGCGTACATCCTCACCAATCTTGTTACCTTGCTCGTCGTATGCCACCACACGGATTTCTCCCGGCTCATATTTCACGTCGTTCCAACGCAGGCGATAGCGGTCCAGGCGCTCTGCCTTATTCTTACGAACACGACCCTGACTCTTGCCATTGACAAACAGCTCACCCTCTACGCCATCGGTGTAGCAATATACTGGCGTCACCTGTCCCTTGCGGCCAGGCCATGTCCAATGAGGCAACAGGTGAATGGTGTGTTCCTCCTTGTTCCATTTGCTCTTGTAGAGATAATAGCGATCCTTCGGCAGTCCGGCCAAGTCGCAGATACCAAAATAGCTGCTGCGCGAAGGCCAGTATTCATCATACGGCGTGGGTTCGCCTAAATAGTCGTAACCCGTCCAAACAAATTCACCAATCACCCAGTCGTAGTCATCCTGCCAAACCCAGTCATCATCAGGCAGATTGCTCCACGAGCAATACTCCACATCATAGCTCGAGCATTGTCCGTCAGCTTTCAGAATGGCTGTGGGATCATAGGTTGGTGCCCACGAGGCATATTGCGAATTATCTGTGACCTCGACGGGAAACTTATACACCCCACGGCTGCTTACCGTCGATGCCGTTTCTGAACCCAACAAGAACCCCTGCGGCAACTGCTTGATATTGTTGGCATACTTATGGACGCGATAGTTGAACCCGGGCACCTCCATAGCCTGTGCGAATCCACTTCCTAACGCAGCCTCCGCACGATCCATACCCTGCGTGACAGGACGTGTAGGGTCTAAGGAATGACAAAGTCCCTGCAGCCGAATGCTGATCTGGCGGCCCTCCTCGCTGCCTTGTTCTGGAATCTCGTTGCCAATCGACCACATCACGATACTTGGATGATTTCGATGGTTCAATATCAGATTCGTGATATCACGTTCAGCCCACTCGCGGAAATTAAGTGCATAACCGTTCTTGCACTTAGGATAAATCCACATGTCGAACGATTCAGCCATCACCATCATACCCAACGAGTCACAAATCTCCATCTGCCACGTGGAAGGCATATTGTGGGATGTACGGATGGCATCACACCCCATCTGCTTCATCATCTCAATCTGACGAATCAGCGCCGTCTTATTGATAGCAGCGCCAAGCGGTCCCAAATCGTGGTGCAGACAGACGCCCTTCAGTTTACGCGTCTGACCATTCAACTGGAAACCATGCTCACGGCTGACCCGAACCGTACGAATACCCGTCTTGATGGTCTTACTGTCACAGATGCGGCCTGCCTTATCGTAAAGAGTGGCTGTCAGCCGATAGAGATAAGGATTCTCAGGTGACCACAGCATGGGATTCTTTACAAAGAAACCAGCATTGACATGACCGTCCTTGATCTGAATATCGGTACTCGATGCGATGATTTTTCCGTTCGTATCGGACAAATCTATCCTTGGCGTTACACCTTCTGTCGGCCCCTCTACCATCATGTCAACGCTGAGGTGAGCCCCTTTATCGGTCAAATCAGTTGTCCTGACAAACAGGCTCCAGTCGTCAATATGCGTCTTCTGCGTCAGCACCAGCGTTACAGGACGATAGAGTCCTGCACCAGGATACCAGCGCGAACTCTCTTCCCGGTTGTTCAGATGCACGCCGATATTCAGCTTACCAGCCTTCAGAAAACGCGACACATCCACCCGGAAGGCGTTGTATCCATAGGCCCAGTAGCCCGCCTCCTCGCCATTCACACTGACGCGAGGCTCCGACATGGCACCATCGAACACCAGTTCGGCTGTATCATAACCGACAGGCACCTCCACACTGGTGCGATACCAGCCTTCTCCTATCCATGGCAGGGCTCCGCTACGGCCACTTTTCTCCGTGGCTTCCGTCTCACCATTCTGGGTAATGGCCACGCGTTGCAAATCCCACTTCTTATCGAACGGTCCACTGATGGCCCAATCGTGGGGAATATTCACTTGTGTCCATGAGGTCTCATCACGAGAGAATTCCCATGTCTTCAAATTCATCTCACGTCGCGTTTGTGCGGTCACCAACTGGCACAAAACCAACAACACCGTTAATACTTTTAGCCTTATCATAGTCATATCGTTAGCAATTTGGTGACAAAGTTACGAAATAAGTGAGAGAAATAAAAAGAAAACCTCAATTTTCTTTTTATTTCCGAGCGAAAAGTAAGTTCTGCGAAGCCAATGTTACAAAATAGTGAGCACAATGCCAAACAATAGCACAAAAAAATTCCCGTAGAACTGAATCTACGGGAACTTGTTTATCTGATGTATCGATAATTACTTAGTAGTATCGATGAACATTGCAACGCGGTTGAAGTCGTTCTCCTCAGAAATCTTGTCAGTTGCGCCCAGACCCTCAGTAGTGATGCGGTCAGCAGCAATCTTATACTTCTTGATGAGAGCGGTCTTCACAGCCTCAGCACGAGCCTCAGACAGCTTCTGGTTCAGTTCAGCGTTACCCTCGGGAGAAGCGAAACCGCGAACGATTACCTTAGCATCCTTGTGGTTGCGCATGTACTTAGCTACCATCTCAACGCTAGCATACTGTGCGGGATCAATCACGCTCTTGCCCTGACGGAAGATAACCATGGGCTGCAGGATGGTCTCAACATTCTTCTGCTCAACAACCTGAGTAGGACGAGCCTCGCAAGCAGCGAGCTTAGCCTTCAGGTCAGCGATGGTCTGAGCATCAGCAGCAATCTTACCGTCCTTAGCGTTCACATCAGCACGAAGCTCGTTGATCTTAGCGTTCAGACCGTCAATCTCAGCCTGGTCGCGCAGAGCAGCCTTAGCAAAGTTGTGAGTACCGTTGCTGTTACCGAACTTGTAGTTCAGACCAGCCTTGATAGAGAAAGTAGAACTGTTAAGATCATACTGGAAAGGAACCTGCACGTC
>JAEEGH010005388.1_pt1 | contig 32157 bp, 36 predicted proteins | sample 9134181 | NCBI WGS metagenome assembly JAEEGH01 (sample SAMN16246544, study PRJNA631951) | gut metagenome | biome: gut microbiome; feature: rumen; material: DP-attached | host: Bos | place: Iran: Karaj | collected 2018-10
CAGGATCTTGATGTAGCGGTGATCCGTCGTTTCAATGATCCCGTGACGGATGTCCTTGACCGGAATGAAGTCCTGGGTGAATTCCAGCCGTTCTTCACTTGCGTTTCTTGTGTTTGGCGGGCGTTTCTTGCCCATAGCGGTATCCCACCCTTCTGCAATGGAGTGTCCGCCGGTGGAGAAGATGGCGGAAAATGTGTCCGAGATATCGGAACAGAGAGTCGCCGTCCACGCCCATCACAGCAATGACGCCGAGGGGGATCAGAGTCACGACCATGACCACGATCCGCACCATGGTGGGCATGGGGATCAGCATGAGCTCCGGATAGCCGACGGCCAGCACGAGCAGCAGCGCCTCAACGGCGTTCCTGGGCTCGATCATGCCGCCGAGGATTTTTCCGGAGTCGGTAAAGTTTGCCGGAATGGCGTATACGTTGTTGTATTCCTGGTCTTCCATGAAGCGCTCCTTCCGTCAGGATCAATCGCCGAAGTGCAGGGTCACGGTGTTTCCGCTGCCGTCGTCGATCTCCACGTAGGACGCGTCAGCGAAGCTGATCATATCCGCGTTGGCCTGCTTGAAGACCTCGTCGGGGTAATGCCCGTCCGCGCCGCGCGCCTCGTAGAGCTCCCGGGTGATTGCAAGCTCAATAGTGCTCTGGAGGTCAATGGTAGACGCGTCGATAGCGGAATTCACATTGACAAGCAGCTCACCGGTGGTAGCTTGGATATTGTCGGGAGTGAACAGCCTCATGCCTGCGGGATCCAGCGTCTTGTTCAGCCCGCCCTCCAGGGGAACCAGAACAAAGGAGACTGTATCTGTCAGCGTGTCCCCGGAGGCGGAATAGCTGGACCAGTAGCAGCGCACGACCATGTAGGTCCGGCCCTGCAGCGTCTTTACCTGGGTTGGAAAGGCTTCCGTTACGGCAGCGAATCCGACGGGCTCGCCGTTGTTTTGAATCGGGACTTCGGCCGTGACATCCCCGTAGCTCTCCTTGAGCCTGACTTTGACCTTGGAGGCGTCGATCTCTCCGGCAACCCGTCGGATCATGATGGCGTAGGGCTGTTCAAGCGTGGAGTTCATCCAGCTTGTTCCATAGGCCGTTTGCGGGACCGGCTTCCCATCGGAAGCCGTCGCGGTCTCCCCGACGATCGAGACGCCGCCGCACTCATAGCTGGTATCCCAGTCCGGGAAGGTCAGGCCAAGCGTAAGGATCGTCGCCTTTTCGTAGCCCTCTCCATAGGCGAGATAGCCGTTGATCGCGCCGTCCTCATAGGGGACGACGGTCTTGGCCAGCACCTCCACCTTGACCTGCGCGAAGCGGTCCTCCAGACTGGGCTTGTCGATGGGCTCCAGTACGATCGGTTCGGATGCCTCCGCCTTCTGCGGATCGGTATGAATATCTTCCGGGCTGTCCTCGTATACCTCCGTGGAAATCTCGGCTGCCGGGCTCGTTCCCTGGGCGCCGTCTTTCTGACAGCCCGCAAAAAGAGCCGCGAGCAGGAGCGCGATCATAATGCAGAAAAATACCTTCTTTGTCATTGTTTCCTCCAATCTTTGTCAATTCACATAGTCTGAGAGCGGCGCGTCGTAGTCCACGCCGTTGGGCCGGCAATAGTAGAGCCGGTCCGCGTAGCTGGGCGTGTTCAGCACGACGCCGCTGCCGCTGGTGCAGTGGACCCACATCTTCGTGCCGTCCTCGGAATACCCGGCGAAGATCAGCACATGGTTCCAGCTCCCGTCTTCATCCTTCAGACAGCCCAGGTCACCGGGCAGCAGCTCCTCCTCAGTGATCGGCGTGCTGTTGGCATACTGGCCGGAGACGCCGTGGGTGATATTCACGCCCAAAGCGGTGTTGTAGGTCCAGTGGGAGAAGCCCGAGCAATCCAAGCCATAAGGTCGGATCGTGCCGGTGGTGCTGGAGCCGGCGGAGGTAACCACCTTCGGCGTGTTCCACTCGCTGTTCCAGCCCGGGCCGGACTTTCCGCCCCAGAAATAGGGCACTCTGCCTACCAGAGACAGAGCTGTTTCCAGCAGGTGCTTCCGGATCGGCGAGCAGTTCTGCCGGGAGACAAAGGCAATCAGCTCGGCGTCCGTCAGCGGGACCATGGAGCCGTCGCCCAGCGCGCCGTACAGGGTCATTTTCAGCGAATCCGCCATCCGCTGGATCGCTTCGCCATAGGTAATGGTGAAGTCCATATACTGCTCGTCCGGATCGATGTCGAAGGCGTCGTTGATCACGGAGCTGTCAAAGGGATGAATGGTGAATTCCGCGTATTTGACTGTCTCCGTCCCCGGCGTCACGGTCTCGGTGCCGTTTGGCTCATAATAAGTCTCGGTCCGTGTTCCGATGATATGGCCATGCTCATAGATCGGCAGGATCAGCTCCACGGCGCTGTAAGCGTCTACCGTGATCTCGGTTTCGGTGCTTGCCTCTCCGCTTGGACGGTAATACTGATCCAGAGATGTTTCGTATTCGTACTGGGGCTCGCCGTTGACCTCGCCGGTCTGGGTCTGACGGGTGATGTGGGTCACCATGACAGGCGCGTAGGTGTTATAGGTCGCCGGGACGGTGACCTCCTGTTCGTACTCCACATAGGTGACCGGGAACATCCGATCCGCAGTCCCGGACAGCTTGTCGATCATATCGTCCTTGGAGGTGTTCTGCTGCCCCATGGATGCGGAGTAAGCCGCGAGGATGTAGCAGGTGTCGAAGCCCGCGGAGCTCTGGGCGTAGTTGACCAGCCTCTCCATGCACAGGTCGTGATCATAGCCGTTTTCCTCGATGGTGTTCTCCACCTGCGCCATCGCGCTGTCCAGGCCCTCGTTGACCACATCCGACACTGCGCCGGCCATTTCGTTGTAGATGTCTGTGATGCTTCTCTGGGCAGGGGGTGAATCGTCTGTCCCAAAGAGATAATCCCAGATCAGGCTGGGCAGCGATACGATGATGACGATAAAGATGACCAGCACCAGGCAGATGCAGACCAGCACCTTGAAGAGCGTCTTTCGCATGGCCCAGGCTGCCGCGATGATCGCGCCCCAGGGACCACCGGCGGCGGTGCCGGAGGCAACCTCCGCCACAGCAGAGCCGGTTTTCGCCCCGGAAGCTACCACAGCGGCAGCAGCCTTCGTGGTTGCCTCGGCTCCCTTTGCCGCCACTGCCGCCCCTTTGGCCGTCGCGGCCTTGGTGGCCTGCTTGGCGGCCTTTGCAGCCTGCTGTGCCGCATGTGCATAATTGTCATGGCCGTCGCCCAGCTGCTGTTTATCCGGTTCGGCCAAGATATCACCTCCCTTGAAAATGGCCGCCGGGGGATTTCTCCTCCGACGGCCTCATGTTACCGTTTGCGCTTTGGTGTCTTGATCTCCAGCTTCCGTTTCGCAGGCGCAGCGAAGCGGGAGGGTGTGTTGTGGTAGCGGACTGTTTCCACATTGACCGTCCGGAGCGTGTCGCCGTCATAGACGGGCTTGCCGTGCTCATAGACCGGCTTGCGATCCACCGCGGCGTCTCCGCGCACGGCGTACCACTGACTGCCGTTCCGATCCTCGTAGACCTTGTAGTCCCCGCGAGGCGCGGCGTACTGGGTCGTGTCGTAGAACATGGTGCCGGAGCCGTTCTCATGCCGCACCTCGATGCGGCCCTCGGATCGGCTGCTGCCGTCCACCGAGGTCACGCGCTCTTCGTATCCGGGCATGAAGCTCTGGAACTGCGCCTGGTTGTAGGCAAATGCGCCGGACGAAGCCCCAGCGTCTGAATACCCGCCGGGCGAAGCGCCGGGATCCGAATATCCGCCGGGCATTCCGCTTCCGCCGGGAGCTCCCGCGCCGGGAATCCCGCCGCCGGAATCGCTGTCTCCGGGAATCCCGGGAGAACCGTTGATCGGCTCAAAGTCGGGCGTGCTGGCATTCGGCTGCATAGCGTACCATTCGGTGCCGCTGGCGGACTGCATGATCGTGTGCGGCGCGTCTGGCTCGTCGTAGAAGGCGCTGTTGTACCAAAGCGAGCTGCCCTGGTCGTTGGTCGCCTCCACGACGCCTTCCCCGACGGTCCGAAGGGTCGTGCCCTCGGGCGCGTCCGGGAAATTGGCGGAGACCTGTTCGGCTTCCGCGGGGCTCCCGGTGAAGTTCGGCGTCTCGAAGAAGCTGCCGGCCGCGGGACCGTTCGCCATCTGATACCACTGGCTGCCGTCTGCGGCGGTGACCACGGTATGGGGCGTGTCCGGTCTGTCATACTGATCCGCGGAGTACATCTCCACGGCAGTGGACTTGCCGTCTTCTCCGACCACATTGGTGCTGATGTGACCGCCGGTGATCTGCGTGCCGCTGAGCTTTTGGTCGCCGAGCTGCGGCATGTAGTTGTGCAGGCTCCGATCCGCGATGTCGCCGCCGATGGTTCCGGAGTTGACCGGAGACCGGGCCGCGACCGAGGAAATGGAATTGCTGTTCAGCACAGCGCCGTTTCTTGCCGCCATGCCGCCGAAAGCCCGGGCTACAAAGCCCGTGGGCCCGCCGGCGCCCATTCGCGTACCGCCAGTGACCACCGCGTCACGCACGTAGGAATTGCCCTTGAACTTGTTTGCGAAGCCTCCGAGGAAACCGCCTCCGGCAGCCGAGCCCGCGACGCCTGCCGCACCGCCCGCGGCGGAACTCGTTCCCTTGAAGATGCTTCCCGCCGTACCGCCGTGACCGCCGGCAAGGCCGGAGACAGCCCTGGCAGCGAGCAAAAGCTCCATGCCCATGCTGGAGCCGGTCTGGGCTACGTTCAGCCCCATGGCTGCCAGATAGGAATCGAACTTCTGGGCGGTCTTCAGGAAGGCCAGCACGCAGAACAGCCACAGGAATACATTGCCCATGCCGGTCGAGAGCGCGCCGCCGTTGCCGATAAACGCGCCAACCGCCGTGTTAAAGGCCCGCAGGAACCAGACGTTCATGACCAGCAGCAGAAGCTGCGAGCCCACCATCCGGCACCAGGAGCGGAACACGTTGCTGGTTGATTTCGAGGCTCCCATGCAGAAGGCCAGCGGTGAGGTGTAGCAGAGCACGCCCACCACGATGTAGCGTTCCACCGTTTCCAGCAGGAGCTTAAAGTAGTTCCAGCCCAGGGCGATCTCCAGGATGATCAGCAGGATCAGCCCGACACCGCTCATGACGGATACCACGGTGACAAGCCCGTTTGACAGGGCCTGCCCAACGCCGGCGAAGGTGAAATCCTCTGCCGTCATGGTCACATCCATCAAGGCGGTGTAAGGCGCTCGCGCGATCTGCAAAGCCAGCAGGAAAATGGGTTTTGCGTATCCGATCAGCAGCGCGAAGATCGCGCTCCTTGCCAGCAGCATCCAGGGGTTCTCGGCTTCCGTGACCGGCCCGCCGAACACCCGGAAGAGCTGCCAAATCGTGATCAGAAAGAGCATGGCCCAGGCTGTGTACTGGAAGATGCTGAACGCCTTGCTGACGAAGGGGAAGTATTCCTCCATCGCCGTCATGTCTGTGCCGAGGGCGTCGAGGAAGAGCGCGGATACCGCGTCCATGAGACTGGAGACGGTGTTGCTGACCCATTCGACGATTCCCTCAAAAATCCAGTCAAGCAAATGAACTCACCTTCTTCCTGTTCCTTACGGGTTGTAGTTGCCGCCGGCGATGAGCGGCTGCAGATAGGCCACGATGAAGCCCAGCATGTTGAGGATCAGCCAGGTGATGACGATCCGCTTGAGCCAGGCCGTCGCCTCGTCCACGGCGCGCTGGTTGCGGGAAACCATGCGGACGACCAGGGCGATGGCCGCCACGGTCACCGCCACAATGGTCGAGATCCCCACGATCTGGCCGTAGACGTCCTTCATGATGTTGGAGAACCGCTGCCAGATCGTGTCGGCAAACACCGGCGAGATGGAAACCAACGCCGCCGAAGCCGCCGCGACCAGCGACCAGTACGCCGTCTGCAGGCTCCGCTTTCTTTCTAACTGATTTACCATTTTTCATACCTCCTTCCCGAGTAATGGCAATGCGAAACGCCGCCTCCGAAGAAGCGGCGCATCGCTCGTCCCAATTTTGGACGCTACAATTCTAACACATCCGCTTTTACGTGTCTTTAGCGCGGCTCTGCCAAATCTGTGCCATCGGATTTTTTCGCTTTGCATGAAAAAGCCTTGAAAATCAAGGGAAAACCCGGTTTTGCACGTCGAGCGTCAGAATAAAATTTATTATCGTGGACGCTTTTCTTTTTCCTCCAGAAGCTCCAAAAGCTCAATCCATAGGCTGCTCCCCGAATCCGGCGTGCTCCAGAGGCGCAGAGAGAGAATCGTGATCGCTTCTTTCCTGATCCGATAGAAGTGGCGGGTTGAGAGGGCCAGACGGTATCGCAGCTCGTCGCCGGTCAGCTTCTCCGGTGCAAGATACGCCTGATAAATCAGATCATACATCAGCTGACCGTTCTCGGGTCTTCGTTTCAAAACCGTCAGGGCGTCGTTGATCCGCTCCATCAGCAGCCGTGTCTGCTCCACCGCGGCCGTGCGATGCTCCAGCTTGCGCTCGCCGAAGGTCGAGGCAATGTCGATCCCGTCCAGCAGCTGGTCCACAGTCTCAAAGGGTCGATCCAGCTCCTCCGCCAAAGCCTCCGGAAAGCATTCCAGCATCCAGGCGATGGTTCGATAGTTCTTGAGCAGCAGCTCGGTGTTGTGATAGCTGTCCCTCAACCTTTTTTGCATGGCCGCACGGCGGGCGTCGTCGGTGACTTTCGTGTCCGGCAACACGCCTCGCTTTGCCAGCAGCTGTAGAATAACGTCGAATTGCTCCAGCGGAGCTTTTTCCTGCTTAGATTGCGAGTTTCCCATGGGTTATGTCCTCCTTGGTGAGCAAAACAAAACCCGTGAACCCGTTCGGCCCACGGATCTGCTCAATGTTGTGGAAACCGGGAGGCAGTCTTATACTGACACCTCCGCAGTCATAACTTAAGCTCCTACCAGCTTCCAGAGGAGAAAAATACGCGCGATATATATTGTAGGAAAGTGCAACGCGGGGTTTTGGCCGGTTTACGATGGCGGTATGCCTGCTGTACCAGGCAATGACCCGGTTCATCGTGGTGCGGTCAAGCTGCGCGGCACGTCCCAAACGGCGCAGTTCGCCCATAAGCGCGGAGATCTCATCTTGAGCAGGAGCCTGTATCTCGGTACCACAGGGATAGCCGAGGTTGAAAATGAGACAGCCGAGGCTGCCGGGCAGGCGGCGAAGGGCGAACACATCCCCATGCGCTTGGAAAAATCTCCAAACCTTCGTCTTTTCCCAGCCCCAGCGGCGTCCCAGGGTTTCCAAAGTCAGTATGGTACCGTACTTGCCGTACTGCACGGCCGGCGCCAAAAAAGAAAACGCATTGCCGGGATCCTCAACCGTGGTGTGGCACCACAGATCCAGCCATGCGTCTGTTTCTTCATATTTATAATGCCGCTCCGCCAGCCGCCTGGTGATTTCCCGTGAAACACACACGAAACCGTAGCCTTCGGTGGCGCAGACAGCCCCGTCCGGGCACTCAGCGCCGGAAAAGCTGGCGAGCCAGTCTGACAGGGTGTAGCTCAGCTTTTTGGTGGAGGAGTCCAGCGACCAGGAAAGGAAACCCAGAGCCTCCAGCTTCCGCAGCACGTCCAGGGCCGCGTCCCGCCGCCTGAGGCCCAGGATGGCCTTGAGACCGACAATCCCGCCGACCCACATTCCGGGTTCGACGGGATTGTCATATCCACAGTAATGCCCCTCGCCCTTGCGAAAGGCCGCCCGCGCCGCCAGCCGCATCCACGAGCCCATAAGCCCCTTGCCGCCGGGAACCCGATCCCGCGGCAGCTTGACCCAGGGATATTTCAAAGGACATTTCATTGTGGGATTGCTTCCTTTCTTGAAATTTGGTATAATCAATTGCAGAAAAAGATTCTCCTGGAGGAAATGCTATGAAAATTGACCTACATAAGATTACTCCAAAACAGAAACTGGTTATCGCCAAGGGCTTGTGTGACTATCAATATATCATGGATAATTGGCGCACGAATGACACCGACTTCCAAGATGTGTATTATGAATTTTACTTAAAAGCAAGATGGGCTGTCATGAGAAATCTAAACAACTTAAAACCATACTTTGCGAAATTGCAGAGCATCTCGCCAGAAGATGATTTGATGGATGTATTACGCAGCTTAAAGAACGAGATAGAGAAGGGCAGTACAGAGCTATCGCTTGGTAGTAAGCTACTTCATACGAGAAACCCCTCTTTGCCAATTTATGATAGCAAAGTGAGAGACTATTTATCAAAAAATGAGAACGTTAACTTTTGGTGGCAGATACCAAATAAAGAAAGCGGTGCGCCGCGTGGGACCTCTGAAGTTGAAAAGATTAGGCATGACTGGCAAGCGTTACGCAAATGGTATGATGAGTTTCTGCCGTCAGAAAGAGGCCAAGCATGGATAATTTGGTTCGATCAAAATTTCCCCAATTATGCATCCATCTCCGACATTAAAAAAGTGGATTTCATTATTTTTGCTACAAATTAGGAATGGACGTATAGAAATCCGACTTGTTTGATTGAAACTGTAAATATGTAAAAAACTATAACGGGGGTGCTGTGATGCGAAAGCTGATTTTTCATATCGACGTGAACAGCGCCTATCTGAGCTGGGAAGCGACACGGCGCATGCAGAATGGGGAACCGGATCTGCGGCTGATCCCCTCGGCCATAGGAGGGGACAGGGAGAAGCGCACAGGCGTCATTCTGGCGAAATCCATCCCGGCCAAAAAATTCAAGGTCACCACCGGCGAGCCCGTGGGGATGGCGCTGCGGAAGTGCCCCGACCTTGTGATTGCCAGGCCGGACTTCAAGCTCTACGTACAATGCTCCCGTGCCTTCATCGCGGTCTGCCGGAAATACGCTCCGGTGGTGGAGCAGGTCTCCATCGACGAGTGCTTCTGCGACTTTGACAACACAGAGCGCATCTACCCCGACCCGCTGGAGCTGGCCTATCGGATCAAGGACGAAATCCGGGATACCCTGGGCTTCACGGTCAACGTGGGCATCAGCGAAAACAAGCTGCTGGCGAAGATGGCCAGCGACTTTGAGAAGCCGGACAAGGTCCACACGCTCTATCCAAGTGAGATCCCAGAAAAGATGTGGCCTCTTCCTGTGGGGGAGCTGTTCACCGTCGGCAAGGCGACGGCAGAGCGGCTGCGGCAGGCCCGGATCGAGACCATCGGCGCTTTGGCGCATACAGACGTCGAGACGCTGGAAAAGATGTTCGGTCCAAAGATGGGAAGCCACCTGCATCGCTATGCAAATGGGATCAGCAATTCGCCTGTTTTGGCGGAGCCTGAAGAAGCCAAGGGCTACTCCATCTCCACCACTCTGGAGGATGACGTGGAGACCACGGAGGCCGCATATCATATCCTCCTCGCTCTGGCCGACAGCGTTGCCGCCCGGATGCGAGCTGACGGTTTCAAAGCCTGGTGTGTTGCCGTGACCATTCGCAGCAACGACTTCAAAAACAAATCCCATCAGCAGAAGCTCCGGGAGCCTACTGACGGGACAAATGAAATATATCAACTTGCAAAAAAGTTATTTTCAGAATTGTGGAACGGAAAAACTCCGCTGCGTCTGCTGGGCATCGCCTTGACGGATCTGACAAAGGAGGAATTCGTCCAGACCTCGCTGTTCGACGCAGCAGATGAGAGAAAGACCAGATCGAAGAAGCTGGATCAGACCGTGGACGCCCTGCGCTCCAAATACGGCCGCTCCACCATCCAACGCGGCGCACTGCTTCAGGACACCCACGAAGTCGGCAAGAAATACAAGGCACAAATGGAAAGCAAATAACCGAATGCCTAAGGTTGACTTAACACAGAGGTCTTGTTATAATTGTTGAGAAGACAACATCTGCTGTGCAGGATTGTTTGTGGTATAGTATAAAAGTTTGGCCTTATTTTTCCCCTTTAGCATAGGGTACTGAATAACACGACAGGGTATTTAAAGGCAGCAGATAATGGAGAAATAGCTGGCGAGCGGGGCAAAAAGGCAGCAAATAACATGAAATAACACTAAAAATTTTATTTCGAATCCTTCACCCGCTGCCAGGAATCAAGAGCCGAAATCTCCGGATTTCGGCTCTTTTCCTTTGTTTTGCTCGCGTTTTCTCGCTTTTGCCTTCACCAAATGTCTGCCAACCGGGGATGTTTTCCCTTAAGTTTTCCCTTATCCGGGATATGCGGGGCTTTTATGCAGGAATTTTACTGCATTTAAGCCCCTTTTACGATGTGGATAAAGCGCTCCATCCGGTTGGCGCTCTCCTCCTTCATCTGGTCGGTGACATGGCCGTAGACGTCCAGTGTAAAGGCCGCCGTGGCGTGCCCCAGGTTGTTCTGCACGGTCTTGACGTCGTCGCCGATCTGCAGGGCCGCCACCGCATAGGAATGCCGCATATCGTGGAAGCGAAGCCCCGGCTCGCCGATCTTTTTCACGATCTCCTTGAAGTGGTTGTAGACCGTATTCGGGTTCAGGTAGCCGCCCAGCTCATGGGTAAAGACCAGGTTCATGGAATTCTGGAAACATTCCCCGTTCTTGAGCTGCCAGGCCATCTGCTGCTTCTTGACCCGGTACAGAACGTTCATGACCTCCTTGGCAGGCTTCAGCTTTCTGGACTTCCCGTTTTTCGTGGACACCAGCTGACAGGTACCGTCTCCGACTCGGGGCCGCTGGAGCTGCTTGTTGATCAGAACGGTGCCCCGGGCAAAATCCACCACGTCCCAGGTCAGACCCATGACCTCGCCCTTCCGCATGCCGGTGAACAGAGCCACGAAGAACAGATACTCGTATTCGTCGCCCTTGATAGCCTCCAGGAAGTCGGTGATCATGTACTGGTCCATGGCATGCATCTCCTTCTTCTCGATCCTGGGGCGGATCGAGGAGTCCGTAGGGTTGTTGGGGATGTAGCCGTTCAGGACTGCCTGCCGCAGGGCCGCGTGGAGGATCCCGTGGATGTTCTTGACCGTCTTTGCGGAGAGCTCTTTGAACTTCTTGTTGTAGAAGCTCTGCACGGTGTGAGGATTCAGCGCGTCGAGGCGGATCAAGCCGATCTCGGGCTTGATATGGTTCCGGATGACGGCTCGATAGGAATAGGCCGTCCCCTCCTTGACGCCGAAGAGATACTCCGTGGACCAGATATCCAGCCATTCCCCGATGGTCATCTTGCAGGGCGTGCAGTAGACGCCCCGGTCGATCTCTGAGGTCACCTCCCGGAGCCGCTGGGAGACCTCCTTTTTGGACTTGCCGGTGATGGAGCGCTGGATCTGCTTCCCGGTTTTGGGATCTGTCCCGGCGGAATACCGGGCCTCCCAATAGATGTAGGTCCTGCCTTTTCGATTGACGACCTTTTGCCGGATCGAGCCCGCTCCCGGCGCGGATCTGTTAACATTGCTGTATGGCATAACTGCCTCCTTTCCTGCCACACAGCGGATACTATCTGTCTCTATTATACCTGCCGTGCGGCAAATTTACAACCGATTATGACGTATTTCTTAATACAAATGACGAACTGACCTTGAATGCAAGCCTTGACAAGCGGTTTTCCGTTCGGTATGATGAGTTTGCAAATCCGGGCTTTTGGGAGGCAATTATGCGCTATCTCGCTTTTCTCCCCGTTTCCATCACGCTGTATCTGGTCGTACGAACAATCATGGCCAAATCAGCGCGGCGTTCCCCTGAATGGCAGAAAAACAGGGTATACCTGCCGAACCTGTTGTTTTGGGTGGGCTTGTTGGGCGATCTCTTTATCATTCCCTCTGTCATCCTGCTGTGGCAGGAGAATTTGCTCGGAGTCGCTTACATCGCCCTCAGTTTGATGGGCTGGTCCATGCAGCTGGCCTACGCCAACTGCTGGGTGCGCTTCGGCGAACAAGGCTTTACCCACCACACCTTCTTCGGACGGTCTTACGAGTTCACCTACAATGAAGTGACGGGGATCCGCTGGGGTGGCTCTGGTGATGTCCGCCTCTACTGCGGAAAACACCTGATCTTCTTGGATAGCATGGCGGTCAATGCGAACAGGTTTCTGAAGTGGACCAGGAAGAGGAGTAAGCAGATGGAGTTGCTGCCGGACCGAATCCAATGGGATCCATATGGTCACAATGTCTCCAGAGGGAAACTGAACTTCTTCGCTTATCTGATCCCCTGTGTCCTGTTCGGCGGGATCGTAATCTTCGCAGGCTTCGCCATATTCGGCCCGCCGGATTCGGAGGAAACTACGGTCAGAAGCGAGGTCGTGTTTCAAGCCTGGGAGGAGGATAACGGTGATTATCGCTTGACGGGCGAAGATGGTACAGTGTACGGGATTACCCTTTATGAAGACCTTGCGGTGGACCCGAAAGCTCTTTGCGATGGCAAGACCGTCTACACGGTTTGGGCCGGAGATAAGGCCACCCGTTGGATCCAGCAGTTAAAAGGTCCAGAGGGGATGGTTTTCACCTTTGCGGAAAAGCAAGAAGCCTATAAAAACGATCAGTTGTGGGCGTTTGTGCTGCTGGTGTTGATTTGGCTCCTCACCCTCCTCAGTTTCCTGTTTTCTCTGCGGGTGGGCCGCAACCCGGACCGGTTCCGGCCCTGGATCAGAAGGCTGTTTTTCAGGGATTTATAGAAGGAATCGCTTCACCGTTTTTGCCTGCCAGACTCGCAGTGGCGGAATCGGCGGTGGGAGTCTGTGGCACATTGATTCGTGTCGCTGCCCTGTTATCCGAGCTACAACCGATTATAACGTTTTTCTCAGGTAATTGAGGACGGCTTCCCTGGGAATGCGATAGCTGCGGCCGACCCGGACACTGTGAATCTGCCCGGATCGTACCAGGGTGTAAGCCGCGCTTCGGCCGATCTGCAGGATGGGCATCAGGTCCTCCACCTTGAGTACCAGGGGGAGGGCCTCTGGGTTTGGGCAGGGATGCTCTGTCATTGTAACAACCTCCTTTGTTGGTATTGGGTTTCTCATGTTCATCTGCGATGAGAACGTGCGTTGAATTCCGGTTTGGGATTCGTGATTTGAAAGCTCACTCTGCGCCGAGGGCCTCCATAACGGTTTTTGGTTCATAGGTGTCGATTTCGACCCGATCTCCCAAAACCGACTTCACCAGACTGACCTGGAACGGAAAGCAGCAAACGCGGCACTGCACGTCTCTGTCTTCGATTCCCTGCCGGAAGTGTTCCAGTCTGGCGATGTCCCCGTCAAAAAATTCAAAGACATAAACTCCGTCTACGATCCCGTCATACTCAAAAGAGCCCAAATGGTTAGAACGCTGCGAGGGGGCGAACATAGCTTGCAGCAGACGCTCATTCCAGTCTGGGAGCAACAGCAGCCGAAGCTGGGCGATCCCGTTCTCGCACAGCGGGACAAAATAGATATACCGGTAAGTGGAGTTGAAGCGCAGGTCATAGCGCCGGCTTTTTCGAAAGGTTTCAATCGTCCGCAGCGCGACCTCCTCGGATCTCCCGAACAGGATCGCGGACTCTACGGAGTCCGCCCGGGTATTGATGTGGGCAAGCGTGGACATGCTGAGGTATGCTTTATACTCTCCTTCCCCGCTCCACTTCATGACAGCATCCCGGGTATTATACACGGCCATGCCCCCATACCGGGACAAAACCAGGCCTGACATTCTGACGTACTGGATCTTCTTGATCTCTCCGTCCCACAGGTTTTTGAGCTCGCGGGAAGAATAAAAGCTCGCCCATTCCGGCAGCAGCGGACCGCCCAGACTGGTTTGCAGCGGCGGCTTCCACCAGGGGCGAATCTCCACTCCCGCCAAGATCAGCATCACAGAAGCCTCCGCGCAGCGGAAGCGCGGCTCACGGTGAGAGACGTCACTCGGCAGATTGTGTTCCCGCCAGTTCGCTTCATAGTATTCTCTGGCGCCAAACCAGTCCAGAATTTGAAAACCGGATTTCAGCAGACGCACAGCCTTGTTTCGCCCCTTGCCGGACAGCGTCAGGAGGCGGCAGGTCACCGTCTCGCCTGTTTCGGTATTGCGGTATTGCTGTATCTCGGTCATGCGGCTGACCAGCTCGCGCATCGTGCGTTGGCTGCCGAACAGGTACAGGGAGGACACGGGAAACTCGCCTGTGACTGCGAGCATCTCGATGAGCCTGCGCGTCTGACTGCGCGGTCGAAAAAAGATCATAGTCATTCACCTCCGAATGGGAAGAACTTCGACGTGATGACTGCTCGCCTCGTCGAAATGATTCCTGTAAATATGATTGGTTTTCCTTGAAATGCCTGGGTTTTTCGGCCTCTCAAAGCGGCGTCGTTTTGAAAGGCCGGTTTTTTGCGGTTTTTACGGTGCTTTTTCTGTCGATTCCGGACGGTTTTCCAGCAGAAAAACACCGTGTTCCGGGATGGACGGCTCCTGCAGCTGCCACTGGATGAAGTCCTCCTGCGGCACCACGTAGACCTCCGTCCGCTCCGGGTCACCGGCGGCGGAGCAGTAGAAATGCCGGCATACCGTGGGGTTGTCGTCGGGCATGGTGTAGAGGGCCACGGCATCCGAGACAAAGTTGATCTCAATGTTGTCGTGGTCCCGGTACTGCCGCTCGGGCCGGTCTCTGGCGTAGACGTGCCGGTAGATGATCACGCATTTCGGGTAGCGAATCAGGGGCTGCTTCGAAAAGAACTGCGACATCGCCGGGTACAGAAATCCGCGGATGTAGTTGACCGATCCATGCTCCTTTCGCGGCAGGAGCATCGGAATCCGCAGGCAGAACCAGCCTTCCTCCGTGAAGCCCATATCCACCGGCACGACGTCGCGGATGATCTCCTCCACGTCGTCAGCAGCTGTCCTGAAGCCAGTGTAGCAGGGCAACGCCCGGGTCAGCAGCGTCAGACGCTCGGACTTATCCTCCAGCCTCAGTAAATACGCTTGGAGCGCCGTCCACGGTCCATGCTGTCTCAACAATCGAACATTCTCGACTTCCTTGAGCATCTCCTTCAGCCTCCGCTCAATACGATCCAGGGTTGCATCAAAACGTTCCATAATTAGTGTCCTCCTATAAAATTATTTATCAAAAAAGGGCACAGCAAAACGCCGCCTCCGAAGAAGCGGCGTCTCGCTGCACCCAGTTTTGGACGAATATAAATACGGGTATTTTGTGCACAAAAAAACGCAGCTTCGGAGGAAGCCGCGTTGAAATATACTGATTCACGGTACATATTATAACATCTTGACATTTTCACGTCAATGACATCTTAACCATAATTCGGCACTTTCGTTCGTCAGAAAAACCTGCGTTTCGCGTGAATCCGACATCATGCGAGCAGATTCGGCCCGAAAAATTTTTTTCATCAGAAATCGGGGGGTGCGGTTAACGCCAGATAAGAAGTGACTGTTGATTGCACAAAGAACAACCGTTCAGTAGACGAAAAACAGACGTTTATTTGCTTTTTTATTCCGGTTTTTCTATGATATAATAGGAAAAAAGAAAGGAGGGAAGGCCAATGTACCCGATTTATAACATGTATGACCCTGTGGTGCTGCAGCAGCAGGCAGCAATGTACCACGATCATCAAATCAAGCAGATCCTGGAATGCATGCACAAGCTGAATGATTTTCTGGACAGTGCAGAGAAGGTTGCCCCGGAGTATCAGGCGCAGCTGTTGTCTTCTGCCTGCGCTCTGGTCGCGAAGCGGAAATCCAGGTAAAAACTACATCTGATCTGACGATGAGGGCTAATACAGGAGAGACGAGGCGCCGTTTTTCGGAAGCGGTGCCTCGTCTCTCTGCACTTTTGCACGATAACAGTATAGCATATTTCCAATTGCGTGTCATTAGCAATACTGTGCCATTTCTCTGCCATTTCTCTGCCATTTCTCTGCCATTTCATTTTCACTTCGTTTGGAAACAGCCCATTTTTCGAGAGGAGTAGACGAATCTCGCCCCCATTCGTGCTCATTCAGCAAGATTTATCACCGTAGAATTACCATTTGCGATTCGAATTATTTTTCCGGGATTGCTGTTTTCCAACAAAGCGTAGCAAATCAAGACGTCGCAATGCCTCGCCATATATTCGTTGGCCCGCACGATGGCCAACCGCCGCGGGACCTTTTCCATCCCCGGCGGGTAGAAGCTGGCGTCAAATCCCCGGGGCAGAGCAACCGGCCGCTCCGCCGGATGATAGGGCAAAAGCAACACCAGCCGCAGCTCCGGGTGCGCCTTCTTCGCCTCCGCCAGACACCCCGCAGCCATCCGGTCAAAGGCCCCATACTGACCTACCACAAACTCTGTCACACCGTCCCGCACAATTGCCTCATCTATCGCCCGCACCAGTCTCTCCAGCAATTCCCCCGGCGCATCCCGGTGCCCAATTAAGAAACACGTCTTCATTTTCCATGCTCCTGTCATATTTACCTTATAAAAGGATAGCCTTTAATAAGGTAAATGTCAAGACCGGGTATCCCTGCTACAATAAGCACAAATGGAGGGATAACATGGATCAGTTGAACGGACTTATTCAATACGAGGTGCGAGATTACGGGAAAATTCGGGTAAAGCTGGCCGAGGTTATGGACGCCCGCGGCGTTACCAGAAATCGCCTTCGTACCTTGACCGGTGTCAAATATGACGTAATTAACCGGTATTATAAAGGCGCAAACATAGTAATGGCAGACTTGGACTTTTTTGCAAAGGTCTGCTTCGTTTTGGATTGCAAAATAGAGGATCTTCTGGAGTTTGTACCACCTGAGGACTCAATACCAAGTGAAGAATAGTAACTCATTAACCGATTCATAACAAAAGACCATGTAATGAATGATTCAACAGATCATCACCATGGATACGCGGCGTTTCATGGTAATAGTCTGCACATGAAAAAAGGATACTCGCTATGCACTCTTATAAAGAAGAAATGTTAACGGTATTTCGAGAAAAATGGGGCGGAGAGTTCGACCAACGCTTATGTGTTTTTTTTGATAATTTCGACTCCTGGTTAGATCAAATACCTACTGCGCATCGGCCAACAGTTATGACCCTAATAAAGAACCTTGATTATTATTCTCATAATACTGTTAATGATTGGTTGAAACAACTTCACTTGAAATTATTAGAGCACGAAAACATCTCAATAGATAATACGATTTACGTTTTTATTAAATCAAAATACGGGATCACCAACAGTTCAAACGACTATTGGATGGATTACAAATTTATTAATCGCTTGAATACAAATACTTGCGTCGAGAACATGGATGCAATTAAAGGCGAAGAATGGGACTGTATTCGCAATATTGTTTTTATTGACGATTTTAGTGGTTCTGGGGATAGCCTTATTAACGAACTAAAAAAACATCCAAAAAGGTATCGGGGAAAAACCGTCTATTTCATGACCATAAATATCATGTTTACGGCCATGAATAATCTACGGGACTACTCAAAAGAAAATGGTATTGAAATTATCTTCATTTCTGCTTTTATGCAAAGGAAAGCATTTGATCGTGGGTTATTTGGTGATGAAATAACTGCTAAAGATGAAATTGATAGTATGTCGAAGAGGATAGGCATACCGGGAAAAGAAATAATGGGATTCAAGGAATCACAAGCGCTAGTTGCGTTCTATAATAACACGCCTAACAATACTCTGGGTTTTATCCGCTATAATACTGATGGATATACTGCCCCTTTTCCGCGTAAAGATGACGAAATGCCCGTTTGGCGCAAAATGCAAAAAGATCGGCACCGTAGGAACAATGCAAAATATAGAAATAAGTGCAAAGAGGTTTAATCGTGGAAGAATACGTGTCGCTGCTCGCCTTAGCATATTTTAAAGAAAAAGGGCGGGAATACTTGTTTAGCGAGTTGATGGAGTTGTTAGGATATAATCGAGCGCAGTTTTCCGAATTATTGGATACATTATTTGGAAAAGAATACTTGACTTATGATGATAATATGGTTTCTATTACGGGAAAAGGATTGACCTTTCTGATATCGCGAGATCAATCTGACATGGTACTGCATTCCGAAAGCACAATGCTTCTTCATATAAAACCCGAGATGTCTGTTCCATTGGACGCACCTTACGTACCGCATAGATTCACAAAGAAATTCTCCAGATAAAAACAATCACTATTGGAATAGAAGGCGGACAGCAAGTTGCTGCCCATAGCAAAACTGCATCTTACATTTCCTAGGATAAAAGAACGAAGTCCTTTTATCCTAGCAAATGGATGAAATTGCATCCATTTGCAGCTTACCGGAGTGCAGTTCCATCTGCACTCCGGTAAGCAGGATTATAATAAAAGGATTAGTATTTCATGGTGGTTGTTTTGGGGCGAACAATATGCCGATAGAAGCAGAACGGCAAGTTGCCTTTCATGGTTGGGTTATTTCTTTCATTTCCACGGGCTTCTTCAAGGAATAAGCCCGTGATAATGATTGGAATTACAATCATTATCTCCGCACCCCATGGCGTGCGGTGGATTCCAATCACAGATTATGGTATCGACATATTGTTCCCCCTTTTTCGAGGAAAGGCTATGAGAAAAGAATATTTATCATCTTTGGATGCCGCAATCAGAGCCGAAGGATATGGCGAATACTACATAGCAAAGTGCTTAAGATACGCCAATCGTCTTCTGCAAAATGGCCTTCCGGTTATTTTTGACACGAAACATCTTGCTTTACTTATTGGAATATCGGTAGAAGAATTGTGCAAGATGGTCTTTGCAGAGGATCGGTATTATTCATCCACAAGAATACCAAAAAGAAGCAGGGGATTTAGAGAATTAGATATTCCCTCTCCAGACGTAAAGTATATACAAAGATGGATCCTGCAAAATATTTTGTATTGCATGGATATTTCTGATTCTGCATTTGGCTTTCAACTGAAGCGATCCATTGTTGATAACGCAAAAATACATGTTAACAAACATTGTATTGTGAACTTAGATATATCAGACTTTTTTCCTTCGATCTCTTTTGATCGAGTCTTTAGGATTTTTGCTTATTATGGATATACTAGAGAAATGTCTTTCATTCTGGCAAAACTTTGCACTTTTCATGGTAAGCTTCCTCAAGGCTCCCCCGCAAGCCCGTGTATTTCGAATATTTGCTGTTTAAAGCTTGATGCCAGGCTATCTTCCCTTGCGAAAACATACAAAGCTAACTATTCTAGGTATGCTGACGATATTACGTTTTCTGGTGACACAGATTTGAAAACAATTGTTCGAGTGGTTACTCCTATATTACAAGAGGAAGGATTTAGGGTAAACGAAAAGAAAACGCGAATTGCGTATCATTACCAACGTCAAGAAGTCACGGGACTCATTGTGAATGGTCCGACCGTTAGGATAAGTAAAAAATACAAGAGATCTCTTTCACAAGAATTATATTACTGTCAAAAGTATGGTGTTTCAAACCACATGCACCATATTAATTGCGATAAAGCGTTTTATAAAGAACATATATATGGAAAATTGTATTTTATAAATATGGTTGAACCTGATGAGGCAGAAAAAATGTTTGCTGTTGCAGAAAGCATTGACTGGGAGTACTGAGGAACTGAATATGATACTCAAAGAATTAGCCACGCTTAAAGAACAGCTAGAATCTTTAGCGAATTCAAAAGATCCTAAGACTGGATTGGTAGTTGAAGATACCATACTACGATCTTCTTATAACAAACGCATTCTCGAAAATGCAGCATCAGTAATAGGACAATTGATAACTATCGGATCCGACCCCACAAGTTGTGACCCACGGAAAAAGAGAGCCTTCTTCCTAACGGAAGAAGAGAAAAATCGAATTGTTCTCTCTGAAAAACCAATTTCCATAAGTGCATTTACATACACGATCAATTCAGTGATTGATCAAAACAAAAAAAAGAAATTGCAGGCAGTTCAGATTACATCTTGGCTTATGTCTGAAGGATATCTTGATGAGTTTGAAGATGATGATTGGCGAAAATTCAAAGTAGTAACTCAAAAAGCATCTGAAATTGGAATAACTGCTGAGCAACGACAAAGCCCGTGCGGCAAAGTATACCAAGTCAATTTGTACGACCGAGATGCCCAAACCTTTATTCTAAATCATATAGATGAAATAATACTTCACAGTCAACACGATTAACCGCCAGTGCGCTTATTATCAAACAGAGCCGACCCAAAACATGGGCCGGCTCTTGTACACTTATTTAAGCAAAGAAGCGTAGTCTCTCTTTGCGTAGATTGCCCTGGCGACAGTGATTTTCCTGGCTTGATCATCCACCCAGTAAAAGATCAGGTAGTTTTGAACAAGAAGCTTCCTGTAGTTATATTTTAGCGGTCGAATCGGAAAATACGGGGGAGCGGCATAAGGGAATGTCCTGGCCTCTTCTACCGCCTCGATCATCGCATCGGCCAGCTTTTCCGCTGCATCGGGATTTTGCAGTTCATGGCTGATATACCGGGCGATTTCAGTCATATCGCTCCTGGCTATTGGGAGGTATTCCAGATCATACACGGTTGCTTCCTCCTATGGCATCCCGCATAGCTTTTAAAACATCCTTGGATGAATACCGGGTATCCGTCAGCTCGGCCTCCCGCTCGGCCTCCTTGAGTTTAAAATATACCTCACTCTCGAACTGTAGATTCTCGTAGGCCTCCATGCTCAAAACAACCATATCGCCATACCCGTTTTTCGTGAGAAAAACGGGTTTTGCCGTTTCGTGGACGGTTTTGGAAATCTCCGCAAAATTGTTTCGCAAATCTGATACAGGTCTGATCATATTCATAGCAATCCCTCCTTGGCAATATTTTAGCATAATTATGCTAAAAAATCAAGAGCATTTGTGCTGATATAATCCTTTTTCCAACTCCCGCCGGCAACGAGTCACATACCACCTGCAAGATACTGCAAATCAAACAAATACTTCGGCTTTTTTTCTCGAACACATAATAATCAGCCGAAGAATCATGTTTTTGAGCCAAAATGCACTCATTTTCACCGTCTGCGTGAAAACCACGGACCAAAAATGTGCAAAAGAAAAAAATTTGCCAGAAAGGGGCCTCATGTTTACGATCCTAAACAGAAGAAAACCAGGTTTGACTTGCAATCTGTCGAGGAGTGTAATATAATACAATAGAATGAGTGTATCTTAGGAGGCGCGCTATGGAAAAGACCGAACTGACTGCCAGGGAAAAGAACGAGGGCCGGGTCCGGCTGCTGCGGCTGCTGCAGCTCTTGGAGACCGACAGCGACGCCGAGCACCCCATCTCCACGCCGGACTGCATCCGGCTTCTGAAGGAACGCTGGGACATCGATGCCTTCCGCATTACCATTGGACGGGATATGGAAGCCCTGAAAATGGCCGGCTACGATGTGCAGACGATACGCCGCCCTGAACCGGCAGACCATCCGGGACTGCATCCTGGACGGGCTGAAGCTCCACGAAGCGGAGTTCTTCACCACCGTTCACAACTACATCGACCTGAAACACGGCATTCTGCGGAAGGGCTCGGTCTCCGCCCGAGCAGGCGAGCGGCTGCTGATCCCGCTGAATATGCGGGACGGGGCCTTGATCTGCGTGGGCCTGGGGAACGACGACTGGAACCAGAGCGCGCCCCACGGCGCCGGACGCCTGTTCAGCCGCAGCCAGGCGGAGAGCAGCTTCACCCTGTCCGCCTTCACGAAGAGCATGGAGGGCATCTATACCTCCACCGTCAGCCAGGACACCCTGGACGAGTGCCCAATGGCCTACAAGGACCCTCGGACCATCATCGCCGCCATCGGCGACACGGTCCGCATCGAGAAGCAGATCCGCCCCATCTATAACTTCAAATCCAGCGACCGGTTCACGAGTAAAAAGCGAAAATGAAATAATGCTCTGCGGCAAAAACACCCGAAAAGGTATTCGATCAACAACTCTGATTTATGGAGGTCAACAAATGGTAATCGGAATCATCGGAGAAAACTGCAGCGGGAAATCCACGCTTGCGGAAGCAATTCAACAAGAGATCCCCGCGGAAATCATCACGGGCAAGGACTATCTGCGGATGGCAAAAACCGAGGGTGTGGCTGCCGCCTTGTTCACGGAAAAGCTTCGGAAGGCAGTCTTCGGGGACAACGTCATTTACGTGATCTCTGAGCCGGAGCAGCTCAGCCTCCTGCCGGCCGGAGCTGTCAGGATACTTGTATACGCGGATTTGGATACCATCAAAGAGCGCTTCAGGGCAAGAATGCATGGAAATATGCCTGCGCCGGTGGCACAGATGCTGGAGAGAAAGCATGGGATCTTTGACGGGGAGGCGTATGACTATCGCTTCGACAGCGTGAACGACGACGCGGCATCCCTGTGCGCCGCGCTCAAAGGCCGGTGCTGAAAAACATGACGCGAATAGACGATTTGAAGCTGCGGGATTTGCAGCCCTCCCAGTTCTATATCTCCGCGAAAAAGCTGCAAAGCGTGGAGGCCTGGCTGGACGCCGGAGACCTTTCCGGCTTTGAGCCGATTCCGATCAAGGTGCTGGACGGCGTCCCCGTCATGACGGACGGTCACACCCGCGCAGTGGCAGCGCTGCGTGCCGGTCTGGATGCGGTGCCGCTGGTTTGGGACGAGGACGAGCTTGATTGGGAGATGTACCGCATCTGCGTGGACGCCTGCCGCAGTCGTCAGGTGTTCTCCCCGGTTGACCTGATGGAAAGGATCATTCCGGAAACGGAATACGCGGAAAAGTGGGACGCCTGGTGTGACACGATGCACGCGGAGGTCGAGCAAAGCCGATTCTCCGCGGCAAAGAAAGCATACGTGGAAAACCCCTGTGCCGCTTCCTCCTTGCCGTTCTGGAAAACCGAACAGATGCAACTTCCAGCAAGCATATCTGTATACCGGGAGGATCAGTTCAACGAAGCCTCCTGCGCCGGTACAGACACGCCGTATTTCCGAATGATTCATACGCTGAAAAGCATTCCCAGGCCGGTCTTGCCCGCGGAATATGAACTGACGTCGGCGGATGCAGACGAACTTGCAAGCCATATTCAGGCGTGCTATGCCTCGGAAGGCGTGACAGGTGCGGAGCTCCATGCATACGCGAAGCGGCCTGTCTATGACGCGGAGCTTTGGATTGCTGTCCGGGAGAGGAAAACCGGACGGATCGCGGCAAGCGGGATCGGCGAGCTGGACGGGAGGATCGGCGAAGGCGTTTTGGAATGGATTCAGACCTCTCCGGCTAACCGGCGCAGAGGCCTGGGGAAATTCGTGGTCTGTGAGCTGCTGCACCGCTTGTCGAAGAAGGCGGAGTTCGTGACCGTCTCCGGCCGGACGGACAACCCGCACAACCCATATGCGCTGTACCGCGCCTGCGGGTTTTCCCATCCGGTGATATGGCACGTGGTCAGACAAGTCGGGATCAGAAGAGCGAGCGGGGAAGAAATGCTGGCGCTTTGGGGATATCCGGACCTGGATACCGCCTCGCCGACTGCAAAGTTCTTTTTTCAGAATCTTGCTTCCGGAAACGCAGTCTTCTGGACGGTTGATCGGAACGGTGAGCTGCTGGGCGAGTTGTACGCATTTTTGAACATCCGGGAAGATCCGGAGTTTGCGGACGGAACAACGACGGCTTATCTGTGCGCGTTCCGCGTCAAACGGGAATACCGCGGGCAGGGACTTGGTAGCAAGCTGATGCAGGCGGCATGCGCTGACTTGAAATCCATGGGCTTCCGACGTGCGACGATCGGCGTCAACGACCCGCGCAACAAGGCCCTGTATCGCCGCCTGGGCTTCGACACAGATGTGAAAACCTGTTACGTTGATCCCTGCGCGAGAGACGAGAACATGCAGCCGGAGCCCGACGACGTGGGCTTTCTGCTGCTGGCAAAGAGGATTATTTAGCAAGGATTTCCGCGGTAAAACCGCAATATGTGGCCGATTCAATGATTGAGAGGTTTGAAGGATGAATAGTACAGAAAGAAAAGCATTCTGGGATGCGCTATGTAGTATTCATGATAATCTGCCAGAACATGTTCAGGCGTTATCTACTGCTATAAAATTACCTGAATACTTATGTCGATATCGTACCGTGAGCGAGAATTCATTAATCCAGTTGCAAGAGAACAAGTTGTATTATTCCTCAGCTGATTATTATGACGATCCCTTTGATACTTTTATCCATGTTGATTTAGCACGAGTAAAAGAATTGTATACATCTCTTTACAACGATATTTTTTCGGACAATCCCGCGATAGTAGGCAAGCTTAAACCACTGGAGCCCATCATTGGAATCAGCGCAGAAAAACTCATTGAAAATCTGAAATCAAATCCTTTGGATATATCAAACTTCCCTAATCAAATAAGACAAATCAGAACGATTATACAAAAGAACCTGTTTTCCATATGCTTTTGTGGAGACGCATTGAACGAAACTCTGTGGCTCAAATACGCAAACAATTACAAAGGGTTTGCGCTTGTATATGATGTCAAAGATGAAAACACATTTTTATGCGGCAAAGACGAAATTTGCAAGAACTGCCGTTCTGTGATTGAGAAGCCTACCATTTACCCAGTTTATTATACTGAGGAAGCATTTGATGCTACACGATTTGCATTGGCTTGTCTATTGTGGAACGAGAGTGAGAAAGTGCCGTCTGAGCTCCTTGAACTCTCTAAGAGAATCGTTATTTGGGACGCAGAACGCATTTCTCTTATCAAGAAAAAGTGTCATGAATACGATGACGAATGGCGTATGATTCGTCCAACCATGGCGTCTGATAGAACATGTATAAAAATGAAACCGAATAAAGTCATATTAGGACTACGGATGCCGGAGTATGAAAGAATGTTAGTTATTTCGGCAGCAAAGGTTGCTGGAATTAAAAACATTGAAGAATTATATATTGATGAGTTTGACCAATTGTCCAGTAAGGCGCTGCCGATTGCATAGGCGAATTGTCTGCTGCAAAGAAAAAACACATACATTCTGGAAGGGAAAAACATCTGGAGTGTGTAATGCTTTGTTCTGGATTATAACTTTGTTATAGTTACAGTACAATATGAAAGTTAATATCCCTTGTTTCAGCGAAACAGCTTTTAGGGGGCTGCAAAAGGATGAAAGTAATCTTATCCAGAAAAGGTTTTGATTCCTCCAACGGCGGCTGTCCGAGTCCGATCCTGCCGGACGGAACGCTGCTGTCCCTGCCGATTCCGACCGACGACCGGGATACATACGAAGATCTGTCCTGGAAAGGCGTCAATTACGCCGATCTACTGCGCCAACTCCGGCCGGGAAAGGCGTTCTCACACTGTCACGTTGACCCGGATCTGCGGCCCGGCCTCCGGTCCGCAGCGGTGGAAGGTTGGAAACCCGCTTTCGGACAGGCAGGTTCCGCGCAGGGAGCTATGGCAAATGCAGGCGTGGAAAAGGGCGATCTGATCCTGTTTTTCGGCTGGTTCCGGTACGTGGAGCAGGGGCCGAATGGTTATCGCTTTGCCCGAAAATGCGAGGATTTCTTTCGCTGTGCAGACCTTCATGTGATTTACGGATATCTCCAAATCGGTGAGATTCTTACAGACCCGGAGGTGATTGCCAAATATACCTGGCACCCACACGCTTCAGAACGGTTTCGGAATCGGCCAAACGCACTCTATCTCCCTGCGGCGTATTTATCCTGGAATCGGAAGCTGCCTGGATACGGCACCTTCCCGTTTCGAGAAGACCGCGTACTCACGATGAAAAATGAGAACCGCGGGACTTGGATGCCAAAACCGTTTCTGATGCCGGAGCATGTGTATGGCAGGCGAAAAAACTCTGCCAAGGGAAATGGATTGTACTATTCCGGCATTTGGCAGGAGCTTATTCTGGAAGAATCGGAAGGGTTACTGGAATGGGCTGAAAGTGTGATTAGGTAATTTCACGTCGTCCTGCTTGACAGATACGCAAATATGCGTATAATAGAGCTAAGAAGGTGATAGAATGAGCTTACAGAGCATCCGGGAGCAGCGCGGCATGACGCGGCGGGAGCTGGCGCAGCGGAGCGGGGTCAACTTCCGGTCCATCCAGGACTATGAGCAGGGCCACAAGCGGCTGAGCTCCGCCGGGGGCGATACCCTGCTGCGGCTGGCTGCAGCCCTGGGCTGCCAGATCGAAGAGCTGCTGTGGGACGTGGGCGAGGACGAATCGTCGGAGCTGCTGCCCCAGAACGACGTGTCGGTTGAGACGATCCTGGCCCAGCGCTTCTACTGTGAAAAGTATCAGACCTACGGCCGCTGGCTCGTGGGGGACGGACGGATCTGCATCTATTTCGTCTACAACGGGACACCCCATCGCATCCCGTTCCGCGCCATCATCACGGAGAAGCTTCTGACCTGGGTCAAGCAGGCTGCCGTCCTAATGATGGAGGCGGCCTTGGACAAATTGGAATTTGAACGGAGGTGGGCAGTATGAGCGAACGGACCTACTTTTTGATGCATAAGGACGACACGGCGGCCACGGTGACGATTGACGACGTGACCGGCGCCATGCTGCGGGTCGCGCCGCAGGCGCAGCCGGAGCTGCTGCCTTTGGGTGGACGCAAATCCCCGGACGAGCTGCGCGCTTGGTGGCAGCGGCGGGCCGTGCCTGTTTCCCAGGGCATCGTCCAGCGCTATCTGGAGCAGATGGGTCTGCCGACGCCCCAGGCCTACCTGGTGCGGAACCTTGGCCTGAGCCTCAGCGACCACTACTGGATCAAGCCCGTGGACGCGGCGTTGACCTGGTCGGACGTGAGCCTGTTTTCCAACGACTTTCGGGACCCGGTGGGAGCGCTTAGCTTTACCCAGCCCGCCGGGGATCTGCCCGTTGCCCACGCTTCGTCCTATTCGCCCGGTTCCTCTCTGCAGGGCGATCTGAAAAAAGCGTGGATCATCTCCGGAGGCAAGCGGATGCTGGTCAAGGGAAACCACGGCGCTAATAGTCAGGAGAGCCTAAATGAGGTTGCGGCGACCCTGCTGCACCGGAAGCAGGGCAGGATGCCCTTTGCTGCGTACTTGCCGTACCGTCTGGAGGACGCTGCCCAATACGGCTGTATCTGTGAGGACTTCTGCTCTGAGACGCTGGAATTTGTCCCAGCCATCGACGTGGTGCAGTCTGAAAAGAAGGACAATGCGACCTCCGTGTTCGAGCACTTCATCCGCGTCTGCGAGGCCCACGGCTTGCCGGAGACGGTTACGCGGCCCTTCCTGGAGTATCAAATTCTGACGGATTTCCTGCTGACGAACGTAGACCGGCATCTGAACAATTTCGGCGTTCTGCGGGACACGGGGACCCTTCGCTTTGTCTCCATGGCTCCGATTTTCGACTCCGGCAATTCCATGTTCTGGAATACGCCGCGGAAGCCGGAACGGGACGACCTGACCAGGATCGAGGTCAACAGCTTCCGGGGCCGGGAGGCGCAGCTCCTGGACTACGTGACCATGCCGGAGCTGCTCGATCTTGCCAAGCTTCCGACCACGGAGGAGCTCCGGAGCATCTACGCCATGGACGAGCTGATCGTCCCGCTGGATTCCATCATGCTGGGCTACGAGAAGAAGCTCCACCTGCTGCAAGAGCGCGTCTTCGGCTGAGAACCGAACAAAACGCTACAGACACTGCGGTGGTTCCGAATCCGGGATCACCGCTTTCTGCTTTCCAAGCTTCGAGAGCGATCTTCCGCCCTCAGACCGCGGGTTTTCGCTTCACAAAGTCCTCCGGTGTGAGCCAAACGAAGCCGGTAAAGCCGGGCGGCGGGCTGCGGAGGGCCTCGACAAGAAACGAATTTGGAGCCTCTGCTATACTGATACCTCCGCAGTCATTACGATACGTAGTACAATCCTTCCAAGGAGAAAGATACGCGCGATATATATTGTAGGAAAATGCAACGCGGCTTTTTTGCGGCTGATTCACGATCCCAGCATGCCTGCTGTACCAGGCGATGACGCGGTTCAGCGTCACGCGGTCAAAGCTCCGGGCACGGTCAAGACGGCGCAGCTCCCCCAAAAGGGCAGAGATCTCCTCAGCAGAGGGTATGACCGTTAAGGTCTTGCAGGGATAGGCCCGGTTAAACACGAGGCAGCCGAGATTGCCAGGCAGGCGGCGAAGGGCAAACTCCTCCCGATGCATCTGAAAGAAGCGCCAGACCTTCGTCTTCTCCCATCCCCAGCGGCGGCCCAGGGTCTCCAGACTCAGAATTACGCCATACTTGCCAAACTGAACCGTCGGTGCCATAAAAGAAAACGCATTGCGAGGATCGTTCACCGTGGTGTGACACCACAGATCCAGCCATGCGTCGGTTTCTTCAAATTTATAATGCCGCTCCGCCAGCCGCTGCGTGATTTCCCGTGAAACACACACGAAACCGTAGCCTTCGGTGGTGCAGACGGCCCCGTCCGGGCACTCTGCGCCGGAGAAGCGAACGAGCCAGTCTGACAGGGTATAGCTTAGCTTTTTGGTGGAGGAGTCCAGCGACCAGGAAAGGAAACCCAGAGCCTCCAGCTTCCGCAGCACATCCAGGGCCGCGTCCCGCCGCCTGACGCCCAGAATGGCCTTGAGACCGACAATCCCGCCGACCCACATTCCGGGTTCGACGGGATTGTCATATCCGCAATAGCGCCCATGTCCCTTGCGGAAGGCCGCACGCGCTGCCAGACGCATCCAGGCTCCCATGAGTCCCTTGCCGCCGGGAACCCGATCCCGCGGCAGCTTGACCCAGGGATATTTCAAAAGACATTTCATTGTGGGATTGCTTCCTTTCATAGATTTTGATATAATATTAACAACAAATCGGAATTTATGGAGGTGATATGCAATGACAATCTACGATATCTCGCAGGAGGTTTTCAGCTGTCAGGTATTCCCCGGTGACCCAGCGCCGGAAAGAAGGGTGCTTTCTTCAATGGAAAAAGGCGATCTGTACAATCTGACAGCTTTCAATATGTGTGCGCACAACGGTACTCACGTGGATGCGCCATTTCATTTTATCAAAGGTGGAAAAACTATTGATGCCGTAGGTCTTGAAGCCTTTGTTGGGCCGGCTTCTGTTACGGAGCATCACGGGATTGTCTCCGGCCATGACGCAATGGAGATATATGAAAAATCGAGAGATCGTGACCCGGAAGCTGCAAAACGACTTCTGATCAAGGGAGACGCTGTGGTTTCTTCGGAAGCAGCAAAGGTCTTTGCTTCCAAAGGAATCCTACTGTTAGGAAATGAATCGCAGACTGTCGGCCCGGAAGATGCGCCGATGGAAGTACATTTGATCTTGCTGGGTGCTGGCATTGTATTGCTTGAAGGCATTCGATTGGCAGCGGTTAAGGAAGGCAGATATTTTTTAAGCGCAGCGCCGTTGAATCTATCCGGGGCGGATGGCTCTCCGTGCAGAGCTTTTTTGATCGCTGACGATAGATAAATTCCAGTTTTGAGGATGGCATCAATGAAGCAGATTACAAACAAGGAATATGAAGAATGGCAGAAATACAAGGAGGAGAAGGCGAAGGGCCACATCCTGATGCCCGACACTCTCCGTTTCATCTGTGCCGCCAATGATTATGATCCGACGAAGATCGGTCAGCATTTCCTGGAGGTGCTGCCCAGGGTATGCCCGCCGGAAGAAGAGCATAAGCTCCGGTTATAGTATGATCAACGTCACAAAAGGCAGATAAAAAAGTATCAAATCAGGTATTGACTCTCACACTGTGGCAGGGATTACAGTAATGGCGAGCTCAGAAATACCATCCATGGAGGGAACAGCGAATGCTGAAGATCGGAGACTTTTCAAAGCTTTCCAGAGTAAGCATCAGAATGCTTCGCCATTACGATGACATCGGGCTGCTGAAGCCTGCCGAGACAGATGCCTTTACCGGCTATCGGTATTACCGGGAAGATCAGTTGCTCGTCATAGGACGGATCACCGCGCTCAAGGATATGGGCTTTGCTCTGGCGGATATCGTCCGAATCCTGGAAATATACGACGACCGGGAAAAACTGGACGCGTTTCTGTCCGCCAGAGAAGAGGAACTGTCTCAATTGTCAAAGGAAACGGAGTACAGGCTGATGCTTCTGGAAACAGCCAGAAAACGGCTGAGAAAGGAGCAGAATATGAATTATGATGTTACGATCAGAACGATTCCTGAAAGGTATGCAGCTACCGTGCAGATGGTTGTCCCACGCTATGAGGATGAAGGCATGCTCTGGGGCATGATGGCCGAAAGCAAGACGCCGCTGATCCCCGCAGAGCCTTGTCTGGCAGCGGCAGCGTTTCTGGACAAAGAGTACAAGGAAGAGAATGTGGAGATTATGGTCTCCATGACCGTCAAAGGAACCTATGAGGATACGGAACATGTTAAATTCAGGACACTTCCGGCGGTCAAGGTGGCCAGCTGCGTGATCAAGGGCAGTTATGCCCAAATGGGCGAAGCGACCGCCGCAGTCGCCTCCTGGATCAATGAAAACGGATATCAAGTAAACGGCCCCATGTTCAACATTTACCACGTCAGTCCAAACGAAACTCAGAACCCGGATGAATATGTGACAGAGCTTTGTTTCCCAATTGAATGAAGGAAGGCCGGTCAGGGAGTGCGTTTCTCCCTGGCCTGTTTTCAAGGAGAATGATCATGGCGTCAAGCAAAGAATATCTGGACTTCATCCTGGAACAGCTTTCAGGGGTTGATGGGATCACCCATAAACAGATGATGGGAGAATACATCCTGTATATGAACGGCAGAATCATCGGCGGCATTTATGATGACCGCTTCCTGGTCAAGCCGACCAAATCAGCCAAGGCTATGATGCCGGATGCTGATATGGAGCTTCCTTATGAAGGCGCGAAAGAAATGCTGCTGGTTGACAATGTCGATAACAGGGATTTCCTGACACAGCTGCTGACGGCTGTGTATGATGAATTGCCTGCTCCGAAAACAAAGAAATAGTGAGATGAAAAAAAGGCATCCTGCTTCCAGAATCTCTGGTGTCAGGATGCCATTTTGTATTCCTGCCTTTGGGCATTTGCGTCGATTTTCAAAAATGCGTCGATTTTTGGTTTCGACTCAAAAAATGCGTCGATTTGCGTCGATTTTTTAGTTTCGTTGGTTTGTATCAAAGTTGGCAGGGTTTTTTCGGGAAAGTTCATATTCCGTATGGATCAATTCACATAAGAAAATATCTTCAGCCTGCTGCCGGAGCTTTTTATTCATCCGGTCCGGATTTGCCGGCTGTTTTTATACGCTTTTGCGGCGTACAAGCTGCGTAAAAACTTCAATCTTCAAAGGCTGCTGATTCTTTTCCTCGATCAGCTGAATGATTCGGACGGCGGCGGTTTCGCCCATGAAGAACTTTGGCACCATGATTGTGGTCAGCGGCGGGCTCATGTATTCGCAGGACGGCAGATCATCAAAGCCTACGATCGATACATCCTCGGGAATGCGATAGCCCGCATCCTTCATTGCCTTCATGGCACCGATGGCGATCAGATCGTTATCGGCAAAATAGCAGGGAGCGGGCTTTTCACCGGAAACAAGCAATGCCTTCATATCCTCGTACGCCCCTTCCTGAGAAGGCGACAGACGCAGCACCTGGGAGGCGGCTGTGGGCATTCCGGCGGCGCGGATGGCTTTATAGAATCCATCCGCCCGCTGCTCAAAATTGCTGATGGAGTAAGCCGAACGCAGATAACCCGGCTGGATGCGGCGCTTGCGGATCAGATACTGTGCCGCGGTGAATGCACCCTGCACGTTATTGATAAGAATGAAATTGTATTGCGGCTTTTCAAAATAAGCGTCCAGAAATACCAGCGGCATCTTCAACCGGTCAAAACGGGACAGGGGGGCTTCTTCCATTTCGGTAGCCAACACGATGACACCGGAAAACTGCGCCCTGCCAAGCGAATAGATCTGGTCATCCAGATCGTCATCCTCATATAAATATCGAATCACACATTCATAGCCCTTCCGGCGGCAGGCTGTGCTGACGCCGTCCGTCAGGGAGGAAAAGAACGGCGTATCGTCCACCACGGCGCCGCTTCTTTTGTATACGGCAAAACAAACCGTCCCTTTCTTCAGGCTGTCTCCGTAGTTTTTTCTTGAAAAATCATACCCGTATTTCCTGGCGGTATCGATCACTCGTTTCCGTGTTTCACGGCTGACACCGGGCTTATTGTTGAGCGCCAGGGAAACGGCGGATTCTGAAATGCCGAGCAGC